>ENA-ORBV01000379-ORBV01000379.1-microbial-mat-metagenome-genome-assembly--contig:-NODE-379-length-102156-cov-10.147239_pt1 | contig 102156 bp, 94 predicted proteins | sample MGYA00237777_ERZ505514 | MGnify/ENA primary metagenome ERZ505514 (study PRJEB26160, sample SAMN06269048) | microbial mat metagenome | isolation source: Oligotrophic lake microbial mat | place...
ACTACGCCGAGCGTTTCGCCAACAACCACTTTGCCAGCCTTTACCCCGCCTTCGTGGAAACCTTTGGTGATCCTTCCTCTAGCCAGTAATTGAATGGGGTCGAGTCTCCATTCTCAAAGAACTCTTTAAGTTCAGCATATGAAGAACTGTTTTCTATTCTAATCGACAAGTTTGCTCGATCTGAAAGGCTTTATGGTGATGACTGTTAAAAACAAAGTTAAAAAAAGTAAACACCAATTGGGTTTGCTGGCTACTCATCTTGATGATCAACGGAATTCAATCCTGCTACGCTGGCGGGAGGCAACAGAGGCTGCTCCTGAATCGACCGTGGCTTCTTCGTTAACGCGTGCACACTTTAATGATCACATTCCCGGTGTTTTGGATGCCTTCGGCGCCAAGTTACGGGTATGGCCGGACAAAGACACCAAGCAGGCCCAGCAAAAGGAAGAGGAACAAGTCAAGGAACACGGCCTACAGCGTTGGCAACAAGGTTATCAGTTGCGAGAGCTGACCCGTGAATGGGGCCATTTACAAATTTGCCTGATGGCGGAGTTGGAAGAATTTTCTCTCTCCCACCCCGAATTTGAACCCGAGGTCATGTCAACAGCTCGAATGGCGTGGTCGCGTTTATGCTGGGATGGCATCAGTGAGAGTGCCACGCAATACTGGCAATTACATCAGACCGAAGCCACAGGGCACGTTCGTGAATTGGAGGAAGTTCTTGTGACCTTAAGCAAGTTGGACCAGTCACGAGCGGATACCTGGCGCGAGGCCACCCATGATTTGCAGGGCGGTTTAACGGTGGTAACCAATGCCACTTGGGTCCTGGATAACAAAAACATGCCGGAAGAGACGCGGACGGAATTTTCCGAGTTATTGCAGCGCGGTGTCTTTTCCCTGCAGGATATGCTCAATGACCTGATGTCGTTGGCCCGTCTGGATGCCGGCCTGGAGGAGCGAAAACTGACCACCTTTGACGCTGCTGTTTTGCTGAATGATTTTTGTACCGCCACGCTACCGCTGGCACATCAGCGCGGATTGTCCCTGGAAATGAAAGGCCCTCCCTCGATGGTTGTTGAGGGTGACCGGGTCAAGGTCCAACGTATTCTTCAGAACTTGTTGCTGAATGCCTTGAAGTATACACAACACGGCGGCGTAAAAGTGATCTGGGGATTCGGCACAGACCGCAACGCCAAAGGCTGGATGTTCTGTGTACAGGATACCGGACCCGGTCTGGACGCGGGAACAGGAACTCCCATCGCCCAGCAAATTCATCAAGCGACCCAGTCTGCCCACGCGGTGGATAAAACTCCACAGAAGGACAACGCAACAAGCGACACTGCCAACGCCCCCACCCTGCCCGCACAATCTGCGACACTGTCCCAAAAGCTCCAGCCGGGGGAAGGAGTCGGTCTTTCCATTGTGAAACGCTTGTGTGAATTGCTGGATGCCAGTCTCGAATTGGAAACCAACCCCGGCGAAGGTTCCACCTTCCGGGTTGTTTTACCCTGCCAATACGCAAGTGATACGAAAAAATAAGTAAAAGCGGTTGCTCAATATCGGCCCAGCCAAAGGGCTGAAATTTCCCGAAATCACCAAGTTTCTGGATGCCAAGTAGTGTTTCACCCTACTGGCGCTTGAATGTTTTATGCCAAGTTTATTTTTAGACTAAAATCTATAAAAACAACCAGCCTATTCTGCCTTCCAGCTATCACCTGATTGGCTGCCACTCTGTCCTCCCCAGCCTTCGTCGCCAAGGATAAAGACAAAGGTAAAGGTCCGAGTAAAGAGGACAACCGAAGATAGGGCTGTCAGCGTTCACACAGCCAAGCCAGCTCCAACGAACGAAATTCAGAGCGAAACGATTCGGACCGGCGCAACACCAATAGCCGCAATTCTAACTGGCATCGGAACAAGTACAACCGGGCCAACCGTTACGCTGGCCTTTAGTCTCCGGCCCACACCCATCGCGATTGGGACAGGAACCGCCGCTATACCTGGAACAACCGTCAGCACCGCTGGTATGACGGCGGATGGTTGATCATCACTAGCGGTTTTACACCGGACTATGCACACAGCAACCGCTCGATTGCAGAGCTCGTCATAATCGAGTTGGCTGATCAGGGTTACTACAATGGCTACATCGACCGGGACGTAGGCCCGAGAACCCGCCACGCAATCGCCCCTTACCAGGATGATCAGCGCCTGCGGGTGACCGGCCTGATCATCAATTCCTTTATCGCATCGCTAGGAGTGTAAACCCCACCATCCCTATCCGTCAATTACACCGGAAAATTGGGAAGATTTCAGGCACCCCGACTAAGAAGCTGAGAAAAAAAGAGAGATCCACGGATCGAACGTGGCGACGTGAAGGAGTCTGCCACCAAATCACAACCTTACTATTGTGCCTCTAGTCCCTTTACGCATCGTAGTGGGAGAAGGATGATAGTAAAAACCAAGTCAACCCAATAGTGGCTGGGCCAGCTTTCCATTTTCAACAGAAACTTGAATCCAACTAACGCCAATCTTGGCGCTTGACTAGAATGCACCGTATTGTTTGGGATCAAAGGTATTTCCGAGGCCACCCCCGCCGCTATCCATAAATAATTGGCATCCATCAGAAAATTCTGTGATCTAAGTTTTTTTGGTGACGGTGTCGCATCTTTGGCTTGAGCAAGTTCCAATCAATCCAGAATATATACATCGGCAATAGTCATTTTTCTTTAGCTGCCAGAAGCTCGCCACAGCTCTTCGACTGCTCAACCCACTAGACATGCTCCCCGCCCAGTCCAGAACTTCATAAGCCCCCAGATCAATCGAGACAGTCTTTGTAGTTACTTATAAGGCATACACAGACTACTGACCAATTCAAGAGATCTGCAAAAAGTGTTATGACAGCGTCAGCAGGTGAATCCATGAAGGCAGCCCTTCAAAGTCTGGACCTCTGCTCGTCGACTATACAAGTTAATGTCCTTACCATGCTTTGTCCGCAGTCAACAATTGATCCCGTTTGCAACTCCCTTCTGGGACTACGCTTCGGGGCAGGGTTTCACCCTATGGCAGGTCTGTCGATATGCGGTAATAGTGAGATTCCTATGAAATACGCTCCATTTGCCCTCCTGGTTCTTTGCTCGTTAACAATCGTTTCCTGTAGCAAAGAAAAAGCCGAAATCGACAAACAAAAGCAGTCCACATTGAATATGATTGAGGACCGCAAAGAAGCGGTGAATGTGCAGGCCAAAGATGCAACGGTTCAGACAGACATCAACGCCCTGGTCGACAAGGCAAACATTGAAGCTGACCGGGTAACCGACCAGGCCCGCCTCGATGCCGATAAAAAGAAGGCGGAAGCCGATGCTGTTGCCGCAAAAGCCCGGGTGGATGCGGAGAGGCAATAATTTCGAAGGCCATTAGACCGGCGTTTCATTACCCTCCGCTAAAAGCTACGGCGGACAATCCGAAACACCTCTAAACATCCTGACACTTGGGAAAAGTTAGCTTCTCCATGATGAAATAGGAGATAAGTTTCATATAGCATCCTGGGGCCAATCATTATTCGGAGCGGCGCAAGAACCCCGCCGGATCTCCCCAGCCACTGATGCGATAGCCTTCCTTGGCGTCACCCAGGTTCAACCTTTTGCGGCTGCCCTCCTTGACATTCTGTTGCACTACTTCCATGAACCCCTCACCCACTTTCGAAACGATGGCGACATGCCCGTAGTTTCCTTGAGTCCAGACCAACAGGTCGTCGAGGCGTGGGGACTCGCCACTTCCATTGGTAAACTGGAGAAGTCCACGTTTCGGGTTGAGTGCCCCATGGGCGATCCCGGGATCAAAGAAGGTCTTGGCATGACCCATGCCATCAGGAAAGGCATGGTCCAGACTGTCATAGTAAAACCGCTTTACGTATTCAACGCACTGCCATTGCCGTCCGTAATAATAGCCGTCCGGGCCGACGTGGCGGCCATGGCTCCGGTTATAGTGAATACCGTTGGCCCTGACAGGAACATCCCTCCATCTGTCAATGACCTCACCCAAAGCGGCAAGGGACTGGAGCTCGCGCAGGTCGGCACCCGGCCGGAACACGGCCTGCCCGCTGGAACAAGGTCGGCTTAATACAAAACAGCAAAGAACGATCCCTGAAAGTCCGAAGACAACTGTGGCCAGAGCAATCTTAAACCAGCGGGACATGTTCCTCTTCTAGCACAGTATCTGGGACAGTCCACTCAACGCACCAATCCGGCTGTTCTACGAGGGCTTCACAGCGGAAGCAACGGCGGAGTCCTGCGTGGGCTCGATGTGGATGATTACATCCAGAATCCTGGTGTTTTGTTTCATCAGGAATGCTTTGACCTCATGACCGATCCGGTGGGAATCCTCCACGGTCATCAGAGGATCCACCATAACATGTAGATCGATGAACAAACCGATCCCGCTCCTCCTGATCCGGCACTTTTCCGTGGCCTGCACCCCAATGATGGATTCAGCACCCGACCTCACCGCGTTGTAAATTTCCTTCGAAACATTTCCGTCCAGCACATCGTGCAGGGAATGTTTCACAATGTTTCCTCCATTTACGGCAATGACAAGGCACGCGATCAATGCAGCCCAATCGTCCGCCATTTCGTAACCCTTCCCTCCGATGAGGGCAACGGTGATGCCGATCGCCACAGCTGCCGAGGTGATCGCATCCGACAAATGATGCCAGGCATCCCCTTTCAAGGCATTGCTTTCCAGATCATTCCCTGCGGCAAGAACGCGCCTGGATAAAAGCCATTTGACCGCCACCACTGCCAAGAGCACAGGCAGTGTGAACCAAGCCGGGGCATGATGCGGGGTATGAATTTCCAGTATGGCCTGGTAGGCGATGAATACCGCAGCCGCCAACAAGGACAGACCTGAGAAAACCCCTGCCAGAGATTCAATTTTGCCATGTCCGTAAGGATGGTTTTCGTCGGGAGGCCGCAGCGAAAGATGAAATCCCGCCCAAGTGACAAGGGAGGAAATAATATCGCTGGCGGATTCAATCCCGTCCGCAATCAAGGCATAGGAATTACCCCACACGCCCACACCGATCTTGATCAGCATCAAGGCCACGTTGATCCCAATCGTCAGGATGCCAAGTTTGATCAATCGATTCGGTTCAGCCATTGGGGAGAGTGAAAGGTAGTGCCTGTATGCGCTTTAAAATCGTTTTTAGCCTGTATGCCCGGCTCAGGAAAGCCTGGTTCGAAGCCGTGAATGCGACACCAAAGCAAACGTGGATAGCGTGAAATTACAAAAAATCAGTCCGTTTCCAGTTTTCGATTCGAGGTCTCGCTCAATCCTTTTTTACTGCCGGTGCCGATGCCGAAGTTACGGCATGGATAGGGAAAAGCATGGTGGCTGAAACGTTGTAGATCCTTTCGGAGGGAGAAGGAGCCTCCCCACAATCGTATTGAAACCGGAGGGCAGCTCCTTTTTTTGCGACATGAGTAGTCCAGAACTCACCCCGGTGATCCCCAGGTCCATAAACAAATAATACGGCGCGAGCCCTTGATGAATCAAAAAATGAATCATTCTTTGTAAGATATCGTTTATGTAAACAGATTGAAGACAATTATGCCGGGGTGAAATCCCCTTTTAGAATCCGCCTGCACTTCAGAATTGCTTCGTTGATTCATCCAAACATTGCCGGGCGTACCTTTCCATGCAGCAGGAGAAAAGAGCCTCAAACTACACGCCTTTCCTTGTAAGCCGTCAGCAAGCTGTTGATGGCCCGGGGAACACGCAGGGCTGCTACATTTTTTTATCCGCATGCCAACGACTTACTTCTCGGGAAAACATACACGGAGCTTATTTCGCACCAAATACCCTATATTGTCTATAGACTTTATTGTTTTTATGGGTATACTTGCAAATAGTCGAAACAAGTCCACGTTAATATCCTTTCAAACAACCCATAAACATAGTAAACCCACTCAACAGCCCATTCTAAGTCCATGTTCCCAGAACACGCCCCTTTTTCACCTGATCAACGCCGAAATCTCGATGTCCTCGTCGGCACGCTGACTTCCGTCCAACGCGCGTGGCTCGCCGGATTCCTTTCCTTGGACTCTGCTGCTCCAGCCCATACTGCGGTTACCCAAACATCGGGGACCAAACTCACGATTCTTTACGGTTCGGAATCTGGGAATTGCGAAAAGCTGGCCGATCTCTCCGCCAAAGAGGCGAAAAACAAAGGCTTTAAAGCCACGGTCAAAAACATGGCCGACATCACGCCTTCTGAATTGACCAAGGTTGAAAATCTACTCGTCATTGTCAGCACCTGGGGTGATGGAGATGCCCCCGAGACCGCCATGTCCTTCCATAAACAACTGATGACGGAAAAGCTGGCCCTGCCCAAACTTCGTTACTCCATTTGCGCCCTGGGTGATACAGCCTACGCCAAGTTTTGCCAGATCGGAAAAGAAGTCGACACGCGCCTGGAAGAATTCGGAGCCACACGCACCTTTCCCAGACAGGATTGTGATCTTGAGTTCGAAACCCCCCACAAGCTCTGGCTCAACTCCGCCCTCCGTTCGTTTGAACCTGCTGCTACCGCCTCGGCAACGGTTACCTCCTTTGTTACGGAAACAGCGGAAGTCGGCTACGGAAGGAAAAAGCCTTTCCCCTCCGAACTTCTCGAAAAAATCCTCCTCAACGGCAAGGGCTCCGCGAAGGAGACCCTGCACTATGAACTTTCCCTCGAAGGTTCCGGACTGAGCTATGAACCCGGCGATGCTCTTGCCGTCATCCCGGTCAATGCCCCCGATGTGGTGCAAGGTATCCTGAAAGCCGCCAAACTCAGCGGCACCGAAGAAGTCGAGGTCAAAGATCAGGGCAAAAAAATCCTGGCAGATGCCCTGCGCGAAGATTTCGAAATCACGGCACTTTCCCGTTCCATCCTGACCAAACTTCAGACTCTCACCCAAAGTCAGGAGCTGGCCGCTTTGCTGGCCGAGGAGGCGAAGGATAAGCTCAAGGACTATCTTTGGGGCCGCTGGATTGTGGATGCTCTCCATGATTTCGCCCAAAAAGGCCTCAACTCTTCCGATTTAACAGACTTATTCCGGAAGCTGCCCCCGCGTCTCTACTCCATCGCATCCAGCCCTTTGGCCCATCCAGACGAGGTTCATCTGACTGTTGCATCCGTCCGTTACAACGCCCACGGTTTGAACCGCAAAGGCGTCGCCTCCACCTATCTCGCGGATCTGGTCAAGCAGGGGCAGACGGTGCCGGTCTATACCCACAGCAACAAAAACTTCCGCCTGCCCAGCTCAGCCGACACCCCCATCATCATGATCGGACCCGGAACCGGCGTAGCTCCCTTCCGGGCCTTTGTCGAACATCGCGCCGCGCAAAACCAGAAGGGCAAGTCCTGGCTTATCTTCGGAGACCAACGCTACACCTACGACTTCCTCTACCAGTTGGAGTGGCAGGAACATCTCAAGGATGGTGCGCTGACAAAACTCGACGTCGCCTTCTCCCGGGATCAGCCCGAAAAAATCTACGTCCAGGACCGTATTCGCGAACGCTCAAAAGAGCTTTACACCTGGCTCCAGGACGGTGCCCACTTTTATGTCTGCGGTGATGCCTCCCGCATGGCCCATGACGTGCATCAGGCTCTCATTGCCGTGGTGGAAAAAGAGGGCGGAAAATCCCGTGAAGCCGCCGAAGCCTATGTCGATGAGCTGAAAAAAGCCAAACGCTACCAGCGTGATGTATATTGATGGAAAATTAAAATTAGAATTCGAATTAGAAATAAGAAAATTTCAAGTTATGTCAGACCAAAAACTCGCTGCCAACGAAGGCATCAAAACCCGCTCCAACTTTCTGCGTGGCACCATCGCCGAAGGTCTGTCCGACCTCTCAACCGGCTCCCTTTCGGAAGATGACCAGCAGCTGATCAAATTTCACGGAAGCTACCAACAGGATGACCGCGACCTTCGTGCTGACCGGCGCAAACACCGTTTGGAAAAAGCCTTCTCCTTCATGCTCCGCATCCGGGTTCCCGGCGGTGTGGCGACATCCAGACAGTGGCTCGAAACCGACAGGATTGCCGACACCTATGCCAACGGCACCATCAAACTAACCACCCGTCAGGCCTTCCAACTTCATGGCATCATCAAAACCAATCTCAAGCGGACCATCAAAGAGATCAACGATTCTGCCCTGGACACCATCTCAGCCTGCGGGGACGTGAACCGCAATGTCATGTGCAATCCCAACCCCCACCTTTCCAGCATCCACGAGCAGGTACTGAAACTATCCCGGGACATTTCCACCCATTTGACACCCAACACAAGGGCCTATCACGACATCTGGCTGGATGGCGAAAAAATCAATAGCAGCGAAGTGGAAGAAGAACCGATCTACGGGAAAACCTACCTTCCACGAAAATTCAAAATCACCATCGCGGTGCCACCCAGCAATGACGTGGACATCTTTGCCCACGACCTCTCGTTCATCGCTATTGTCGAAAAGGAAAAGCTCGTCGGTTACAATGTTGCAGTCGGTGGCGGCATGGGCATGACCCATGGCAACGAAGCCACCTTCCCACGCCTGGCCGATGTCATTGGCTTCTGCACCCCCGAACAGGCGGTGGACGTGGCGGAAAAAGTGGTGATGGTGCAGCGTGACTTCGGCGACCGCACGGACCGCAAACACGCCCGCTTGAAATACACCATCCAGGATCACGGTGTGGACTGGTTCCTGACCGAGTTGAACAAATACCTTGGCTACAAACTACAGCCTGTCCGCCCTTATGTGTTTGAAGATAACGGCGACCGCTATGGCTGGGTCGAGGACGAAAAAGGAAATTTTCACTACACCCTCTTTGTCCAGGGCGGACGTGTTCTCGACAGCAAAGACTACCCGATGCGCAGCGGGTTGCGTGAGGTAGCCAAAATCCACGATGGAGATTTCCGACTCACCGCCAACCAGAACCTGGTCATCGCCAACATTTCGGCCAAGAAACGCTCCGAGGTGGAGGCCCTGTTGGAAAAATACGGCATGGCTCAAAGCCATGAACGCAGTGCCCTGCGTCTGGCTTCGATCGCCTGCGTGGCTCTGCCAACCTGCGGTTTGGCGCTAGCAGAAGCTGAACGCTATCTCCCGGATGTCATCACCGATCTGGAAGCAATACTGGAAGAGGTCGGCCTGAGGCACGATGCCATCACCGTCCGCATGACCGGCTGTCCCAACGGCTGCGCACGCCCCTTCATTTCCGAAATTGGTTTCGTCGGCCGTGGCCCCGGACGTTACAATGTCTATCTGGGAGGAGGCCATGCCGGCCAGCGCCTGAGCAAACTTTACCGGCAGGATTTACTTGCCACTGAAATCAAGGATCTCCTCTCGCCCATCCTGAAGCGTTATGCCAAAGAACGGAACGATGGTGAAAAATTCGGAGATTTTGTTATCCGCCAGGGCTATGTGGCAGCAACGGAACAGGGTGAAGATTTCCATAAGAACATCAAACCCGAAGCCATCCCTGCTGCTTGATCTTCAATCTTCCTGAGAGAGCATCCGTCTATTGTAAGGAGTCGGAAAATCTCAGGCAGAAGGTCGCCTGGATAAAAAACCGAATCAAGGAACCTTGCCGACACCGGAGGATTCCTGCGGTGGCATCTTCCACATACGGAAAAGAATCCAGACCATGCTCAAGGAAATGCAGCTATCGGCGATGTTGAACACCGGCCAGTGGTAAATTTGAAGATTTACATCCACAAAGTCGATAACATGTCCAACGCGGATGCGGTCGGTCAGGTTCCCTACCGCACCTGAGGCAATCATGGCCGCGATGATGTTCACCTCCGCTTTTTTCCAGTTCAGGTTCCGGCTATACCAGAACATCCCGGCCATGATGCAGGTGACGATGATCCCGAGCAGGACATTTTTCCCCTGAAAAAGCCCGAAGGCCATGCCGTCATTCAGGACGTAGGTTAAATTCAGGAAGTTTGGTATGATTTCGCGGCTTTGTCCCACCCAGAAATGCTCCTCCACCAAGCGTTTGCTCCACTGGTCAGAGATCAACAGCAGCGAGCACAAGATCCAGAAAATCGGACGTGGTTTGGGCCAATAGGAACTCATACAGGCCTCAAGCTTTCTCCATATTGCACTTCGTTATGGATGACAGGAATAAAGCCCAGGTCATTCTGAGCCTGTTGTAGAATCGTTCTGTTTATGCGGAACATGGGGAAACTCCTTAGGGGATTAAACCAGGCCCGTTACAGCCGTGCTGCAACGTACACAGAGTTCAGGGTGGGCGGGATGTGATCCCAGGCTGTCGAAATATTTCCAGCAACGCACGCACTTGTGCCCTGTTGAGCGTACAACCTGGATCGGGTTTTTTTTTCCTTTTTCCAGCCGGACTCTGGAAACAATAAGCACTTCTTCCAACAGGGCCTGGTCTTCGTCCTCCCATTCCGTGTCAGAAAGAGTGACTTCCGCTTCGAGACTTTTTCCTATTTCCTTTTTCTGACGGGCCGGTTCGATCTGCTCGTTCACCCTGGCCCGCAGTTCCAGAATTTTCGCCCAACGTTCTTTCAATGCAGAATTGACAGGTTTTGCCACGGGAAACTCCTCCATGTGAATGGAGCCTTTTTTTCCAAGAAACTCCCATGTTTCTTCCGTGGTGAAAGGCATGACGGGAGCAAGCAGCTTGGCCAGAACGACAACGATTTCGTGCATGACAGTTTGGGCAGAGCGGCGGGAAACAGAGCCAACCGCGTCACAATACATCCGGTCTTTCAGAACATCCACATAGAGCGCAGAAAGATCCACGGTACAGAAGCGGTTGATGGTCTGATAGACCTGATGGAATTCGTAGTCGTCATAGGCCTTGCGACAGGTTGCGATGACTTCCTGCAACTGGCCATACATGTAGCGGTCAATTTCTGTCCATTCTTCCTGAGGCAGACCATCCTTGGTTGGATCAAAACCGTTGAGGTTTCCCAACAAAATACGAAGGGTGTTGCGGATGCCACGATAGGAGTCGGATACACGTGAGACGATATTTTTGGAAAAGGGAATGTCATTGGTGTAATCCTGGCTGGCCACCCAGAGCCTCAGAACGTCCGCGCCATACTCACCCAGCAAGGTATTGGAATCTGTTGCCCCGCTGGACTTGGAGTATTTTTTCCCGTGCTCGTCGACGATAAAACCATGGGTCAGCACAGCCCGGTAGGGTGCCACGCCGTTGACAAGGATGGAAAGGCTCAGGGATGAGTTGAACCAGCCACGATGCTGGTCGCTGCCTTCAAGGTATAGATCCGCAGGAAAAAGGCCTTTCTTTTTCAGAACCGCCACTTGGCTGGAACCGGAATCAATCCAGACATCGAGGGTGTCTTTTCCTTTGCGAAGCCCCTTGGGCAATCCCAGACGCGCCGCCAAGGTATCAGTATCCCATTTAAACCAGGCGTCCGTGCCTTCTTTTTCCACGATGTCAGCAAATTTCCTGATCAACTCTTCGCTGATGATGGCTTTGTCATCGGCACCGTAAAAAACTGGAATAGGTACACCCCAGGAACGTTGACGCGAGATGCACCAGTCAGGTCTGTTGGCGATGGCACTGGAGATGCGGTTTTCGCCCCAGGCTGGAATCCACTGAACCTTTTTGATTTCATCAAGGGCCATCTGCCGGAAGGCATCGACCTTGATGAACCATTGTTTGACCGAACGAAAAACGATGGGTGTTTTAGAGCGCCAACAATGGGGATAGTCGTGGACATAGTCTTCCTGTGCCCAGAAAACGCCTTTGGTTTTGAGCAGTTCGATGACGATGGGGTTGGCTTTGAAAACATAGACTCCTGTCAGTTCGGCGACACCGGCTTCAGCGGTCAGGCAGCCGCGGTCATCCACAGGTGAGAAAGGTTCGAGGCCATGCTGCATTCCGAGAAAATAATCGTCAGCACCGTGGCCGGGTGCGATGTGAACCATACCGCTCCCAGCATCGGCTGTGACGAAGTCGGCGGAATAGACCTTGCCTGTGCGTTCAAGAAATGGGTGTTGATAACCAAGTCCAATCAGTTCTTCACCTTTGAAGGTTTTGGATACCGATGCCGCGAGGTTAGGGATTTTTTCCTGCAGGGCGGTTGCTGCGATGACATTTCCATAAAGTGCGTATCCCAAAGTTGTGGAAACAGCCACGGCCAGGTTGGCCGGAAGTGTCCAAGGAGTGGTAGTCCAGATCAGAAGTGATGTCCCCTTCTCCACGCCCAACCTGGTGCAGCTTTCATCTGTCAGCGGAAACTTTACAAAGATCGAAGGATCGGTTTTTTGCTGATACTCCACCTCAGCCTCAGCCAATGCGGTCTGACATCCCGTGCTCCAGGAGACTGGGCGCAGGCCTTGATAGACCAACCCTTTTCCGACAATCGTCGCAAAGGAACGCAGTTCCTCGGCTTCGTAGGTAGGCTCCATGGTGATGTAAGGATGATCCCAGTCGGCAATAACACCCAGACGACGGAACTGTTCCTTCTGGATACCAATGTATTTCCCGGCCATCTCCGCACATTTTTCACGGATCAGAACGGCGTCATCCGCTTTGTCCTTGTTGTCCACCATGACCTTGTGTTCGATCGGCAGACCGTGGCAATCCCAACCGGGAATAAAAGGAACCTGGAATCCTGACATGTTGCGGGACTTGGCCACGATGTCCTTGAGCGTGAAAGTCAGGACATGGCCGATATGAGCATCGCCGTTGGCAAAAGGGGGGCCGAGATGAAAAACAAAGCGTTTGGCATCCTTGCGCAGTTCCTGAATCTGTTCGTAAAGCCTCTGCTCCTTCCAACGTGCCGCAAAGGCAGGCTCCCTCCTGGGCAGGTCCGCCTTCATGGGGAAATTCGTCTTGGGCAGATTGAGTGTGTCTTTGTATTCCATGGCAGAAAGGTGAATAAGCAAAGTTAGCCGTCCCCGTTCCCCCTGCAAGCAGATTGAAAGTGGTCGAAGGCACTGACTTTAATGGCCCGCGAGAAACGCCAAAAAAGACGCGAAACGAAGCTTTGAGTTAAACAATATGAAAATAAGCAGGAATTTTTTAAAGTGTTTTTTCTACATTTCGCAAACTTTAGCGTGTTTCGCGGGCATTATTCCCATAACGTTCTGGGATGAAATCAGCCTATGAACTGGCCATGGAACGCCTGGCCAAGACCGAGCCCGCCCAGAAACTGAACGACAAACAAAAGGCCGAGTTGGCCGAAATCAACAACCGCTACGAAGCCAAGATCGCCGAACGCCAGACCTTCCTGCAGGGCAAGTTGGGGACTGCTGAAGCTTCCGGGGACATGAAGGAAATCGAAGAGATTTCCCTGCAACTGCGCCGTGACCTTGCCACCCTACGCGAGGAACTGGAGGCGAAAAAAAAGGCGGTTTGGGATAAGGTGTGAACAAAGACATTTTTACTTTAACGACAGACCGGGAACAGGAAGATTACTTCTCCGTGAACTCCAAGGTCTCTGTGTAAAAATCCGCTCGAGTTTTTTGTTGAACGGCTTTCCCGACTGAACTACTATTTCCCCCCTTATGGCGGCCGTAGCTCAATGGTAGAGCTCCAGATTGTGATTCTGGCTGTTGCGGGTTCGAGCCCCGTCGGTCGCCCCATTTCTCCCCTTCCTTTTAAAAGTGGCTATTGGGTAGTTGTTTTTTCCATTTCTTTCCGGCGCAGATCTTTGCGGGCGTTCTCCAATTTTTCCACCGTGCGGGCATAGTTCCGATGGTCGGCATTGTTGATATCCAACTCGTAGTTCACTGTGAACCAATCCAGAAAATCATTGGCTTTTTCCCTTACCTGCGTGGCTTCTTTTTGCCAGTCGCGGGCGGCGCGCAGGTTGCGGGCATATTCATCGATATTGCCGGAAGACCAGGCTTCCAAAGCCCTCCGGTAGAAACCGGCTACCGGCTGGATCAAGGCATGCGCGTTCAGTTCCAAATCCGCCAGCTTCAAAGCCAGTTCATCAACCGGCTTGAGGCTCTGCAAGGAAGCCGTGCTTTTGGGCAACTCCGTGATGGAAATCAGTCGCTCTCCTTCATCGCCCGTGTATCTGACGGTGAAAAAGGTGGAATCGCGCAGGCGAGCCACGGATTGTTGCCAATTTAAACCGGGTATCTGCTGCTTGAGAGCCACACTGGTCGAACGCTGCCACCATTCTTCATTGGTGGCCTCCGCCGTCCAGTAGTTCCTCCCCGGATCCTTGAGCTGCATGGAAAGATAGGACTGTAGCGTGACTTTTTCAGCCCTATTACGGGTGGCCTGTGTGAAAAGCCAGAAGCTGAAAGCCTGTTGCCAACTCCGCCGGATACCGTCAGGGCTCAGTTCTTCCCATTGTTGAATAGACTCCAAAGAAGGCACCTTTTTAGACAACGAAAAGCGCCAGACAGCATAAGCAAAATCCTCTCGGCGTGATTCCATCAGTGTCTGAGTCAATCCCTCACTCAGCCAAAGGGGAGGGTCGGGCAGATTGTTTGGCCCCAGCTTTCCTTTTTCCGGTAACATACGGGATTGGAGAACACAAATAGCCAGGGTGCGGTACAACTGCTCTTTCCCGTCCTTCCAGTTCCCCTGCCCTTTGATAGTAAAAATCCATCCATCCTCATCCTGGCCGATACTTCGCGGAAAGGTGTCGACCCAGTGCGAGTTCGGCAGGTCTTCGTTCCAGATGATCTCGAAACGGATTTTCTTCCAATCAGTCAACTGAAGTCTGGAGGCCATCTGGAGGAGGGCCTTTTCGCAGAGCAGGAGACGGGAAGGATTCTCCACAGCTTCTGCCGATTTGAAAACCAGGGGCTGCCTCTCGCTCTCGACGCTCAAGAGTTGCTTGACGGCCCTTCTGCCGCTTTCAGAAGCCTCAAGGGAGATGCCACCTATTGCCACCACCATCAGCAAAACGAGCAGAAATGTCCGGATGAGCTGCATTGATGGAAACTAACACGAACAGGAAATCTTACAAGAGGCTTGCCAGAATGCCCGCAAGTTTTCATAAAGAGTGCGTGAATCTCAAACAGTATTGGAATGATCGGCAAACCAAGTTCGAAAAAACTCTGGATAAGGCCCTTCCCAAAAAAAACGTCCGTCCCGCCACCATCCATGAAGCCATGCGTTACAGCCTCTTTGCGGGAGGCAAACGTCTGCGCCCCATCCTCTGCCTGGCCTCGGCTGAAGCTGTGGGCGGCCCTGTTCAGAATGCCTTCCCCCTGGCCTGCGCCGTCGAGTGTATCCACACCTATTCCCTGATTCATGATGATCTTCCCTGCATGGACGATGACGACCTGCGTCGTGGGAAGCCGACATCCCATAAAGTTTACGGGGAAGGACTGGCCGTATTGGCCGGCGACGGGCTGTTGACCATCGCCTTTGAACTCGTAGCCCGTTGTCCGGGCTGGCCACGCTACAAGGTAGCCGATCTGGTGAAAGAACTGAGCCAGTCCTCCGGAAGCCAAGGGCTGATCGGAGGGCAGGTCGTGGATCTGGAAAGTGAAGGAAAAAAAATCTCCATTGAGGATCTTCGCTATATTCATCAGAACAAAACATCGGCCCTAATCACCTCTTCTATCCGCCTAGGGGCCATGTCTGGCAACGCCACGTCCGCCCAACTGAAAACACTAACCCTCTTTGGAAAATCACTCGGCCTCGCCTTCCAGGTCATCGATGACATCCTGGACATCACCCAGACCAGTGCGGAACTGGGCAAGAGCGCCGGCAAGGACCTCAAAGTCCAGAAAGCTACCTACCCATCCCTTCTCGGGATGGTAGGAGCCCAGAAAGAAGCGGCCCGTCTGACAAAGCAGGCCATGAATGCCCTCAAACCGCTGGGTAAAAGGGGTGAACGCCTGCGGGAAATAGCCGAATACATGCTGGCCAGAAAGAACTGACCACAGAGGACAGCGGAAAAACGAGGCCCGCGGGCTATAAGCAATTTAAATCCCAAATGGATCGAGATATTTTCTGATCTCGGTCACGGCCTGTTTATTGGCTCCCTGACTCCCCAGTTGATCGACAACAGCACGCAGATTACGCCGCATGGTATTGGAGGCTTCCTTGGATTCCAGCAGCACTTTGGCGGCAGCGAAAAGCATTTCCGGCTTTGCCTTGCTCTGAAGAAACTCAGGTACAATTTTTTTTCCTGCAATGAGATTGACGATGCTCAGGAACTCAAGCTTGACCAGACGGCGTCCAATAAAAAAAGTCAAAGGGCTGGTCCGGTAAACCACAAGCATGGGAATTCCAGCCAAGGCACATTCCAATGTAGCGGTTCCCGACGCCACCAGGGCGAGCCGCGCACGGCTCAAGTGCGTGAGCTGATAGCCTGAGTGGATCTGGATGTTCAGATTTTCGGCACCGTTGCGGCTGATGAGTTGTCTGATCAGATTTTCTGAGGCCTGGTCCGCCGCCAGAATGCTGAAGGTGTAGCCGCTGAAATAACAGGAAAGGTCTCGCACGGTTTCTAGAAACAAAGGCAGATGAACAGAAATTTCCTTGCGTCTGCTGCCGGGCAGAAGCAGCACTGTTTTCGGCAGTTGCTCAAGAGGCGTTACCGTATTAAGAGGATCCCAGCGGTCCAGGATCGGATGACCGACGAAGCGGACATTGAAGGAGGGTGTTTTTTCAGCGAACCATTTTTGCTCGAATGGGATAATAGTCAAAAGAAGGTCGATCTTCTTCGCCATAGCGAAGGCCCGATTCTCCTTCCAGGCCCAGACCTGGGGGCTGATGTAATACACTACTTTGGTAGCCGGAAGCTCTACTTTGACTTTTTCCAAAAGACGCAAGTTAAAGCCGGGGAAATCAACGAGGATCAAAACCTCGGGCCGTTTCAACTTCATGTCCGCCAGAACTTGACGAAAGAAACGTCTGAACTTGAAATAGTTAAACACCACATCGGTCAACCCCACAACAGCATGTTCGGCCAGATCAAAAAGCTGATCCTGTCCCGCCGCCTTGAGGTGACGGCCGCCGACTCCGGCAAAAGATGAACGGGGATAACTTTTTTTCAGCTCTCGTAGCAGCTCGGCCGCATGTTTGTCCCCGCTGGCTTCACCGGCGACCAGGTAAAAAAGACTGTCCGTGCGGCTGGTATCAGTCATGGGTGGTCCAGTCAGGTTTGGGCGACGTTCTGGCTATTTCATCGGCAATCAGTGAAGCCAATTGCAGGGCGCGGGTGCCATGATCACCTGAAACGACAGGAAGGGATTTGTTCTGGATGCAATCGACAAAGGACTGAAGCTGCCGCTTGAGGGGCTCATCTTTCGCCACCGGAATTTTTTCGCGCGTGATCTCGGATCCTTTCTTACGATACATCTCACCCTCCTGTTTCTGATAATCGAGCGATAAGTATGCGTCGTCCTGGAAAACCCGGATCTTGCGCATTTTCTCGGGGCTGATCCGGCTTGTCGTGATATTGGCGACACAGCCATTTTCGAAGCGGATACGCACATTGGCAATATCCTCGCTTTTACTAAGGACAGGAATACCCACAGCATCAACTGATTGCACGGGGGAGGATACCAGATGAAGAATGATTTCCAGGTCATGGATCATCAGATCCATCACCACGCTGATGTCCGTGCTGCGGCCGGGATAGGGCGAAAGACGGTGGGCTTCGATGAAACGCGGGTGGGTCAGGCGTTCTTCCAAGGCCTGTAAAACCGGGTTGAAGCGCTCGATGTGTCCGACCTGGAGCACGAGATTTTTTTCCTTGGCCAAAGAAACGAGGGTTTTGGCCTCTTCGGTGGTGTTGGTAATGGGTTTTTCCACCATGAGATGTTTGCCGGCGGCCAGGACTTTCTGTCCAATTTCAAAGTGGGAACTGGTCGGAGTCGCCAAGGAAACTCCATCCACGCTAGCCAGGAAAGCTTCGAAAAAATCAGTGCTGTAGGCTGTCGTTTTGTTTTGTTTGGCTATTTTCTGGGCTGTCGACGGGTCGCCGTCAAAAACGCCATTGAGAACCGCATTGGGCAATCCGGCATAGACGCGGGCATGCTCCTTGCCCATGTGACCGACCCCGATAACCCCGACCCTGATTTTTTCTGTCATGATGAATGTCCCCAAAGTGTCACGCGGTGGGCGTGGGCAAGTTGTCTAATTTCCTCCGGCTGTAAGAGCAATGTTTTTTTTGCCTCGATCACGATCGAGGACACGCCAGCCTCCGCACAAATCCTGATCGTATCGGGCCCGATCACCGGCACATCAAAACGCATATCCTGTTTGGGTTTGGAGACCTTGATCAGCATTGCGCCGCCCTTCCCCAGTTCCCCGCCACGGCGGATCGTGGCATTGGTGCCATCATAACCCTCTACCGCTAGGATAGTGCCTTTTTTCAAAATAACACTCTGCCCGACATCCAATTCACTGTTCATTTTGGCCACGGGCCAGCCAATTTCCAGGTCGCTGAAAAACCGGCGGCCCGGTTTCGGCCCAGCCAACAGATCCGCTGCGGCGAGACAATCCTCAAGGTAGGTTGTTGCGGGCAAAAGCTCGATGCCGTGTTTTTCAAGTTCATCCGCCACGGCGCCAAAAAGAGTCTCGGCATTACGTTTCTTCAGTCTGGCCAGGAGGAAGAGTGCCTTGAAATCGGGCCGTAGATCAAAAAGGCGTCCGGGGGTGATTTGCCCGGCCATCAAGGCCTGCCTGACCTGATTCTTTTTGAAAAAGGCAATCAATTTACCCAGTTGACCCAGGCGCATCCACTCATGCTGATCCCCGGAGGACGCCAGTTCCGGGGAAGTTTCCCCTTCAAAAGCGGCGACATAAACCTGAACTCCACGTCTGCGCGCAGACTCCAACACCAGATGTGGATAAATTCCCTTGCCCGCGATTAAACCTAAGCTGCTCATATTCAACAGGAATTAGCAATATTCACGAAATGAACCCTTGACCGTATTTTGAGATTCCCCTACGTTCAAAGGCGGTTGACGATCGGAGTTCGGCATGAGTGGGAACCCAGTGGTTTCCACTTTTTTTTTCCGTGAATCGGCCGGACATTTTAACAGAGAAACGAGCAAACACATGAGTCAGGAATTTTTAGCTGTCCTGGAGTATATGGAAAAGGAGAAAGGCATCGACCGCAAGCAAATGATTGCGGCGGTTGAACAGGCTCTCCTTTCCGCAGCCCGGAAAAGTTTTGGTCCCGCCAAGGACCTGCGCATCCAGATGGATTCAAAAAGCGGCCAGATCCGTGCCTTTGCCTCGGTCAAGGTTGTCGCCCACGTGGCAGACCCGCACGAGGAAATCAACCTGGCCACGGCCCACAAACGCCGCATGCTCAACGCCAAAATTGGCGACACCGTGGAAATCGAAGTCAATACCTCCGATCTCGGACGTATCGCTGCCCAGGTTTTCAAACAGACCATCAACCAGAATATCCGCGGCATTGAGAAAAACATGATCTTTGACGAGTTCAAAGACCGTGTCGGCGATATCGTAACAGGAACCGTCCGCCGTTTTGAACGTTCCGACGTCCTGGTGGATCTCGGAAAATTTGAGGCCATCATGCCAGCACGGGAACGTGTCCCCACGGAGGAGTACAACCAGGGTGACCGCGTCCGCGCCATTGTACTTTCCGTCGATATCACCCCCCGTGGACCCCAGATCATTCTCAGCCGCAGCCATCCCGACTTCGTCCGCCGCCTCTTTGAATTGGAAGTGAATGAGCTTCATGACGGCACCGTCATCGTCAAAGGCCTGGCCCGCGAGGCCGGTTACCGCACCAAAATTGCCGTCGCTTCCAAGGATGAAAAAATCGATCCCGTCGGAGCCTGCGTCGGCTTGCGCGGCTCACGTGTCAAAAACATTGTCCGCGAACTCAACAACGAGAAAATCGATCTGTTCCGCTGGTCGGATAACATCCGTGACCTCGTCATCGAGTCCATGAAGCCCGCCAAGCTCAAGAGCATCAACGTCGACGAAGAGAACCACCGTATCAAGGTTCTGGTCGATGAAGAAAATCTTTCCCTTGCCATCGGCCGCCGCGGCCAGAACGCCCGCCTGACAGCCAAACTGACCGGCTGGGAGATCGACGTGGAAAAAGAAGAAGTTGTTGTCAAAGGCTTTGAACAGAAGCTGGAAGAAGTTGTCGTCAGCTTCACCCAACTTTTGGATATTGACCATGATACAGCCCAAAAAGTGGTCAGGGCAGGATTCGGAAGCCTCGAAGGCCTCCGCGAAGCCGAAGTGTCCGACCTGAAGGAAGCTTTGCCGGATCTATCGGATGAGATCATCCAGAAAATCCGGGACAAAGTCGTCTCCACGACCGCGAGCACCGCGTCCTAATTTTTTTTGCGATTATTGAAAGAAACTATGGCTGTAACGGGTAAAAAGTTAAAAAAAGAAGCGGATAGTCCTGAGTCCTCCGCCGCCACGATCGTGGCAACGGATGCTCCTAAGAAAACGGCTGTCAAAAAAACAGCCGTGAAAAAAAGTGCCGAAGGAGTAGCCACACCTCCAGCCAAAGCACCCCGTAAAAAGAAGGAAGAGGTGATTGTCTCTACCCCTGCCGAAGAATCCAGTTTGGTAGCCTCCGCAACGCCAGAACCTATCAGAACCGAGCCAACGGCGGTGGCAGAAACAGCCGCCCCGGCTGATGAAGCAGCAAACTCCGACTCAAAAGTTATCACGATGAAGTCCCCAGTCATCGTGAAAGATCTTTCCGTCAGGATTGGGCTCAAGCCTTTTCAGGTTGTCCATCTTCTGATGGAAATGAATATTTTCGCCACGCTGAATCAGACTATTGACGAGGAAACCGCCAAAAAGATCTGCGAAAGCAAAGGTTTCACTTTCGAACTGGAGCGCCGCAAAGAAGGTGGTGGTGTCCACAAAGTCGAGCAGGTCATTGAGGTTCCCCAGGCACCAGTCATTACAGAAGACACCAAACTTACCCCCCGTCCGCCCATCATCACCTTCATGGGCCACGTTGACCACGGGAAGACATCCCTGCTCGACGCCATCCGGACGACCAAAGTGGCAGCCGGTGAAGCCGGTGGCATCACCCAGCACATCGGTGCCTACAGCATCGTCAAAGACGGTCATACTATCACGTTTATGGACACCCCGGGCCATGAAGCCTTCACGGCCATGCGCGCGCGCGGAGCCAACCTGACGGATATCGCGGTGATCGTGGTTGCGGCCGATGACGGACTCATGCCCCAGACCCTGGAAGCCATTTCCCACGCCAAGGCAGCCAAGGTTTCCGTCCTGGTTGCCATCAACAAAATTGATCTCCCCGGAGCCAACATGGACCGCATCAAAACCCAGCTTCAGGAAAGGGGCCTTACCCCGGAAGAATGGGGCGGCGAAACCATCACCTGTGAAGTTTCTGCAACGAAGAAAATTGGTATCGATAAATTGCTCGAAATGTTATTGCTGCAGGCAGAAATTTTAGAACTCAAAGCCGATCCTACACAACCCGCCCGAGGCTCCGTGGTGGAAAGCCAGGTGGAAGTGGGCCGTGGCCCGAACGCCACCATTATCGTCCAACACGGCACCCTGAATGTCGGAGACGCCTTTATCTGCGGACAAGAGTGGGGCAAAGTCAAAGCCCTGATCAGTGATTCCGGCGAATCCATTAAGAAAGCCGGACCTTCCACCCCTGTAAAAGTCATGGGCTTCAGCGGATCGGTTGTTCCCGGCGACGAATTTTTGGTCATGCGCAACGAGCGGGAGTCCCGCACCTTGGCGGAAGAACGTCAACAAAGCGGCCGTCTCGACAAACTCAGTTCTTCGCGCCCTGTCACCCTGGAAGGTATCTTCGACAGCATGGCCGACGGCCAGAAGAAGGTTCTCAACCTCATTCTCAAGACCGATGTGCAGGGCTCCCTCGAAGCCATCATCGAGTCCCTGAAAAAGCTTCCCACCGACAAGGTACAGGTCAATTTCGTCATGAACTCGATCGGTCCCATCACGGTCAACGACGTCCTGCTGGCCAAGGCATCCCAGGCGGTTATCATCGGATTCAGCACCAAAACCGACAACGCTGCAGCCACTGCCGCCAAGCGCGAAGAAGTCCAGATCAAGCTTTACAGCATCATCTATGAACTAATCGACCAGGTGCGTGAAGCCATGACCGGACTTCTCGATCCCGAACTGCGCGAAAGCACGGTAGGAAAAGCCAGTGTCAAAAAGGTCTTCAGCCTCTCCAAGTTCCCCGTCGCAGGCTGCGTGGTCGATTCCGGACGCATTGTCCGCACTGGTCGTGCCCGCGTGGTTCGCAAAGGCCAGCCCATCTACGACGGCAGTGTTCAGACGCTGAAACGCTTCCAGGACGACGCCGCTGAAGTGCGCACCGGCATGGAATGCGGAATACGCCTGGGTAATTTTGACGAGTATCTGGAAGGTGACATCATCGAGTGTTATATCCTCGAAAAAGTCGCCCAACAGCTGTAACCAGGCCGCGCCCCGGTGTGGCCAACCAAAAAGTGTCATGTCATCACGCCGCATTCTTCGTGTTTCCGGAGTCCTTCAGGCCGAAATCAGCCGTCTGATTTCCCAGGAACGTCTGCTGGAAGGCAGCATCATTACGGTAACCGCCGTGGATGTTACACCTGATCTGCGCCAGGCTTTTGTTTATGTCAGCTTTCTGGAGAGCACACGTTCTACCGAGCGCGTTCTGGATGTTCTGGCCAAGCAGGCCTTCGATTTCCAAAAAGAAATCGCTCACCGGACCCAGTTGAAAAACACCCCGAAACTCACCTTCCGCTACGACGATAATCTCGAGCGGGGAGACAAAGTTCTCGAATTGCTCAAGCGGGTGGAAGAAGATGACAACAAGCGCGGTGCTTCGTCATAAACGGCCACCCTCCGTCTTCTTTACATCAGGCCAAAAAAGCAGGATGGCTGTATAACCGGTCACTCCAACAACCAGCCCGATCAGGAAACAGCCGACAAACAAGGCCGCAAGTATCCTTCCAATTTCGCCAATTTCTGGCCCCAAAGCGTCGAAGTTCAGGTGCGTAACATGGTGCAATGTTTCCCTCCAGCCCCTGATGCCCTCGGGGGAAAACCTTAAAAGTTTGCAACCCAGAATGAATGCCGCAGGATAGTAAACTGGTGCGGTGAATGGATTGGTCAACCACTGAGTGGCGAAGGTCACCGGCAGATTGGCCTTCAGCGGTATGGCCAGAACACAGGAAAGCAGGATATGCACGCCCATCAGGGGGCTCGAACAGACAAGACAACCCAACAGCCAGGCACGGGCCACGGGTTCTTTTTTAAAACGCCAAAGATCCTTGTTAAAAAGATGATCACCCAACCAGGAGTGGAGCCGCCCCCCCTGCATCTTTTTTCTGGAAAAACCGCGCTGATGAAGCCATCGGAAAAGCTTTAATGACATGGATTCAGTCCGGCTTGGGAGAAACGGCTCCAGCCAGCTCCAAAGCTTTTTGCACATCTTCCGCTTTCATGGTCTGCTTCAATAGGGCGGCGTCTTCCCTTGATTGCATATCACCCTTGAGTCCGGACTGAACGAACCACTTCAAAGCTAGGATCTGATTTTTGGGAACCAACTTTCCCTCTTCATAAAGAATTCCCAGATTGGCCATGGCGTTGTTGTTACCCTGGGCCGCAGCCTTTTCCAGCCAAAGAACGGCCTGGCTTCCATCGGCTGTCACAGCTTTCCCTGCCATATAGAGAAGTCCAAGGTCATTTTGTGAACCGGCATGACCCTGTTCGGCGGCTTTTTTGTACCATTGAAAGGCCTCTTTGGGGTTGGCCAGAACACCTCTGCCCTGCATGTAAATCGTTGCCATAAGATTCTGGCTTTCAACATCCCCGGTTTCCGCACTGAGCCGCATCCACTCCGCGCCTTTGGAATTGTTCTGCCCTACGCCAAAACCGTTCAGATATGCTTTGCCCAGGTTGAAATAAGCGGATTTGTAACCGGCATCGGCGGCCTTCTGATACCACTCGATTGCAGCCTTGGCATCCGGCGCTGCCCCGTATCCATTGGCATAACAAACACCTGCCGCATTCATGGAGCGGGGATGTCCGGCCTGGGCCGCACGAAGTGTCCATTCGAACCCTTTTTCTTTGCTTTTTTCAACTCCCTGTCCAGCCCAATACCGCATACCCAGGCTGGCCATGGCTTCGGCATGATCAGCATCGGCCATGACACGGATTTCGTTCAGAGGCTTGGAATGAAGTGGGTCCGGGTTCTCCTCTGCTCCCACCATGCCGGGAGGCACGGCCAGCCACAGCAATAACACAGTCATGAATCGGATCATTGGCGTCAGGCTCCTATTTGTATCCGCATCGCAAGCGGTTCGGGAAGTTTGGCCGCAAGAATCTTGCGTTGCGCTAACTCAATGTTATAAGCCACACGGCGGAACTCCACGACTGTCTGGTCCGGGGAATAGGTTACATAACTGGCTCTCCAGTCACGATCTCTTGGCTGTCCCACCGCCCCTACATTGACCAGGTAGCGTGCACCTTTTTTCAGTTCCAGGCGGAGCATCCGGGGCATTTCGCTAACGCCCCGCTCCTTGATGAATACTTTGGGAATATGGGTGTGCCCGCAAAAGCAGAGCGACGTGGTTTGGTAGGTGAAGCTGCTTTCCGCCTCCAGATCCGACGTGACATAGTTCCAATGGCTTGGATCATCCATGGAAGCGTGAACAACAGTAAATCCACCTACCTTCAAATGTAAGGGAAGTTGGCCCAGATAGAGCTTATCCTCATCATTGAGGCGCTTTTTGGAATAGGCAATACCTTCGCCGGCCAAGGCATTGAAATTCTTGCCATCCTTGGCCCCTGAAACGATTTCGTCGTGATTCCCCTGGATCACGGGGCAGCCCAGGGTTTTCACCAGTTTCAGGCACTCATGGGGGCTTGCATTATAGCCGACAATGTCGCCCAGGCAGATCGGGTGGGTCACCCCTTGCTCATGCATATCCCGCAGCACAGCAACCAGGGCTTCCATGTTGCTGTGGATATCACTAAAGATCCCGTATTTGATTTTCACGTAAAATGGAGGAGAAGCTTAGAAACCCCGCCCAAGAAGTTCCAGATAAATCAAAGGATTTTGCGCTTTAACCGGAAATTCCCAAAAAAAGGAAATAAATACTCAGGATTGCGTTGGGCAGTTGCATTACCTAGATTTGAAAGTTATGGAAAACAAGCCCAAATCCGTTACCTCAAGCCAACCCGTCAAACTTCGCATCAAATATGAAGAACTCAGTGCCAAATACGCCAATCAGGTAATCGTCAACAGCACCCCTGAGGAGCTGTACCTCGATTTTTCCTCAGGAGCCATCTCCGATCCAGGGTCCAGTGACTCCGTTATACCTATCCATAGCCGTATTGCCATGAGCATTCCAGCCGCCCGCCGCCTGACCCAGGCTTTACATCAGACCTTGATCCGTCTGGATGCCCAGAACGCCAAGGCCAAAGACGACCGCTCAGCCTCCCTGCCCAAGCTCGAATCCAGGTAACCAATCCTCTCGGCCTCCCTCCCTTCCCTTCCCTCCCTATTCCAGGACATGAGTAGCAACGGCACACCGACCAACACGTCTATCCAGCCTCTGGCGGACATGAGTGTTGATATTCTGCGAATCGAACCTGAACTGGTTCAGATCGTGGATCAGTCCAAGGATTATGAGCAGATGCTCACATCGTTGTTGGCTTACCTCCGCAGCCTGACCAACGCGCGCGCCAGCCTGCTGGTCGATACCGATCTCAGCCGGCCCACTCCGGAAAGCTGGCAGGTCTGGACTCCGGACACGAACAACCAACAATCCGCACTGCTGGGGGATATCCGTGGGGTCCTCCGGGGGGTCTCCGGAAAAGGTCAGGCCCTGATCGAGCCACTCCCAAGCCAGACTGACAATTATCTTGTCGCCACACCCTTCAGCCTTCCCGGTGCGGCGGGACGCTACCTCTGCCTGATCCTTGTGGCCCGCGATCCCCGGCAGTTGGAGCCTTTCATCATCATCCTGCAGACCATCACGGGATTCTTCCATTACGCCTACGACCGCAGCAAAAATCGCGGAGGCGACTGGGCCTTCGATCAGGCTTCGGCTCTGGTCGAACTGGGAACCGTCTCCAGTGAGGCGGAAGATTTTCCGCAGGCTGCCCGCATCCTGACCGACCGCCTGCAACGCCACCTTGGCTGTTTCCGTGTCTGTCTGGGCCTGGCCAAACGCAACGAGGTCCGCCTCATCGCCATTTCCGGTGTGTCCAGCTTCGACCATAAAGGAACCTCCGCCTTCGTGCTCCAGGCTGCCATGCGCGAAGCCTTCCAGAAAAAGGAAATGATTGAATGGCCCAAAGACGACGAACGCATTGATCTGACCGAAGTGGCTCACCAAGAGCTTCAACGCCTGCTCGATCTGCAACGCGTCATCACACTTCCTTTTTTCAAAGCCAACGGCAAACCTTTTGCCGCCATCAGCATGCTCTGGGATCACAACGCTGCACCGCGTCCCGAAACACGGCGCTTTCTCAGTGCCTCCCGGGAATATCTGGGCTCGCTGCTTGGGGTGCTCAAAGGCTCCGAGCCTCCGCCACCAGTCCGTTGGTGGAACAAAACCTGGGGTAAATGGTCCCAAAACCGCCGCAAGCTCGCGATGTATGTGGCAGGCGGACTGATCCTCCTTTTGGCCTGGCCCTTCCCCCACCACATCCGTGTCCCCTGTAAGATTCAGCCCGTGGTTAAACGTATCATTGCGGCACCTTTCGACGGCCAGTTACAAAAATCCATGGTTGAGCCCGGCGAAATCGTCGAAAGAGGCCGGGTGCTGGCGGTGCTCGATGAACGTGAATTACGGCTCAAGCAGGCGGAACTTCAGGCAGCCCGTGACCGCGCACTCAAAATGCGCGACCGCTCAATGACGGATGAAGACTCCGATTACGCCCTCTCTCAGGTGGCCCAATTCGAGGCCGAAGGGCACGAACAGGAGTTGCGTCTCGTGGAATGGAAGATTGAAAATCTGGAAATCAAAACACCCCTCGACGGCGTTGTACTTTCGGGCGACCTGAAACGTGCCGAAGGTATTCCGGTCAACAAGGGACAGATTCTTTTTGAAGTGGCTCCGTTGGAAAAAATCGTGGTCGAAATGGAAATCCCCGATTACAACATCGCCAATGTCAAAGAAGACATGGAAGTCAACGTGAAGATCGAGGCCTTCGCAGGGGAAACCTGGGCCGCCAGAATCCGTAAAATCAACCCCCAGTCCGAGGTCAAAGAGGGAAAAAACTCTTTCCTTGCGGAAGCTCCCCTTCCTGCCAGTGCCGATGTCAGTAAATTGCGACCCGGCATGAAGGGCAAGGCCGTGATCATCGGCGAGCGCAAACCTCTTTTCTGGATTCTGACACACCGGCTTTGGGATTTTATCCGTATCACCCTTTTCTGGTAATCTTTCATAACAAATGGATGCTAAAACCCTGGATTCCAGACTTCATCCGACCACGGTTTTTTTATCTGGTATTCATCAGTCCTGAGCAGCAATAGGCCGCCTATGTCCGAAAACTTCAACACAGCAGTTCGCGAAATCGGATCCACCCGGCCCCGGGTGCGTTCCCGCCTGAAGTTTTCGTTTCAGGAATTCGGCGGAAAACGCTGCTGCGTTCTGGAAGATCCCCTTACCTCCAAGTTTTTCCGGATCGGTCTGTCGGAGTATTTCTTCATCAGTTTTCTTGACGGCAAAGTGACTTTTGATGAGGCCTTTGCCCGGTCTTCCATTGCGGGAGGGGCGGAATCCATCAGCGAACGGGAAGCACTGTCTCTTGTTTCCTGGTTGGCGGAAAACAATCTGGCGGACTTTGGGACAACGACGGTGGGACTTCTGGAGGAAAAAGCTGCCAAACAACAGCGCGTCCAGTGGCAGAAGTTCACCAATCTCCTGTTCATTAAAATCCCCCTCTTCCAGCCCGAAGCTTTTCTGGAAAAGATCTACCCAAAGTTGCGCTGGGTCTGTGGATGGCCCTTCTTTGCTCTCTGGGCCGCTTTGGTTTCCATTGCGCTGGTTCAACTGGTCTGGAGCTGGGATCTCTTTGGACGGACCTCGGTAGGCTTTCTGGCCCCGGAGAACTGGCTCTGGCTTGGACTTATTTGGACTTTTCTGAAAGTGATCCATGAATTCTGGCACGCCCTCCTCTGCAAACACTACGGGGGCAAAGTCCGCGAAGCCGGATTGTTCCTGATTCTTTTTCTTCCCGTTGGCTATGTCGATGCAACTTCCAGTTGGGGCTTCCCCTACAAGTGGCAGCGGATGCATGTGGCGGCGGCAGGCATGTTCATCGAGCTCATGATCGCCGCCATCGCGATCCTGGTCTGGAGCGCAACCGATGACGGACTGGTAAATCACCTTGCCTACAACACCGCCATCATGGCTTCTGTCCTCACCCTCCTGTTCAACGCCAACCCGCTGATGCGGTTCGACGGTTACTATCTGCTGTCCGATTGGCTGGAGATGCCAAATCTGTCCTCAAATTCCCAACAGATGGTCACCCGCCTGACCAAGAAATGGATCCTGGGTCTGCCGAGAATCGACTTGCCGGATTTTCGCGAACGCGAAACCTGGATTCTGATCTGCTATGGGGTGGCTGCTTTCATCTGGAAAATCATCATCACACTTTCCATTTTCATCGCAGCCAGTGTGATGTTCAAAGGCCTGGGTCTGATCATCGTTCTGATTGCTTTGGCCGGCATGGCCATTCCCATGCTGAACAAATTCTATCTTTATCTGAAAGAAGGGAGCGGATCGGAACGGCCCGTCCTGAAAACAGTGCTGCCACGCCTCGGCGGCATTGCCCTGGTTCTATTGATCATTGCCTTTTTCCCCATGCATCCGAGCATCAAGTCCCAGGCCATCATTGAGTTGGGAAACCTTTCCATCATCCGCTCACAAACAGGCGGCTTCATCACCAAAGCCCACATCCAACACAAGTCTTCCGTCCGCCAGGATCAACTGTTGGTTACCCTTCGTGACCGGGACCAGGAGGTGTCCGTTGAACAGCTCGGTCTCAAGATCAAAGCCCAGGAAGCCCGGAGCAGGCTGGTCTACGGCGAAAAAGACGTGGCAGCCTACCAGTCAGAAGCTGTAGCACTGGACGCCTTGAAAAAGCAGTTTGAGGAACGTCAGGCCGACCTCGACACCCTGCAGGTTCGTGCCCCTGCCGACGGTTATGTTGTCGCCCCGAAACTGGAGCAACTGGTGGGAACGTTTATTAAACCCGGCCAGGAGATCTTACGTGTGGGAAACCTGCCTGCCAACGAGCTGAAAATTCTGGTTCCCCAGGAAGAAGTGGATGCCTACCGCCAGCACGTCGATTACCCGATTGAAGTCAAAGTCAAAGGGCGCAGCACCGTCTATGAGGCCATCCTGAAACGTGTCACCGCCCGTGCCAGCCGTGAAATCAAATACCCAGCCCTGACTTCTGCCGGCGGAGGGTCTCTACCCATTGTCAATGCATCGAAAGAAGAAAAGAACTCACAGCGTGAGGAAGCACAAACCGAAATGCTGGATTCCTATTTCGAAGCCACAGCCCTCATTAGTGGAAGAAAACTTATCGACCTAAACGGAGGGGAAGTCGCCCGCGTGCGCTTCAGCAGCCGTGAAGGACAGGCCGTGTGGTATTATCTCTACAGCAAGGCCTCCCGTGCTCTGGGACGGTTGATCCGCACAGCGGAATCAGCAACGGAAATTTAATAAAAAACCGGTCTCAGGAAAGTTCCCGGCCTTCCAAAATCGCTATAGAAAAGGATCACCTACGGCCGCAAATTCACCCAAATGAGCTCCGGCCACTTCCTGCACCTGTGGAAGAGAATTTTCCAGCGCAGCCTGCAAAAACTGCCATTCCGAATAATGGCCTAACATTTTCTCCGCTTCCTCCAGACTGGCCACGGGCAAACGCGCCTTGTAATCGGCCCGGACCAGGGACTCCAAATAAAGAACACCATAAAAATTCTTTTCCTGACCCGTTTCAGACTTGCTTTGGTTTAGGTCCAATGGGGAGGGAAAGAAGGTTCCATCCCCGCTCCGGGAGGCATTTAAGATAACCTCGTCAAACTGGCCCTCCTTGAATTCATTGGGTCTGCGGAAAATAACCAACGGACAATTCAATCCCAGAATATGGACAAGCCCCGTTTCCTCCACAGCCAGGGCTAATTCCTGCCAAGCTACAACAGACCAGCCGGAAGGCCTGTGGACGGTTGTTCCGGAAACCTGGGAACAGGTTCGGACTATCACCTCAGCCCACTCTTAAGGAGAAGTCAGGGTATCCAACCAAATGTCCGCGTCTTGCGTATGCTTGAAGTAGCCGTGGGCAATTACTGCCAGCACGCCCAATACAACTACCCGATAGCGGGAAGTCTGACTGTCGATGAAAGTTTGAACCGTTGAAGCCATAAAACTTCGTTTTCCCGGATACGCCTGGATATCTCAAGATAATCGGCAACCGAATCCGGGTTTTCCATCCAAGGCTCACTGTTGTCCGTGATCTTACTCTTGGGACGTGGTCCGCTGTTCGGGGACATCCGCTTCAAGGCCAGACGTCTGGCAAAATCCTCCTGCAATCTCCGGATCGGGGGTGGTATTGGGTCAGATTCACAGAACTTGGATTATCACAGTCACACCAAGGGAAAAGCCCATTAATAGGCCGTCAGGCCTTTGTCTTCTCCCGCTTCAGGCTCGTCTCTTAGGCTCTTGTTTTCCACGGCCAGTCCGCAACGTACACCACTTTTATAAATACCGAGCTTGTTCGGGATGACAAATTTAACCCTCACGGTTCCACTGGCGGCATCCGTCACCGGCGATACAAAATCCACTTTGGCGGGAACACTTTCACGCGTTTCAGGAATGACCAGGGTTATGGGAACCCCGCTTCTCAGCTTGAAAGCCTGCTGCGGTGCCATGTGAATCGTTAGCAACAATTTGTCCAATTGCACCACGGTGATGACAGGCGTGTTGGGGTTCACGCTTTCTGAAACCTCTTTTTTGATTTCACTGACGATTCCATCGAAGGGTGCGCGAAGGGTGCGGTTGTCAATCTGGGCCTCCGTGCGCTTGAATTTATGCTCCTCCACCTGCGCATCTGTGGCCGCACGGCGAAGCTCCTCAGGCGAGACACGGGCGGCCACTTCCAATTCCTTCAGCTTGGCCAGACGGGTTTGCTGAAGCTCCATCTGTTTGCGGGATATCTCCAATTCCTGTAGTAAGACCTGAACGTCCAGTTGCACGAGGACCTGTCCTTCCTTGATGTTTTGCCCCTCCTTGACTTCGACCCGTGAAATGACCCCTGTTTCAGCAAAGGCCATTTTGACATGACGATAGGGTTCGGTGTAACCGAACACTTCTTTGGTCTGGGCATGGGCCTGGCTCAGAATTGCCAGTAAGGCAAGCCCTCCCAGAAGACCAGCATATTTCAAATCAATTTTCATCAACCAATTACCGGAGCTTCCAGAAGCTATAGCCACAATTTCGCGGAACCGAAGCATAAAAATCCTTGTTCCGTGTAACAAAGGTCGCTCCGTATTCCAAGGAAATGGCAGCGTGCTGGGCGTAACCAATCTTTTTCACTGTGGCATCGGAGGCTTCGGAAAACTTTTTCAACAGGCTCCAATGACAATCACAGAGATTTAATATACGGCAATTGGGCAAAAAAAGCAAAGTTTCGATCACCCCAAGGGCCTGAGGGAGGGGCGTGGGACCGCCAGGAAAGTCCGAGTGCGTTAGAATCCGGACAAAAGCTGCCGCCACCAGGACAGAAAGTCCGAAAGGTTCTTCCGCCGAGGCCAAAATTTCAATCCACTGCTTATAAGAAGGATTAGTGAATTTAGGTTCACGTCTCAACATTCAACATTTAGCGGGTTTATCCTATTTTTATCTAACTCGCAATGGTCTCTAGCCTTGTTTCAAAGCATTTCAATATCTTGCTGCCCCTGTTTAGATTTCCCGCAACTTTAGGCTTCAATGGAGAGCTAATCAAAACGCTCCAGCCCGATCAATCTCCAAAGGTCGCGTTAATGCTCATGATAAGACGCACTCAACTGATTTATAAATGTTGAATGTTGAGATGCGATCCCAATAGCTTCCAATCCTGGGACGGTTTATCTCCAGAGATCCGCTCAGCGGGGCGGAATTCAGCCAGGGTTCCAACCTTTATGCGTATGTCCTTAATAATGGGGTGAACTGGGTTGATCCGCTGGGGTTAGAAGTATCAATTCGTTCAAGAAATGTGCGTAATTCGAGTGGTAGAGGGGCACATACTTGGACTCAAGTTGATGATTCTAAAGGAAAAACAACCTATTCAGGCACGAATGAAGATGGTAAATTAGGGGTTTAAGAAAATCTTGACAGAGATTTTACTCCATCCGAGGATAATCCGGAAACTTCTAAAACGGTAGTTCCGCCGTTGCCGGGTATGAATCAAGAACAATGGGACAAATCTGTAAGAGAATCGGCAGAACGAGAGAAAAAAAAGGATAAAAAACGTAAGTATAAACGTTTCGGTGGTGACGGCGGAAAAACATCAGGAAACTGTCATAGTGTTACCAGTAATATTATAGAGGGTGCTGGGGGCAAAGTTCCTAAGAATTATGATCCGCCTGGTGCTGCCCAAGGATTAAGACAATGAACAAAGAAACGGCTATTCCGGTCCTATTAGCGGGTGTAATTGGCTTGCTATTCTCTTTGTATTATTTTGAGAATTGGGTCAATATCTTTGCTAGGGTTATTGGTCATCCTCTAGCTATTTTTGCTGTCCCTACTGTTTTCTTTCTCTTCTTGATAACGATTGAAATACTAATCCTTCCACAGTTAAATGCTAAAACAATTTTCAAAACTTCTTGGCTTTGGTTAGTTATTGCAGTGCTGCTAAGTAACTTCAGCGTGCTTGTGCTTTTAAGGTGGTTTTTTTTCTATCGTGGCGACATTTAATTTTCTGATGGGGTCAGTCTAGGATGGCACTAAGATAAGGTGGTTTGAGGACGTATTCTTTTGTAAGCATGGTTACGATGCGGAAAATTAGCCATCTGATGCCTTGGAAGGATGGGGTCAGCAACCCTGACAAAATCGGGGCGGGCGTGTCTTAAGTAGCGAGAGAAAACTCAGGATTTTTGGGGAACCATCGGGGTCAGTCCTGAATGGCACTAAGATAAGCCTATGGTCTCCTTGGTTTCATCGGGGTTAGTCCTCGGCTCTTGACAACCGTTGGCTGTATTTTTCATGTTTTCTTTTCCACTCCTTCCCTTTCTGGCATCGCGCTTGAATCCGTTTGAGGATTTGTAGCACGCTTCCCCGATCCCGGAAACTCAGATCCCAGGCCATCTCAACTTCCCCTCCCCTACCCTTACGTCCGCAGCCATACCCGCCAGCGGGGATCCCTTTCCTCAGCCATTACTCCAGCGGCTGCCACCGCACGCTGTACTAACTGTTGCTTCGCTCTCCATGCCTCACTTAGAGGATCCGTTTTCATGAACAGCAGTTGCTCTGATACCGCCCCTGTATACTGTACTCTCAGTTTCGTGCCATCCCTTCACCCCATGATCCTGAACCTACTTGTCAAGATTCGAGGACTAACCCCGCAGACGAGCAGAATTACCTTAGGCAATAGCACCAGCGTGGCTTACACCCATGACCTGCTCAACCGCCTGACCGCTTTGAACAACAGCTTAAATAGTGGTTCCAAAAATTTCAGCTATGGGTATAATGATGCCGGTATGAGAATCTCTGAAACAGGGCCGCGCGGAGCGGTTGCGTTCGATTACAACAACCGTTACGAAGTGACCGGGGTTACCGAACCGAGTGGTTCATCCTTTGCCGATCAGGAGTTTACCTATGATGATGCCTACAATCGCCTGACTTGGAAGCTGGGCTCTGCCACAACAAACTATGTGGTGAACAACCTGAATCAATACACAACGGTCAGCAGTCACACAGCCCCGACCTGGAACAACAATGGCAATCTGGCCACTTTTAACGGTAAGACATACAGCTACGATACTTTCAACCGCCTGACCTTGGTGGCCATGAGCACGGGAAGCGTCGAGTTCAGTTACGATCCCATGGGAAGAAGAGTGATGAAAGTCGTTAAAAACAGCGGGGGAAATATAATTGCCACCCATCACTACCACCATGATGGTAATGACATCGCGGTGGAATACCGGCCAAGCTCGGTGACTTGGACCTATTTCCTTGGGCCGGAGATTGATGATATTGTCATGCGCACGGATGGGACGAACAAACAGTATTATTACAAGAACGGTTTGGGTAGTGTGATAGCAGTGGCGAACAGCACGGGTGATCTGACCGAAGGCTATGAGTACAACGTCCAAGGCCAAGTGGCCATATTTAACAGTGCTGGTTCAAGTATTGGCACCACAGGCATTGGGAATGATCATCTTTATACGGGTCGTCAGCTTGATCCAGAAACAGGAGACTATTATTACCGGGCCAGATATTACAGTCCAATCCTGGGACGGTTTATCTCCAGAGATCCGCTGAGCGGGGCGGAATTCAGCCAGGGTTCCAACCTTTATGCGTATGTCGCCAATAATGGGGTGAACTATTTTGATCCGTGGGGACTGGACGAAATATCAGTTCATGTCCATCCCAGGAGTGGAATTACAGAGCCAGGGCATGTATCTATCACGAAGACGGATGGGGCGGGGAACTCCCAAACAAAAGGTTTTTGGCCAGGTGGTGTTAGAGATGATTCTAGCTTTGTAAAGGACAAGGCATTGAAGCTTGTAGATAAGACATTCGATATTACTGAGGAACAGCGCAAGGCAGCCGAAAAAGCAATTGATGACTACAAGAAAGAAAAATGGAGTATCGATAAAAACTGCACGGACACGGGAAAAAGTGCCCTTGATGCCGCAGGTCAGAAGACTCCTGACTTCAAAGGGAAGGAATTGGGCAAAGAATTTACGGATCCAAACAAAGTCATCGATTGGATTAAATCTCTGCCCGCAAAGCCATGAAGTCCGTTCTTGCGGCGATCATTGTAAGTTTCTATCTAGGGGGTTCTATGTTTGCGAGTGAAGATGCTATTGAGCAGAAGAAGCGTGAACGACTTCAGGCCCTGCAGGAAGAATATGAGCTTGAGCAACAAAAGATTATTTTTGAGCGACTGGGCTATTCCAAAAACATCGCAATCAAGACAGAGGTGGTCAGTGATGAAATGCTCGTGCAATCAATTGCTGGAGATCCCATAAGCGTCTCACAGAAGCTTAGTGGCGACTCATCTTACTTGGTTGTTCGAATAGCAAATAACGGCAGCTCGGGGATTTGGGGGACATTGCAATGTAAGATTGATGGAGCTGGGACGGTTGACATCAATGTGCCGTTTTTAACGCCACAGAAGGGCAGGAGCCGGATTTTTGTTGTTCCTCTCGATGGTGCAACTCTAGGCGATCTTGATCCTAAAAAAATACAAGTAACCTGTAGTTGGAAGGAGCTTTACGCTAAACCTTAGGGCCGCAGTCTTCGCCGTAACCGCTGTCGCGTGTGGCAACGTCCGCCAACCCTCGTCAAACTCCGATGCGCCGCCCCGTCACGCCTCCTGCTAATGGGGGCGGAGAGCGGCTCTCGTTCCACGGGGTCCACGAGGTCAGTCTTCGACTCCTAACAAATTTAGGTTAATTGCACCACCGGACGCAACCAATTGAAAGAAATCAGCGCCGGAGGCCCGCCGCCCCTGGCCACTTATGCTTATGACCTGAATGGAAATAGGATCACGAAAACGCTGGAAAACGGCACCACGGCGAGTTATATTTACGACAACGCCTCACAGTTGACCCGGGTCATACACATGAAATCTGCCACGAATATCGCCCAGTTTGATTACACGCTGAACGCAGTGGGGAATCGCACGGCCAAGAACGCCAGCGGGGCCATTCCGAATGTTAACGAGAGCTACACCTACGATGCCATCGATCAAGTGACCGCAGTCAGCAAACCCGGTGATGCCCAGACCTTTGCCTATGACCCGACTGGTAACCGCACGGCGGTGACTTCCACGGGATCATCCCCCGGGGTCGGTTCCTACACCACCAATGCCCTCAACCAGTATACAGCCGCTGCCGGTGATGTGCTGCTCTATGACACCAAGGGCAACCTGACCACGCAGGGTTTGAGCGCCTCTTACAGCTACGGTTCCAAGAACAGATTGCTCGGAGCGACGAAGGGTTCCAACCTTTATGCGTATGTGGGGAACAATGCAGTGAATGGGATTGATCCTTTAGGATTGGATAACCTGAATTATCATGCTCCCGGAACTAAAGAATATAGAATAGCAGAAGCCGCTGGTATAAACAAAAAAGAATATTCAGTGGCTTCTCATGGAGAACCAAAAAGTATTCACGGTTCTGGAGGCAAAGGATCAATTAGCCCCGAAGATTTGGCTAAAGTAATCAAAGCCGATCCAGGTTACGACCCAAAAAAGCCTGTTAGGTTAAATGGATGCAGCACCGGTGGAGCCACTGATGATGGATCGGATAATTATGCTCAGCAGTTGGCCAATGAATTTAATAATGATGTTATTGCACCTACAGATATTCTGGTAAGAAAAACTACTGCTTTGCATAATCTATTTACAGGAAATAGGATTGTCAGCTATGAAAGTAAAACGATTAAAAATAATGGTACATGGAAAACCCATTCCCCTAAAAAATGAACATTAAAATAGTGTGGATTTCACTCATTTTATTGAGCGCAATTTCAATAATTTTTTTACTGACGCAAATCACAGTTATAGAAGGACGCACAACTTACGAGGCTTTTAATTTAAGCACAGAAGAAATTGAAAATTTCAAATCAAATGCTTCAAAAGATCCTGTTGCTGCTGAGAGGCTTTACAACTATTATAAGTTTGTCAAAAGGGATTCGAATGAAGCGGAAAAATGGAAAATTCTTACTCCGTAAGCTATCTGATGCGATCAGACCACTAAACGGCACATATTTCTTATGGAGCTATTCGGGTCAAGTCTCAACATTCAACAATCTCCAGCTAAAATAGGGTTGAGGAGTCAGTCCTTGGAAATTGGTGGGGAACCATCGGGGTCAGTCTTTAACAATTAACACATCTCTAACAATATAAGATCCATCCACCTTAGCCAAGGCTATGGCTGACAAGCCTGCGCCGCACTCCTCCGCCTGAGGCGGATTCATACGTCTGCGCTCCTTTAAAACCAGTTCCATCCCCTCCTCACCCCTTTCACCTACGATGTGGACGGCAACCGGGCCAGCGTGAGCTATCAAGACAGCTCGGTGCATTTAGGTTCACGTCTCAACATTCAACATTTAGCGAGGTCATTTCACTTTCCTTTCAAGCTCCAAATGGTCTCAAGCCTTGTTTCAAAGCATTTCAATATCCTGCTGCCACTGTTTAGATTTCCCGCAACTATAGGCCTCGTATGAGAGCCAAGCAAAACGCTCCAGCCCGATCAATCCCCAAAGGTCGCGTTAATGCTCATGATGAGACGCTCTCAACTGATTTATAAATGTTGAATGTTGAGATGCGGACCCAATGGCTCCACAAACCGCCGCCCTCCAGGGAGCAAAAGTCATCGACATGTTCCGCGCGCTCTTCCGTTCCTCTCCCAATCACGCCCAAGACGTTATTTTCGCCAGCCAGCCAGAGCCGAAACTATCGGTCTAAACTGTTACCCTACCTGATAATACACGTCCTTCCCGTAGAATCGACCTGGCGCTGCGTTAAATGTTGATTACCGCCACGGATGGGTGCCGTCCCAATCGCCCTTCGATGATTATCAACGCGGCCTCGCCGCCACTTCTTTTTCGTTGGTAGTGCGCATGCGTGATTTCCTGTCCTTCGCGGAAGACAGTCCATGCTCGACAGTCCTGGCGGCGGGTGTAAGGTCGCATTAAGCATGAAATTCGAAGACTGGCCGGAGGAGTGGCAGGAGTGGGCGAAGCTCACGCCGTTGGAGCGCTTCCGGGAGAGTGAAAAAATTTTTGCGCAATATTTAGCCATGGGAGGCAGCCTTGATCCCGACCCCGATCCGACAAGTCCTTTCTACGATCCAAGCGAGTGGAACCCGAGCCTTGCTCATGGGCGGGCAGGCCTGCGTATTTTACGGCGCGGCGCAAGTTAGCAAGGATGTCGATTTCCTGATCCATGCAGAAGAGGACAACTTCACCCGGATTCTGTCGGCGCTCGAAAAGCTCGATGCCAGGCGCATTGCTGTTCCTCCCTTTGACCCTTCGGTGCTGGCACGCGGACATGGGGTGCATTTCCGCTGCCGGGCCCCCGGGGTGGACGGGCTTCGGGTTGATATCATGACCAAACTCCGTGATCTGCCGGATTTCGAGAGCCTGTGGGAGCGTCGAACAGTTTTGGCAGACGACTTCGGCACTGAGTTCCATCTTCTGAGCGTTCCCGATCTCGTGAGGGCCAAGAAAACCCAGCGCAGCAAGGATTGGCCGGTCATCGAAGCCCTTGTCGCAATCCATCACCGGGAGAATGCCCAATCACCAACCGCCGAATGGACAAGCTTTTGGCTGACAGAGGCCCGCTCACCTGAACTGCTGAATGAACTGACTACCCGGTTTCCTGCCGAGGCGGCGCGACTGAGAGCGGCACGTCCGCTCCTCTCCCTGGCGAATGCCGCCGATTTGCCCGCCTTGCGCGAGGCGCTGGATGCCGAGGTTCGGGCCGAACAGGAAAAAGACCGCATTTATTGGGCGCCCCTTAAGCGGGAGCTGGAGATCTTCCGCAGCGAGGAACGCGAAGGCAGCAAATATTCACCATAAAGATCATGAAGAGCACGAAGGATTTCGAGCCAGCGCCGTAACGCTACTCTGTCAGTAAACGTCGAAACGGGGTCAGTCCTGAATGGCACTAAGATAAGGCTGTTTTGGAATGCCTTTCATTGCCTAAGTCATACAAAATTAGGAAGACAGCAGGCTTATCTTAAAGCCATTCTAGACTGACCACATCAGAAATCAACGTCATCAGGCGATTCTCAAAATCATAACTGTAGGTATCGGTGCTGCCGCCTTGAACCCGGGTGACACGGTTACCGTTGAGGTCATAGGTGAAGGTTGTCACCGTGGTGCTGTCATCAGCTACGGTGAGCTGGTTGCGGCTGTTATAGGTGTAATTGGTGGTCACACCGCCGGACACTTTTTGTATCCGGTTGTGTGCATCATCAAAGGTGTAGGCTGTGGTGGTGGTTGTTCCCCCACCGACGGCAATGACCTCCTTAGTCAGACGGTTGATGTCGTCGTAGGTATTGGTGATGGTTCGATCACTCAGACCCCCGCTGGAGTAATCCTACTCGACTTTGTTTACGTTTCCGGCCAGATCGTACCTCTGGGCGTAGCTGGAGAGCAAAGTGGTTCCGCCTGTTTTGGTTTCTATGAGGGAAACACGGTTGAGGGCATCCAAAGTCTTGGAGGGGACATCGCCGTTGGGCAGGGTTCTGAGCCTGTACGGCCTTCCGTAAAGGCACAGAAACCATTGCTTTTTTAAAAGTGCTGCGTTTTACTCGCTTTATGTCAGCCCAGCTCATTGACGGAAAAGCCATCGCCAAGGAACTCCACTCGGAAACCCTCACCCGCGTAGCCATTCTCAAGGCCCGGGGCCTGCAACCCTGCATCCTTTTCATGCGGATCGGCGAAGATCCTGCTTCCCTCGCCTACGTAGGCATGAAGGACAAGAAAGCGGCCGAACTGGGCATCAAAGCCCTGACCAAGGTCTTCTCAGAAGGAACATCCCAGGATGAGCTGCTCTCGGCCATCCGGGAAGCCAACGCTGACAAAAGCATCCACGGCATCCTGGTGCAGGCTCCCATTCCCGGCATCCCGCAGGAAACCGTCTTCTCGACCATCTCCCCGGAAAAAGACGTGGATGGCTTCCATCCCATCAATTTCGGAAAGCTTCTCCTCGGAGATCCCACCGGCTTCAAACCCTGCACTCCAGCTGGTGTCCAGGAGCTTCTCAGCCGCAGCAAAATCCCTACCCAGGGCCGGAATGTGCTGATCCTGGGCCGGGGTAACATTGTCGGAAAACCCCTGGCCGCGATGCTTTGCCAGAAAGGTGCAGGGGCCGATGCCACGGTGACGCTGGTTCATTCCCGCAGCCGAAACATTCCGGAGCTCTGCCGCCAGGCGGATATTCTGGTTGGCGCCATGGGCCAGGCCGAATTCGTCAAAAAAGACATGGTCAAGCCGGGGGCGACGGTGATAGATGTCGGCGTTAACCGGGTGGAAGATCCGGGCTCGGCCAAGGGCTACCGTCTGGTCGGTGACATCGCCTTTGCCGAAATCTGTGAAGTGGCCGGTCACGTCACCCCCAACCCCGGTGGGGTGGGACCGATGACGATTGCCATGCTGATGGCGAACACGGTACAGGCTGCGGAAAACCAGACCCGTTGAAGATTATTTTGATCGGGAAGTCCTCTCTTTAAAAAGAGAAAACCGTTTTTTTCAGGGGACAACCCGCAGACCGCCGATATTCCCGCTCTCATCTTCCGCCCGGAAGGTCAGGGACTTTTTACCGTCCCATGGAGCGCGGAAGCTTTCGTCGTTGGAATCAAGGATGCCATCGACAGGTTGCAGAAGTTTGAACGTGCGGCCGTCGGTGGAGAACTCCACTTTTCTTAACAACGAGATGGCATCGCGCACATCGATTTCCACCCGACCGGAATTTTTCTTGGAAAGGGAGAGAACGGGTGCCGTGTTGTCAATTTTCCAGGCTTCGCTCACACGCAGTCCGGTCAGGGCCCTGCCCTCTTCATTGTCAGGAGTGTCAGTGGCTGTGACTTTCAGATAATAGACCCCGTCCACCCATCCGTTGGTGTCCCATGAATAAACAGGACGTTCCAACTGATCCGAAAGCAGATCCCAGGAGTTGTCATCTTCTTTTTTGATTTCAAGTTTAAAGCTGAGACGGTCTTTGTTGGCATCGGAAGCCTGCCACACTGCTGCCCTAAGTCCTTTTTGTTGAACGGGCTGAAAACGGTCCTGCTGAAGCACGGGGGTCTGAGCCGGCCGCAGGAGTTGATCGTAGGTCTGGGCCTGAAGCGGCAGGGGCGGCTGGGACAAGAGTTCATAACCAAGGCCGGGATCCAGAATTTTGATGGAGGCGACGGAGGGCGGCTGGTTTTCCGGGAGATAGGTGAATTCGACCCGATCCACGGTTCCCGAGGCCAGGTTGATTTCAAACTGGAGATAGCGGGCCGCCGGGCTTTGCACCTTTCCCTTGTTCAGATATTTCCAGGGATACCAGGATTTGTCAGGATCCGACGTGTTTCCGGAACGTGTCCTGACCGTCCATTTCCCCTGCCCTTGCACTTCAAGCCTTCCCCATTGGGAAAACAAGGTGCTGTCGATGACGTTGGAAAAATAAAGACTTTCCGTAGTCCGGTTGCTGTTGACATCAAAAACCTGCCCCATGTTGCTGGTCACGGCATAGACACGTCCGGCCTCTGGAGATGCGACCAGAGCGGTCACATCCCCGGCCTCCACTTTTCCCAGACGTTTCATGCTGCGGTTGCCGGTGTATTGATAAAGAAGCCCTTCGCCAGCTGTGCCGATCCAGAGTTTTTCAGCGTCGACCAGAAGGGACAAAATAGGCTGGGAACCGCGCCAGACCTGTTCGGGATAAAAGGAACCGGAGAGGCGATAGAGCAGGGAGCCATCTCCTTTGATCGTAGCACGCTGGATGGTGGGAGCCTTGACTACAACACCCTCTTTCGGTGCCACTGCTTCCGAGGCAAAGGAGGTGGAAGGCTGGGGCGGGCTGGACTTAGCGGGTTCGGGCTTGGGTGTTTCCACCGTTTTGACCGGCATTGTTCTCTTACCAATGGCGGAAGCAAAAACCGTCCCGTCCGGCTGCACGGCAATGGCAGAAATTTCTTCTTTTTCCGAATCCAACAAGACGACAGCGTTTCCTGCTTCCGTGATGCGGAAAAGATAACCGTTATCGGCGGAGCCGGCCAGAAGCGAGCCGTCTTTATCGAGCGCAAGCACTTTGATGTGGGACTCGTCACTGTCATAATAAATGGAGCCGTTTTTTTTGCCCGTGACGCGGTAGATCCTGCCGGAGGGCCCGGTGGCGACGAAGAGTTCCCCCTTTTTATTGGCGACGATGGACCAGATGAACTGCTCGTTGGGGTTGAAATATTCCTCCACCTTGCCGGAAGCATCGATCCGGAAAATTTTCCCATGGGGCGACGAGGCCACATAAAGCTCACCTTTGGGACCCTGGGTCAGGGCGTACACGTCGCTTTCAATGAAAGCGCTCAATCTCATGACTTTGCCATTGGAACGGATACGGTAAACTTCGCCTTCCGGGCCTGTGCCCAGGATAAAATCCCCGGTTTTGAAATCACGGATGGCTGCCCAGATATTGAGATCTTTCAGGTCGGCCAGCCGGGAGATGGCAGGTCCGGTGCTGAGTATCCCCGGTTCATCGATGGATACCGTGGCACCTTTCCCCTCCAGAAACTGCTCCGTGCTGTCCAGAATGACACGTTCCGGTTGTGCCGCCGGGCACAGGTTGATGAACCAACAGGCCAAGAGAGTGGTTGTGTATATCGTTTTTTTCATTCTATCTCCATTGCTGATTCCCTGAAGCCGGACACAATCCCCGAAAGCCTGACTTTCCGTTGGCTCCAGACTTTGGCACCAGAGAAAGGCCGTAGGGCTTCTCGTTCCGAGTCCTTGACCACTTCTCCCACGGAGTAGGGAAGACCCAGTTGCGGACTGTTGCGGCTGAGAACCCCCTGCTCCAGAGTGATGGCCTGAAGGTAAAGGGCGTCAGGCTCGTAGAGTCTATTTACCGCCCTGAGATAATCGGAAGCATTGGCAATTCCGGCCATACCCCGCATGTTGGCATCGGCGGCCTGTAGATAACTGCCGCTGGCCACGCGAAGGCGGAACGCGGTTTTTTTCAATTCCTCGGGAACCTCAAGGCTTAGTTCCTCCAGGCGTTTTCCGCCAAGGCCGTTCTTCAGCCGGACCAGAACCTGGATTTTTTCGCCTTGCCTAAGCTTCCTGTTGCGGACATTGACCGTCTCCACTTCCCATTGGGCGGACCGTTCAAAACTCTCGACGGAAAGTGTCAGGGATTCCACATCGATTTGTCTGGGAAAGGCCTGATAGAGGTTCATGAGGGGGGCCATCTGGTCGAAAATGGCCGCAAGCCGCTGGTCCGATCCTCCGCTGTAAAGGCCTTTGATACTGAGGGGCGGCAATCCTTTGAAACGGAGTTCCCCCTCTAATTTTAAAGTGGCCTCCCTGGAAAAATCCTGCTGGTCCATCAGCGAGCGTGCCATGAGGAGCATGATGACCTGGGGAGCCAGCCACTCTTCCTTGACAAAAGTCCCCTTCCAGGCCGGTCGGGGTTCGTTCTCATGTTTGCGGCGAATCTCGTAGGTCGCCATTACCGGAAGGCGTCCGGTTTCACCGGAAATCGCAGAGAGGCGATCCTGCCAGATTGTGCCGGCTGCAGGGCCAATGTTGGAGATTTTATGAGGCACGGCATAGCTGGGCATGGTGGTGATGATTTCCGCGCCGGCCAAGGGAAGTTCGGTCGGGCCGATGCCCATCATGGGATGACCGAAAGCCGTGACTTTATTCCCATCGACCGTTGTGGCGGTGCCCGTTCCTCCCGCGCGGATATCTCCGTCAATGAATAGGACGGACAGGGCGGAACCCGGACGGATGGGGGTGATTGGAAGTGAAGCCGGGCCTGCGGAGCCGGAGGCAACGGGAAGAAAACCGGTCATGCGGGAAAAAAGAGGGCGCAGGGAGGAGATCATGGATTCGGAAAAACCGCTGAGATTCAAAGGAACGGCCAGCCATTGGCCGTTGTCAGGCTTTATTTGCAGGGCCAGATCCGCCGAAGCGTTCAATGTGCCCCTGCCCCAGAAAGCAAGAAAGGGGGAAGGCCCTTTATCGAAATCTTTTTTCTCCCGGCCCCGATTCTGTACGTCGAGCATGTCACGGATCGGAGTGAATCCACAGTGGCCATCTTTTTCAAATTGCATCAGGCGGCGTGACAGGGCCCCGACGAGTTTTCCATCAATGTAAAGAGGGCTGCCGCTCATCCCATGGACGGCGCCGGTTAGACTGGATTTTTCATCAATCAGCTTTCCGATGATGAGATCCTTGCCCGGCCCAAGACCGTTTTTCAGCACACCGAGAATTTCCGTCTCCAGGGTTATAATTTCGGTCCCCTGCATGACCGTGTGGGTCTTGCCACGGAGGCCGGGCCGGAGATCTTCAACGGGAAAGAGTTCGGGCAAGGCGGCGTACAGGGTCTGGCCTGATCCTGTAAAAACCAGAAGCGTCATAACCGCGCTGAATAAAAATTTCATGCAAATCAACCGGCAAATGCCTTGGCCAAAGCTTCGGACGTCGTCTGAAGCTCCCGTTCTCCGTGCGAGAGTGACAAAAAGCATGTCTCAAACTGGGAAGGTGGAACATACACATTATTTTCCAGCAGAACATGAAAATAGTTGCGGAAGGCTTCGAGGTCAGCCGTTTTCACATCGTCCAGGTTCCGGATCGGTTGTTGAGTAAAATACAGACAGAACATCGAACCGATGCGGGAAAAGGTCCAGGGTCTGCCGCTTTTTTCCAGGGCTTCGCGGTAAACGGTCTCCAATTGCACGCCGATTTTTTCAAGCCTGGCAAAGCCGTCCTCGCCAAAAAGTACATCCAACTGGGCGATTCCGGCGGCCATGGCCAGAGGATTTCCCGAAAGCGTTCCGGCCTGGTAAACCGGTCCCAGCGGAGCCAGGCAGTTCATGATGTCTGCCCTGCCCCCGAAAGCACCCACGGGAAGTCCACCTCCAATGACTTTGCCGAAAGCACTGAGATCGGGATGGATACCGAGGATTTCCTGCGCGCCGCCCTTGGCCAAACGAAATCCGGTCATCACCTCATCAAAAATTAAGACGATGCCGTGCCGCTGGGTTTCAGATCTGAGGAGTTGTAAAAAGGCCGGATCGGGTAGAATCAAGCCGGCATTGGCGGGAATGGGTTCAAGAATGACAGCGGCGATGCTATCGCCCAGTTCCGACATCACTTTTTGAAAAGCCTCCAGGTCGTTGAAGGGAAGACAAATGGTGTCAGCTGCCACGGCCCGGGGAATGCCTGCCGAGTCCGGGTAGCCGAAAGTCAGAGCACCCGAACCGGCCTTCACCAGCAGGGCATCGACGTGACCGTGGTAGCAGCCATCGAACTTGATGATCCGATCCCGTTTGGTGTAACCACGGGCAAGCCGAATACTGGACATGGTCGCCTCAGTTCCGCTATTGCACATGCGGACTTTTTCCACAGAAGGGACAGCTGAGCAGACCCGCTTGGCCATTTCCACTTCGAGAGCTCCCGGAACTCCAAAACTGGTGCCGTTTTCAATGGCTTCCCTCAAGGCAACCAGAACGGGTTCGGAGGCATGCCCCAGAATGGATGGACCCCAAGTGCAGACATAATCCACGTAAGCATTGTCATCGACATCATGGAGGTAAGCTCCCTTGGCCGACTTGGCGAAAAAAGGATTGCCACCCACCGCGCGGAAAGCACGCACCGGGGAATTGACACCACCCGGGATATTTTTTAAGGCTTGTTCGAAAAGTTCAAGGGATCGCGTGTGATGCATAAGGAAGAAAGAACTAAAAAGTTACCCTTGAATTTCTCCGTTGCCAACAGCGTTCCATGAAATACGATGCCCTTTCAACCAACACACTTTATATGTCAAACACCCTCTATCATCCAAGCATTGAAGGCGCCCAGCATGGAGCCAAAAGTCTCGACGAATTTCTTGCGTTTGCGAAAAATTCCGGAGCCGCCGGGGCCCAGCCTTCCAATTTTATGGTGGAAGGGAAAAGTGCCTCCGAGATCAAAAAAACGTTTGAAAAATACGGACTGAAACTGGATGGTATCTCTGCCCATTGCCCTTTCTGGGTTCACACCTCCGCCTGGACCGGAAGTCCGACCATCAAGCCTTTCCTGCCTGCCGATGTTGCCGCGCAATCCGTGGAAAAAATCGAGCAGTGGGCGGAAGACTACCTACTCAAACTGATGGATCTGGCGGCGGAACTCGGCGTCAAAATCATGCCCATGTTTTGGGGTGTCGCCTATGGATGGGAGATCGCCGGTGGTTATCCCTGGGGATTCTGGGCCGGGCCGGGTTATGACCTGATCAAGGAAGGCAACGAACGTTTTGCCAAAAAGACCTCCAAAATCCGCGCCAAAGCCAACAGTCTGGGACTTTATCTCGCGCACGAAATCCATCCCGGCACGGCGGCCATGACCGGTGACGATTTCAATACCCTCGTCACAGCCTGCGACGGCGATAAGGTTCTGACCGTGAACGCCGATCCCTCCCACTGCTGGGAAGGCGAATCCTGGGAAACCCGTTTTCGCGCGGTGGGATCACGCATCGTGGCCGCCCACGTCAAAAACTTCAGTATCCGACCCGGCATCGCACTTAGAAAAATGGCTCCGAAATGGCAGGATCGTGCCATGCAGTTTGTCGACCTGCCCTCCGGCGATTTGAACATGGTCCGTTATGTGGAGATGTTGATGGATGTCGGTTATCCCCAGCGTTATTGCGCAATCATGAAAACAGCCAGTGCCCCGCTGGTAGTGGAAGCCGAAAGTGCCTATCGCGACCTGGATGCATGTTCTGCCAACGGAATAGCCTACGCCCGCGACCATCTCTGCTTCCCGGCAGCCCAAGGTTCCTTCGAAGACGGCATGGGAGCGTGAGTCTGGTTCCACCACCAATACGGGCAAAGTGATGGGGACACACTTGTTGCCCGTAAATTATTGTGGTTTTTCGAAATCATACAGACTAAGCGAAAAGCTGAAGTCTTCCCAACACGATGTCGCTCCTACGGGGAGTTTTTTTGCCGGTGCGTGCTGCTCACGCGAAGGCAGAATCTGATTGGCTAACACTTCGAAGGAGAAAGTCTGGCAGGTCTCCAGAGATGACTCATGAGAATCAGGATTTCCGCAACGGCGGGGCGGTAGGAGACGACTGGGCGATGATCCGGTCAATATCAACATTGGCTTCGATCAGTGTCTGGATAAGTTGAATTTTCTCACTGTCGCCCGGTTCTGTCTTGACAGACATCTGACTGATCTTAGTGGCCACAGCAAAACTGTCGTGCTTCACACTGATAAAAGGAACCTGCTTGCTCTTCATGATTTTCAAAAGACCCTGCTGCGGCAAATAACCTTCCGTTAAAACCACGCCGGCTATCTTAGCTTCACTTCCCTCCCCTGCCCCGCCAAGAATGGCCAGGATCATGTCCTCGCGATCCCCTGCCGTGATCAGAACGGTCTGCGATTCAAAATAGACTTCGGCATTTCTGGACGAAGATGTGGCAATGGTGAAGCGTCCGACCCTGCGGCGCTTGAACCGGTCACCCGCGACAAACTCCCCACCCAAAGCATGGGAAATCTGGTTTAAAGTCGGCTTACGCAATTCCAGATGAAGCGGAACAATGCCCAACAGAGGCAAACCCATCCGGGCGAGGCCTTTTTCAGCGTAAGGCCACAACTCGCCAATTTTTTCCGGGATCACCTTGTTCAGAATGATTCCGATCACCTCAACCTTGTGTTTATCAAAGAGGGCCAGGTTGAGGGCGATTTCATCGATTGGTTTTCCCACCCCGCCCTGGCTGACAATAATGGCTTTGCTGCACAGCAGACTGGCCGCCCGTGCGTTGGACATGTCGAAAACACTGCCGACACCCGCATGGCCCGAGCCTTCGATCACCACAAAATCCTGTTCCCAGGCCGCACGGTTAAACGCTTCCTCCACGGTGTTTTCCAATTTGGAGGGATCCGCATCATCAAGATAATCACGGGTGAAATGGGCATCCACGGCAATCGGACTCATGGCATCCAGGGGCAGGCCCGGATTGTAGGTGTCATTGATCAGAACCGAGTCTTCGTCAATCTTGAGTCCGTCCACATCCACATAACGCTGGCCTATCGGCTTGATATAACCAACTCTTTGGAAACGTTTTCGCAGAACCGCAGTTATTCCGAGGGAAGTTGTGGTCTTACCATCATCCTGACGTGTGGCCGCGATAAAAATACGCGGGGTGGTAAGATTTTTCAACATGCAGGAAGGCTTCCAAAAGACGTCTCTATAACTTACTATCTGCGCAGGGCCTGGGGATCCCACTCATCCGTGGATTCCTGCTCCGGGTAGAGCTTGCGGTATTCGATGGCCTGCAATGCCACCAATGCGGCCACACCCAGAATGTCCTGCACGGCGGAACCGCGTGAGAGTTCCGCTGCGGGCTTGGAAAGTCCGATCAGGATCTGTCCGTAGGCGGTGGCTTTGGCCAGACGCTGCACCAGCTTGGTCGCGATGTTTCCTGAATTTAAATCAGGGAAAATTAAGACATCGGCTTTGCCTCCCACCATGCTGCCCGGGGCTTTGATCGCTGCAACTTCAGGCAACAACGCGGCATCCACCTGCATCTCCCCGTCCAGTTCGACTTTGATATCCAGTTCCTTGAGCTTTTGCTTGGCCAGGGCTGTGGCGGCGATGATTTTTTCCGTGTGTTTGTTCTGGGCACTGCCCTTGGTAGAGTAGGAAAGCATGGCCACTTTGGGCACTTTTCCGGTCAACTGACGGCGAAGGCGGGCGGTCTCCACCGCGATGTCCGCCAATTGTTCAACGGTCGGATCGGGAATGACACCACCGTCGGCAAAGAAAAACACTCCATCATCTCCGTAGGGACAATCCGGAACCACCATGACCATGCAGCTCGAGATGCTTTTAATGCCTGGCAGGGGTTTAATCAGCTGAAAGAGTGGTCTCAGGATATTGCCGGAAAATTCATTGGCTCCCGCGACCAGACCGTCGCATTGGCCGTTTTGCAGCATCATGGCGGCAAAATAATTCCGATTCTGCAGAATTTTCAACGCGTCTGCATCCTTGATTCCACGGTAGCGGTGCAGGGATTCCAAGCGACGGACAAAGAGAGGGAGGTCGGCGGCTTTTTCCGGGTCGATAACCAGGATATGATGTAAGGAAACTCCGTGTTGGGCGGCAAGTTTTTCAATTTCGTTTTTGTTCCCCAGAACGATGGTCGGCCCAAGACCGAGCCTGACATACTCGGCAGCCGCCTGCAAAACACGGGGATCATTGCCTTCCGGGAAAACAATACGCTTCGGGTGGCGCTGTAATTTTTCGTAAACTGTCTCAATAAAAGATGCCATAAATGTCCGTCTAATCTTAGTAGCGTTTTACGGAAGAGTCCACTTCCAAGGACCACGCCTCAATCCCTCCTGACAAATGGGAAACCCGGCTGAAACCGTTTTTCAAAAGAAAGTGACCAGCGTGTTCAGAGCGGACCCCGTGATGACAATAGAGAACAATCTCGTCGTCTTTCTTAAGCTCTGCCAGGGAACGACTTGGGAATTCTGAAAGAGGAAATAATTCGGCTCCTTCGAGTCGGCAAAAATCCCACTCGTCCTTTTCACGAACATCGATCAACCGGAAAAGCCGGGGTCGTTCTTTCATGCGCCCGGCCAACTCTCCTGTAGTCAAACTATCCATGACAAATTTTCAAAACGGCGGTTTCCAACATTTTTTGGCGATCGCTGCCGGAAGAGACCAGGGCCAGATTGGTTTGGTAAATGGTGTCCAAAGCCCGGAACCAACGGTGGGAAGGCTGTCTTCTCGCTTTATCCACCACACGGGCCAGGCGGAATAGGTTGGGTTTTTCGCCCTTCTTGTTTTGCGGAAGCAGATCCTCAGCGCCATCGGACAAATTCGCATTAAGAAAGGTTCCGGTTTTGCGGAGCGTCAATTTTTTTGTTTCCAGCAGGTGCGTTCCCAGAGCGGCCAAACGGATCTGCCCGGCCAGAAGGATCAGGATGCCCACTTCAGATTCCCCCTGGGCCAGAAGCTGGCGGAGGATGTGGAGCGAGTCATTGGTGTTGCTCTCAGTCACCGCGTCGCAGAGATCCCAAACCAGCAATTCCCGGGTGCTGGAAACAATCAGGCGAAGGTCGTCCTCGCTGACCTGGCCACCCGGCATGGTATAAAGAGCCAGCTTTTCAATCTCATTATGCAGAGCCCGGGTGTCGTTTCCTATCAGTTCGACCAAACGCTCGACCACTCCAGGTTCGGGTTTGAGACCCTTCTCCTGCAAGAGGCGTTCCACCTCGCGCATCCAGACCTGCATAGCCTGTCCGCCCCTGAGATCCGGTAGGTCGAATTGCTCGCAATATCCGAGCTTTTCAAACTGCTTGTAAAAACTGCGGCGGCGATCAACGCCCACGGCGGAGATCAACAATTGGGCGGAGTCAGGACCGACCTTGGCCAGGATATCCGTGATTTGGGCAAGTTTTCCCAGAACGGTTTCGCTTTTACCCATGACATTATCGGCCAGGAAATTACAGTTTTTGAAAAAGACCAATTTGCCACCGCCGAAAAAAGGCAGGGTCAGGAGAGCTTCTTTTACCCGGTCGATCCGATCCAGGGCATCCGCCACCGAGTCTGCCTGGGCTTCAATCACCTCGAGATTCATGGGATCTTCCGGTGCCAACTGGGCGGCAAGTTCTACGGCACGGGCTTTGACCTGATACTCGTCAGTGCCATTAATCAGGAGATGCTTCTGTTTCAGCTTGATCGGTGCGTCAGCCATAGGTCTAATCCTTTCTATGGAACACCTTTGGGCTCCCTGGCGCAATAGTTATGTCGGAACCATGGAAAAAGACCGTGGTTCCAACGAAAATCTTTTTTTTGAAATTGGCCTCTCCTCCGATGATGCTGCCAATCACGTGGTGTACCGTTCCAAGTCCTGTTACGCGCTCTTGAACCGCTTTCCTTACAATACCGCCCACCACCTGGTGGTTCCCTATCGTAAGGTGACCGAATTGGATCAGCTTTCAGCCGACGAGCAGTCGGATCTTTGGGCAACGGTGCAGACCATCATCGCTGCAGTTCGAAAACTTTATCATCCACATGGTTTCAATATCGGGCTTAATATCGGGGCAGCCGCCGGGGCGGGACTGCCGGATCATCTTCATGTACACCTTGTGCCCCGCTGGAACGGGGATGCCAACTTTATGACGGCAACCGCCGGCACCCGGGTTCATCCGAGTGATCTCGACACGGTTTACCGTGATCTCAAGTCGGTTCTCTAAATTAAGCCCAGTCTACCGGAGCCTGCGCTGTACCATTGATGAGTTGTCAGGAAAAGACCTTCTATTTTTGTCATCCTGAGCCAAGAAAAGGATCGGGAGGTCTCTAAATCGGATTGTCCCGCTTTTACTTCTTTACAAGAATCCCCACGCCTTTCAGTCTTTCAAACCCATGAAAGTCAAAAAGGTTCTCCGACTGGGTCTGCCAAAGGGCAGTCTTCAGGATGCCACGCTGGAATTGTTCCGGCGCGCGGGCTTTCGTATCAATCTCTCCAGCCGATCCTACAAGCCCACCATTGACGATCCGGAATTGGAAGTCCGCCTGCTTCGGGCCCAGGAAATAGCCCGATATGTCGAAGACGGCTTCCTCGATTTCGGGATTACAGGCAAAGATTGGGTCGCTGAAAACCGCTCCAAAGTGGAAGTCATCCAAAATCTATCCTTCAGCAAAACCACCAAAGACCCTGCCCGCTGGGTTTTGGTCGTGCCGGAAGATTCCAAAATCACCAAACCGGCCCACCTTCAAGGTAAACGGATCGCGACCGAAGCGGTCAATATCACCAAGGATTACCTGAGAAAGCACAAGATCAAAGCCCAAGTGGAGTTTTCCTGGGGTGCCACCGAAGTCAAAGTTCCGGAGTTGGTCGATGCCATTGTCGATATCACGGAAACCGGCTCTTCCCTCCGTGCCAACAAACTCCGCATCGTGGACACGCTGATGGAGTCCTATCCCCAGTTGATTGCCAATAAAGAAGTCTTTCAGAACCCCCTCAGCCGGAAAAAAATCCAAACCCTGGCCTTGCTTCTGGAAGGTGCCCTCAACGCCCGGGACAAAGTCGGGCTGAAGATGAATGTGCCCGCCGCCAGCCTCAAAAAGCTTCTGTCGCAGCTCCCTTCGCTGCGCCGACCCACCGTTTCGCCATTGGCGGACGGCAGTTGGGTCGCCATAGAAACCATTATCGATGAAGTAGTCGTTCGGGAAATAATCCCCCAGCTAAAAGAGCTGGGGGCCGAAGGAATCATCGAGTATCCGCTAAATAAAGTTGTCTATTAAGCAGTTTCCGCTTTAATGCAACGCTTCACTTATGGGTTCGATTAAGAAAAAGAGAAAAGAAAAGATTGCCAAGCACAAACGCCGCAAACGCCGCCGCCTGAACAGGCACAAGAAGCGTTTGCGCTATAAGTCTTAAGGCACTAGAGTATCCGGGTGTTGACCCGAAGGACATTTGCATTCCCGCACAACGTGGCAGGTCTGATTTGCCTTGCGATAACGCTCGGATACACTGCTTCATCGGTGCCGGCTCACGCAGCCGACACCGCGAAGCCCCTGAACAACCCTGTCATTTCCTCAGAGGAGGAACTCCTTCAGGATTTCAAGAAAACCCCGATGCCATCCGCATCCGGCGTGGACCGAAAGCTTCGTGCCCTCTCCGCCACGGCCTTTGCCGAGGGGCAGCGTCTTAGCCAATCGGGTAAATTCCAAGAAGCACTTGTTCATTACTTCGAAGCGGCGGAAGCCGATCCCTCCTACTCGCCAATCACCGCCCAGATTGCCCTCACCCTGCTGCGGCTGGACAGGAAAGAGGAAGCCATCAACCTGCTGACCCGCCAAGTCAGGCTACAACCGGAAGCGTCCCGTCTCCATTCCCTTCTGGCGTTCTGTCTTTTCGATCCCAAAGATCCCGCAAAATACAGCCTCGCTCTGAAACATGCACGTATCGCCCTGAAGCAGGATCCTACCCTGATCAGCAATTACCGAATCCTGGCCCAGGGGGCAGATATTAAAAAAAATCCAGCCAAGCTGAGGGAGCTACTAAATCAGGCCAGAGAAACACCGAGCAATGAGGCCGCCTTTTATATTCGAATGGCCGAGACCTGGACCCGCATCCTAATGGAATCCAACACTCCCCCCTCCAGTATCAGCCTGCAGGTGTTGCCCTTCTACGAAAAGGCCCTTCAGGCGGAGCCTTCCAACCTGGAATATGCGTTTCAGCTCGGCCAGGTACATTTTGACGCGGGCAACTATCCGCAGGCCCTGCAGCATTACGAGTCCGCCTACGCGCGGAACAGAAAAATATCCGGGCTGCGGGAACGGTTGGCCCTAAGTTACATGTCCTGCGGACGGGAAAGTGAGGCCATTGTTGTGCTGGAAGACCTTCTGGAGGAATTTCCCGAGCGTAAAAACCTCTATACCTCCATCGGGGAGTTATACGAGCGCGCGGGCAAGTGGCAGGAAGCCTGCGCCTATTACGAGCGTTACATCAGTATCCATGATCCCAATGCCGAAGACTATATCCGGCTTGCCCAGGCCCAGATGATGTTGAAAAAACCGGAAGCTGCGCTGACCACCATGGAAGCAGCCGAAAAGAATTTCCCCTCCATGACCCCAATTCTTCTTTTGAAGTCCATCACTCTCCATTCCTTAAAACGTTTTGATGAGGCTCTTACGCTCCTCACCAATATAGAAAAGCTGGCACGGGGTGACGAAAAAATACTGAACACTTTTTTTTACTTTCGTTATGGTGCCACCTACGAGGAAGCCGGACGGTTTGCCGAAGCGGAAAAAATGCTGCGGAAATCCATCGATCTGGATCCCCGTCATCACCAGGCACTCAACTATCTCGGTTACATGTTCGCCGAAGAGAACAGGAACTTGAAGGAGGCGGAAAAACTAATTTCCACAGCCCTGGCCCTCAGCCCGGATAATCCCGGTTACCAGGACAGCCTTGGCTGGGTTTATCACCGCCAGGGTCGCTATGAACAGGCCAAAACTCTTTTTCTCAAGGCACTGGCCAAGGTTCCTGACAATCCGGAAATACTTGAACATCTGGGTCACGCGCACTATCAACTGGGAGAAACCCAGGAGGCCCTCTTGACTTGGAGGCAGGCAATGCGGCATTCAGAAAATCCCGACAAACTACAGGCCCATATCCACCAGATCACGGGCAATAGGGTTGAAATGAAAAGCAACCCTTAAACCACATGCAAAAAAAAGCGCATACACGTAGTTCTCCACAATCTCTGGCCAGGATAGGGATTAGCTCCAACGTATACTTGATACCTGCAGAGTAAAAAGGGCATCCCATTCTTTCAGGTCTCAGCCTCAGCCGCCAGATGGGCCAACACATGCCACAGGGCTTTATCTCCTTGGCACGGGAAGACGTCGCCTCCCGTTTCCAGCAAATCGTCACTATTGTCATCCTAATGAGCGGCTCCATCATCGGAACGCTCTTCATCCTTTTTTTATCGGGCAATAAAACGACTTCCTCATGCTTCTCCCCCTCATGCCTGACAAGGAACTCTTTACCCTCGGCGTTGGGCTGATTTATCTCGACGGTGAATACATCAAGCAATAGGGTGAAACCATGGCAGCCTTCCTTGTTGCCAACATCCCACTGATCCTGATGTTCCTTTTCGCCATGAAACTCTTTGTCAAAGGCCTGAGTGCCTGCGCGGTGAAAGGCTGATGCGCATCCGATGACTTCACCGGCTCCCAGAGATCCTCTGCACGGCATCACCCTGGAAAAAATTCTTACCGACCTGGTCTCCTGGATAGGCTGGGATGAAATGGGACAGGCGGTCAATATCCGCTGCTTCCAGAACAACCCCAGCATCAAATCCAGTCTCCAGTTTCTACGCCGCACTCCCTGGGCTAGAAAAAAAGTAGAGGAAATTTACCTCTATCACCTGAACGAAAATAAATCGAATTTCAACTGATATTCAGCATTTTTCCCAACTCCTCTAGCCAGGCCTGCCAGGCCACCCTGGGATTTCTAGTGTCCCGCTAGGAAATGTGTCCCTCTCTGCGCTCAGGGTGAACGGTAAAAGAAGTATCGGTCAGCAGATGGGGTATTTCATTCGTTCTTCCTCTCTGCATACTGCACCAATCTTTCATGCCGACCACTCGCAACATCCAAGCTGCCTTCGCCGGCAAATGTTATCCGTCCAGTGCAAAGGACATTCTTCAAAACTTTCAAGCTGCCCTGCAATCCGCGCCCAAAGCGGGCAGGAAAGCCTTAAAGGCCCCGGCTTACATCGTGCCTCACATCGATTTCCGTGTGAACCTCGATATCTACGCCGAAGTGTATCGCATGCTGGCAGGACGCCGGACATTTCCGGAACTCTTTGTCATCCTGGGTGTCGGCCACCGCTGCCCCCACGAGTTCAGTGCGTGTTCCTTCAGGTTCAATACACCTTTGGGTGCTGTGGAAACGGACGAAACACTTCTGCGCTCGCTTCAAGGGGATTGTCCTTTCCCCCTCAGCCTTTCGCCTACGACCTTTACCGCTGAGCATTCCCTGGAATTTGTAATCATCTGGTTGCAGGCGGTTCGCGATCTCTATTTTCCAGGAAAAAATTTCCAAGTTCTACCGGTTCTGATGGGAGGTCTGCATGAATCCCTTAAGACAGGCCATCTTCCCGGATCGGAATCTGAATTTTATCATTTCGGTCATGCCCTAAAAAAACATCTGTGCCAAAAAAAGGCCGTCACTATAGCCAGCATTGACGGCTGCCATGTGGGCCCCCGCTTTGATCATGACTTCGACGGGAATCTGCGCGCGCAAAAGATCGTTAAGAAATGGGAAAAAAAACTCTGGGCCTGCTGCAGTTCACGGGAGAAGGAGAACTTTTTTCGCCATGCCTCTGAAATCCGGAACGCCTTCTTTTTTGATGGCATCGGCGTGTTGAGTCTTTTGTTACAACATTTTGGACTGAAAGCTAATCTGACAACACAAAATTTGTGGTATGAATCCTCCGACCAATCCTTTGTGACATTCAGTGGCGGTTGGTTTGACAAGATCGCACCCAGCGGGACACAATAGCCAAACTCTGATATTTCCCATGACCTCCATTCAAGACAACATCATTCCCGAACAGTATTTCAACCGCGAGTTAAGCTGGCTGGAGTTCAACCAGCGTGTTTTGGAAGAGGCCCAGGATCCCACCACACCCCTTTTGGAAAGGGTCAAATTCCTTTGCATCACCTGCTCCAATCTGGACGAATTTTTTGAAATCCGCGTCGCCGGCATCAAACAGCAGATCGAAAACAAAACCAGCGATCCCGGACCCGATGGCCTGAGCGCACAGGAAACATTCAAGGCCATCCATGAACGGGTCAGCAGAATGGTTGAGGATCAGTATACGCTTTGGCGTGAGCAGCTTGTCCCTGCCCTCAGTCTTAACAATATCCGTTTCAACCGGATCGATGAACTCCCTCCCAGCGAACAGAAATGGACCGAAGACTATTTTCTCAATGAAGTCTATCCCGTCCTGACACCTCTCGCCATCGATCCCAGCCACCCCTTTCCCCAGCTTCTCAACAAAAGTCTCAACGTCATCGTGGCCCTGGAAAGAACCGACGCCCCGGGAGAGCACCGCTACACCATCGTTCAGGTTCCCCGCGTTCTTAACCGCCTGATCGAGCTGCCGGACCGCCCGGACAAAGTGCACGACTTCGTTTTTCTTAGCCAGTTGATAGAATCCTACACTCATCTGCTCTTTCCCTCGGTCAAAGTCACCGGCACCTACGCTTTCCGAGTCACCCGCAACAGCGACCTGTACATTGACGACGAAGAAGCACTCAACCTTCTCCGCACCATTGAGGAAGAACTTCGCAAACGTAACCGAGGCAATGCTGTGCGCCTGGAGATCGAAAGCCGCACCCCCGCGACCGTGATCCAATTCCTGCTGGAGAAGTTCAAACTCAGCCGCCAGGACGTTTATCTTGTGGACGAACCCCTGAATCTCCTCCGGCTGCTTGCGCTGACTGAATTGGATACCCTGTCAACGCTCCGGCACAAGCCTTTCAGCCCCGTGACTGTTCCCCTGTTCCAAGGCGAATCCAGTACCTTCGAGCTCATGCGCAATCAGGACATCCTGCTGCACCATCCCTATGAAAACTTCAGCAGCGTGATTGAATTCTTGGAAACTGCCGCGCTGGATCCACGTGTCCTGGCCATTAAAATGACCCTATACCGGACCAGCGGAGACTCCCCCATCGTCAAAGGACTCATCGCAGCCGCCGGAGCGGGTAAACAGGTCACCGTCCTGGTGGAGTTAAAAGCCCGTTTTGATGAGGCCAACAACATCGCCTGGGCCCGTCGCATGGAAGATGCCGGCATCCATGTGGTCTATGGCCTGGTTGGGCTGAAAACCCACTGCAAAGTCATGTTCATCGTCCGCCGCGACAAAGATCGCATCCGTCATTACGTTCATCTGGGAACGGGAAACTACCATCCCAGCACCGCCAGGTTCTACACGGATTTCGGCCTCTTCACGACCAGGCAGTCCATCACGGATGAAATTGCCACCCTCTTCAATGCCCTGACTGGAATGTCCGATTACCATGGCTCGAAAAAGTTACTCGTCGCCCCTTTCGACATGACCGAAAAGTTCCTGCAGATGATCGCACGTGAAGCAGGGAACGCCCGTGTCGGAAAACCTGCCGGAATTTTCGCCAAGATGAATGCGCTCGTGGACATGGAGATCATCCAGTCTCTTTACGCCGCTTCCTCCGCAGGAGTAAACATCTTCCTCCTTGTCCGGGGCACCTGCTGCCTGCGCCCCGGAATTCCTGGACTAAGCGACAACATCGAAGTCGTTAGCATCGTGGATCAGTTCCTGGAACATAGCCGGATTTTCCAGTTCGATAACGACGGCCAGCCAGAAATTTACCTGGGGAGTGCCGATTGGATGCCCCGAAATCTCAAACGGCGGGTGGAAGTCACCTTCCCCGTGGAAGATCCCAAACTTAAACAACACCTTCTCGACAACGTCATCGCCTGCTACCGCAAAGACAATGTCAAAGCCCGCCGCCTCCTGCCCGATGGCAGATATGAGCGACGGCGCCTCGCGGAGGGGGAATCGCCTTTCCGCTCTCAGGCCTACTTTATGGCCAGAGCCGAACGTGAGAGCCAAAGTGCGGCCCAAGCCGCATCTGCCCGCCACAAAGATGTCGAATTAACAAACCTCAGCCAGGCTCCGGAAGACTTATAGATCAAAGTGGCGCTGTCACATATAAGTCCCTCTTATTCAGGTTATTGCAAAGTATGAGTTAATGAAGTAAAACATCGGTTCATTGACAAGCCACCCTTTCACGTTATTCTTTCGAATTAAATTATGCCTGTTCCTATTTCCCAAGCCTACACGGTAGCCAGCTATGTCATTTCCCAGAAACTTCGGGGAAACAAGCATTACCCTCTGGTTCTGATGCTAGAGCCCCTCTTCCGCTGCAACCTCGCCTGCGCCGGCTGCGGTAAAATCCAGTATCCCGAACACATTCTCAACAAACGTCTTTCCCCCCAGCAAATCTTTGACGCCGTGGAGGAATGCGGTGCCCCGATGGTCAGCATTCCCGGCGGAGAACCCCTCATCCACCCTGAAATTGGCGAAATTGTGGAAGGACTTGTGGCCCGCAAGAAGTATATCTACCTTTGCACTAATGCTCTTCTTTTGAAGAAGAAGATTGATCTCTTTAAACCCAGCAAATTTCTCAGCTTCAGCATCCACATGGACGGCCTGAAGGAAGATCACGATGTCGCCGTCTGTCGTGACGGCACCTATGACACTGCGGTTGAGGGCATCAAAGAAGCCGTCAAACGAGGCTTCCGGGTTACCACCAACACCACCCTTTTCGCCCACGCCAAACCGGAAAACGTTCGTAAATTCTTCGACGATATGATGGATCTGGGCGTGGAAGGCATGATGCTCTCCCCCGGCTACAGCTATCAAAAAGCTCCCGACCAGGATAGCTTCCTCGGTCGCGAAGCCACCACCAAACTCTTTGGCAAAATTCTCCAAAACCGTAAAAAGAACTGGAAATTCAATCTTTCGCCCAACTTCCTCGAATTCCTCCAAGGCAACGTGGATTACGAGTGCACTCCCTGGGGCAATCCGACCTACAACATCTTCGGTTGGCAGAAACCCTGCTACCTTCTCCAGGACGGCTACGTTTCCACGTTCAAAGAATTGATCGAAACCACTGAATGGTCCAAGTACGGACACAAGAGCGAAGAAGTCCGTTGCAAAGACTGTATGGTTCACTGCGGTTATGAAGCCACTTCCGTTGACGATACCTTTGGTTCCCTGAGCGGGTTCATCCGCACCGTCAAAGGCACCATTGCCTACGGCATCTGAGCCGACTGACTGACTACTTCATCTATAACCCTTACCCTTTGCCCAGCCATGCCCCAGCAAGACAAATCCCACACCACCATCGGACGCAGCGACTACGAGGGAAAAGAAATCATCCCTAACAGTCAGGATGAGCTCAAAGAAGCCATCCGTCTGGCCTTTGACTACCGTGGCGATGTGACCCTCCGTTTCAAAGATGGCGGTTCCCAGGAAGGTTTTGTCTATAATTTTGATCATCTCAGCCGAGTGATCCAGCTTTTCATCAAAGAAGGCGGCCCCCGGGAATCCGTTCCCACCACCGCCAGCTACGATCAGGTGGCCTCGGTTTTTTTTAGCGGTGCCGACACCGCCTTTGGAAAGTCCTGGGACACTTGGCAGACCAAAAGTGCCAAACAGCGCGCCGAAGAAACAGCCAAACACGACGAAAAGGCCCAGAACCTGGGCATTCTTTGATCGAAAGAAAAACGGGCATTCTCGTCCGCTTTCGCAGTCGCGGCCTCCAGACAAGTCCTACTCCTACACCTGGTAAGTCTGTGGGATCTACCAGCGGTTGAAACCGCTTCCGTGCTTTACTTGAACTGGCTCAACAAAGAAGACGCCAATTCACGGGCCGTGCTTCCGGAATCGCCCAGCATCCGGGCCAGTTCTTTAACCCGCTCCTCCGGGTCGAGATTTGCCAGTTGGGTCAGGGTTCGGCCTTTCACCACTTTTTTCTCCACCCGGAAATGCACGTGGCCCGCCGCCGCCACCTGCGGTAAATGGGTGATGCAAAGCACCTGATGCTTCTTCGCCAATTTCCGCAGCCTCTTACCCACAGCCAGGGCAGTTTCCCCTCCGACATTCGCGTCCACTTCGTCAAAAATCAAAACCGGAATCTTATCCTTCTCCGCCAATACGGATTTCAGCGCCAACATGACACGTGCCATTTCACCACTGGAGGCAATCGCCCTCAGTGCGCGGGCCGACTCCCCGGGATTCGGGGCAAACTGAAATTCCACTTTGTTAAAACCACGGGATCCGGCCTGCTCCAAGGTTTCCAACTGAACATTGAATTCGGATTGTTTGAAGCCCAGTTCCCTCAACTGCTGGGATACGTCCTTACCAAGCTGGGGTGCCGCCTTTTTGCGGGCCGCACTCAGGATGTCACCTGTTTTTTGCCGCTCCTGTAATGTTTTTGTCAACTGGGCTTTGAGTTTGACCAACGACTCCTCGCGCCCAGTCAGGGATTCGCGACGCAGCTTCAATTCGCCACCCTTGGCCAACACTGCTTCCAGCGTGGAGCCGTATTTTTTCTTGAGGTGCTGGATCAGGTTGAGGCGCTCTTCCAGAACAGACAGTTGAACAGAATCCAGATCAATTCGCTCCACCCGATCCTGCACTTCACGGGCCATGTCCTGAAGTTGCGTGATTACAGTTTCGTTCTGGGAGGAAAGATCCTCCATCGAGACGTCAATCTGTTGCCACTCCCGATACTGGCGCTGGACACGGGCCAGAAGATTGAGGACGCTTTCTTCCGATTCCGAAAGCAAGCCGTTCACCACATTGCCCATTTCCGTCAGGCGCTGGGCATTGGAGGCAATCTTGTAATTCTGCAGTACCACGGTTTCCTCTACCGGATTAAGTTTGGCTGCTTCGATTTCGCGGATCTGATGGTCAAGGAAATCGAGTTCTTCCTGTAAATTCCGGCTGTCGAGGGATTCCAATTCCTGGATCTCGGTTTCCAGTTTCAGCACATCCTTGTGATGGGACTGATACCGGTTCAAGTCCTGTTCCAGATCAGCGCAGGCATCGAGAGAATCGAGTTGATTGTCGGTCGACAAAAGGGACTGGTGGTCGTGGGGACCGTGCATGTCCACCAGGACGTCGCCCAGCTTCTTTAAAACCTGCAGGGTGGCAGGACTGCCGTTGATAAACTGACGGTTTTGCTTCTGGGTATTGAAGGCCCGCTTCAGGAGCAGTTCCCCATCCTGGCAGCGTTCCAGCCCTGCTTCCTCCAGAATGGAGTCCATCTCCTTGCCGACGGACAACAGGCCTTCAACCAAGCATTCTACAGCACCGTCCCGGATCAGGGATTGTTCCGCACGTCCGCCCAGTAAAAGATTGAAGGCGTCGATGAGGATGGATTTACCCGCACCGGTTTCCCCGGAAAGGATATTTAAACCTTCGTCCAACTCCCAAGTCAGATCTTCGATCAGTGCCAAATTTTTGATGCGTAAGCTGCGCAGCATGGCAAAAGATTAAAGCACTGTTTTTCCCGATGCAAGGCTGCCCGAAGAACCCGATACTGTTTTCTTAAATCCCCTTGCCTCCCAACCGCCAGCTTTTAGCCTGTGGCATGCGCTTGACTTTCCTCGGAACCGGAACGTCCCAGGGAGTCCCTATGATCGGGTGCTCCTGTAAGGTCTGCTTATCCTCCGATCCCAGGGACAAACGCTTCCGTTCCTCGGTCTGGCTTCAGGAAGGTGATTTTTCCTGCCTGATCGATACCACCCCGGATCTCAGGCTTCAGGCCCTGAGGGCCGGAATGCATCGGCTGGATGCCGTGGTCTGCACCCACTCCCACAACGACCACCTCATCGGTTTCGATGATCTTCGCCGATTTTGCGATGGGCGAATCGAGCCCCTTCCCATCCATTGTTCTCCTCACACCTACGAGAGACTTTTGACCGTCTTTCCTTACGCTTTTGACAAAAATCCGGTTTTTCAGGGCTACGTACGGGCCAAGGCGCATCTCTTTGAAGGACCTTTTAATCTGGGCCCTCTCCGTATCGTCCCGGTTCTGGTTCCTCACGGCAATACACCAACCTATGGTTTCGTTATTGAAAAACTGGGCCGGCGTCTGGCCGCTTACATCCCTGATTGCGCCAAGGTAACGGAGGAAGTGGCCTCGCAGCTCCAGAATCTGCCCGTCCTGATCCTGGATGGGCTCCGAGACAAACCCCACTCGACCCATCTGACCGTGGCTGAAGCCGTCGAGGCCGGGCAGAGAGTCAAGGCAGGAAGCACTTACCTCACGCACCTGACCCATGACATCTCCCATGCCCAACGGGAGCGTGAAATACCTGAAAACGTGTTCTTGGCCTACGACGGACTTGAGTTAGATTTGGGTTGAAGTGAAAACCCTTCATCAATCATGGCCGCGCCAGATTTTCATTCTGGCCCTGTCCTTGCTCCCCCTTTTTTCCTGCTCCCTGGCTGCGGAAGCTTCCCCCTTGGCCGATAAACTTCTTGTCGTCTATAACAGTTCCCTGCCCGTTTCCAAAACCCTGGCTGACCATTATGCCAAAGTCCGGCACATCCCGCCCGAACGGGTTCTGGGCATTCCCTGCTCCACCCAGGAAACCATCACCCGCAGCGTCTACATCAACAGCATCCGGGACCCTATCGATTCCTATATCCAGAGCCGTGACTGGATGAAGCGCGAATCCCGGAAAATCCGCATTTCCGGACAGGATCTGACCATCAGGCAGGCCGTACGGAATGAGATCTGGGTCATCGTTCTTATACACGGCATCCCCTTGCGCATAGAGGAAGAACCGTCTCTCGCCCCGGAAATCCAGGTCTCCGAACCTCTCCGCTACAATCGAGCTTCCGTCGACTCCGAACTTTGCACCCTCCCGGTCGAAGGACTGCCCAGCATCGGCCTCGTTCCCAATCCTTACTTCTCAGACACCCAACTCCACGCCTTCCGCCAGAACGACGCCAACCAAATGATCATGGTTTGCCGCCTCGACGGACCTGATCCGGAAACCGTCAGGCGCATGATCGACGATGCCGTGGAGACAGAAAAACTGGAGCTGACCGGCCGGGCTTATCTCGATTCGCGGGGCATCAAAGACTTCAACTCCGGATATCGCCTCGGGGACCAATGGATTGAAGCAGCTGGAATGATTTGTCAGGCCAGCGGGCTCGAGACCGAAATTGATTCCTTGGAAGCGACGGTGCCAGACTCGGCCGTATGGGATCAGGCCGCACTTTACTTCGGCTGGTATGCCGGGGGAATGAATGGCCCCTTTCTCCAACCCGGTTTTCACTTTCGCAAGGGAGCCATCGCCTACCACATTCATTCCTTCAGTGCGGAAACCATCAGGAGCCGTGAAAAAAACTGGGCCGGCCCCCTGTTAGCCAAAGGTGCTGCCGCAACCATGGGTTCCGTTTATGAACCCTATCTTCGTTACACTCCCGATATCAGCGTTTTCCTTCGCAGCCTGATCTCGGGTTACACTTTTGCCGAGTCCGCATATCAGTCGCAACTGGCCTTGTCCTGGACCATGACCATGCTGGGCGATCCTCTTTACCGCCCCTATCCCCGGCATTTTCTCGACAACCTGAAAATGGCCGAGGCCAGCAATGATCCGGCCAAAGACTGGCTGCTGCTCCGCGCGGCACGCATGATTTCTACCAACCAGGATCCGGTTGATGTCAAATTAGGAAAAATAAACAGCATGGGACTCTATGCCGGGAATTCCGGGGTATTTGACGAGGGTCACGCAGATATCCTACGACAGCTGAAAGCGGATCCCGCACAGGTGATCGCCTCTTACCAGAAAGCTATCCGTTCAACCCAGGGAGCGCCCAACATCATCCGCAACACCCTGAAACTGGCGGACTTTTACGCATCCCAGAACCAGAACGAAACAGCCATCCAGCTTTACGAAAATCTCCTCGCCCAAATGCCCTCCGAAGCCAAATCCTACGGTGTCCCAAGGATCGCCTATAACTACGCCGCTAAAGTCGGCTGGCAAAAGCTTTCGCCCGGAATGCAGCAGCAGATGAGTCCGGTCAACCAACCCCAGCCCAAACCGGAACCGAAAGCTCTGGAGCCCTCTCCCGCCACCACTCCCAACCCGCAATCAGAACCACTTAAACCCGCCGTCAGCGGTGGCGGCTTCAGTCCATCGGTGAAATAAAGAGCAGCAGGCCCCGGGCCTACTGTACGTGAATCTGCAGGGAAACGCCGCTCAAAGACCGTTGCTACGAAAGAATCTCAAAGCTTCGCGATACCCTCATCGAGCCAGCCTAGCAGTTCGGAGATAGTGTCAGGTGTTTCATCGCCCATGTGGGAGATGCGGAAGGTTGTGCCTTTGATCTTACCATATCCACCGTCGATGATGGCGTGATGCGTCTGCTTCAACCATTTATTCAACGCAGGCACATCGATGTTCCTGACATTCTTGACGCAGGTCAGGGAAATGGATTCGCACCCCGGTTTGGCGAACAATTCAAAACCATTCCTGAGAGCCCAGGCTCTGGTCATTTGAGCCATTTCCAGGTGACGGGCAAAACGCTTCTCAAAACTCTCAGCCAGGATCTCTTCCAACTTGCTTTCCAAAGCATAGAAATGGGAAATGCTGGGAGTGCAGGGAGTCATATCGGATTCGTGGTTCTTTTTAAACTCCAGGAAATCCAGGTAATATCCGCGATCCTTGATCGTTGCAGCCTTGGCCAGGGCTTTTTCCGATACGGCAAACACCGCCGCACCAGGAGGAAGGGCCAAAGCTTTCTGGGTCCCAGCCAACATCACATCAACGCCCAGTTCATCAAACGGGATCTTCTTCACGCTCAATGAGGAAACAACATCCGCGATGAAAAGTACATCGGGATATTTTTTGAGAACCTTGGCAATTTCCTCAATCGGACTCATGGTGCCGGTGGAGGTTTCATTATGAATCAGGGTGACGGCATCAAACTCGCCCGTGGCCAGCCTGACATCGATCTCTTCCGCCGAAATGGGTTGTCCCCATTCGACCTGGAGTTTTTCCGCCTGCTTACCGCACTTGAGGGCCACATCATACCACTTGTCAGAGAAGGCACCTTTCATACAGGTCAGGACTTTTTTGGCGACGAGATTACGGATTGAAGCCTCCATGACGGACCAGGCGGAACCTGTATTAACGAAGCAGGGCTGCGTTGTGCCGAAGAGCTGCTTCAGGCCGGGTTGCACCCGGGCATAGAGTTCCTGGAATTCCTTGCTGCGATGCCCCATCATGGGCCGGCAGAACGCCGCGTAGGTTTTGGCCGATACTTCAATCGGCCCCGGAATAAAAAGTTTGGTGTGTGACATAGATTAAGACGGTTGAAAGAGTCCCGCCTTCACCACGGGACTCTCAGGTTAACGTTGATCAATGGGAACAAATTTACGTCCGTAGGGCTGGCCGGTGTATTCGCTCAGGGGGCGGAAGAGTCGATTGTTGGCAGACTGCTCCAGAACATGCGCCGTCCATCCGCTCATGCGGGCGATGGCGAAAATCGGGGTAAACAAATCCGTGGGTATGCCCAGGCTGTAGTAAACCGTGGCCGAGTAGAAATCGACGTTGGCATTCAGCTTCTTCTCGGCCTTCATGATTTCAGCAATCCGCTCGGACATCTGGATCCATTTGGGTTCGCCCAGTTTAAGACTGAGTTTGACGGCCATCTCCTTTAGGTGCGGGGCGCGTGGATCGAGGACTTTGTATACGCGATGTCCAATGCCCATGATCTTTTTCTTCTGGGCCAAGGCGTCGGCTACCCAGGCATCCACGGCTTCGACGGAACCGATTTCGTGGAGCATCTGGATCACACCTTCGTTGGCACCGCCGTGTAGGGGACCTTTGAGGGCACCGATGGCGGCACTGATGGCGGAATACATGTCAGATTCAGTCGACGCCACGACACGGGCGGTAAAGGTGGAGGCATTGAAGCCGTGTTCAGCATGCAGCACGTAGGCCACGTCCAAGGTCTGGACGGCTTCAGCCACAGGCTCTTCCCCTGTCATGAGCCAAAGGAAATGGGCGGCTTCGCCGAGATCTTTCCGAATTTCTGGAAGGGCTTTGCCTTGACGGGCACGGTGGAAATAGGCGGCCAGGATGCCGATCTGGGAAACGAGCTTGATCGCGATGGCATGGTCTTCAGACATGGCCAGGTTCGGACGATTGGTGGGATAACAACCCAACATGCTGACGGCAGTGCGAAGCACGTCCATGGGAGAAGCACCCTTTGGCACGGTCTTCAGGAAATCGATAACACCCTGGGGTACTTCACGTTCGGCACGCAGAGCCTGAGTGATTTGGGCCAGTTCTGTCTTGTTTGGCAGGCGGTCATTGAATAGGAGATAGACAACTTCCTCGTACGAGACTTTTCCGGCGAGTTCGTTGATGTCGTATCCGCAATAGAGAAGAACCCCTTCCTCCCCACGCACGTCTCCGATGCGGGTTTCAGCGGCTACAATTCCTTCAAGTCCACGTACGGTGACTGGCATAACTATCTCCTCGGTTCGAGCCCCCTTTTCAAAGGCGGCATGTTTCTAAAATTCTATCTCCGGATTATTTTTTCCAGTGCCTGATCAGGGTGTCCGCCATTTCGGCCGGGGTGGGCGAAACAGCAATGTTGGCATCCTTCAAGGCTTCAATCTTGGCTGCAGCAGTTCCCTTGCCACCACTGACAATAGCACCGGCATGGCCCATGCGGCGACCCGGAGGTGCTGTCGTACCCGCTATGAAAGCGGCAATCGGCTTCTTGCAGTTGGCTTTGGCCCAAGCGGCGGCTTCTTCTTCACCTGTGCCTCCGATTTCGCCAATCATGATAATGGCTTCGGTTTCCGGGTCGTCATTGAACATCTTGAGAATGTCCGTATGGGAGGTCCCGTTGATCGGGTCTCCCCCGATGCCGACACAGGTGCTCTGGCCGTAACCTCGAGTGGTCAACTGCCAGACCGCTTCGTAGGTCAGGGTTCCAGAGCGGGAAACCACGCCGACATTGCCCTTTTTGTGGATGTAGCCGGGGGCGATCCCAATGCGACAGCCGCCATGGGAATCTTTGCCTGTACCGGGAGTGACGAGGCCGGGACAGTTCGGTCCGATCAGACGGGTCTTGGAGCCGCGCATGGCCTCTTTAACCTTCATCATGTCAGTGACGGGAATTCCTTCGGTAATGGCCACAACCAGGTCAAGCCCGGCGGCGACGCCTTCGAGAATGGCATCAGCCGCGAAGGGAGGCGGGACAAAGACCACGGAAACAGTTGCACCCGTTTGTTTGGCGGCATCTTCGACCGTATCAAAAATAGGAACGACATCGGCGAATGTTTGCCCTCCTTTGCCCGGCGTAACCCCGGCCACCACTTTAGTTCCGTAGTCGAGACTGAGCTGCGCATGACGGCCGCCAAAGCTGCCGGTGATGCCCTGGATGAGAATCTTGGTTTCGGGGGTAACGAGAATGGCCATAAGTGTCTTTGGGTAAATCAGGCGGCTTTTTTAACCTCGGCGACGATTTTTTTCGCCGCATCGAGAATATCGTTTCCAGTGATGAGTTTGAGTCCGCTCTCAGCGAGTGTTTTCTTACCGGCCTCCACGTTGTTACCTTCCAAACGGACAACAAGAGGAATGGTCAGCCCGGTTTCGCGGGCCGCCTCAACAATGCCAGCAGCGATGATGTTACAATCCATGATGCCTCCGAAGATGTTGACCAGAATGCCCTTCACGTTTTTGTCGCTCAGGATGATTTTGAAAGCCGCCGTCACCTGTTCTTTGCTGGCACCACCACCAACGTCGAGGAAATTGGCGGGGCTGCCGCCAGCATACTGGATGATGTCCATGGTGGCCATGGCCAAACCGGCACCATTGACCAGACAGGCAATGTTACCATCCAGGCCGATGTAATTCAGGCTGAACTTGCTGGCTTCTACTTCACGGGGATCTTCCTCGTCCGTATCACGCCAGGCGACGATCTCGGGATGACGATACATCGCGTTGTCGTCGAAATTAAATTTGGCATCGAGCGCCATGACTTTGTCATCTTTGGTCACCACCAGAGGATTGATTTCCACCAAGGAGCAATCGGATTCGATGAAACAACGAAAAAGGTTTTTGAAAAGCTTGGCGGCCTCTCCAAGAAGCTTGCCTTCCAGGCCGAGAAGTTTCGCCAGCTTGCGGGCCTGGTAATCGTGGAGTCCGAGCAAGGGATGAACAGATTCGTGGAAGATGGCTTCCGGAGTGTCATGGGCAACCGCTTCAATATCCATCCCGCCGCGCTGGCTGGCAATGATGACCGGGCCGCAGGTGGCACGATCCATGACGATGGCAAAATACAGTTCTCGTTTGATGTCTTTGGCTTCGACGATCAGAACCTTCTTCACCAACCGCCCTGCCTCGCCGGTCTGCGCTGTCACCAAAGTGTTGTTCAACATCTTACCTGCAAACATTTTTGCCTCGGCAGGCGTTTTGGCAAGCTGCACGCCCCCTTTGAACCCATCTTTGAAAGTGCCTCTGCCGCGTCCACCGGCATGAATCTGGGCCTTAACCACCAGATTGTCAGTCCCGAGAGCCTGGGCAATTGTTTCCGCTTCTTCGGGAGTGGATGCCACTTTGCCCTGTGGAGTTGCCACCCCGAACTTCAGCATAAGTTCTTTGGCTTGGTATTCATGAATATTCATAAGAGAGAGGGTAAAAGTCACAGTCCCAGATGAACTGAAGCCCGTCAAAAGCTTTTTTATTAAAAGGAAATAGATGGAAAAAAGTTAATAGGCCGATTATTACGTCTAATAGAGCAGGGTTCTGGAAGCGGGCATCATCCACTGGAAGATTCAGACTCGCCGTTTTTACGGATCATGCTTTAGTGATCTCCTCATGGCCAAGGCTCTTTACCTCGATTGTTTTTCCGGCATCAGCGGCGATATGTTTCTGGGTGCGCTCATTGACCTGGGAGTTCCAGCCGCAGAGATCCAGACCGTCATTAATACCCTGAACCTCCCCGAACAGGTTCATCTTCACAAAGAGCATCAGGTGCGGGGCTCGGTTTATGGAATCAAAGTCGATATCCACACTCACAGCCACTCCTCTCACGACCATGATCATCCCCACGATCAGTCGCACAATCATCCCCACAACCAGGAACAGCATACCCACGGGCATCATGGACGTTCTTACACCGAGATCCGTGAATTGATCAATAAAGCAGCGATTGATCCGTGGATCAAAAAGAGGGCCGTGTCCGTTTTCCGTCGTATCGGAGAAGTGGAAGCCAAAATTCACGGCAAGACACTGGACGAGATCCATTTTCATGAAGTCGGAGCTTTGGATTCCATCGCAGACATCGTCGGAGCCTGTGCGGCACTTCACTATCTGGGTCTGGATCATGTTTTGGCCTCCAACCTGGTGGAAGGAACCGGGACCCTGCATTGTGATCATGGAGATTTCCCTATTCCGGCACCGGCAACCCTGGCTCTACTTCAAGGCACGGGAGCCTCTCTCAAACAAATCAGTTTGCCTTTCGAATTGATCACTCCGACCGGAGCTGCCCTGCTGGCCGAGTTCGCCCGTTCTTTTGGTCCCATGGAGGATTTTCAGATAGAGAAAATCGGTTGGGGTCTGGGTTCACGAGAAATTCCCGGACGCCCGAACGCGCTGCGCGCCGTGTTAGGTCAAACCCAGAGCCCGGTCAGCCGCTTTGAAACGGATGTCGTAACGGTGCTGGAAACCAATCTGGATGACTGCACCGGCGAAGCCTTGGGACACTTGGGCGAACTTCTTTTTCAAGCGGGAGCCTACGATGTGGCTTACAGCCCGATCACCATGAAGAAGTCCCGTCCGGCCTGGCAGTTGCAGGTCATTGGCCCCATCAATCTTCGGGAAACGTTGGCCTTGGTGATTGTGCGCAACTCCAGTGCCTTCGGGATGCGCACCTATGAAACAAGCCGGCTCAAGCTAAGCAGAAAACACGTTTCCGTGGTGACGCCCTATGGTGCCGTCCGGATCAAGTTGGGCTTGCTCAACGAGGAAGTGATCAAGGCCGCACCAGAGTATGAGGATTGCAAGAAACTGGCGGACGATCACAAAGTCAGCTTGGAAGCAGTTTACCGCGCTGCCCTGCAAAAGTTTGAGCAACTCTGATAATCAAGCGCAATTTATTTTACTTCAATAAAAAGGTCGCCGAAGTCGGGACATGTTATCCAATCTCCTCTATAACGGAGGGTTTAGACGCACGGTTTCCGCCTCATAAACCGGCTCAATCAATAATGATTGACTGAGCCCTAAAGAATACCCGAAAAAACCTTCCATTTCTTGGTTCCCCGTGGGAATAAAGGACCGGAGCAACACTCTTAGTGCTTGCCCGGTTATTTGCGGGCACAACTTCCACCCAACCATGAACACAATTCTAACTGAAGCCCATCGAAGATCACTGGAGACCCATGACCTGGCCCGCAAACACCTGAATCCCGCGCTGGTGGATGTTTTGCAGATCCTTGGTTTCGATGTTTGTTATGAGCGGGCCTGTGGCTCGTGTCTTTACACAACAGAGGGCGTAGAAGTGCTCGATATGCACGCTGGAGAGGGATTTGCCACTCTAGGCCACAACCATCCCCAGGTTAAAGCTGTGTTGCAAGAGGTTTTAGAACAGGATCTCCCAGGAGGCGTACAGATTCAGTTTCACGTACTTTCAGGAATGTTGGCGGAGGCACTTTGTCGGCGGATGCCCGGATCTCTGGATGCCGTCTATTTTTGTAGTTCGGGTGCGGAGGCGGTGGACGCGGCCATGAAGTTTGCACGTGTCTCTACCGGCCGCCCACGCTTTCTTTCCTGTCATGGGGGGTATCATGGAGTGCACTTGGGTCCGCTTTCAATCTGTGGGGAGCCGATGTTCCAAGAGCGCTTTGGCCCACTTTTACCGGGCTGTGCTCAGGTGCCGCATGGTGATCTCACCCGGCTGGAGGAGGAATTGAGGCGGCGTGATGTCGCTGCCTTTATTCTTGAACCCATTTTGGGATTGGGGGTGTCTGTGCCCAGCAGTGATTACTTGCCGGAAGTTCAGCGTCTATGTCGAAAGTATGGCACACTCTTCGTTATGGATGAAATCCAGACAGGACTCGGGCGGACAGGTAAATGGCTCGCTCTTGAACATTGGAATCTGGAACCGGACATGGTTCTACTCTCAAAATGCCTCAGCGGTGGCTATGTTCCGCTCGCTGCCATGGTGACGCGCCGTGAGATCTATAATCGTTTAACCAATAGGCTGGAACGTTGTTATGTGCATGAATCCACCTTTGGCCGAAACACTATGGCCATGGCAGCAGGTTTAGCCACACTGAATGCCATCGAGGAAGAAGGACTGGTTGCAAATGCTGAGTTGCGCGGGATGCAGTTGCGCGCTGGGTTGCTCAGCATAGCCGGGCGGCATCCCTGGATTGTAAATGTGCGGGGTCTTGGACTGATGACAGCCTTTGATTTGGGAGAACCGGCCTCATTCAAACGAAGAATGCAGTGTCGGGCCATCCGGGCGGCCAGCCCTGGGTTACTCGCGCAATTACTGGTAATTCCTCTTTTCCGGGATCATCATATCCTAACGATGGTTTCCAGTAAAAATGACTGCATTAAACTCTTGCCGCCGCTGGGCATCAGTGAAGCGCAGGTGCAGCAATTCCTTTCCGGCTTGGAGGCGGTCTTGGAAGCATGTGAGACCGAAGGCAGCGGGCATTGGATCATGCTTTTTGAGATTTTGCAAAAGGTCGGTGTACAGACCCTGAGAAAAGCAGCTCTTCCCCTGCGTTCAGCCCAAAGCAATGGAAAGGTGACAGCCGAAATCGCGTGAGCACGCGTGTGCTGGTGACCGGAGGAACCGGTTTTATCGGTAGCCACCTGGTTGATCGGTTGCTGACTGCCGGCTATGAAGTGACGGCTCTGGTGCGATCTCTGGAAAGGGCAAGGGCGCTGGAATTGTCAGGAGGGGAACGAGTTCGTTGGGTTTGCGGTCATCTTCATGATTCTGCGGCTTTGCAGAAAGCCTGTCTTGGGCAGGATGCGCTAATTCACAGCGCTGCGATGGCCAGCGATTGGGGCACAATCCGCGAAATCCTACACCACAATGTCACGGGCACGGAGCAGTTGGCCCGTGCCGCAGTGGCCGCCGGGGTTAAGCGATGGATACAAATCAGCAGCACAGACATCTACGGATACCCCAACCAAATCAACGTGACCGAAAGTTATCAGGGTCGGGGCCAGTTCACCAACTGGTATGCAGAAAGTAAACTGCGTGCTGAACAGGTTCTTAAGTTGACACTTGATGCTGCACACCTTCCCTACGTCATTCTCCGTCCGGCCACCGTCTATGGACCACGCAGTACCGCCCTTGTCGGTGGAATTGGGCGGGCACTCAGGAGTAGGCAGATGTTTTATATCAATGGCGGCGGATCAGTTGCAGGGCTTTGCCATATTTTCGACCTGGCCGATGGCGTCATAGCTTCACTAACCACTGAGGCAACGGGAGAGGCTTTCAACCTGGCAGATGGAGGCCAAATCACCTGGAAAGAATTCCTCGAAGGCATGGCAGAAGGTCTCGGGGTAAAAGCTCCTCAGTGGAATCTTTCTTACCCCATAGCTCGATCCCTTGGAACGACTCTGGAAGGAGGTTACCGTTGGATACGCGTTTTCAGCGGCTTAAGCGGAGACGCTCTCTTGAGCCGACAGGCGGTGGACATTATGGGAACCCACCAATCCTTTTCCATTCAAAAAGCTCGGGAACACCTGAAGTTCAATCCACAGATTGATTGGTGTAAAGGTCGGGAGACATCTCTGCATTGGTTTCGCACCAAGTATCTTTGACTCGGACCCGAATGCGTCTTCATTCCGGCCAATTCCAGTAGAGGATTATAATTCCCCAGCATTTTATCTTAAAATTTGAACAGCCACTAACCCTTTGCTCATTTTTTAAATCCCCCCTCTTAGATTGCAATCTTGCCTCGTTGAACTAAAATACCCTATGAATTCATCCAAAATTATCACTACAACTTCACTGGCCCTTTATATGGTGGCTTCCCTTTCTGCGGAAACCCTTAGTTCTCAGTTGAGTGCACAACAGAAGGAATTTCTCAGCAAGGCTCCGCCGGAAAAGGTGGCGTCCTACCAGGCCGGTATTGATGCTGTGGCTCAAAGCGGGATCTATGACCGGGCCAAGAAGGCCGGAGACCGGGCCCCGGATTTCACGCTGAAAAATGCGGCTGGCAAGGAGGTTTCCCTTCCCAGCCTGCTGAAGAAAGGCCCGGTGGTGCTGACGTGGTATCGCGGTGGATGGTGTCCGTATTGTAATCTAACGCTTGCGGCCCTGCAGGAAAAGCTTCCGGAATTTCAAGCTGCGGGGGCGACGTTGGTTGCGCTTACCCCCGAGTTGCCTGCCTTTGCCGAAGACACGACCAAAAAGGGAAAAATCGCTTTCGAAGTGCTTTCCGATGTTGGGAATAATGTGGCAAGGAAGTATGGCATTGTGTTCAAAATGACCCCCGATGTCGCCGAAGCCATGCACAAGTATGCGAAAACCATGGAGCGTAATGGCGACAAATCGGACGAACTGCCAATGGCGGCCGCGTATGTGATCGCACCGGATGGCGAGATTACCTACGTCTTTCTTGACGCCGACTACCGGCTCCGCGCCGAACCCTCCCGGCTGGTGGATGAAGTCAAGGCGCAGGCTAACAGAACAAGCACACTACAAAAGCCAAAGGCAGTGAAAAAATAAATCAAATCACTCAAGAATGATTGACTGACCACACAAGCTGCATGCAGGCTCAGCGTGCTAATCGCCTAACAAAACACATTCTGTACCGCGCGCAAGTAAGCGTAACCCCAGCGCATGTCCGGCAAAAGATAACTCCCCTCTGTCCACTCGTTCCAGCTGTTCAACGTGAGTAGAGGGGTTTGCTCTGGGTGCTTGTCCAAATACTGCTTCGCCCTCCACAGGCAGGCTTCAAAGGCCGCCGGAGTAGCGTTCTCCACAACAGATTCCCTCCCAAAGGAAGGATTGCGATGGGTGTTATCCCATCCAAGGGAAACGTGGGGATAGAAGGTTCCGTAAATGTTGGCGTAGTCCTGCCAACGTGAGATCGCTTTATCCGACCAAACGACATAATCTCCCTTTTGACCGGAATCCATGCAATATTGGTAGGAGGTGGCGCTGTCAAAGCCAAGGACACGTGCGGTGTGCGCTGCCGTCCCCGGTTCTAACTTGGCTCCAGCTTCCGTCCCGACGCCAGTTCTGGCAATGGCCTGGATATCGAGTCCGGGCAGGCCTTTTGCCTCGCAGCGACGGCGCATCCAGGAAAAAGCGTCGACGGTCGACTCGGATCCTCCCAGCCCGGCCACCAGATTGGCCATGTCGAAGATGGAAAAGACCGGTTTGCCTGCGATACGGTAGTACGAGTCCAAGCCCATGTATTTCTCGATGATGCGTTCGAACAGCGGTTCAAGGGAATCGCGCTTGGCCTGACCGGTCCACCGGATTTCTCGCGGCTGGTCCCACCGGGTGTCTTCATGCATGTTCCATAAGGAATCCACGTCGTGGTTCGCCCACATCAGGTAGAACTTGCTGTCGGTTCCTTCAAGTGCCGGAATGAGGCCCTCATTCAACTGCCGCTCGAAACAGGGAGCGTCCTGATACCAATACCAATCCATGATGAACACATTGATACCGTGCTCGCGGGCAAGATCAATGTGTTGCCGCATGACGAGAGGATCGGCTTCGTCCTGGTGACCGAGCAGGGGAATACGGGGCATGTCATGACCGGGAAAACGCGCTGTTCCCCGCCGCACCGTGTACCATTCACCGTCTTTTTCGGGCCAGAAATGTTCAGTCCTGGGTTCAAAATGGTAGGAAGGCCAAATATACGCCGCTACATCATATTTTCGTTTCATAGGATGTTTTGTTCACATGCCCCGTCCAGGGAATAGGTCGTCGACTTTTGACAAATTTCTAAGCGACCAGATTTTTTACTCCGAGCTCCTATTCTTTTTTAGTCGAACTTCCATCCTTTTGACAATCAGAAAAAGGCTTTTTCCACCCCGGTATACCCAATCTCTGGCGGAGTCCACTGAATGCTCTCATTTCCTTGATCCATCATTTGATACACTGCTCCAGGAAAGTCAACCTGCACCATCCTTGCCGTTCATCCAGAATAATCCACCTTAAAATCCATTCAAGGAACCACGGTTAAACTTGTTAGATCGTGTTCTTTTTTTCTGTGATGATAAAAAAACAGCGCTCCAGGATGACTGCTGCAGTGAAGATGGAGAGGATGAGGATGGGCCACATGATGGGGCCTCTTTCTATAAAAAGTTGGATCATTGTTTGGGTCTGGGTTTAGAGTTTTGAGTTGTAAAAGAAGAGACTAGAATAACTTTAGGTAGAATGGTCTAGTCGGTTTAGAAGGAGACACGGACGCCTACGTAATAGTTGCGACGCGCGGCGGGTTCGATCCCGTCCGTTCGGACGCGGGCGAAGTAATCTTCATCGAAGATGTTGTTGATACCGCCGAGAAGTTTTACATAATCTTTGTAGATGGCGATTTCAGCGGTTAGATCCCAGACTCCGTAGGCGGGGATTTCATCAACACCGTTGGCTGGGACGTTGTTGTCGCGCCAGTCGTGGTTGCCGAACATAGTGCCGATGAATGAAATTTTCACTTTATCTGAGTAACGGTAGATGGTGCCTGTTTTAAAAACATACCCAGGAGCGTAACCTGGTTCGCGGCCTTCGTTGATGCCGGAGACGAACTTGGCAGATAGTAGGCTGACGTTGGAGTAGGCGCTCAGGGTGCCGAAACGTTTTGCTACGTCGGACTTGTTGGCGGCATCGTAAAGCCCGACGAAGTCGATTTCAGCGGCAGCTTCCCAACCCATGAATTTAGCTCGACCGGAGTTGGTGATAACGGGGTTGGCCACAGGGCCAGTGGTTTCAAAATAGTTGTCATAATCAGTGTAGAAGACGGAAGTGTCGTAATTAAACCACGGAGTGGGTTGACCCCGGAAGCCGATTTCGTACGTCCATGTTTTTGCTTCGTTGAGAGTGCTGCTGGGTTGGGCTGAGCTGCCTGGATTTAGGACGCTGTCATAGCTGGCGGGACGATAGCCTTGGGAGATATTGGCATAGGTGGTGTTTTGGTTACCCAGTTTATATTCTAATCCTAAGCCAAGGAGGGGCACGACGCGGAGGTAGTCTCCTTCTTGAGGGCCGCGAGCTTGCTGGATTTGTTGAGTCTCCTTGACGTTAACAGCGGTGTTTTCGATGCGAATGGCGGGGACGACGCTAAAGTTGCCAAAGGTAAATTTATTTTCAATAAAGTAGGCGCCATAGTTAGTGGTGTTTTCTAAAGTGAACTGGCGGGTTCCAGTGGTGGCGAGTGGATCGCCTACGGCTAGGTCGCGTTTGCGGGGGTTGTCCGCAGAGTAAACCATGAAACCGCCTGTTAGGGTGTGCTTATTGTTGAACATGTAATAGTTGTGGAGGATGCGGGCATCTACGCCGCCGAATTGGAATTCGCGGGTATCGATGGTGGCGTTAAGCGTGCTGTCAGGACGGCGGCTTTGGCGTTCTTGATAGCCCACCCAAGCCTTCGCCACCAGCATGGTGTCTGGGGAAATATCATGCTCCACGCTGATGGCACCGGTGTGGCGCTCTATGAAGATCCGGTCATTAGGAGTTCTTGTAAAATCACGATTTAGGGAATATTGGCCAGCACTCAAACGGCCAGGCTCGCCACTTTCTGAAACATAAGTATTAATGTCTAAGAGCCAGCGGGTGGATTTATCTGCATCAAGGGCGATCTGGACGTTGCCGCCATTAACCACGCTATCGGCATTATTGCGGGTGCCGTCTTGTTGCTTGTGAAAATAGGTCAGAGAATATCCAATCCGATCCACTGTCCCGCCCACCGTGCTGTAATTGGTGTAAAGGCCATCTGAGCCGATAATGTGCTGGGTGCTGCCCGTGATTTTTTTATCTGTAGGTGGGCGTTTGCTGATGAAGTTAATCACGGGGCCGGGCTGTGGTCCATAAAGCAAGGAAGAACCACCGCGGACGAATTCGACTCGTTCGATTCCTTCCATGGGAGGTAAGGCGTATAATGTGGAGTAACCGAAGAGGTCTTGGCCCTGGGGGATGCCATCTTTTAAGGTCAGCAGGAATTCTGTTTCGTGGGGGTCGCCGATGCCGCGATAGTTCATGTTAATGAAGCCAGCGTTAGTATGTTCCGAAACGAGAAGACCGGGGGTTTGGGAGAATACTTGGCGATAGTTGTTGTTTTGGATTTGGGGAATGGCAGAAAGTTCTGTTACCGTAGTTTTTTTGCCAGAGTAAATTTTAGCTGATGCTGTATCAGGCATAAAAGTGGAAGCTGGCATCGTCTCGGTAGCGGTAACGATGACTTCGGGTAGCTCAGCCGTTAAAACGGGTTGATTTAACTTATCCTTGGCTTTACTAGCATCATCCTTCTTAAGTTCTTCAGCCTGTATATTTAGGCTAATTAAGGAGGTTAAAATTGTGGTGAAGATTAGGGTAGGTAATGTTTTTCGAGTTAATAAATAGGGCAAACATAATTTCATTCGGTGAATTTAAGACGCATTCTCATTCTGTCAAACTATTTCTGAGATACGTTCTCGTTAACTGGGCGAACAACCTGATGAGCGATTTTTAGGGTGATGGGGAAAGAGTTTGAAAAAGACTGAGATATTGTGCCATCCACTTATGGCCATGTAAAACGTATATAATGGCGGCGATGGCTAAGAAAGGACCAAAAGGCATTTTAATGCCCCATCGGCGCTGTTTCTGAATCATCAGACCTATGCCAATGATAGAACCGAGCATAGAAGAGACGGCGATAATAAAGAGGGGGGCTTGCCAACCAAGAAAGGCACCCATGGCAGCGACGAGCTTGATATCGCCCATGCCCATGGCTTCTTTACGTAGAAGTAGCTTTCCCCCGACTGCGATGACGATTAAAAGCCCCCCACCGAAGAGAAGTCCAATTAAAGAGTGAACGAAACCACCTAGGTGACTGGTGGCGCCGTGGAGTTGGGGCACGAGAGTGGAAAGGAGGAGGCCTACGACGCATCCTCCGAGGGAGATTTCGTCTGGAATAATGAAGTGGTCGATGTCGATAAAGGTTGCGACAATTAAGGCATAACAGAAAAGGAGATAGATGAGGGCTTCGGCCATCGGAAAAAGATTCCATACCCATAAGGTGAGGAAAGCGGTGAGGAATTCTACGAGGGGGTAGCGGAAGCTGAGCTTAGTTAACTGGCAAGAACAGCGGCCACGTAAGAGGAACCAAGCAAAGATGGGGATGTTGACCTGCCATGGGAGTGCGATGCCGCAGGTAAAGCAGCGGGAACGGGGGCTGACGACAGAGCGGTTCAAGGGCATTCGGTAAATGCAAACATTAAGAAAAGAGCCAATACAGGCTCCGAAAAGGATGGGACCTAAAACGTGCAAAATGAGGAATTGGGGGTTATTTAGTTGAGCCAAAAAGGAAGTCATAAGACGGCAGAGCAGTTGTTTAGCGAGATTGGGCGGCCAAGAGAAGCGCGGTGCGCATGGCCTCAAGCGGGGCAGATTTTCCTGTCCACAATTCAAAGGATAAGGCTCCTTGGTGGAGGAGCATACTCAAGCCGTTGGCGCAACGGCAGCCCGCAGCCTGAGCTGCTTCGACCAAGGCGGTGTTGCGCGTAATCGTGTCGTAAATGCAAAGGTGAGGCTGGAGGCTGCGTGAGTTGAGGGGAGAAGAATCAGTGGTGTTAAGTCCCAGTGAGCTAGCATTGACGACAAGGTCAATATGATCGAGCTCTTGGGCAATGAGGTCTTCGTCCCAAGGCAGGGTTTTGAGGCGTGCTTGGGAGCCGATCAGGCGTTGGCTCTGAAAATAAGGGTCTAATTCTGCGCTCAGGTTGAGGGCTTTATCAGGACTACGATTGACTAGGACAAGACGTTCGCAATGTTCAAGTGCAGCCTGTTTAGCGATGGATTGGCCCGCCCCGCCGAGGCCGAGGATGAGGATACGGAGGTCGCGCACATCTAAGGAAAAACATTCACGAATAGCCCGAACCCAGCCTTGGCCGTCAGTATTGAAACCGGTAAGGCAGCCTTTTTCGTTGATGACGGTGTTGACGGCACCAAGTTGGACAGCACTTTCCCCTAGCTTATCCATGAGGCTAGCGAGCTCTAATTTATGGGGTATAGTGCAGTTCCAGCCGGCGAAGGGAATTTTTTTAAAGTGCTCAATAGACGAAGCTAATTGATCTGGAGAAATTTCTAGGCGAACGTATTGAGCGGGTAGGTCATGGGCGGCGAAGCCTGCTAACTGCATGGAAGGTGAAAGGGAATGGGCCACGGGAAAACCTATGACGCCATAGAGAGGAGGACTGGGTCGGAGTGCGCTGAGAGTGGCTATAGTAATAACTTTGGACATAGCGCATTGTCACGCGATAAGTTTTGAGTTTCAAGTGTGAAGATTTGGTTTACGATATTTCTGTGTCAGAATCATTAGAACAACTTACAGCGAAACTTTTGGACTCCTACGCCGAGCTGGGTGGGATCAATCACCAGGATGGGGTCAACCTACCCGACAAGCAAACGGTAAAGGAAATTACCCAGCAATTGTTGTATCTTTTGTTTCCAGGATTTTTTCGTAAGAATCATTTAACGAATGAAGATTTCGCCTTAGATACACAACAACGTTTGCAGGAGGTCTGCACGAGCTTGAGTCACGAGATAACTAAAAGTTTAGAATACGCCCCTCCGCATGGCCTCAAAGCCTGTGGTTATGCGGCGGCGGCGCAGGAGATCACTTGTAAGTTAATGACACAGCTGCCTCAGATACGTGAGGTATTAAGCACGGACGTGCAAGCTGCTCTGGACGGTGATCCGGCGGCTTCGAGCATGGAGGAGATCATCCTTGCTTACCCTGGGTTGGAGGCGATTGCAGTGCAGCGGGTGGCCCATGTTTTGTACAAATTAGAAGTATCGTTGATTCCTCGTATGATGACGGAGTGGGCGCACGCTCGCACGGGGATAGACATCCATGCGGGAGCCAGCATCGGCTCGTCGTTTTTTATCGATCATGGCACAGGCGTGGTTTTCGGCGAGACCTGTATTATAGGGAACCATGTAAAAATTTATCATGGCGTTACACTCGGTGCGCGCTCCACTTCGGGCGGGCAGCAGTTACGCCATGTTAAGCGGCATCCTACAATCGAGGATCACGTCACGATTTATCCTGGAGCTACTATTTTAGGTGGGGAAACGGTTATAGGTAAAGGCAGCACCATTGGCGGGAATGTCTTTTTGCTGCACAGCGTACCAGAGAGAAGCTTGGTTTATTATGAGGAAGGTGCCGTGTTGGTTAAATCTAAACCGCAGCCTGGCACTGTGCCTCCGATTGAAGAAGAGTCATTCATCTACATGATTTAAGTTGTTAGACGTAGCCACCCCCTCTAGCGTCAATTCTTTTTACAGAGAAGTGGCACTACTATTGCTGATTTCTTTACACAAGTGCCAAGCTTTGAGAGAATCATTTTTTATGTCGCATGTTATTGAGTTAAAAGTTTTTTATGGTTTTTGTTTAATTAAGTTCAGATCTTGATCTGTTCTGGCTACCTGCGCTTATTCATTGTTCTATGATTGTTTTATTAATTTTTGGTTTTTTGATTTTAAATGGATTATTCGCCATGGCTGAGATCGCTATTGTATCGGCTCGCAAAGGGAAACTGCAAAAAATGGCTGATGAAGGGGATGATCGGGCAGCGGTGGCTATAGAACTGATTCAGTCCCCTAGCAGATTTCTTTCCACCGTGCAGTTCGGAATCACCATGGCAGGAATCGTGTTAGGAGCTTTCGGGGGAGCGCAATTAGCTCCGATGTTTCAAGGTGTTTTTGAGGGCATACCCTACATCGGTCAGTATGCCTATGGTATCACCTTTTTTCTGGTAGTCGTAATTTTAACTTTTGCCAGCCTCATTATAGGTGAGTTGGTGCCTAAGCGTTTAGCGATGAATCATCCTGAAACTATTTCTTGTTTAGTAGCTAAACCCATGAAGTGGATTTCTGTTTGGGCATCCCCTTTGGTTACAGTACTAAGCACGACCACGGATTTTGTCCTGTCCGTCTTTGGCGTGAGACCAAAGGAAGAGAATGCCGTCTCGGATGACGAGGTGAGACTGCTCATTGATCAAGGTCTGCTCACAGGGGTTTTCCGCAAAAGCGAAAAAGAAATGGTGGACGGCGTTCTTTCCCTCGACCAACTCAAAGTGGGAGATATTATGACGCCATCTGCGAAAATCGTCTGGTTAGATTTAGATCTTTCTGACGAAGAAAATTGGCGGCGTGTGGTTTCTAGTGCCCATTCCCATTTCCCCGTATGTAAGGCTTCTAAGGAAAATGTTGCAGGCATGATCTCAGTCAAAGCTCTTTGGGCGAACCAATCCTTAGCGGGCACGGCCAAAATTCAAGACGTCCTAACAGAAGTGGTCTATGTCCCTATGTTCATGCCTGCACCTAAGCTATTAGAAACGTTTAAGAAAAATGGAAAACATGTCGCCCTTGTTACCGACGAATTTGGTGCCGTCGAAGGCTTAGTTACTTTGATTGATGTGCTGGAATCGATCGTGGGTGAAATCCCTTCTAAAGATCAACCTCGTCGCCAAGAAGCCAGAAAGCGGGCAGATGGTTCTTGGATTTTTGACGCTTTAATTAGCATTGAAGATTTTAAGGATAAACTTGGTATTGAAGAATTAGCTCAAGAAGAGACGGAAGAATTTTCAACGTTGAGTGGCTTTATCCTAAACTATTTAGGCCATATTCCACGCGACGGTGAAAAGTTTAAATGGAATAAGTTCCAATTCGAGATCATGGATATGGATCAGCACAAAATTGACAAGGTTCTCGTAACTCCCCTCAAGTAAGAGAACATTAGTTTTCACGTGAAACGTTTTAAGACCGTATTTGCGATTATGGGTCCAGGCCTTCTCATGGCTGGAGCTGCTATAGGCGTATCCCATCTTGTCCAGTCAACTAGAGCGGGCGCAGACTATGGGCTGCAATTACTCATCATCGTTATCTTGGTTAACTTTTTTAAATACCCCTTTTTTGAGTTCGGTCATCGCTACGCGGCGGCCACGGGCGAGAATCTTTTACAAGGCTATCTTAGGATGGGAAAACTCTATCTTTATGCGTTCTTCTTATTGAATATTGTTAGTGCCATCATCAGCGTGGCAGGCGTGACCATTGTCACGGCTGGGATTGCCGACTACATCGGAGGTGGACAGCAAGGTGCCGTTTTCTGGAGCGGGATACTTCTCGTCATATCGGTCGGGATCTTGGTCATTGGACATTACCGATGGCTGGATCTTTCCATGAAAATGATGATGGCCGTGCTCTTTGTCGCTACTGTCGCTGCCGCAGCGACTGCGTTGTGGCATGGGCCAGAGGCAGTGTTATCAACGGCACCATCACCTTGGACAAAGGTCGGCATAGGCTTTATCATAGCACTTATGGGATGGATGCCTGCCCCCGTGGAACTTTCTGTTTGGCAATCGCTATGGGTGCAAGCCCAAAGCCGTGAACGCGGCAGACCCGTGACATGGCGGGAGGCGAAGATTGATTTTAACGTGGGCTATGCCTTGACGATTTTTATGGCTGTTTCATTCGTTATGATGGGAGCCTATGTCATGTATGGATCGGGCATCGTCTTTTCCAATTCGGGTGCGGGTTTTGCCGCACAGCTCGTTGAGCTCTATCAAAAAGTTCTCGGCTCTTGGTCAAAGCCAGTTGTGGCATTAGCAGCCATGGCGGCGATGTTTTCCACCGTCATTACTTGTGTGGATGCCTATCCAAGATCGCTAGCCGTTTCCTTAGAACTACTTTTTCCAAAGCTTGGTCAATCACCACGAACCCACCACGCCATCTGGATGTTAGTGGTAAGTGCGGCGGCCTTGGTCATTATTATGAGTTTCGCAAGCCGCTTAAAAAGTCTCATTGACCTAGCCACCACGATTGCCTTCCTTGCCGCTCCTTTTTTTGCGTATCTTAATTACCGATTGATTACGTCCGCGCACATTCCACAAAATATGCGACCTCATGCGGCTTTAAGAATTCTCGCAGTGGCAGGTCTAGTTTTCCTTAAGCTATTCGGGCTAGCCTACATCTGGGTGACTTGGCTTTAAGGGCCTGCGGGAGGTGCCGGAGTGGGGGATGGCTCTTGAGATATGGGTTTTTTATTCACGGTCTTGTTAATTTTGTCTCCTGCTTGTTTCGCCATGTCGCGCGCAAACTCTTTCACGGATTCGACACTGGGTGCCTTGTCATCTTTGTCGGTTATCATGAATCCCGCACCCATTAAGACGGCTCCGCCTAGAAAGATAGAGACTGCCCACGCACCGATGCTTGAAGTATAGTTCGTCCGAAAAAAAGTTTTAGTCATCGGAACAATAAATATAAAAAATCCAACAACGAGACTGGCAAAATAAGCGTAACTTCGGAACCCTTTGTCCATCAAAGGGAGTAGAAGCATGTCGGTCAAAACCACGATCTGAACTAAGCCAAAGACTCCGAACACTAACACAATGGCTCCGAGAATCACTGAGTTAGAACCACTGCCACCGAGCCCATGCATTTTAGCTAGGGCAATAGACATAACGACAAAGGCACAGAGTAAACCAATAACAAGCGCCTTAGCTGAGGCGGGATTAAATGTTAATAACATTAGAATTTCCCAGTTTTTTTCAGCAAGAATCTTTGCATCAAGAAAATCAATCATGTAAGGAGACTCCAACCGAATGCCGGTTTTGTCAAACCTTGAGCAAGGTTTAGTAGATCAGCAAAAAAACCACGAATAAGAATTCGTATCGGATTATCTCTTTTTGAGAAAAGAGATAATGGCAAACACGAGGAAAACAACGAAACAAACTTTAGCAATCAGCGAGGCTGTGCCAGCGATACCGCCGAAGCCAAGGAAGGCGGCAATCAGGGCGACAACAAGAAAGATAAGGGCGTAATGAAGCATAGTTTTTAGGGTTGGGAGGTGTAGGTAATGGCTTTTAAAAGGGGTTCGCAATAAGCCAGATGGTTTATTTTTACACGATGATCCTTAACAAACACACCTATTTTTTAAAGGGCTCTCGTATGATGTTGCGGAACTTTTATTTCGAACTATTATCACCTTATGGATCGTGGACTCATTTTTTGCGGCTGCTTAGGAATAAGCTTACTCATGGTGGGTTGTGCGGGCATGGGTGGGAGTAGTGACAAAGCGTATAATTTTTTTGTCAAGAACGACACTGCCCTTTTAGAACAGGGTCCTCAACAAACCACACCTAAAGAAACAACATTGCGTCGTGGAAATAGATTAAGAATCATTGAAGGCGCCAGTAGCGGTTTTGTTCTGGTCGAGACGGTAAACGGCAGACGTGGCTACGTCAGTGGTGCTGATATTCAATTTGATGATGGAACTTTAGAAGGTCCTAAAGATAAAATGTGGCAAAATCAGTATTAAGTCTTGTTGATTATAAGACTTTAAAAAATAAGGAAAATAGATATGGATAATGAACGTGGTTTAGCTGGAATTATTGGCGGCGGTGTCGTAGCAATCTTGTTATTTGTTTTTGTGATGGGGTGTTGGAGTATTGTGCCTCCTGGTCATCGCGGTGTCTCTGTTACCTTGGGTAAAGTGAATCCTGTGGTAAAAGGTGAGGGGATTACTTTCAAGGTTCCTTTTATAACAAACATCGTTAAAATTCCTGTACAACAAATTACCCAAGGGGGAAGAGCCACCAGTTTCAGTTCCGATTTACAAACGGTTGAAATTTCTTACTCAGTTCTTTACCGCATACCTGAAGGTAAGGTCGTGGAGCTTTTTCAGCAGTATGCCGGAAGCCCTTACGCCTCTTTGGTGGAACCCCGCGTGCAAGAAGCTATTAAACAGGTTGCGGCAGTTTATAAGGCAGAGGAACTAGTGAAAAGCCGCATTGCCATTAAGGAAGTTGTCTTAAAAAAGATTCAAACCGAACTGGCTGGGTTAATTGATGTGCGGGATATTCCTATTACGAACATTGATCTAACCGACGAACTTGAAAAAGCCATTGAACTTAAACAAGTTACTGAGCAGCAGGCTTTAGCTAAAGAATACGAATTACAAAAAGCTAAGAAAGAAGCCGAAATCACTCTCGTGAATGCTAAGGCCGAGGCTGAAGCGGTTAAGATCAAGGGCGAGGCCTTAGCCAACTCACCTCGTGTAATTGATTTGGAGATCGCTAAGAGATGGGATGGCAAAGCACCTCAGACTGTTGTCACGGGACAAGGTGGTGCTAATGTCCTTCTGCCTCTAAGGTAAGTAAAAAGCGTTCATGAAAATCGCCTGTTTACAGCTCAACGCAACGGTAGGCGATTTTCGTGGAAACCTCTGTAGACTGTCAGCGGCCTACAAACGAGCTGTGGAGAAAGGTGCAGAGCTAGTTTTAGCTCCAGAGCTTTTTCTCGTAGGCTATCCGCCCCGCGATTTGCTTAGCCAACGAGGTTTTCTGCAAGCCAGCGATGCGGCCTCGGCGGAAGTCGCTCGTTTTGTTGGTGACGTACCTTTAATCGTGGGCGTGGTTTCTCGCAACAGTTCAGGTCAAGGTAAAGCCCTTTACAACTCTGCGGCTGTATATCAGTCAGGCCAGACTACACATCTTACCCACAAATCTCTTTTGCCTACTTATGATGTTTTTGATGAACACCGTTATTTTGAACCTGCTGTAGAAAATAGGATTTGGTCTTGGGCTGGAAAGCGCATCGGTATCACGGTGTGTGAGGATATCTGGAATGACGCGGACTTCTGGCCTGAGCAGCTCTACCGCCACGACCCCATCAAGGAGCTCATGCAACAGGGCTGTGAAGTGATTCTTAATCTTTCTGCCTCTCCATGGCAAGTCGGTAAAGAGCGTTTACGACATGACATGCTGGCAAAAGTAGCATCATCCGAAAAAATTCCGGTGATTCAAGTCAATGCGGTTGGTGGAAATGACGAACTCGTTTTCGACGGTCAAAGCATGGCTTTTAATTCTCAAGGACAACTCATTGCTGTGGGTAGATCTTTTGAAGAAGACAGCCTCCTCGTTGATACGGAAACCCTCCTCATTGAGACTATTCATTGGCCTTCTGAGCCAGCGCATACCTTTGCGGCACTCTCATTAGGCTTAAAAGATTACGTGGAAAAATGTGGATTTAAGCAAGTCGTTTTAGGTCTTAGTGGAGGGATTGATTCAGCCCTAACGGCGGTGATTGCGGTAGATGCCCTCGGTCCAGAGAATGTTCTAGGAATTCTCATGCCTAGTCGTTTTTCCAGTGCAGGCAGCTTGTGCGACGCTGAGCAACTAGCTTTGACCTTGGAGATTGAATATAAAACGCTGCCGATTGAAGCCCCGTATCAATCCATCGTTAGTCATTTAGATTCTTTTCTAAGCGGGACTAAGCCTGATCAAACTGAGGAGAACCTACAGTCACGAATTCGAGGGCTGACGCTTATGGCTATTTCTAATAAAACAGGACGTCTGGTTTTGACGACGGGAAATAAGTCGGAGTTGGCCGTTGGTTACTGCACACTTTACGGAGATATGTGTGGGGCTTTAGCTGTGATTAGTGACTTATCTAAAACAAAAGTATATGAGATGTCCCGCTGGGTTAATCGACGCATCAAAATCATTCCTGAGAATTCAATTACGAAAGCTCCCAGTGCTGAGCTGCGGGACAACCAAACCGATCAAGATTCACTCCCACCCTACGAGGTTTTAGATGCTATCCTAGAGGCTTACGTGGTGAGAGGGCAAAGTGTAGAGGAGATCGTGGCACAAGGTTTTACGGAATCCCTCGTGCGAGATATTCTGCGTAAGGTGGATATAAATGAATACAAGCGGCGACAGGCTGCCCCTGGTATTAAAATTAGCAGTAAAGCCTTCGGCTTTGGACGTCGAATGCCGATAGCCCAGAATTTTAAAGTGTAGTGGTGTAAATAGATAATGCAGTTGGGTTTTAAAAAACTTCTTAAAGTCATTTTACATAATCTAAAAGGGGAGTCTTAGTCCAATCAACAGAACCCACTTTTTTTACAATCCAGGTTTCGTTATGCTCGACTGTTTGACCTTTCTTTAGATGGTGTAGAGGTGCAAGGCTTTCTAGTTCTAGCATTTCTTTGTTGCTGAATAATTCAAAGTTAACGCCCATGTCGGGGTAGTCACTGTTAGGATTGTAGTTAATAGTTTTTGCAAAAAGGGTATCGCCTAGATGATAGCCAACCCAGCCTAATTGGTGGAGTAGTCCGAACTTAGTGGGGCCAGAATCATCACGTTGTTGGACGAGGATGTTGGGTCTCCCCCACGTGTAGCGTTTGTCTTGCAAGTCGGTGTAAGGCCAGAGGATCAGCTTTTGGTTGGGGAGTAAGTCTGCTTTGTTGGTATGATCACCGAAGGGAGCTTGCGGAATGATGGCGGTGCCGCCCGGAGCCATCACGCTTAAAGCCCAGAGAGCCACGGGGTAATCGAGATTCTTTAGGGCGGTCATGCGATAGGTGACGGAGACTTGGTCGGAATCTGATTCAAGCTTTATTTCCATTTCTTTATTCCAGCCAAAGGAGGATTCGCTTGAAGAGCTGACAATGACGTGATTATCCGAGATGGTGCGGTAGCTGACGGACACGTTGTCTGGAGCGTAACAGTAATCTGCTTCTGGGGCGACCCAAAGACGGTGCCCACCACGGATCATCCAGCAGGGTTCATCTTTGTGGCCGAGTTGCTCAGAGTATTCCTTGAAGAGATTAGGACCGTTGAGGTGGCTTAGACGAAGGATGCGAGGACCGACCTCTAGGGTGACTACGAGTTCGATGCTGCCGTTGCTAAGATGTAAATTCTGATTCCAGCCATACGACTTTATGATGTTAGGCATATAAAATTAAGCGGTTAAGCGTTTGAGAAGAGGTTGAATTTTTTTAAGATAGATGTTAGTCCAACGATGATCATTGAGAACTTTTTTACGAGCGCGGTGTGCGGGGTTAGCCATGAGAGCTTGGGCGGCCTGTACGGCTTCGGCTGGGCTCTTTACCAGAGTGAGGCTTTCTAATTGCCAGTCTTCAAAGGTGGGCAGATCCTGAGCCCAACAGGGGAGGCGACAAAGGGCGGCTTCCAGCGGGGGAATGCCTTGACCTTCGTAACCGGATGGGAAAAGGAGCACGTCACTGATGCGGAAGGCTTGAGCCCAGACTTGGCCTATCTCATCATTAAAGTCATTGAGATAGAACACGTTGTTTTCAAGATCAAGTTTAGTGGGCAGTGAGCGCAAGTAACTTTCGTAACTGGCACCAGCAGTTCCATAAACATCTTGGCTACCGGTGATTAAGAGCATGGGATTCAGGCCAGTTTTTTTAATCGCATCCATGTACATGATCGCTTTGTCGATATTCTTGCGCTGCATGATTTTAGTTGGATAATAAAAAACTATGTCGCGCGCTAAATAATCTTTGCGCATGAGCCAATCATAGAATTCTGATTCCAACTCTAGTATTTCTAGAAAAGGAACGCCATTTTCTACAACTGGAATGGAGTCTAAGGGGATTTTTAAATGTTCACTGATTTCCTTTTGACGGTGATTACTAACGGCGACGTAGGTAACCTTAGGATGTGCCTTACTCATGAGCGACCATGGTGGGTGGGTGGGGTTAGGCAAGGCGTAGTTTTTATTGGTGGGAGTGAAGTCATGAACCCAAGCCACAGTGGGTTTCAATTCAGCTAACTTCCAAATGGCTTGAGTTAAAGCTAAGTTAAAGTGAGTAGTAAGGATCCCGTGGGTAAAAACAAGGTCAGCTACTTCATAGTATGGTAATAAGGCTTCAGTGAGGAGTTTGGTGTACTCTTGTAAATTTTTATCTGTCTGTCCGTGATCCACCGCTAGCTTAGTGGCGAGGTTTAAAGGGAATCCTGGAGATAGTTCTTTCAAGATTTGGACTTGATAAATGTCGTGACTAGCCTGTCCATGACCCGTGGTTACGCAGACTTGGTGGCCAGATGTGGCAAAAAGTTCGGCATGGTAACGCATAACGCTCTCAGGCCCACCCACCAACGGCCAAAAGGTACTGTTGATTAGGAGTATGTTCATGGGTGGCTAGGCAGACAAATTAGGTATGAGCAGGTGCTAAGGCGTGAGCAGCTTCTTTAAGAACTTCTGACATAGTCGGATGGGCATGGATAGTGCGAGCGAGATCTTCAGCACTACCGCTGAATTCCATAAGTAAGCAAGCTTCTGCGATGAGTTCTGAAGCATTTGAAGCGACAATGTGAACGCCGAGAACTTTGTCAGTTTTTTCATCGGCTAAGATTTTAACAAAACCATCTGTCGTATCGTTAGCCTTAGCGCGACCATTAGCTAAGAAGAGGTATTTTCCCGTGCGGTAGTTGACGCCCTGCTCTTTAAGCTGTTCCTCGTTCAAGCCTACGCTAGCAGCTTCTGGTGAAGTGTAGATGACGTTTGGTATGACTTTGTAGTTAACTTGCCCGGCTTGACCCGCCAAGCGTTCGGCTATTGCTGTGCCTTCTGCCTCTGCTTTGTGGGCGAGCATGGGTCCGTCGATGATATCACCCACCGCATAGATGCCAGGCGCACTGGTCTGCCAATGGGCATCGACTTGGATGCGACCTTTATCGGTCAACTTCACTCCTGCGAGTTCGAGGTTGAGGCTTTCTGTGTAAGGCTTACGGCCAACGGCGACCAGAACTTTTTCGGCCGTGAAGCTGAGTTCCTTACCATCGTGCTCAGCTGTTAGGATTACTCCTTTTTTATCCTTCTTGGCGGACTTTACTTTGGTGTTGAGGTGAATGCTAAGGCCTTGTTTTTCAAAGAGACGTTGTAAGGCAACGGAGATTTCCGTGTCAAAGCCTGCGGCAATGCGGGGAAGAAATTCGACGATCGTAACTTTGGAGCCGAGCCGTGACCAGACCGAACCGAGTTCTAAGCCTATAGCACCAGCGCCGACAATAAGGAGGGATTCAGGAATTTTTTCAAAGGCGATAGCTTGATCACTACTAACGATTTGTTGTCCATCAAAAGGCAGAAAGGGTAATTCGACGGGAATGCTGCCACAAGCGAGCAAGATATTTTTCCCCACTATTTCCGTTTTTTCCGTTCCTAGGGTAACGAGAACTTTTCCGTTTCCTAGCAAAGAGCCGTGGCCTTCATAACGGGTAATGGTGTTTTTTTTAAAAAGAAATTCTATCCCTTTGTTTAAGCCTGAGACGACATCGAGCTTGCGCTTCATCATGGCAGGCAGATCGATTTGTAAATCTTTAGCGATGATGCCGTGGGCGGCGAAACGGTGTAGGGCAAAGTGAAAATGCTCACTGGAAGCTAACAGAGCTTTACTCGGTATGCAGCCTACATTAAGGCAGGTGCCACCGAGAACTTTAGCTTTTTCTACAACGGCTACTTTTAGTCCGAGTTGGGAGGCGCGCACGGCACCAACGTAACCAGCCGGGCCGGAACCGATGATAATGAGATCGAAGTTAGACATGGGATGGATTTTTTAAGTAAATTCTTTTTTTAGAGTGCTAGAAGATGAACGCCTGGATTTTCGATAAATTCCTTGATGCGCACGAGGAAAGTCACGGCTTCTTTACCATCGACGATGCGGTGGTCATAGGTCACGGCTAGATACATCATGGGACGAATTTCCACGCGACCATTGATGGCGACGGGCCGGTCTTGGATGGCGTGCATGCCGAGGATGCCGCTCTGAGGGGGATTAACGATCGGGGTGGAAAGGAGTGAGCCGAAGGTGCCGCCGTTGGTGATGGTGAAGACGCCGCCGTCGAGGTCAGACATGGATATCTTACCGTCGCGAGCTTTGGCGGCGTAAGCGGAGATGGCTAATTCTATTTCAGCCATGCCGAGTTGATCCGCCGCACGCAATACGGGAACCATGAGACCTTTTGGGGTGGAGATGGCCACACCAATGTCGTAAAAATGGTTCTCGACGATTTCATCGCCGTCGATGCGGGCATTGAGTTGGGGGACTTCTTTTAAGGCGTAGGTAACGGCACTGACAAAGAAGGACATGAAGCCGAGTTTTAGACCATGTTTTTTGGTGAAGCGGTCTTGGAACTTTGTGCGCATGGCTACGACGTTAGTCATATCTACTTCATTAAAGGTGGTAAGGAGTGCTGCTTGTTGTTGGGCACTAACTAAACGATCGGCTATTTTACGGCGCAGAGGCGTCATTTTTTTACGGGTCGTTTTTTCTGATGAAGATTGCTGAGGAACTATATCAGTCAGAGGTTCGGCTACAGAATCAAGCCGTGCGGCAAGGTGAGCTGGCGGGGCGGGCTGGGCAAGGACATCTTCCTTCAGCAGGCGTCCATCTTTCCCTGTGCCACGGATTTTTGCGGGGTTAAGGTCTTTTTCTTCAACCAGTTTCCGCACGGCAGGCGAGAGATCTGGGGAAAGTTCGGGTTTCACACTTTGGGTTGCCGATGGAGGAGGGATAACGGGAGCGGGCTTGTTGGGTGCGGGACTAGGGCTGGGGCTAGGAGCTGGTGTTACGGCAGCGGGTTTTTTTGCCGTCTCGTCGATGGTGCCTACGACTTGGCCAATTTTTACTTCACTGCCTTCGGCCACGTTGTGTTGCAGAGTTCCAGAGGCTTCAGCGCAAACTTCGGAGGTGACTTTATCTGTTTCGATTTCCAGTAGGACGTCGCCTTCTTTCACGTAGTCGCCTGATTTTTTACGCCATGCTCCTAAGGTGCCGCTGGTGATGGATTCTCCGACTGAGGGGACTTTAATTTCAATGGCCATGAGGTGATATTCTTAAGTTCAAGCGGTTGGTTTTTTATTTTACGTTAAAGAGTAAATGCTTGTTGGACGAGGTCAGCCTGTTCGAGGTTATGGATGGAGAGTGCCCCCGTAGCTGGGCTAGATGAGGCGTCGCGGCCAGCATAGGTGACCTCGCGGGAGAAGGTTTTTCTCAGGATGGGCTCAATGTAGGAGTAAGCTCCCATGTTTTGGGATTCCTCTTGGCACCAGACGAGTTGATCCACGTGTTTGTAGTCGCGGGCGACTTGATCAAGCTGCTCACGGTGGATGGGGTAAAGCTGTTCGATGCGGATGAGGTGAACGTCAAGACGCGCTTCTTTTTGGCGATAGGCATCAAGGTCATAATAGACTTTCCCTGAGCAAAGGATGAGGCGTTTACAGTTTTGAGGTCTTCCTATATCGCGCAAGATTTCATGAAAGCGACCTTCGGAGAATTCTTTTAAATCGGAGCGGCAAAGGTCAAAGCGCAGTAGTTTTTTAGGGGACATGATGACGAGCGGCTTACGAATAGTGCGTAGCGCTTGGCGACGGAGGATGTGGAAATATTGAGCGGGAGTGCTGCAGTTAGCGACTTGGATATTATCTTCCGCACAGGCATTAAGGAAGCGTTCGAGACGGCCGCTGCTGTGCTCGGGACCTTGGCCTTCCATGCCGTGGGGGAGAAGCATGACAAGACGTGAGGTTACGCCCCATTTAGATTCTGAGCTGGTGATGTATTGGTCGATGATGATTTGGGCACCATTAACGAAGTCGCCAAACTGGGCTTCCCAAAGGCAGAGCATGTCAGGAAAATCTAAGCTATAACCGAAGTCAAAGCCTAGAATGGCGTATTCGGAGAGCGGACTGTTATATACGCAAAAAGAGGCTTGGTTAGGGGAGATGTTTTTAAGAGGGATGTGGCGTTCACGGGTTTCTGTGTCGTAAAGGACGGAGTGGCGATGGGAGAAGGTGCCACGGCGCACGTCTTGGCCAGACAGCCGCACGGATGTTCCCTGATCGAGGAGGGTTCCGAAGGCGAGGGATTCTGCGGTAGCCCAATCGAGCCCTTGTTTTTCTTCAATCATGGCACGACGGGTGTCGAGCATTTTAGCGATTTTAGAGTTGAGTTGAAGATTTTTTGGCGGTTGGGTTAGGGAGAAGCCAATGCGTTTGAGGCGTTCCATTTCAACGGCGGTAGCCACAGGGAGTTGCAAGTCGGGACAGGACAAGCACGGCTTCATTTTAGGGATAAAAGTCTTGGCCGCAACGCGGGATTGGGCGAGGGCGTCGTTAAGTAGGACTTCAAACTTTTGCACGTAGGACTGAGCTTTTTCTTCCGTGATGTCACCAGAGGAGATCATTCGAGGAATGAGAAACTCGCTGATGAGGGGGTGGTCATCAATTTTAGAATAAAGTGTTGGCTGAGTGAAGTTAGGTTCGTCTCCTTCATTGTGGCCATGGCGGCGGTAGCAGGAAAGGTCGATGATGACGTCGCGGTTAAAAGTATTGCGATATTCCAAAGCAAGTTCGACACAATAAACAGCGGAAATGGGGTCGTCTCCGTTGACGTGTAGAATGGGTATGCCATTCATTTTACCGATAGATGTGCAGTAGATACTGGAGCGGGCATCAGCAGGAACGGTGGTGAAGCCGATCTGGTTGTTGATGACGATGTGGATGGTGCCACCGGTGCGATACCCAGGTAGCTGGGACATGTTGATGGTTTCTTGAACGATACCTTGGGCGATGAACGAGGCGTCTCCGTGAATGAGAACGGGCACGACTTTTTTACGTCCTTCCGTGTCATTTAAGATACGTTGCCAAGCACGAGCTTTACCCTCGACGATAGGGTTAACGGTTTCGAGGTGGCTGGGGTTGGGTGCTAGACTGATGCTGACTTGGTCGCCGCCTGAAGTAGCGATGGTGGCATCGTAACCCATGTGGTATTTCACGTCGCCGTCACCTTGCACGCTGTCGGGGTAATAGTTGTCGGCGAATTTATCAAACAGGCTTTTGTAGCTGAGGTTAAGGATATTGGTGAGAACATTAAGACGACCACGGTGCGCCATGCCCATGACAAGGCGCTGGATGCCGTATTTGGGGGAATTTTCTACAATGGCGTCAAGCATGGAGATGAGGCTTTCACCACCTTCTAGACCGAAACGTTTTTGACCTACGTAGCGAGTGTGTAGAAATTTCTCAAACATCTCAGCGGCTAAGATACGATTTAAGATGCGACGTTTTTTGCGACTCTCAAATTGGGGCTTATTTTGCACCATTTCCATTTTATCACGCAGCCAGCGGCGGATCGTGAAATTCTGGATATGCATGTACTCCACGCCGATAGTGCCGCAGTAGGTTTTACGCAAAATGGAGAGGATGTCACGCAGGGTGCGCTTACCTCCGCCAGCTAACTTTCCGCAGTCGAAGACGGTGTCGAGATCGTCGTCGGTTAGGCCGAAATTTTTTAGATCCAGACCCGTTTCGATGGGCTTAGCGATTTCTAGGGGATCAAGGCTGGCGTTGTGATGGCCCAGCGTACGGTAAGCGAACAGCAGATTGTAGATCCGGGCCTGCTTCAGTAAAAAATTATCGTCGTATTTGTCCTGAAAGGTTGAAGGTGCTTTCGTGGAGCTTTCTCGCAGCTTAGGCGATTGTTGGCAACCGAGCTCAAAACCTTCAAAAAAACCGCGCCAGACAAGATCGACGGAACTAGGATCAAGTTTCCATTGTTCGTAAAGCTCTTCTAGCAAGGCGGAGTTATCGGATTGACCAACGGTGCCGCGTGCGGCGGGAGGGCTGTTAGGCTTGTTAAGGGATTCTACGGATTCGGGGGTCAAGGAATGTTGATGCATAAAAAAGACTTCCTTAAGCATTATCTCTCTATTCACGTCCTGTCAAACTCCTGTAACAGAATAAAGAGTATATAATGACCCATTTAGACTTCTAGGATTGAGCGTTTTCTTCTGCTAAAGCCGTAGCGAAGTAGGTAAGAATGATGTCCGCCCCAGCACGGCGAATGGCAAGGAGGGATTCATCACGGGCTTGGGTTAAGTCTAGCCAGCCTCGTTCAGCGGCGGCGTGGATTTGAGCGTATTCACCCGAAACTTGGTAGGCGGCAAGAGGCAGGAGGGTTTCTTGGCGCAGCCGTTGGAGGATATCTAAATAAAGTCCCGCTGGCTTCACCATGAGAATATCGGCTCCCTCTTCTTCGTCGAGTAAGGCTTCGAGTAACGCTTCACGGCTGTTGGCGGGGTCGAGCTGATAAGTTTTTTTATCAAGATAAACGTTACCCGCAGCAGTTCGACTACCCACAGCGTCACGAAAAGGGCCGTAGTAGGCCGAGGCGAATTTAGAGGAATAAGCGAGAATCCCTGTCTGGGTAAAGCCAGCTTGGTCAAGGGCTTGACGGATGGCACGCACGCGGCCGTCCATCATGTCGGAGGGTGCAACGTAATCAACGCCGGCTTGGGCTTGGAGGACGGCCATTTGAGCGAGAATTTCTACGCTGGGATCGTTAGCGACATCACCAGAAGGAGCTAAAACGCCATCGTGCCCATGCGAGGTGTAAGGATCCAAAGCCACGTCGGTAATGAGGGTTAGTTCAGGCAATTCCTTCTTTAATTGCCGAATCGTTTTATTGATAAGATTTTCAGGATTTAAGGCTTCACTACCTCGGTCATTTTTGGTCTCAGGTGCTTGGCAGGGAAATACGGCGATAGCTTTAATACCTAAGCTCCATAGCCGCGCCGCCTCTTTGATTAAAGCTTCAGGGGCATAACGATGAATGCCTGGAAGAGAAAGGATAGGCTCAGGTTTAGTGAGGCCTTCTTTTAAAAAGAGGGGCGCAACTAAATGACATAGTTCTACTTTAGTCTCACGCACGAGCGAGCGTATGGCGGCACTACGACGGTTACGGCGAGGGCGTTTAAGTAGATGGAACATACAGAGTTGAATGTTGCGGGAGTTTAATATCTTAGACCCGAAAGTCCGTCACGCATGAGAAGGCTGACAACGTTGAAACCTAGATAAATGGCTATAAAAAGAGCCATGACGGCAATCGAAAACCAGACGGCGTGGGGCTGCGGTTTAAAGAGTTTTGTTTCATTTCTCCAATGCATGAACAGGGGATAGAAAACGGGTGAACAACAGAATAGGCCTAGACCCATAAGCCAAGGGTTGAGCTCAGAGAACTGGCTAGGTTGAATTGTGCCAGCTGCAACTTCTTTTTTAAGTGCAAGAAGTTCCTTTATCATAAAAACCATGAGGGCGATGTAACCGAGAGAGCCAACACAGGGTATGAAAATAATGGCTATACCCCAACAGAGAAGGTCGCCATAATCAGGTCTTGTTACATTCGTTGGAATAAAGATGGGATCGATAGACTTAGAGCTAAGGGAATCGGAAGGCAAAGCGGGTGCCTCGTTGGCGATTGTTTTTTTTAAGATCGTGCCAGCTTTAACCCAATCCGCCATACCCTCTTCCCAAACTAAATCATCAGGTTGAATTTTGCCAGAGTCGTAAAGGAACTGAATGCTCGTGGCATCAAGAGGGCCTTTGCGTTCGCCATTTTCGGCATAGAACCATTGTTTCATAAGCGGTGGTCTTTCTAGGGATTGTTGTTATTGGGTTGTAGTTGAAAGTAAAGCCCTCGACTGTTTAGTAGCTCCAACTTAGGCGTATGTAGGGCATCGTAAATATGATAAGCCCAAATCGCAACCACGAAGATAATGGCCGCAGCCCATATCCTTTTGGATAGCCGGAAGATAGGTAAATAAGCGCGATCCCGTAGCAGTTCCCACCCAAAAATAAGCACGAGAGCTATTCCACCTAGGAACGCCGGCAGCGCTAACCAGTTATAATAGAGAGCCTGAGTTAAATCACCTTGCAGTAGGTAATGGGTGGCGCGGGTGCCGCCACATAGGGGGCAGGGAAGACCGATGATATTTCTAAAGGCAGAAAGGTTGAATGTGGAAACGCTCTGAGGATTAAGAACCCAAGAGTATACAATAAAACCTAAAATAGCGGCACTCCCAGCGGCACGAAGGAGACGTTGATCGGGACTAAGTGGAAGCCGAGGAGCTTGAGCCATGTGGGGAATCTATTCTCAGAAAACAAAAAAAGCCACCTCGATTATGAAGTGGCTTTTTGGTGCTTAAGATTTAAGTAAGCAAGAGCTCAATCCTAAATTTAGGACTGGGCAACAGGGACTTGGACGTGAATACGACGGTTAGGCTTGTCGAACTTCACGAAACCTTCGCTCAAGGCGAAGAGGGTGTGGTCGCGACCCATGCCGACGTTGGTGCCAGCGCGGAACTTGGTGCCGCGTTGACGCACGATGATGTTACCTGCGAGAACATGTTCGCCGCCGTATTTTTTGGTGCCGAGCCGTTTGCTAACGCTGTCGCGTCCGTTTGAGGTAGAGCCTTGACCCTTTTTATGTGCCATAACAGTTGATTCCTAATTAGAGAGAGATTTTGTTGATTTTAAGGCGAATATGTTTTTGGCGATGTCCCACGGTGCGGTGGTAGCCCTTACGACGTTTGTATTTAAAGGCGATGACCTTATCCCCCTTAACTTCGCCGAGAATTTCAGCGGTTACCGAGGCACCTGTGATGAGTGGTTGACCGACGGTGACAGAGTCGCCGTTACCGATCATCAAAACATCTGAGATGACTGCGTCTTTGCCTTCTTCGGCATCGAACAGTTCTACATCGAGGATTTCTCCTTCGCTAACTTTATATTGCTTACCACCAGTTTTAATCACTGCAAACATACTTGAATTCCTTTTTTAAGAGTTTCTAAAAATGCCCGAATCAGGCGCAGGTGCAAGAAGATTTTGATTTTATTTGCAAATACGATAATAATTTAAAAATCTGTGGAGTTCTTCATTTTTGTGTAAGAAAAGTTTTACACCTTTGCAAAGACCTCTATATTACTACTTTCAGCTTAGAAAGTAATATTATCCTAAGGCCTTTAGTTGGTAGGGGTAAACGACTTCTTTCCACTGGAAAATAGATTTTAAAACTAACTATCGAATATTTTGGAGTAATTCATGCCTACACTTGAAGTGATGAAGAAAGATACGAAAACTAACCTCGAAGGTTTTGCCGCGGCTCCAGTCAATCTCAGTCTGAAGCCAGCCGACAAGATTAAGCTCTTACGTGAGATGATCCGTATTCGCCGCTTTGAGGAACGCTCCTTAAAGGCTTACCAAGCTGGGAGCATTGGAGGCTTCCTCCACCTTTACATAGGTCAAGAAGCGGTTGCTGTCGGCACGATTTCCGTCGGTGGCAAGCATGACCATTATATAACAGCATATCGCGATCACGGGCATGCCTTAACTGTTGGCATGGGGATGGATGAGTGCATGGCCGAGCTTTACGGCAAAGCCACGGGTTGCTCTAAAGGTAAAGGCGGATCGATGCATTATTTCGCTCCGGATAAGAATTACTGGGGCGGGCACGGCATTGTCGGCGGTCAGACTCCGCTAGGTTTAGGCTTAGCGTTCTATCAAAAGTATAAAGGCTTAAAGGGTTCCTGCCTTTGCTATCTGGGTGACGGCGCAGTCAACCAAGGGGCTTTTCACGAATCTCTGAATTTGGCCTCTCTTTGGGATATTCCCGTTGTCTACATCATCGAAAACAACGGTTATTCCATGGGCACAAGCGAAGCACGCTCTTCCGCCTTCCAACACTCTTTGGCCAAACGAGCTGAAGGTTATAATATGGATTGGGACGTTTGCATGGGTCATGATATTTATGAAGTCCGTGCTAAGACCGAAATCGCCATGAAGCGCGCTCATGAAAAATCTCGCCCTACGCTTTTAGAAATTGATACGTACCGCTATGAAGGTCATTCCGTGGCAGATGCGAATAAGAAGAAATATCGCAGCCCCGAAGAAATCGACGAATACAAGAAGACAAAAGATCCTATCTATTTATTTAAAACTAAGCTCATCGCTGAAGGTGTTTTGACAGAAGAAGTTTACGAAACTATCGACCAAGAAGCAAAAAACGAGGCCAATGCCTCTGCGAAATTTGCTGAAGAAAGTCCCTATCCCACGGAAGAGTCTATTCAAGAAGACATCTACTGGGAGGTCGATCATGGACGCACCTCACAAGGCAGAATCTTTTTTAACGACGAACAGGAATAATTTTTTATGCGTAAACTAACTTACCGCGAGGCTCTACGTGAAGGCTTGAGCGAAGAAATCGAACGCGACGATAATGTCGTGATCATGGGAGAAGAAGTCGCTCAATACAACGGCGCCTACAAAGTTACTGAAGGTATGTGGGCTAAATATGGTGACCGTCGCATCATGGACACGCCCATCAGTGAAGCTGGATTTATCGGCATGGGCATCGGTGCCTCCATGCTCGGCTTGCGCCCAGTCATGGAACTCATGTTTTTTAGTTTCGCCTACGTCGCATGGGATCAGATGATTAACAATGCCTCCGCTGTTCGCTACATGTCTGGGGGGAAAATTAATTGCCCCATCGTCATCCGCGGCCCAGCCAACGGCGGCACAGGCGTCGGCGCCACCCATTCCCACACCCCAGAAAATGCCATCGCCAACGTGCCTGGCTTAAAAGTTGTTTGCCCCGCCACCGCTTATGATGCGAAGGGTTTAATTAAGTCCGCTATCCGCGACAACGACCCCGTTTATTTCATGGAGAATACCTTACTTTATGGCGAATCTTGGGATGTGCCTGAAGAGGAATATCTCGTTCCCATCGGTAAGGCCGACGTCAAACGGGAGGGTAAAGATTTGACCATCATCGCCCATGGACGTTGTGTAATCCTAGCTCTTAAGGCTGCCGAGATTCTCCAAGCCGAGCACGACCTAGACGTGGAAGTTGTCGATCTGCGCTCCATCCGTCCTTTAGATGAAGAGGCCATCATTAACTCCGTGCGTAAAACCCACCGCGCTCTCTGCGTGGAGGAAAATAAACCCTTCTGCGGCGTCGGTGCCCAAATTTCTCACCTCATCCAATCGAAATGTTTTGATGACCTCGACGCCCCCGTTAAGCGTCTCTCCGCCCTAGATGCACCTGCTATTTATTCTGAACCCTTAGAAAAATTGCAACTTCCCAATGTGGACCGAATCATTAAAGCTGCCTTGAGTGTTGGTTAAGCCCTTAGTTCTCACGCAAAAACCCTAACGTTTCCCTTTAAAAAATACCCCTATGGCCGAAATTATTGAAATGCCCAAGCTCAGCGACACCATGACCGATGGCACGGTTTTAAAGTGGTTAAAAAAAGAAGGTGATAAAGTCACCGCTGGCGACGTGCTGGCAGAAATCGAGACGGATAAAGCCACCATGGATCTCGAATCCTTTGAAGACGGTTACATGCTTAAAATAATCATCCCTGCAGGCGTGTCCGCCCCTTGTAAAAGCCCCATCGCCGTCTTAGGTAAAAAAGACGAGAAATTTGATGAATCCCTTCTCAAGCCTAGTGAATCTGCTCCAGTAAAAAAAGATGCTACATCCCCTCAGCCCGCGCCAGCCCTGAAGCCAGAAGCCGCTATCACGGCCAAGCCTGCGCCATCTTCTGACCGAGTCAAAGCTTCTCCCCTTGCTAAAAAAATAGCTAAAGAAACTGGTGTTAACCTCGCAAACCTTTCTGGAACAGGCCCTGGCGGACGTATTGTGAAAAACGACGTCCTCACAGGTTCCACCACCTCGGGCGCAAGCGCAGGAAGTTGGTTTTACCCCGCTGGCCCTATCGGCCAAGACGAACGCGTGCCGCTGACCAGCATGCGTAAAACCATCGCCAAGCGTTTGCAACAAAGCAAACAAACCGTGCCCCATTTTTATGTGGAAATGGAAGTAGCCATGGAAGCCTGCATGGCCTTACGCACAACGCTCAATGCCCGTTTAGAAAAAGCTAATCCGCCCGCCAAACTCAGCTTTAATGATTTCGTCCTCAAAGCCTCTGCGAATGCCATGCGTAAGACCCCCGTCGTTAACGCCTTTTGGGACGAAGACGCCATCCGCATGAACGGCTCCGTCCATCTTGCCTTCGGAGTCGCTATCCCGGGCGGACTCATCACTCCCGTCATCAAAGACGCCCAGAATAAAAATTTAAAAACCATAAGCCAAGAAGTAAAAGAACTAGCCGCTCGCGCTAAAGAAGGAAAACTAAAACCTGAAGAATACACCACCGGAACCTTCACCGTTTCTAACCTAGGTATGTTTGGGGTTGATCGTTTTAGCGCTATCGTTAACCCGCCTCAAGCCGCTATTTTGGCCGTGGGAAATATTGTGCAAAAAGCCGTAGTCTCTGCGGAAGGCCAAATTGTTGTCGGCCAACGCATGAGCATCACCCTCTCCGCCGATCACCGTGTGGTGGACGGAGCCGACGGAGCCATCTTCCTAAAAGAAGTAAAAGACCTCTTAGAAAATCCTGCCCTGCTTTTGATTTAATTCTGAGAGTTAATGCATAATTCTAGCCGAAGAAAAGGATAAGCGACTACGCATTTGGCTACGAGTTCGACCATTAGGAGAGAAGCAAGTAGCCTTAGTGCGAGAACTAGGCTATCAAAGCAGTGCGTGAATAAATCAAACAGTAAGAAGACTTGATAAACAACGCCACAAGAATAAAGCACTTAATCAAAAACTTAATCATTGGAGCAAACTGTGCAATGTAGTAGACTGACCCTATTTGCCAGTTTTTCTTAGAGTCAAAAAGAAAAAAGTTTCCAGAAAATTATTTACAGAGGGCACTGATTTCCGCATTGGCCTTGCGAAGGCGTTGGGCCAGGAGTTCGGCCAAGTTGCGCATGATGTGGATCATGAGTTGGGGATTCTTTTCGGCAAAGGCATCAAGGTTCGACAGGCTGATGCTGCAGCATTCTAGATCGGTATCTGCGGTGACGCGGGCGGAGCGGGGGGCGCGGTCCAGCAAGGCCATTTCCCCGAAAACCATTCCAGAGGTGAAAGTGGCGACGCGTTTCCCGTCGGTGCCTGGGATGTCGATCCAGGCGCTGACTTTGCCTTTCATGAGAAAATATAGTTCGGTAGCGGGATCTTTCACGTTGATAACGTTGTCCCCTTTTTTGTAGTTACATTTTTTGACCAGAGACTCAATCAACTCGATTTCACCCGAGCGGAAACCCTTGAGCAGCAGGGATTCTCCAAGATCCGCCAGATGACCGGAGTGGTGCAGGGTGGTATGGGACTGGATGAGAAGATTTTCGCATTGTTCCAAGGCAATGTCGGTGTCCTGTATCCATTGAAGCTGCTTAAAGCTTTCTGAAGTCAGCTCCTTCTTTAATACTTTTTCCAAGACGGGCAGGTGACGTGTGCCGCTAAGGACAAGAGTTTTGCCCGC
>ENA-ORBV01000380-ORBV01000380.1-microbial-mat-metagenome-genome-assembly--contig:-NODE-380-length-102113-cov-24.832157_pt1 | contig 102113 bp, 89 predicted proteins | sample MGYA00237777_ERZ505514 | MGnify/ENA primary metagenome ERZ505514 (study PRJEB26160, sample SAMN06269048) | microbial mat metagenome | isolation source: Oligotrophic lake microbial mat | place...
GCGCCAGCGGGACCATCGTCAAGACCGGGACCGGGACCTACACGCTGGGCGCGGTGGACCTAAACAACAACGGCACGCTGAACGTAGCCGGGACTTTGTTGAGCAACCTGGCAGGCACGGCGACCAGCAACGGCGCCCTGGTGCTGAGTGCGGGCGCGGTGTACCAGCACGGCGCCGGCACCCAGACCTTGAGCAACCTGGCGAGCCTGAGCGGGGGGACGGTGCTGGTATCGGCGGGGACGCTCAACATCGACACGGCGACCAGCACTGCGGGGCTGAGCATCAACGGCAGCGGCACCGCCAATGTCGGCAGCAACCTGCCCTCGCCCCTGTTCACGCAGTCCGGCGGCACCTTGACGGGGACCGGGCTATTGACCCTGACCGGCGCGGGCAGCACCTGGAGCGGCGGCACCTGGAGCGGCGGCGGCACCGTGCGGGTGGCCAATGGCGCGACCCTGGCGGCAAGCGGGACGAGCGCCGGCACCACGTTCGGCGGGCGCACGCTCGACCTTGCGGCAGGGGGCGGCGCGACCTTCAGCGGCGAGGTGGAGCTCGAGCTCGGCGTCAACGCCATCACCAATGCGGGCACGCTGACGCTGGCCTCGGGCGCGACTAGCGGGCGCCTGAGCCATGTGTTCAACTCGTTCGGCACGCTCACGCTGACCAACAGCGCCAGCGGGACCATCGTCAAGACCGGGACCGGGACCTACACGCTGGGCGCGGTGGACCTAAACAACAACGGCACGGGTGTCTTGAACATCAATGCGGGAACCTTGGTCGTACCCGGATCCTTGTTTGCGAACAACGGCACCATCGACGTTGCTTCCGGAACGCAACTTGGTACTTCCGGCCAGGCGTGGACGAACGCCGGCGTGATCCAGGGCAACGGCACCATCAATCTCGGGACGGCCACTCTCACCAACAACGGCACGCTGAAGCCCGGTGGTGCCGGCACGGCCGGCACACTCTCGATCACCGGCAATCTGGTCAATACCGGCACCATAGAAGCCGATATCGGTGGTTTGATCCCGGGCACGCAACATGACGTGGTCGCCGTGTCCGGTAACGTGACGGCCGGCGGCACGCTCGCCACCAACCTCATCAACGGGTTTGTGCTCGCCGGCCAGAGCTTCGATGTGGTCACTCTTACTCCCACAGGCATCGGTTCCGGCAGTTTCACCCTCTCCCCGGTATCCAGCCTCAGCAGCGCCTTCATTCCGGCGAGCAAGGTGTTCAGGCTGACCGACTCCGGCGGTGGCTGCACGGGCCGCATCTGCTGGGATGGCGGCGCCGGCACCAATCTCTGGACTGACGACGCGAACTGGAGCGGAGATGTCAAGCCGGGAATCAATGCCCTTGTGTCGATCGACAAGGTGGCGGGAGTCAACGTCACGCTGTCGGGCAGCAGCGAAATCATCAAGGGCCTCGATACTTCGCTCAACAACAACCTCACCATCGCCGCCGGGGCTTCGCTCACGCTCAATGACGCAGCAACCACCTCGAACCTGGCCGGCGACCTGAGCATCAACGGCGGCGCCCTGGTTGCCAATGGCACGCTTAACGCAAACGTTGTAAACCTCGGTTCCGGCAGTTTCAGCGGCAGCGGCGCGATCCGGGTTTCAAGCGACTTCAACCAGACCGGTGGCAGCTTCGCACCGAGCGGCAATGTCGACCTGACGCGCAGCCTCGGCGCCTTCACCATCGGGCCGCTCACCACCAACGGCACCATCCGCCTTGCCACCGTGGGCGCGAACGACATCAATCTTGGCGGCAACCTGCAGGCGACCAACGCGGGTCTGCTGGCGACCCAGAACGCGATCGATATCGTGTCGGGCGGCAACATCACAGTCGGCAACGCCAACCTGCGCACTTTCACCTCCGGCGCGATTCGCCTGAATGCTGCCAACAACTTCACGCACAACAACGCCGCGGTGACCAATACAGTCAACAGCGTGACGGCGGCCGGCAACGTGAACCTGACAGCGGGCGCGGCCATCGTGCGCGGCGGCGGCAGCATCGGCAACAACGATTCTCTGGCGCTAAGCGGCGCGGCGGTCACGGTTACCGCCGGGTCAACCTTCTCGATGCTGGGCACGATCACCGCCACAGCGGGCAATCTCGACATCGGCGCCGGCAACAACCTCGACACCAGCGGGTTCGCGGCCAGCGCAAGCGGCAACCTGGGGCTAGCAAGCACGAGCGGCAGCGTGACCAGCGGTGCGCTCACAACCGGCGCCGGCGCAACACTGAGCGCGGTGACAGGCATCAACGAAAACGGCGGCATCAGCGCCGCCAACGGGGTGATCACACTGACCAACACCGGGCTTGCCGGCGATATCGCAATCAACGGCAACCTCGCTGCCAACAACGTCGGCTTTGCTGCCGGCACTGCGGCGATCAACGTCAATTCGCAGCGAGACATCATCCTGGGCAACGGCAACCTGAGCGCGACAGGCTCCGGCGCGATTCGCCTCAGCGCTGCCAACAACCTGACACACGACAACGCTGCGGTGACCAACACTGTCAACACAGTGACGGCGGCCGGCAACGTGAACTTCACCGCCGGTTCCGCGATTCTGCGTGGCGCTAACAGCTTGGGCAACAACGATTCGCTGGCCATAAGCGGTGCGACGGTCACGCTGAATGCCGGCAGCAGCTTCGGCATGTTGGGTGCGCTGAGCGCGACCACCGGGAATGTCGGCGTGACTGCGTTGTCCGGCTTGAACAGCACCGGCTTCGTCACCAATGCCGCCGCAGGCGCGATAGCGCTCACCAGTACTGCAGGCAGCATCACCAGCGGACAGTTGAACGCAGCCACCGCTGCCACGCTGACGGCGGTTACAGGCATCAACGAGAACGGCGGCATCAATGTGAGCAACGGCGCGATCACGCTCACCAGCAGCGGCAACGCCGGCGATATCGGCATCAACGGCAACCTCAATGCCAGCGCTGCGGGCTTTGGCGCCAGCACCGCCGCAATCGCAGTCAATTCCGGCCGCGACATTATTCTGGGCAATGGCAATCTGGCGACGAGCAGCGGCGCCATCAATCTGACGGCGGCCAACAACCTGACGCACAGCAACACCGTGGTGGCCAACACCACCAATACACTGACCGCGGCGGGCAATGTCAATCTGGCCGCCGGGGCAGCGATTGTGCGCGGCGGCAGCAGTATCGGCAACAACGACTCCTTGGCGGTGACCGGCACCCAAATCACTGCGACGGCAGGCACTACCTTCGACATGCTCGGCACGCTGATGGCGACCACCGGCAATCTCGGCGTGACGGCGGCCGCCAACCTGGCTACCACCGGCTTCTCAAGCACTGCAACGAGCGGCGCAATCACCCTTGGCAGCACCGCGGGCAGCATCACCGCCGGGCTCCTGACTGCGGCGACCGGCGCCACGCTGACGGCGGTTACAGGCATCAACGAGAACGGTGGCATCAATGTGAGCAACGGCGTGATTACGCTCACCAGCAGCGGCAACGCCAGCGATATCGGCATCAACGGCGACCTCAATGCCAGCGCTGCGGGCTTCGGCGCCAGCACCGCCGCAATCGCAGTCAATTCCGGCCGCGACATTATTCTGGGCAACGCCAACCTGGCAGCGCCCAACAGCGGGGCGATCAATCTGACGGCGGCCAACAACCTGACGCACAACAACACCGTGACGGCCAACACCACCAACACGCTGGCGGCGGCCGGCAATGTCAACCTGACTTCCGGTGCGGGCATCGTGCGCGGCGCGTCCAGCATTGGCAACAACGACCTGCTTGCCGTCAGCGGCGCGGCCGTGACGCTTGCGGCCGGCAGCAGCATCGCCGACATCGGGCAAGTCAACGCCAATACTCTGACCCTCGGCGCCACAGGCGGCATCGATCTCGATATCGCCACCATCACCCTCAACCTCGCCAATAGCGCCAGCGGCAACGCCAGCGTACGCAATACCGGCGTGCTCGGTCTGGGCGCGGTCACCTCGAGCGGTACGAGCCTGAACATCGCCTCGACCGGCGCGGTGACCAATGCCGGCGGTGGCGTGCTGAGCGTCCAGTCCGGCAGTGCCAGCATCGGCAACAGCTTCACCAACAACGGCATCGTCAACCTGGGCGGCGCCAGCTTTGGCAGCGGCAACTTCGTCAACCAGGGTGTGCTCAACGTCAATGGCGGCGCCAGCGTGATCAACGGCGCCAGCCTGGAGCTGGTGTCGGGCGCGGTCAACCTGGGCCCGGGTGCCACGCTCACCAAGAGCGGCGGCGCTCTCAACTGGACCGGCGGCTCGATCGCCGGTGGCGGCAGCCTGGCCACAAGCAATGGTGCCACCTTTGCCCTGACCGGCGCCGGCGCGCGCGTGCTCGACGGGCCGACCCTGAACCTGGGCGCGCTGACTCTCCCGGCTGGCAGCCTGGAGCTGCGCAGTGGTGCGCTCAATGTGGCCGACTACACGCAAAGCGGTGGCACGCTGCAGGGCGGCGGTGGCAACCTCGCGGTGAGCAACAGCTTCAACCTGGCGGGGGGCACGGTGGCCGGCACTTTCGGCAGCATCGATATCACCCACAACACCGGCAACCTGGCGCTGGAGCGCCTGGCAGCCAGCGGCCTGGTAAGCATCGACGTCACCGCAGGCGATTTGTCGATCGGCGCCGCCGCCGCTGCGGCGCTGATCACCGGCTCGATTGTCAACCTGACTGCGCAGGCGATCGATGTGATCGCCGGCAGCGCGGCGGCCTCAGTGATCGCCACCGGCGCGCTGAACCTCGATAGCAGCAACGCTCTGCGGCTGCAGGGCGGCGACAACGCCGCTGCGCGCGCCTTGCTGCAGGGCGGCAGCATCAACCTGAGGCAGGCCCCGAGCTACAACCTGACCAACCCGTCCGCAGTCGGCGACGCTGTGCTGGTGGTCAACTTCGGCGGCGGCATCAGCCAAGGTGGCGTCGCGCAGGCGCTCAAGCTGGGTGATCCGTTCGCCAACAACATAGCCGACACCGGCTTCTTCCAGCTACCGGCGCCGGGGCAGATCGTGGCGCCATTCGAGGCCGCCGCGAGTGCCGCGGCTGTGGTGATTCAAAGTCTCATCTCCAACCTGCCGTTGCAACAATTGCGAATCCTGGAACTGGTACTGCACCCTGAAGAGAGCAAGAAGCGCGCAGATCTGGTGATGCTGTCCGATGGCTGTCAATAGAAGGGGAAAATCATGCACAACAACAAGGCGGCGCACCTGCGCTCAAGCGTCAAATCGCAGCCGGCCGAGGGTGGGCTCAGGATCTGCGACGGCACTGCCTTCAAGCGAGCGGCCAGGCGCGCCATGGCCGGGCTGCTGCTGGCATTCGCCGGCGCCACAGGCGCGCAGATAGCGCCGATCGGCGATGTCGAATACGTGCGCGGCGCCGGCGCCGCGCAGCGACCCGGCGAAGCCGCGCGCGTTCTGGGCGCCGGCTCGAAGGTCGAGCAAGGCGAGGTGCTGACCACCGGCACCACCGGCTTCGCGGTGGTCAAGCTGAACGACGGTACGCGCATGACGCTGCGCCCCAATAGCGCGATGAAGATCGACGAGTTCGTCATGGGGCAGGCCGGCAGGAGCGACAACATGGTGATGAACCTGTTGAAGGGCGGCCTGCGGCTGATCACCGGCTCGATCACCAAGCAGAGCTCCAGCAGTCGTCTGTACACCAGCACGGCCACCGTCGGCATCCGCGGCACCGATTTCGATGCGCGCATCTGCGCCGAGGACTGCAAGGTCGAGGGCCGGCGCCCGGTGCCGCTCACCGCGCAGGCCAGCGCCAGCGCCCTGGTACAGGCAAGCGCGCGGGTGCTGCAACTGCAGGGCGGCATGACCGCCACCGGCGAGAACGGCCAGCAGCGACTGATCGCAGCCGGCGGCCCGGCGTTCAAGGGCGACACCCTGGAGACCCCGGCCGGCGCGCAAGCCGTGCTGGTGTTTCGCGACGACACCCGCATCACCATTCAGGGCGGTACACGCATCCGCATCGACGACTATGCCTACGACCGCAAGACGCCCGGTGAAGGCAGCTTCTCGCTGGGACTCATCAAGGGCGGCATTCGCGCGCTGACCGGCCTGATCGGCAAATCGCAGCCGAGCCGCGTGCGTTTCTCCACCTCGACTGCCACCGTCGGCATTCGCGGCACCGGCCTTGACATGCGCTGCGAGGGTTCCGGTGCGGGCGAAGCCGGTGGCGGCGGCGTTGCCGATGGCTGCTTCATCGCCACCTGGCAGGGCGAGGTCACCGTGGCGTCGATCGCCGCGCCCACCGAAGTGGTGGTGGTGCCCGCGGGTGCCGCCGCCGCTGTGGTGCCGGGCCAGGCGCCGGCACGCCTGCTCGCAGAGGTGCCGGCCTTCATGCGCGACAACAACGCGCCGCGGCCGGACGGCATCGCAACCGACCTGGAGCAGCTCTTCGGCGGGGTGCGCCAGGCCGCGCCGGAAGACGGGCTTTACGTGCACCTGCGCGACGGCCACCTTGCCATCGAGCAGGGTGGGCGCACGCTCGACATCGGGCGCGGTGAAGCGGCCTTTGTCGATGCCTCCGGGCGCACCCTGGTGCGGCTAGACAGCGCGCCATCGTTCATTTTGTCCGACCCTACACCGCGCCCCGACCGTGTCGATGCGCGGGGCGTGCAGTTCCTCAACACGCAGTCGCTGGGTATACGTACGCGTGCCGATCTGGTGTGTACGCCGTGACCACGGGGTAGTTGTCGTGCCCGCTCGGCCACGGCCACGGCGCGGTCACGCGTAGCCGCAGTTGCGCAATGAAAACGGGCTCCGCGAGGAGCCCGTATCCTTGCGCGGTTGCGCGTAGCCGCAGTTGCGCAATGAAAACGGGCTCCGCGAGGAGCCCGTATCCTTTTGCCGCCGAGATGCTCAAGCGTGCTCGGCCAGCGCCTGCTTCATCTTCTGCATCGCCTTCACTTCGATCTGGCGAATCCGCTCGGCCGATACGCCGAATTCAGCTGCCAGATCGTGCAGGGTCAACTGCTTGGTATCTTCATGCAGCCAGCGGCTTTCGATGATGCGCCGGCTGCGCTGGTCCAGGGAGGCCAATGCATCGGACAAGCCTTGGCTGCGGTTGACCTGGTTCTCGATGGTCTCGAGAATGCGTGACGGCTCGGCATCGGCGTCGGTCAGGTAGGCGATCGGCGCGAAGCTTTCCTCTTCACGTTCGACCGGCGCTTCGAGCGCGGTGTCGCCACCGGCGATACGCATTTCCATTTCACGCACGTCGTCGGCCTTGACGTTGAGCTCGCGCGCCAGAGCATCGACCTGGCCCGAGGTGAAGGTATCGAGCCCTTTCTTGTGGCTGCGCAGGTTGAAGAACAGCTTGCGCTGCGCCTTGGTGGTGGCGATTTTCACCAGGCGCCAGTTGCGCAGCACGTATTCGTGGATTTCCGCCTTGATCCAGTGCAGCGCGAACGAAACCAGGCGCACGCCGCGCTCCGGGTCGAAGCGCTTGACCGCTTTCATCAGGCCGATGTTGCCCTCCTGGATCAGGTCGGCATGCGGCAGGCCGTAGCCCAGGTAGCCGCGCGCCACCGACACCACCAGGCGCAGGTGCGAGAGTACCAGGCGACCGGCAGACTGCAGGTCTTCCTTCTCGCGGTAGTCGCGTGCGTAGCGCAATTCCTCTTCCGGGGTGAGCACCGGAAACCGGCTTACCGCCTGGATGTAGCCATCGATGCTGCCGACCATCGAAGGCACCGGCATGTTCCATACATTGGCGGGGGTAAGGGCGAAGCTTGCAGACATTGCGGTTCTCCTCATCTCGGGTTGGGCGACCGGCTTGTGACCGGTGTCAACAGCTAAATGCCTTGCGTATCAGCAAGGGGCTCATTTTAGCACTCCCGGTATTTGAGTGCTAACGCCGCCCCGAGTTCCCGTTTCGTGCAATGCAGCAGGAGGAGTGTTGTTTTGTACAGTTTAATTATCAGGTATTACATTAATGTTGATTTAGTAAATCATTGTTTTCAAATGATAAAACTTTTTACGTGAAGTTTTCAAAAGCGATCTAAGTCATTGTCTTGATTGAAAAAAGCGCGGCCTCTCGCTTGCAATTCAAGTTCTCATACACTAAAGTGGGAAATTGTGGGGTGACGCGGCTTTTTATCCCTTTTTGATGTCATGGAATGCCGGCATGTGGAGCGCAAGCCGGCCACCGTATCAGGAGCGAGGCAAGCAGGCATGTATCAGGGGGGTTCCAACCTAAACCTCGATGTCAAGGGGCGGATGACTGTTCCGACCCGGCATCGCGACGCGCTGCAATCGCAGTGCGAGGGCCGGCTCACCCTGACCAAACATCCGCACGGCTGCCTGCTCATGTATCCACGTCCGGTGTGGGAGGCAAATCGCGAAAAGATCGCGGCCTGGCCGATGCAGGCGATGGCGTGGAAGCGCATTTTCCTGGGCAGTGCGATGGATGTTGAACTCGATGGCGCCGGGCGGCTGTTGATTCCGCCGGAATTGCGCGCGGCCGCACAGCTCGACCGCGACATCACGCTTCTGGGCATGGTGACACATCTGGAAATCTGGGATGCCGCAACGCTGCGGCAGAAAGAGGCCGAAGCACTGGCCGAGGGCATGCCGGACTCGATTGCCGGCCTTTCGTTCTAGCGCAAGACCCTACGTGGATGATGAAGCAGGCCTGCCGCACGTCACCGTTCTCCTGCACGAGGCGGTCGCGGCGCTGGCGCTCAAAGCCGATGGAACCTACCTCGATTGCACTTTCGGACGTGGCGGTCACAGCCGGCTGATTCTTGCCGGCCTGGGCAGCGGCGCTCGCCTGATCGCAATCGATCGCGATCAAGCGGCGGTCAAGTCCGCCGCCGCCATCATGGACCCGCGCTTTGTGGTGGTGCATGCGGGGTTTTCGGAGCTGGCGGCGGTGTTGGACAAATGTGGCGTGATGCAGGTGGATGGTGTGCTGATGGATCTGGGGGTGTCGTCGCCGCAGATCGACTTGGCGCAACGTGGTTTTTCATTCCGGCGGGATGGTCCGCTGGACATGCGGATGGACGCCACGCGCGGGTCCACCGCGGCGCAGTTTCTGGCGACGGCAACGGTAGCGGAGATCGGGGAGGTTCTGAAAAATCATGGGGAAGAACGGTTTGCTGTTCAGATTGCACAAGCGATTGTTGCTCGCCGCGCAGAGGGGCCACTGGCTACAACAGGCGAGCTTGCCGCCCTCGTTGCGGGCGTCCTCCGCTCGCGGGCAAAGCGCGAACCGGGGCAGGATCCCGCGACCCGCACCTTTCAGGCTTTACGGATTCACGTCAATCAGGAGCTTGAAGAATTGCAGGCAGGACTGAACAGCGCGATGGATCGCCTCAAGATTGGCGGTCGGCTGGCGGTGATCAGTTTTCACTCGCTTGAGGACCGCATGGTCAAGCTGGCGATGCGCGCGCGCGCCACGCCGGTGGAGCCGCCCAAGGGTGTGCCGATTCGCGCCGCCGATTTGCCGGTGCCGGCGTTTGGCCTGGTCGGCCGCGCCGTGCGCGCGGCTGCGCCCGAGGTGGCGGCCAACCCGCGCGCGCGCAGCGCGACCATGCGCGTGATCCAGAGGCTTGCGGCATGACGCGCCTGAACGCCGCGCTGCTGGCCGTCCTGGTGCTGTGCGCGCTGGGCCTGGTGACGTCGAGCCACCAGGCGCGCAAGCTGTTCATCGACCTTGAGCGCTCGCGTACCGAGCAGAAGCGCATCGAGGTCGAGTGGGGCCAACTGCAACTGGAACAATCGACCTGGGCCAAGCATGCGCTCATCGAGGGCATCGCCAACCGTCAGTTGTCGATGCGTACGCCGGATGCGCGGCGCCTGCAGTTCGTGGGGCCGGCACGCCTGACCGCGCCGTCCGCGGCGCATCCCGAAGAGGCCGCGCAATGATGAATTCGGCGCCCAGCCCGCTGCTTAAATTGCAGTTGCCGGCATGGCGCTCGCGCCTGATGCTGGCGATCGTTTTCGCCGGCTTCGCCGCCCTTGCCGCGCGCGCGGTGTATCTGCAGGCGTTCAACAACGATTTTCTGCAGCAAAAGGGCGAGTCGCGTTACAGCCGGGTGATCGAGATCAGCGCCTATCGCGGCAAGATCACCGATCGCAACGGCGAGATCCTGGCGTCGAGCACCCCGGTGAAGTCGGTGTGGGCGATTCCGGACGATGTCAAGGCATCACGCGAGCAGTTGCGCATGCTGGCCGGCACCCTTGAGCTGCCCGTAGCCGAGCTCGAGCGCAAGCTGGCCGGCCAGGATCGCGAATTCGTCTACCTCAAGCGGCTGTTGCCGCCCGAGCAGGCCGAGCGGGTCACGCTGCTAAACCTGCCCGGGATCTACCAGCAGCGCGAATTCCGCCGCTACTACCCGGCCGGCGAGGTAGCCGCCCACGTGCTCGGCTTCACCGGCGTCGACCAGGTCGGTCAGGAGGGCATCGAACTGGCTTTCCAGCACGAACTGGCCGGCCATGCCGGCAGCCGCCGCGTGATCAAGGACCGGCGCGGCAACGTGATCGAGGACGTGGCGAGCATCGACACCCCGCGCGACGGCCGCGACCTGGCCTTGTCGCTCGACGGCAAGATCCAGTACCTGGCCTATCGCGAGCTCAAGGCAGCGGTTGAACTGCACCGCGCCAAGGCCGGCGGCATCGTGGTTCTCGACGCGGTGAGCGGCGAAGTGCTGGCGCTGGCGAACCTGCCGGTATTCAACCCCAACAATCGCGCCAACCTGACCGGTGCGCAATTGCGTAACCGCGTGCTGACCGATACCTTCGAGCCGGGTTCGACCATCAAGCCCTTCACCGCGGCCCTGGCGCTCGAACTCGGGCTGGTCAAGCCGGGCAGCGTGATCCAGACCGCGCCGGGCCGGCTCAGCATAGGGGCTTCGACCATCAGCGATGCCCATCCGCATGGCGCGCTCACGGTCAATGAAGTGATCCAGAAATCGAGCAACGTCGGCACGGTCAAGCTGGCGATGCAAATCGACCGGCAGGAAATGTGGGACATGTTCAACCGGGTCGGTTTCGGGGTGGTGCCGCGGGTGCAGTTCCCCGGCGCGGTATCGGGCAAGCTGCGTGCGGCCAGGACCTGGCGGCCGATCGAGCAGGCCACCATGTCCTATGGCTACGGTCTGTCGGCCTCGCTTTTGCAACTGGCGCGCGCCTACAGCGTGTTCGCGCGCGACGGCGACATCATCGACGCCACTTTCGTCAAGAGCGGCACGCCCGCGTTCGGTACCCAGGTGCTGCATCCGCAGGTGGCGCAGGCGGTACGCCACATGCTTGAACTGGCGGCCGGACCCGGCGGCACCGCACCGCGCGCGCAGACCATGGGCTATCGGGTCGGCGGCAAGACCGGTACCGCGCACAAGCAGGAAGGGGCCGGATATGCCGAGAAGAAGTACCGCGGTTCGTTCGTCGGCTTCGCGCCGGTATCGAATCCGCGGCTGATCGTAGCGGTAATGATCGACGAACCGGGCGCCGGGAAGTATTTCGGCGGCGAGGTCGCCGCGCCGGTGTTTTCCAGCGTCATCGGTGGCGCGCTGCGCATCCTGGGCGTGGCGCCGGATGCGCCGATGCGGCCGATCGTGCTGCCTGCCGATGGCAGCGAAGTGCGGGAGAGCATGTGAAGGCGCGCGTCGCTCGGGTCGCGCTGTGCGCCGGCACATGCGATCGGCTCGATATCGCGGGTGGCGGCCTTGGGCGTGCATGAAATTCTCGCCATGCTGATGCGTTCGGGCATCGAGCCGCGCCGTCTTGTCGCAGACAGCCGCGCGGTGCGTCCGGGCGACCTGTTTTTGGCCTACCCGGGACACAGCGGCGCCGTCGACGGGCGTGCCTACATCGGCGATGCGCTGCGGCGCGGCGCAGAAGCGGTGCTGTGGGAGCGTCAGGGTTTCGCCTGGAACGCACAATGGCAGGTGCCGAACCTGGCGATCGACGGCCTCAAGAAACAGGCGGGGCCGCTCGCCGCTGCAGTGTTCGGCGCGCCGTCCGAAGCACTCAGCATGATCGGTGTGACCGGCACCAATGGCAAGACCTCGGTGACCCAATGGGTAGCGCAGGCACTGGAGCGCTGCGCCACGCCATGCGGGGTGATCGGTACGCTGGGGGCGCATTTCGCCGCGATCAGCGAGGCGGTGCCCAACACCACGCCGGATGCGATCGTGCTGCAGGAACTGCTGGCACGCATGCGCGATGCCGGTGCCACCGCTTGTGCGATGGAAGTTTCTTCGATCGGGCTGGACCAGGCGCGCGTCGCCGGCGTCGCTTTCGACATCGCGGTGTTCACCAATTTCACCCGCGATCATCTCGACTACCACCGCAGCATGGCCGCCTATGAGGCGGCCAAGACGCAATTGTTCCTGCACCCGGGCTTGAGTCACGCGGTGATCAACATCGACGATCCGATGGGCCTGCGCCTTTTGATGCGCATGGCCGGCGGCGTGGAGCGCATCGTCTACACCATCGAGGGTGTGTCGGCGGCGGCCGCGCAGGTGGCCGACGAAGGCCGCCTGATCGCGCGCGCGCCGCGCTTCGGTGCGGACGGCGTCGAATTCGACCTGGCGGGCGACTGGGGGCATGCCACGGTCGCAGCGCCGGTATGGGGCATGTTCAACGTCTCCAACCTGCTGGCGGTGATCGGCACCCTGCTGGCGGCCGGCGCGCCGCTTGCATTGGCGGTGCAGGCGCTGGCTGCGTTGAAGCCGCTGCCGGGGCGCATGAATGCGCTGGGTGGCGACGGCCGGCCGCTGGTGGTGATCGATTATGCGCACACGCCCGATGCGCTCGAAAAAGCCCTGGCCACCCTGCGCCCGCTGGCGACGCTGCGCGGCGGGCAGTTGCGGGTTGTCTTCGGTTGCGGCGGTGAGCGTGACCCGGGCAAGCGTGCGCCGATGGGTGAAGTCGCCTCGCGCCTGGCCGATGTGGTGATCCTCACCAGTGACAACCCGCGCGGCGAGGATCCGCAGCAGATACTCGACCAGATCGCCGCCGGTGCGCGCGACGCCAGGCTGATCGCCGGGCGCGCTGCCGCCATCGGCCTGGCCATTGGCGGCGCGGGCGTAGCCGATGTGGTGCTGGTGGCTGGCAAGGGCCACGAAACCACGCAGGAGATCGGCGGCCGCCGTCTGCCATTTTCCGACCATGAAGTTGCCCGAAGTGCGCTCGACAATCGCGGCTTCCAGGATTCCGGAGGTCGCGCATGATGTTGCTGTCCGAAGCTGCCATCTGGTTGGGCGCCCCACCACCCAGGCAAGATGCCCTGATCGAGCGCGTCACCACCGACAGTCGTGCCATCCGTAGCGGAGACCTGTTCGTGGCCTTGCCGGGCGAGCGTTTCGATGGTCACGATTTCGCCGCTGCGGCATGCAAGGCCGGTGCCGCCGCTGTGCTGGTGGCGCGCGACCTCGGGCTGGCGGCGCAACTGGTGGTGCCCGATAGCCGGCTTGCCCTCGGTGCGTTGGCCCGCGCCTGGCGCGCCAAGTTCACTTTGCCGCTGATCGCGGTGACCGGCAGCAACGGCAAGACTACCGTGACGCAGATGCTGCGCGCGATCCTCCTCGCGCACGCCGGCGACGGCGCTTTCGCCACCGAAGGCAATCTCAACAATGACATCGGCCTGCCGCTCACCCTGCTGCGCCTGCGGGCGCAGCATCGCATCGGGGTGGTCGAACTGGGCATGAACCATGCGGGCGAGATCGCACAGTTGGCGCTGATCGCCGCACCGACCGTGGCGCTGGTCAACAATGCGCAGCGCGAGCACCAGGAATTCATGAAATCGGTGGCCGAGGTGGCCGCCGAGAACGGTTCGGTATTCGCCCACCTGCCGGCACATGGGGTGGCGGTGATCAATGCCGACGATGCCTATGCGGGTTACTGGCGCGGTTTGACGCGTGGTCGCAACCTGGTCGATTTCGGGCTGGCGACCTCCGCCGACGTCACCGCGCGCTACGAACTGGCGCTCTACGGCAGCCATATCGAGCTGATGACGCCCGCTGGCAACGCCGCGATCGCATTGCGCATCGCCGGCCGCCACAATGTCGCCAATGCCTGCGCCGCGGCGGCCTGCGCGCATGCCGCCGGCGTACCGCTGGCCGCGGTGGCCGCCGGGCTGGCCGCGTTCGTGCCCTACGCCGGACGCTTGCAGAAAAAGGTTTCCGCGGCCGGCGCAGTGGTGCTCGACGACACCTACAACGCCAACCCCGATTCGGTGCGCGCCGCCATCGATGTGCTCGCCGGCATCGACGGACGCCGCGTGCTGGTGCTGGGGCGCATGGGGGAGGTGGGCGATCGCGGCGCGGAATTCCATCACGAGGTGGGCAACTATGCCAAGTCGCGCGGCGTCGATCACCTGCTGGCGCTGGGTGAGGAAACCGATCCGGCTGTCGCAGGCTTCGGGCCCGGCGCACAGCGTTTTGCCGATATCGACACGGTCAACCGCGCCGCCATAGAGCTGGCGCAGCCGGGCACCACGCTTTTGGTCAAGGGTTCGCGATCGGCCTGCATGGAACGCGTGGTGGCGGCACTCACCGGCACAGCGGCTGCGGGGGCGCACTGATGCTGCTCGAACTCGCCCTCTGGCTGGCCAAGGACATCCGCGCCTTCAACGTGTTTTCCTATATCACCCTGCGCGCGGTGTTGGCCACGCTGACCGCGCTTGCCATCGCGCTGATTGCCGGGCCGGCGGTGATTCGCAAGCTTACCGCCTACAAGATCGGCCAGTCGGTGCGCGACGACGGCCCGCAGTCGCACCTGATCAAGGCCGGCACACCCACCATGGGTGGCGCGCTGGTGCTGATCGCCATCGCCATCTCCACCTTGCTGTGGGGCGACTTGAGCAACCGTTTCATCTGGATCGTGCTGCTGGTGACCTGCGGGTTCGGCGCCATCGGCTGGGTTGACGATTGGCGCAAGGTGGTGCATCGCAACCCCAAGGGATTGTCGGCGCGCGAGAAGTATTTCTGGCAGAGCGTGGTCGGCCTGATCGCCGCGGTCTATCTCGCCTTCGCCGTGTCCACGCCGAATGCCGAAAAGACCGTGGAGCTGGTGATGCAGTGGGTGGCCAGCGGCTTCACCATGGAGTTGCCACAAAGGGCCGATCTGATCGTGCCGTTCTTCAAGACGGTTTCCTATCCCCTGGGCGTGTTCGGCTTCATCGGCCTTTCCTACCTGGTGATCGTCGGCACATCGAACGCGGTCAACCTGACCGACGGCCTCGATGGTCTGGCGATCATGCCTGCGGTGATGGTGGCGTCTGCCCTGGGGCTGTTCGCCTATGTCACCGGCAACGCGGTGTACTCCAGGTATTTGCTGATTCCCTACATTCCCGGCGCCGGCGAGTTGATCGTGTTTTGTGCCGCGCTGGCCGGTGCCGGCCTGGGCTTTCTCTGGTTCAACGCCTATCCGGCCCAGGTTTTCATGGGTGATGTGGGCGCGCTGGCACTGGGCGGCGCGCTCGGCACGGTGGCGGTGATCGTGCGCCAGGAAATCGTGCTGGCGATCATGGGCGGGGTTTTCGTGGTGGAAACCCTGTCGGTGGCCGTGCAGGTGCTGTATTTCAAGTACACCCGCAAGCGTTTCGGCGAAGGGCGGCGCATCTTGCTGATGGCGCCGCTGCATCACCATTTCGAGCAAAAGGGCTGGAAGGAAACGCAGGTGGTGGTGCGTTTCTGGATCATCACCATGATGCTGGTGTTGGTCGGCCTGTCAACCTTGAAGCTCAGGTAACGCCATGCAGCTCGATGGCCAACGCATCCTGATCCTGGGCCTGGGCGAATCCGGCCTGTCGATGGCGCGCCACCTGGCGGCCGCCGGGGCGCTGATCAGCGCGGCCGATAGCCGTGCCGAGCCGCCGGGGCTGGCGGTGTTTCGTGACGCTTGGCCCGCTGCTGCCTGTCATTGCGGCCCGTTGGTTGATGCCTTGTTCGAAGGCCAAGACGCAGTCGCGGTATCGCCCGGGGTTGCGGTGGCCGGCCCGCTCACCGATCCTGCGGTGGCCACCGCAAGGGCGCGCGGCCTGCCTTTTGCAAGCGACATCGAATTGTTCGCCCTGGCGCTGGCGGCCGAGCACGCACGCACCGGCTATTTGCCGCAGGTGCTGGCCATCACCGGCACCAACGGCAAGACCACCGTCACCTCGCTTGCTACTTTTCTCGCGCTACGCGCGGGCCGGCGCGCGGTGGCTGCGGGCAATATCGGGCCTGCGGTGCTCGACGCCTGGGCGGCGGCACGCAGCGCCGACCAGCTGCCCGATCTGTGGGTGCTGGAGCTGTCAAGTTATCAGCTCGAAACCACTGCCAGCCTCAAGGCCGATGCCGCCACGGTGCTCAACCTGAGCGAAGACCACCTCGATCGCCATGGGTCGATGGAAGATTATTGCGCGGCGAAAGCGCGCATTTTCCTCGGCGCCGCGATTCAGGTGCTCAATCGCGACGACGCGCGTTCGCTCGGGATGCGCCGGCCTTTCGTACCGAAAAGCCGCAGGGACGTAGCGCCCGCGGTATTCACTTTCGGTACCGACGCCCCGCGACTGGCCAGCGACTTCGGCATGCTGCGCGAAGGGCGACCCGGCGGGCTCACCTGGCTGGCATGCGGCGTGGCGGCGAGTGGCGCGGCCGAGGAAGGTACGCCGCAACGCCTGATGCCGCAGGAGGCGCTCGGCGTACGCGGCTTGCACAATGCGGCCAATGCACTGGCCGCACTTGCGCTCAATCGCGCCATCGATGTGCCGCTGGCGCCCATGCTCAAGGGCCTGGCCGACTATGCGGGCCTGCCGCATCGGGTACAGGCGGTGGCAAACATTGCCGGTGTCACCTATGTTGACGACAGCAAGGGCACCAACGTGGGCGCCACCCTGGCTGCGCTGGCCGGCCTGGGCGATGAAATGGAAGCGCAGGCGCGCATCGTTCTGATCGCCGGCGGTGACGGCAAGGGGCAGGATTTCCGGCCGCTGGCAGCCGCGGTGGCACGCCACTGTCGCGCGGTGCTCCTGATCGGGCGCGATGCGCCGCTGATCCGCGCCGCGCTGTTGGCGTCAGGCGCGGACTTGATCGACTGCGCCGACCTTGAGGGTGCGGTGCGAGGGGCGGCGGCGCGGGCGCGGCCGGGCGACACGGTTTTGCTGTCACCGGCTTGCGCCAGCTTCGACATGTTCGCAAGCTACGAGCAGCGCGCCTCGGTGTTCGTGGCCGCGGTGCGTGGCTTGAATCGGGGTAGCTTCGATGCGTGAAGCCGCTTTGGGCAGCACACGCCGCGGCTTCGGCAGCGGCGGGCAGGGGCTGGCGCCGGCGCGCTTTTCCGACTACGACCAGGGCGTATTGTGGGTCTCGGTCCTGTTGCTGCTGATCGGCATGGTGATGGTGTACTCGGCCTCGATCGCATTCGCCGAAGGCTCGAAGTTCACCGGCAACCGCGCGCATTATTTTCTGCTGCGCCATTCCCTCTCGCTGGCACTGGGGCTGATCGCCGCCTACCTGGCCTTCCAGATTCCGCTGGCGACCCTGCAGCGATTCGCGCTGCCGCTGTTTCTGCTGGGCGTGGTGCTGCTGGTGCTGGTGCTGATTCCCGGCATCGGCAAGAGCGTCAACGGCGCGCGGCGCTGGATTCCTCTGGGGCTGATGAACATGCAGCCCTCCGAACTGATGAAACTGTTCGCGGTGCTGTACGCGGCCGACTACACCGTGCGCAAGGCGGCGGTGATGCACTCGTTCAAGCATGGCTTCCTGCCGATGGCCGGCGCCATGGTGTTCGTGGGCTGGCTCCTGCTGCGCGAACCGGATCTGGGCGCCTTCGTGGTGATCGTGATGATCGCCATCGGCATCCTGTTCCTGGGCGGCATGAACGCCCGGCTGTTCTTCGGCCTGCTGTTGTTTCTCATCGGCAGCTTCGCGCTCCTGATCATTTTTTCGGAGTATCGGCGGCAACGCATCATCGGCTTCATGGATCCATGGAGCGACGCTTTCGGCAAGGGCTATCAGTTGTCGCATGCGCTGATCGCCTTCGGGCGCGGCGAATGGTTTGGGGTCGGACTGGGCGCCTCGGTCGAGAAGCTGTTCTACCTGCCGGAGGCGCACACCGACTTCCTGCTGGCGGTGATCGCCGAGGAGTTAGGCTTGATCGGCGTGCTCACGATCATCCTGATGTTCTTCTGGCTGGTGCGCCGGGCGATCGTCATCGGGCGCCAGTCGCTGGCGCTCGAGCGCACCTTTCCGGCGCTGGTGGCGCAAGGCATCGGCCTTTGGCTGGGTGTGCAGACCCTGATCAACATGGGTGTGAACATGGGCGTTCTGCCGACCAAGGGCCTGACCTTGCCGCTGATGAGCTTTGGCGGCACCGGCATTCTCACCAACTGCATCGCTCTGGCGATTCTGTTGCGCGTGGATTACGAGAATCGGCGGCTGATGCGCGGGCTTGCGACATGATCAACCAGAACACCCGCATCAATCTGGCGCTTGATCCGGTGACCCGCGCGCGCATGCCGCTGGTGATCGTGATGGCCGGCGGCACCGGCGGCCATGTGTTCCCTGCGCTGGCGGTGGCTGAACTGCTGGTCGAGCGCGGCTGCCGCGTGTTGTGGATCGGCAGTCGCACCGGCATGGAGGCCGAACTGGTGCCGCGGCACGGCTACGAGATGGCGTGGATCGCCTTCAGCGGGCTGCGCGGCAAGGGCCTCGTGACCCGGCTCATGCTGCCGCTGCGCTTGCTGTTCGCACTGTGGCAGGCGCTTTTGATCATGCTGCGGCGCCGGCCGGCCGCGGTGATCGGCTTTGGTGGCTACATCTCGTTTCCCGGTGGCTTGATGGCTGCCCTGCTGGGCCGCCGCCTGCTGCTGCACGAGCAGAACGCGGTCGCAGGCATGGCCAATCGTGTACTGGCGCGCCTGGCCGACCGCGTGCTGTGCGCGTTTCCCGATGTGCTGCCGCGCGCGGTGTGGGTGGGCAACCCGGTGCGCGCCGAGATTGCCCGGTTGGTGCCGCCTGCCATGCGCTATGCGCAACGTCAGGGGGCGCTGCGATTGCTGGTGGTTGGCGGCAGTCTCGGCGCCAGGGCGCTCAACGAGATCGTTCCACAGGCGCTGGCACGCTTGCCGCAGGAGGCGCGGCCGGCGGTGGTGCATCAGTCCGGAAGAGCGCAAATCGACGCCTTGCGGACCGCTTATGTCAACGCCGGAGTGGACGCCACACCGGTGGAGTTCATCGACGACATGGCCAGCGAGTACGCTGACGCAGACCTGGTGATCTGCCGCGCCGGCGCGATGACGGTGGCCGAAGTGGCGTGTGCCGGGGTGGCGGCGCTGTTCGTGCCGTTTCCATTCGCGGCGGACGATCACCAGACGGCCAATGCGCGCTATCTGGCGGATCGGCAAGCGGCCCTGCTGGTGCAGCAGGCAGACCTTGATGCGGCCGGTCTGGCGGCGCTTTTGGCCGGCCTGACGCGCGCGGCCTGCCTGGCAATGGCCGAGCGTGCACGCGCGTGGGCCAGGCCGGATGCCGCCAGGCAGGTGGCCGAAGCTTGCCTTGAATATGCGGAGAGTGCATGAAACACAAGGTCAAGCACATCCATTTTGTCGGCATCGGCGGCTCCGGCATGTCCGGCATCGCCGAGGTGCTGCTTAACCTCGGTTACCAGATCAGCGGCTCGGATCTGGCACAGAACGCGGCGACGCTGCGCCTGGCTTCACTGGGCGCAACAGTGGTTAAGGGCCACGCCCCGCAGAACGTGGCCGGCGCCAACGCGGTGGTGGTGTCGACCGCGGTTTCGAACTCCAATCCGGAAGTGCAGGCGGCCCGCGCGGCGCGCGTGCCGGTGGTGCCGCGCGCCCTGATGCTGGCCGAACTGATGCGCCTGAAGCAGGGCATCGCAGTGGCGGGTACCCACGGCAAGACCACCACCACCAGCCTGGTGGCAAGCGTGCTGGCCGAGGCCGGCCTCGACCCGACCTTTGTGATCGGCGGGCGCCTGACCTCGGCGGGCGCCAATGCGCGCCTGGGCCAGGGGGAATTCATCGTGGTCGAGGCTGACGAGTCCGACGCCTCGTTCCTCAACCTGCAGCCGGTGATCGCCGTCATCACCAACATCGATGCCGATCACATGGAAACCTATGGCCACGATTTCGCGCGCCTGAAGCAGGCCTTCATCGAATTTACGCAGCACCTGCCGTTCTATGGCAACGCGATCCTGTGTGTCGATGACGCGGCGGTGCGCCAGATCATGCCTTTCGTGAGCAAGCCGATTACCAGCTATGGTTTTGCCGAGGATGCCCAGGTGCGTGCACTGGCGGTGGTAGCCGACCACGGACAGATGCGTTTCAAGGTGCGTCGCGAAGGGCGGGCCGGCGATCTGGAAATCGTGCTCAACCTGCCCGGCATGCACAACGTGCAGAACGCGCTGGCCGCGGTCGCGGTGGCCACCGAATTGGGTATCGATGATACCGCCATCGCGCTGGCGCTGGCCGCATTCAAGGGGGTGGGGCGGCGCTTCCAGCGCTACGGCGAGCTTGCCCTGGCCGGCGGCGGCAGTTTCACCCTGATCGACGACTACGGCCATCACCCGGTGGAAATGGCGGCCACCATCGCGGCGGCTCGCGGTGCCTTTCCGGGGCGCCGCCTGGTGCTGGCGTTCCAGCCGCATCGCTTTACGCGCACTCGCGACTGTTTCGAGGATTTCGTGCGCGTGCTGTCGACGGTCGACGCGCTGGTGTTAGGCGAGGTGTATGCGGCCGGTGAAGCGCCGATCGTGGCCGCCGACGGCCGTGCACTGGCGCGCGCGCTGCGGGTGGCCGGCCTGGTCGAACCTGTATTTGTCGAACAGGTGGGCGAGATGGCGCCGGCGATTTTGCGCCTTGCCCGTGACGGTGACGTGGTGGTGGCAATGGGCGCCGGTTCGATCGGTGGCGTACCGCGCGAACTGGCGGAGGGCCGTGCGCATGCATGACTTCGGCCACGTCGCGGTACTGATGGGCGGCGCTTCATCGGAGCGCGAGATTTCGCTGATGAGCGGGCGCGGCGTTCTGGCAGCCTTGCAAAGCTGCGGCGTCGACGCCCATGCATTCGACCCGTCCGAGCGCGACCTGGCCGACCTTAAACGCGAAGGTTTCGCGCGCTGCTTCATCGCGCTGCATGGGCGCGGCGGCGAGGATGGCACCTTGCAGGGAGCGCTCGAGGTGCTCGGCATGCCTTACACAGGCTCGGGCGTGATGGGATCGGCCATTGGCATGGACAAATGGCGCACCAAGATGATCTGGCTGGGCGCCGGAATTCCGACGCCGCGCTACCGCATATTGGCGCCCGACGATGACTGGCAGGAAGTTGCCGACGAACTCGGCCTGCCGCTGATCGTCAAACCCGCACGCGAAGGCTCGACCCTGGGTTTGACCAAGGTAAGCGTGGTAGCCGAATTGCCGGCGGCATACGAACTGGCGGCCAACAAGTACCGCGACCTGGCACTGGCCGAGGCATTCATCGCCGGCGCCGAATACACCGCGAGCATCCTGGGCGACACCGCGCTGCCGCTGATCCGCATCGATGCGCCCGACGGCAACTACGACTACCAGAACAAATACTTCAGCGACGCTACCCGTTACATCTGCCCTTGCGGCCTGCCCGCGCCGGAAGAGGAGGCGCTCAAGGCGCTGTCCCTGAAGGCGTTTCGCCTGGCAGGCTGTGCCGGCTGGGGCCGCATCGACATCATGCGGCGCGCCGACGGCCAGGCCTTCCTGCTCGAAGTCAATACTTCGCCCGGCATGACCGGTCACAGCCTGGTGCCGATGGCCGCCCGCGCCGCCGGCATCAGCTACGAAGACCTGTGTCTCGCGATTCTCGCAATGACCCTGGAGAAGCGCACATGAACTCGCGCGACAAGCCGCTTTTTCCTAGCCCTTGCGTAAGCGAATCGACCGGCTATGCCGGCGATTCGCCTCTGGTTAGGCCGGGCAAAAGCAGGTTTTCACTTTTGCCCGATTGACTATATGTGGAACGACGTCTTAACCATGAATCGCCTGGCCGCGGCCATGCTGGTGCTCGCGTTCGCGCTCCTGGCTTATGGAGCGGCACGCTGGCTGACGGCACAACCCTACTTCGCGATTCGCACCGTGGTGGTACAGGCGGCCGGCGCCACACCGCTCGAGCACGTGACCGCCGAGCGCGTGGCGCGGGTCTGCGTGCCGCAGATCAACGGCACTTTCTTTACCGCCGATCTGGCACAGACCAAGGCGGCATTCGAGTCATTGCCGTGGGTGCGCAGCGCCAGTGTACGGCGGCAATGGCCGGACCGCCTGATGGTGCGACTCGAAGAGCACCGGGCGCTGGCACGCTGGAATGACGAGGGTGGCAATCGTTTTGTGAGTATCCACGGCGAAGCATTCAACGCAGCCGGCGAAGCGGCATTGGGCGCCCGTCTGCCGCTTCTGACCGGCCCGGAAGGCAGTCAGCGCGAGGTAGCTCTTCAGTACGCGTTGTTGCGCGAGCGCCTTTCTGTCATCGGCCTGGCGCCGCAGGTGCTGACCCTGTCGTCGCGGCAGGCCTGGACCCTGCGCCTGGTTGACGGCCTGGTGGTGGAGATCGGTCGCGAACAGGCGGCTGCGAGCGTGCAGACGCGCATCGAACGTTTTGTCGCCCACTATGCCGCCACCGTCGGGCGCCTGAACACGCGGGTTGAAGTAGTCGACTTGCGCTATCCGAACGGTTTCGCCGTGCGCGCCCCCGGCTTGCGCGCGCAGGCGCAGGCGACAAAGCCTGCCAAGCCGAGGGTGGTCGCGCCGGCGCGCAAGCAGAAGCTGCCCGCGCGCGCGCTCAAACCGCAGCAACCCCGCGCATGAAGGAAGGTTGAAAAACATGAGCATGAACAAGACGCGCGACGCCAAGGACCTGATCGTGGGTCTGGATATCGGCACCTCGAAGATCATTGCGGTGGTGGCCGAGGTCACGCCGGAAGGGCGCCTGTCGATCATCGGCACCGGCGGCCATGAGTCGCGCGGCCTGAAGAAGGGCGTGGTGGTGAACATCGACACGACGGTCGGCTCGATCCAGCGCGCGCTCGAGGAAGCCGAGCTGATGGCCGACTGCAAGATCTCGCGTGTGTTCACCGGCATCGCCGGCAGCCACATCAAGAGTTTCAATTCGCACGGCATGGTGGCGATCAAGGACCGCGAGGTGACGCAGTACGACATCGATCGCGTGATCGAGACCGCGCGCGCGGTCAATATTCCGACCGACCAGCAGATCCTGCATATATTGACCCAGGAATTCATCATCGACGGCCAGGAGGATGTGCGCGAACCGCTCGGCATGAGCGGCATGCGCCTGGAAGTCAAGGTGCATATCGTCACCGGTGCGGTGTCGGCGGCACAGAACATCGTCAAGTGCGTGCGTCGTTGCGGGCTCGAAGTGGGCGACCTGATTCTGCAGCCGCTGGCATCCAGCCTGGCCTGCCTGACCGACGACGAGAAGGAACTGGGCGTTGCCCTGGTCGACATCGGCGGGGGCACCACCGACATCGCGGTTTTCACCCAGGGAGCGATTCGCCACACCGCCGTGATCCCGATCGCCGGCGATCAGATCACCAACGATATCGCGATGGCTTTGCGTACGCCCACGCCGGAGGCCGAGGACATCAAGATCCGCCATGGGGTGGCGATGCAGCGCCTGGCCGGTGCCGACGAGATGATCGAGGTGCCGGGCATCGGCGACCGCAGCCCGCGCAGCATGAGCCGCCAGGCGCTGGCGGCGGTGATCGAGCCGCGCGTCGAGGAATTGTTTCAACTGATCCAGCAGACCCTGCGCGAATCCGGCTATGAGGAGTTGCTTTCGTCCGGCGTGGTACTGACCGGCGGTTCGGCTGCGCTGCCGGGCCTGGTGGAACTGGGCGAGGAAATGTTCTCGATGCCGGTGCGGGTGGGCAGCCCGAAATACGAGGGCAGCCTGGCCGACGTGGTCAAGGGCCCGCGCCATGCCACCGCCATCGGTCTGTTGTTCGAAGGTCTGGCGCAGCGCCAGCACCATGGTCGCGTGCTGCAGAAGACCGGCTCGCTGAAGAACGTGGCCGGGCGCATGAAGACCTGGTTTCAGGGCAATTTTTAGTGGTCAGGCAAAAGTAAAAACCTGCTTTTGCCTGGTCTGAGTTGTCCGCAATCGCTGGCGAAGCCAGACGATTCCGGAAGGTAAAGGCTACGAAGGAGAAGGTGTTTCGTGGGGGAAATCTGGTGATTAGGGGCTATCGGCTAACCGGCGCAGCAGCGCAGGAGCAGCCGGCATCCCCGAATTTCTAGGTTTCTCAATTTTCGGTGGTTCAAGTTCAATTTCGATTCGTCAAGGAGAATCCCAGCATGCCAAACAAGTTCGAGGTTCTGGAAACGGAAACCAGCGGTACCAACATCAAGGTGATCGGCATCGGCGGCGCCGGTGGCAATGCGATCACCCACATGATCCGGCGTGAAGTGCATGGCGTGGAATTCATCGCCGCCAACACCGACGCCCAGGTGTTGACTCGCACCGGCGCAGAAACGCAGATCCAGCTTGGTGCCACCGGTCTGGGTGCGGGTGCGAATCCGGACAAGGGGCGCGAGGCGGCGCTGGCCGATCGCGAGCGCATTCGCGAAGCGCTCGACGGCGCGCACATGGTGTTCATCACCGCCGGGATGGGTGGGGGCACCGGCACCGGCGCCGCTCCGGTGGTGGCCGAAATCGCCAAGGAAATGGGCATCCTGACCGTGGGTGTGGTCACCAAGCCTTTCCTGTTCGAGGGTGGGCGACGCATGCGCATGGCCGAGGCCGGCATCACCCAATTGTCCGAGCATGTCGATTCGCTGATCGTGATCTTGAACGAGAAGCTGATGGAAGTGCTGGGCGACGATGTTGAAATGGAGCAGGCTTTCGCCGCCGCCGATGACGTGCTGCACAACGCGGTGGCGGGCATCTCGGAAATCATCAATCAGCCGGGCCTGATCAACGTCGACTTCGAGGATGTGAAGACGGTGATGGCCGAGATGGGCATGGCGATGATGGGTTCGGCCTATGCCGAAGGCATGGACCGTGCGCGCATCGCCGCCGAGCAGGCGGTGGCAAGCCCGCTGCTCGAAGGCGTGGACCTGAGCGGCGCGCGCGGTGTGCTGGTCAACATCACCGCCAACAAGTCGCTCAAGATGAAGGAATACAAGGAGGTGATGGACACCATCAAGCACTTCGCCGATCCGGATGCACATGTGATTTGCGGCGCGGTGTTCGACGAAGGCATGGGCGACAAACTGCGCGTCACTGTGGTGGCCACCGGTCTCGGGCGCGCCATGGCACGGCGCGGCGACAAGCCGGTGCTGGTGCCGCAAACGGCGCTGCGCACCGGTACCGACAACCTGCCGATGGCGGTGGCCACGCCGTTCGACCAGCCGGCAGCGGTTGACTACCATGCGCTCGATACACCGGCGGTTTTCCGCTCCGGGCGTGCCAGCCGCCAGGCCCAGGTCGAGGCACTGCAGAACGCCGGCATGGACAAGTACGAGATCCCGGCGTTCCTGCGGCGCCAGGCGGATTGAGGCGGCAGCGTTTCAGTCAAGGCGCCGCCGCTACGGGGCGCCTGTATTGAGCACTACATTTTCATGACAAGAACATGCCTCTCACGAGGCTGTCATGTTCTTGGTGAAGAGTGCAACCGGTACGGTGCTGGCGCTCGAAACCGATGTCGCCGATCCGTATCGGGTGCAGGCGGTGGTCGATCGCTGCGTCCTGCACTTCGGGCGCATCGACGCTTTGGTCAACAATGCCCGACGCTTTGAATGAGGAGACTGCAAGGTCATGACTGAAAACGTAGGCGATGTCCAGCATTTCGAGCAAACCATCGGTGCCATGCCGGCCTCGGTGGATGCGATGCGACGCCACGCGCCGGCCGCATACGCCGCCTATCTGGCGGCACGGGAAGCGATCTATCGTGACCCGCCCGACGGCCATCTCGATCGCGCGACCACCGAACTGATTTTCATTGTTCTGGACGTCATCGCCGGCCATGAGGATGGCGCCCGGGCGCATGTCGAAGCCGGTCTCAAGGCCGGGCTCACGGTCGGCCAGATCACGCAGGCGCTGATGATCGCGGTGTTGATCAATGGGCATGTGCACTGGAGCGTCACCGGGTACAAGGTGGTGGAGCATGCCGCCGAATTTGCCAGCCGGATGGGCAAGTAGCATCGCGAACCGATTCGTGTGACCCGGCGAAATGAGATCACTGATCCTTGCGCGCAGCGCGTTGCGAGTAGCGCTTGGGGCGGTGCGCATGCGCCCGCGCCGCATCGACTGTTGATCGTTCAGTCCGGATACTTGTAATGATTCGGGCTAAAGGTCGGCTGATAGTCGGCGCGTGGGCATTGCGCCAGCAGCACTTCGGCGCCGCCGGGGCCGGCATTGAATTCCAGCGCGGCATCGGTGTGCGCGGCCCAGATACAACTCCACTGGCCGTAGGCCTTGCCGGCTACGTTCGCCGCACCGGCCGTCACGAGGAAGAACTGGCCACCCCCTGCGGCCGGCAGCGGCGCCCTAAGCGACCCTCCGGGCGGGATGCGCATGGTCTGCACCAGCATGCCGTCGTCATCGTGCTGCACGGTGGTGACGCTCACGGCTTCCAGCGCGGCGAGTTGGGCGGCGGTCAGGGTGGGCAGCGGGTCGGAGTGGTAGTGCTTTTTCGGCAACGGCTTCATCTTGCCGCGATTTTCCGGCAGGAACTGGGCGCCGTTGTCCATCATCGGGCGCAAGGTGAAATACCACAGGCCCTCTTTGCCCGCGGTGATCGGGCCGTAGCCGGTGTAGGCGCCGGCATAGTGCACGGTGATCGGCCTGACTTCGCTGCGGCCAAGCGTGCCGCCACCGTTGACGACGACCTGAAACTGGTTCTGTTCATGGAAATGCGGCAGGATTACCTGTTCGGCGTCCTGCTCCACCAGCAATGCGTGCGGTGCCGGCGCGTTAGCGGCGTCGGAGATGATGTATTCACTCTTGAAGAAGCCGGTGCCGTTGGGCAAGACGTAGTGCTTGCGCGTGGCGCGTGCTTCTTCGAACGTGGTGCCTGCGAACATGGCTGACTCCCGGACTGTTCCTGATAGGGAACAGGTAGTAACTGAGATGCTTGCGAAGCGGAAATATACCTGTTCACCATTGGCCTTGTGCCGGGCCATGTCGGCAGGCATTTCATACTCGAAATAGCCGCGGACGACGCGATAGCCAACCCATGCTTCGACACACCGTCCGGATTGCCGGTGCCCGCTACAATTGTCGGCACCAAAACCGAGGAGCGCCGACATGGGGCAGTGGAGTCGCAAGGATCATCCGCAACCTTTCATCGAACTGGTACCGGTGGATGAAGCAGAGGGCGAGCGCAAGGCGCTTTACGACGAACTTGAGCGCATACGCGGCCCGGGCCGGGTTTCCAACCTGTTCAAGGCTTACTCGGCGTTTCCGCAGCTCGGCATGGCAAACCTGCGGCGGCTGTCGGCTTTGCTGGGTGCCGGTACGCTCAGCGTCAAGTTCAAGGAGGCGGTGATGACCGCCCTGGCCGAGATCAATCGCTGCGACTATTGCGTGTCATTCCACGCCACCGCGATGAAAAGCGCCGGCGCTTCCGATGCCGAAGTACAGGCGGCGCTGCGTTTCGATCCGCAGGGCATCGGCCTGTCGGCGAAGGAGCAGGCGCTGTTCGAATATGCGCTCAAGGCCAATGGCGATCCGCACGGCATCACGCCCGAGGATTTCGTGCCCTTGCGCGCAGCCGCGGTCACCGATGGCGAAATCGTCGAGGCGCTCGAAACGGTGAATACCGGCAATGCGTTCAATCTGATCAACGGCGCCCTTAACGTGGGCGCGGACGATTTCCTCGGCGGCTACCTGAAGGAGCGTGGCGAGGCCTGGGCGGCTGAGCGATGAGCCGCGCGGCGCTGGCACCGGTTGCCGCGCAGGCCGAGTTCGATGCACTGGTGGCGGGGGCGTTGCCGCTGCTTGTCACCTTCACGGGGGTGCGTTGCATCATCTGCCGGCAACTCGCGCCGATGCTGGCAGCCGTGGTTGCCGAAGCCGGCGATGCGCTCGCATCGGCAAAGGTCGATGTCGACAGATACCCGGCGTTGGCCGAGCGCTACGCGATTCGTTCGCTGCCGACCACGCTGCTGTTTCGCGATGGCGGCCTGGCCGATCGTATCAATGGTTTTGCCACCGCGGGGCGGCTGCGCGATTGGCTCAAGAGCCACGGCGTCGCCCGCGCCGTTTGAGTTAGCGCTACCTTTCATGCACAACTTCGGACAGGAATCGACATGCAGGAAATCAAGCTCTACACCGCACCCGATGCACCCAATCCGCCGGGGCCTTTTTCCCATGCGAGCTCGGTGGGCGACTGGGTTTTCTCCTCCGGCATGGGGGGCCTCGATCCGGCGACCGCTCAGGTGGTGTCCGACGACGTGATCGCGCAGACCGAGCAGGCGATCACCAATACCGAACGCATTCTCGCCGCCGCCGGTTGCAGCTTGCAGGATGTGGTGAAGGTGGTGCTGTACCTCACCGACATGCAGGATTATTCGCGAGTCAACACGGTGTACGAACGACGCTTTGCGCCGCACAAGCCGGCGCGTACTTGCGTGGCGGTCTCCGGGCTGCCGGTACGCGAACGCATGAAGCTCGACACCATGGCGATACGTCGCCAGGCCTGATCGTCTGACACCGTTTTCCCGCGCGAGCCCTTGGCGGATCTGCATTGTTTGCCCCTGGCCGGCAGCGCGACACCGCTTGAGCGGCCGCATGCGAAGAGCAGGAAATCCGCCGCCGCCAAGAGCGTGTTCCGGTGCGCCACGCGCCTCTATAATCACTTGACGGACACCGCTTGCGTCTGGATATGCATGAAGCCGCGCAGGATGGTCGACCGCAGGATGCCGCGATGGCCCAACCGTCGCACTTCCTCAATTCCACACAATCAGGAGATGAAACATGGGTACTACTATCAGCTTTGCGCGCCCCGATGGACACAATGTGCAGGGCTACCTGGCCGAGCCGGCCGTGAGCGCCGGCGCGCCGGCGCTTGTCGTGATTCAGGAGTGGTGGGGTATGAATGATCAGATCCGGGGCGTAGCCGACCGCGTCGCTGCGGCCGGCTACGTAGCCCTGGTGCCTGATCTGTATCGCGGCAAGTCGACCATCGAAGCGGAGGAGGCACACCACTTGATGTCGGCGCTCAATTTTGGCGACGCTGCTTCGCAGGATATCCGTGGCGCGGTGCAGTATCTGAAGCAACGCTGCGGCAAGGTCGGGGTCACCGGCTTCTGCATGGGCGGTGCCCTCACCGTGCTCGCATCGACGATGGTGCCCGAGATGGACGCCGGCGTCCCCTGGTACGGCTTGCCGCCGCTCGAATTCGTCGATGCCTCGAAGATCAAGGCGCCGCTGATGGCGCATTGGGCGACGCAGGACGGGGCATTTCCGATCGATAGCGTGGATCCGCTGGAAGCAAAGCTGCGCGCCGCCGGCGTCGCCTACGAGGGGCACCGTTACCTGGCGCAGCACGGTTTCGCCAACGAAACCGCAATGGGCCCGCGCCGCTTGCCGATCACCCAGTACGACCCGGCCTGGGCACAAATTGCCTGGGATCGTACTTTCAGGTTTTTCGGCAAGCATCTCGGCTGAGGCGCGTCACCGTGGTTTGTGGTGCGCCGGATGCGGCCGGCGCACGCAGGTTGATTGACTCGGACCAGGTCGTAGGTGTTGCAGGGGCCGCACCCGCTGACGCGACTTGAAGCGCGCTGGCAACAGCGCGAGTAGATCAGCGCGGCGGCTTCACACCGACTGCCGGTGCATTGCCGGGTTCGGGCTTGCCCGGCGGGCCGGCGGGCTCCCAGGCCCATTTGTTCTTCCATGCGGCATATACCGCATTCGGGTATTCGGCACGCCCGCGGCTGCCGTTGTAGCGCCCCAACGCCATGAACATGTCGCCCTTCTCGATATCCAGGTAGTGACGCAGGATCACGCAGCCCATGCGGATGTTGGTACGCATGTCGAACAGGGCGCGCACGTCGCCGTTGCCGATCAGGCGGGTCCAGAACGGCATGACCTGCATGTAGCCGCGCGCCCCGGCAATGCTGACGGCGTACTTCTTGAAGCCCGATTCGACCGTGATCAGCCCCAGCACCAGTTGCGGGTCGAGGCCCGCGCGCACCGCTTCGTAATGCACGGTTTTCAGGAATTCGACGCGACTGCGAAAGTCGGGCTTGTGGCGCAGCGGCAATCGCTCCGCCATCGCGGCCAGCCAGTTGGCTCGGTCGAGCGGGCTGGCGAATTTCGGTTCGGGCGGCGTGCGCTCGGCGCGCACCGCAGCCGCAAGCGCGGTGCGTACCGAATCGGTCAATGGCTCGTACTGTTGCTCGCCGGCTGAGCTGTACGCTGATGCCAGAATCAACAGCATGGCAGCGCGACATGCCCACCTGGTTGCGCGTCGCAATGTGCCTGCCAGCGTCGCCGGAAATGCTGAGCGGCTCACGCCTTGAGTCGCGACTTGACCAGCGCAACCGCTTCGGCAAGCGCCACCGGCGTGGCTACGGTGTCGCGCCGGCCCTGGTACTCGACATGTCCGTCCTTGAGCCCACGGTCGCCGACGGTGATGCGATGTGGAATGCCGATCAGCTCCATGTCGGCGAACATGACACCGGGCCGTTCGCCGCGGTCGTCGAGCAACACGTCGACCCCGGCGGTGCTCAGTTCGTCATGCAGTTGCTCCGCTACCGCGCGTACCGCCGGTGATTTGTCGCCGCCAATCGGGCAAATCGCCACCGTGAACGGTGCGATGGCGTCGGGGAATATGATGCCGCGCGCATCATGTCCCTGCTCGATGGCCGCACCGACAATGCGCGTCACCCCGATGCCATAGCAGCCCATGACCATCAATTGCGGCTTGCCGGTTTCGTCCAAGTAGCTGGCTTTCATCGCTTCGGAGTATTTGGTGCCAAGGTAGAACACGTGCCCGACCTCGATACCGCGCTGGATCGCCAGGGTACCCTGGCCGTCGGGCGAGGGGTCGCCGGCCTGGACGTTGCGGATGTCGGCGACCAGATCCGGTTCCGGCAGGTCGCGGCCCCAGTTGACACCGGTGATATGGTGATCCCACAGGTTGGCGCCGATCACGAAATCGCTCATGTTGGCGACCGTCCGGTCGGCCACCACGCGCACCGGCCTGGGCGTCGCCCGCGGGCCCAGATAGCCCGGCTTGATGCCGAAATGCTCGATGATCTCGGGTACGCTGGCGAACCGAAAGCCGCCTTTCAAGCCGTCAATCTTGCCGGCCTTGATTTCGTTCAAATCATGATCGCCGCGCAACAGCAACAGCCAGATCTGCACCTTGCCGGATGCGCCGGCCGCGTCTCGATCCTCGCTTGCCAGCACCAGCGACTTCACCGTGCGCGCAAGCGGCAGTCCAAGCAGTGCCGCGACTTCGGCGCAGGTGGCGGCGCCCGGTGTAGGCGTGAGTTGCATTGGCTGGGTGGGCGCTGCGCGCCGGGCACTCAACGACACCGCTTCGGCCAGCTCGATGTTGGCGGCGTAGTCCGACTGCGGGCAGAAAACCAGCGCGTCTTCGCCGGTATCGGCGATGACCTGGAATTCGTGCGAGCGCGAGCCGCCGATGGCCCCGGGATCGGCCGTCACGGCGCGATAGGTCAAGCCGAAACGGTCGAAAATCCGCTTGTAAGCCTCGAACATTATGTCGTAGCTTTTTTCCGCCCCGGCCGCGTCACGGTCGAAGGAGTAAGCGTCCTTCATGGTGAATTCGCGTCCGCGCATCACACCAAATCGCGGCCGCCGTTCGTCGCGGAACTTGGTCTGGATCTGATAGAAGTTGCGCGGCAGTTGCCGATAGCTGCGCAGTTCCTGGCGCGCGATGTCAGTGATCACTTCTTCGCTGGTGGGCTGGATGATGAAGTCGCGGTCATGGCGGTCTTTCACGCGCATGAGCTCCGGCCCCATGCCTGAAAAACGTCCGGTTTCCTGCCACAGCTCGGCAGGCTGTACCACCGGCATCAATAGTTCGATGGCACCGGCGCGCTCCATTTCGCAGCGGATGATGGCTTCCACCTTGCGAATCACTCTGAGGCCCAGCGGCATGTAGGAGTAGATGCCGGCGGCGGCGCGCTTGATCATGCCGGCACGGATCATCAGCTGGTGGCTGACGACCTCGGCGTCGTTGGGCGCCTCCTTGATGGTGGCGATGAAAAACCTGGATGCACGCATGCTCGCTGTTACCCCTGGAAAGTTGTTGAAAACGCTGAGCACAGCCGCGGTTGCGCCGGGGTCTTCTCAAGTTGTTGAATTGACAAGACACCGGGTGCGGCAGTTGGCGGGCAGAGGACTTGTTCAGGGTTTTCTTGTGTCTATAATGGTGCCAATTTTAAGGGATCAGCGGGTAAATTCATGCTCGACCGTGACGGCTATCGCCCGAACGTCGGCATTATCATCGTCAACCATCGGAATGAGGTCTTCTGGGGCAAGCGGGTACGCGAACACTCCTGGCAATTTCCGCAGGGCGGCATCAAGTACGGCGAAACGCCGGAACAGGCCATGTACCGCGAGCTGCATGAGGAAACCGGCCTCAAAGCCGAGCATGTGCGGGTTCTCGGACGCACGCGCGAATGGTTGCGCTATGAGGTGCCGCGTGAGTGGATCAGACGCGATTTTCGCGGCAATTATCGCGGCCAGAAACAGATCTGGTTCCTGTTGCGCTTGATTGGGCGCGACTGCGACGTGCGCCTGCGCGCCTGCGAGCATCCCGAGTTCGATGCCTGGCGTTGGCATGATTACTGGATACCACTGGATACGGTGATCGAGTTCAAGCGTGCCGTCTATGACCAGGCTTTGAGCGAGCTTTCGCGCCTGCTGTTCGAACGCAAGAGTGAAAGCGTGCGGTTTTTGCGCCAAAGGGTGCGGCCGGCGCATGATGGACAAGTCGTAACGACGCCAAGCGAGTCGGCGCGGGCGCCAGACCAGCCTGCGCCGGATGCAGAAGCCGCAGGACCGACAGTGGCGGATTGACTCAGGCTATGCCCTCGATTGACACAAACAATTGGCGATGGCTGCGCCATTCGCTATGATCCGGGCAGTGCAAGAAGCGTTCGCCCGGAATTCCGCCGGATGCTTTGGGCGCGAAGATGCTTCGCAAAAGGCATCTTGGATGAAACCCAAGTGCGAAATTTTTCCACCTGTGATTTGATCGGAGATCGATATGGCAGCACTCAAAGGCTCACAAACCGAGCAAAACCTTAAAGATGCGTTCGCAGGCGAGTCGCAAGCGAACCGGCGTTATCTGTATTTCGCAAACAAGGCAGACGTTGAAGGCCAGACCGAGGTCGCCAATCTGTTTCGCAACACCGCCGAAGGTGAGACCGGCCATGCGCACGGCCACCTGGAGTACCTCGAAGCGGTGGGTGATCCGGCTACCGGCCTGCCGATCGGCTCGTCGCGCAACAACCTGAAGGCAGCGGTCGCCGGCGAAACTCACGAATACACCGACATGTATCCGGGCATGACCAAGACCGCGCGGTCCGAGGGCTTCGACGAGATCGCAGATTGGTTCGAAACCCTGGCAAAGGCAGAGCGTTCGCACGCCAATCGCTATCAGAAGGCGCTCGACACTCTGGTCGACTAGAGGTTATTCCGGACATGCTGCGCATGCCGGAATAACTGCTCGGATTCAAGGGGCGCTGTTGCGCCCCTTGATCTTCGCGGGTTCGCTTTGCTTCGCTTGCGCGGCTCGCGCCTTGTTTTGTTGGTTTGGTCCGTCTTTTCCGGAATTCCATGGCTATGCGTGAAGGCAATCTCGAGGCACCTACCCGGCATCCGCTGGACTGGAAGAATCCCGAGTTTTATGATCAGGAGGCACTGTTCCACGAGATGGAGCGCGTGTTCGATATTTGCCACGGCTGTCGACGCTGCGTGAGCTTGTGCGGGGCGTTCCCGACTCTTTTCGACCTGGTCGACGCCAGCGCGACCATGGAAGTCGACGGCGTGGCCAAGGAGGATTATTCGAAGGTGGTCGACCAGTGTTATCTGTGCGACGTCTGCTATGTGGCCAAATGCCCCTATGTGCCGCCGCATCCGTGGAACCTCGATTTTCCGCATTTGATGCTGCGCGCCAAGGCGGTCAAGCACGAGCAGGGCTTGAACCGGATTCGTGACCTGGTCCTGTCTTCCACCGATTCGCTGGGCATGTTTGCCGGCATTCCGATCGTTACGCAAACCGTCAACGCGGTGAACAAGACACGTCTGGCGCGCGAAGTCATGGAAATGACTCTTGGGGTCGACGCGAACGCATGGGTGCCCGAGTATGCGAGCACCAAGTTTCGCTCGGGAGCGAAGAAGGGCGCCGAGCCTGCAATCACGAACGGCGCGCGCACGCCTGGCAAGGTGGCGGTTTTCTCGACCTGCTACATCAACTACAACGAGCCCGGCATTGGTCACGACCTGGTGGCTCTGCTGGAGCACAACGGCATCGCCTGGACCTTGGCCGAGAAGGAGGCATGTTGCGGCATGCCCAAGCTCGAACTGGGTGACCTCAAGGCGGTCGAGGCGCTCAAGAACAGGAACATTCCGCCGCTCTTGAAATTGGCGCGCGCGGGCTATGCGATCGTCACGCCCATTCCTTCATGCACGTTGATGTTCAAGCAGGAATTGCCGCTGATGTTTCCGCACGATGCGGATGTCAAGGCGGTCGCTGCTGCAATGTTCGACCCGTTCGAGTATTTCATCCTGCGCAACCGCGACGGCCTGCTCAAGACCGATTTCAAGAAGCCGCTGGGCAACGTGTCTTACCATATTCCCTGCCACTCGCGGGTGCAGAACGTCGGTCGGAAAACCGCAGAAATGCTGCAACTCGTGCCCGGTACCACGGTCAACGCAGTGGAGCGTTGCTCCGGACACTCGGGCACGTGGGGTGTGAAAAAGGAGTTTCATCAGACCGCGATGAAGATAGGCAAGCCGGTGTTCAAGGCAATGGCCGGCACCGCGGATGCGCGCCCGGATTTCATCAGCTCCGACTGCCAGCTCGCCGGACATCACATCGAACAGGGCATGCGCGAGAACGATCTTGCCCAAATACGCATGGAGCATCCGCTGTCGTTGTTGCGCATTGCTTACGGGATTTGACACCACAAAGGAATTATCGAACATGCCACACCTGACCCACTCGAGCCTGATGACGCTCGAAGCCTATTCGAAAGCGCGCCCCGATTTCCGTTCGCGGGTGATTGCCCACAAGAAAGTGCGCAGTGTCGCGCTCGGCGACCACATGACGCTGATCTTCGAAGATGAATTGACGGTTCGTTACCAGGTGCAGGAAATGCTGCGCATCGAGCGAATTTTCGAGGAAGCCGGGATCCATGAGGAACTCGAGACCTACAATCCGATGATCCCGGACGGCTCGAACTTCAAAGCCACCATGCTGATCGAGTACGAGAGCGTTCCCGAGCGTCAGCGTGCACTGGCCAAGCTGAAGGGGGTCGAGCGGCGCATGTTTGTCGAAGTCGAAGGGCAGGCGCGCGTCTATGCGATCGCCGACGAGGACCTTGAGCGGGAAAATAGCGAGAAGACCTCCGCTGTGCATTTCCTGCGCTTCGAGCTGGCTCCGCAAATGGCCTTGGCGCTCAAGAGTGGCGCGCAGATGAAAGTTGGCTGCGATCATCCTGAGTACCTGGCGCAGAAGAACGAACTCGAGCCCGAGGTGCTTGCGTCTTTGGTCGGTGACCTTGCCTAGCAGACTGTCGGACTTGGGGAGCGTCGGCTGCAAATCGACCGCAGCGGCCCATTTTTCACCGCCTTCTTGCCCCAGAGCGGGGCTATGGGGCCGCGAATGCGGCAAAAACTGTCCTCGCCGGGGACGATTTTCGCTTTCGACGCCCCAAGTCCGACAGGCTGCCAGCCTGCAGACGTTGCAGCGTTTGCTGCGATGGTCGAGGCGCTTGTGCCTGGCCACAGGGCTCGGCGCGATGCTTGCGCTGCCGCCCGCGCTGCACGCGCAGTCCGGTCTGTCGGTCCCCAAACGGGAGGAAGATACGTTTGTGGAGAAGGAGGTCGTGATGCCTGCCTACCCTCAAACCCGGTCATTGCTGCGCTTCCCGACCGACTGGACCAGTCACGCCATTCTGGTTGATGAGCCTAGCCTGGCCATTGGCGAGGATGGTGTGGTGCGGTACGTGCTGGTGGTGCGTAGCGCGAGCGGAGCCGAAAGCGTGACTTTCGAAGGGCTGCGCTGCGCCACTGGCGAACGCAGGACCTTTGCATACGGCCGCAAGGCAGGTGAAAGTGGTACCTGGTCAGGGGCGCGCAATTCGGGTTGGGTCGCAATTTCCGACAGCCGCATCAACCGCTACTACTTCGAATTCTGGCGGGATGTGTTTTGCGAGGGAAAGCGGGTTGAGCAAAAGCGCCAGATTCTTGAAAACCTCAAACGCGGCGGTCGGGAACGCCATAACGGCATGCCCTCCGAATAGCTGTGCGCAAGCTGATCGCCCAGGGGTCTCGATAGAGGCGCGGCTTTCGGCGGAACTCGCGGCTGACGCGCCATAGCGCGCGGATACAATCGAAACATGTCATTACCGCTCCACGCCGCGCTGGCGGTCAAACTGCTTTTCTGGCTGCTGGCTCTGGTGGTGTTTTTCCGATTGCTGGCGCAGCATTCAAGGTTTGCAGGCTCGCAGCGCCGCAAGTTGTTGGCCGCGATGGTGCTCGGAGCGCTTGCGGGATCAAAATCGGTATACGCGTTGACCTACCCGGCGTTTTTTCTTGCGCCACAGGATATGGTCGGCGACCGCGCGCTCGCCTGGCTTAGTGGCGATTCGATTGCCGGCGCGCTGCTGGGCGGGCGCCTGGCGCTCTGGCTGGCTGATCGGGAGCAGGGCGGACGAAGCGAAGCCGATGGCTTGGTGACTCCGGTGACCGCGGCCCTGCTGGTGCTGAGTCTCGGCGGGTTTTTTTGGGCGCTGCGGGGTCCCGGATTTGGCAGCCCCACCAGTTTGCCCTGGGGCATTGATTTCGGCGATGGTGCATTGCGCCACCCTGTCATGCTGTACGAGGCGGCGTGCCTGGCTGGGCTTGCCTGGTTTGGCCAGGCGAAAGGGAGTGCAAGGCTTGAATCAGGGGAAGCGGCGCGCCTGTTCCTGACAGTCTATTGCGCTCTAACGGTATTGACCGGGTTTCTGAAACCGCCATTCCATCCGGCGCTACTGCTGGAGGCTGTTCAACCGCGACCACAGGTCTACGCGTTTTTGATGACTGCCGAGCAATGGGTCGCGACCATCGCGGTATTGGTTCTGCTGCCGGGTTTGCTGCTTACGCTGACGCGGCTTCGCAGGCGTTCATGAACCGGTGGTTCGTATTGCGGCGATCGGGAATGCGTGCCTGGTGCGAAACACGTGCCTCTGGCGATGCTGTCAAGCCTTTGCAAACCAACAATGGCACCTGGGGCTACAGCAAAACCAGGTTATCTCGGTGCACCAGTTCGTCTTCGTCGACGAACCCCAGAATCGATTCGATTTCGCTCGATGGCTTGCGCATGATGCGACGGGCTTCGTTTGCCGTGTAATTGCTCAGGCCGCGGGCGATTTCGCCGCCTTGGTGCGCACGAATGGCGACAACTTCGCCGCGCTCGAATTCACCGGAGACGGCGACTACGCCAATCGGCAACAGGCTCTTGCCGCCACCCAGCAGTGCATGTGTCGCGCCGGCATCGAGGGTGACCGAACCGCGTACCTGCAGCTGATCCGACATCCATGCCTTGCGCGCAGTGACGCGTTGCATGCCCGCATGCAATTGCGTGCCGATGGATTCGCCGCGCGCCAGGCGCGCCAGCACATCGGGCAAGCGACCGGATGCGATCACGGTATGGGCACCACTCTTCGCTGCTCGCCGTGCAGCCAGAATTTTGGTGATCATGCCGCCCTTGCCCAGGTTTGAGCCGGCGCCGCCTGCCATGGCCTCCAACCCGGCGTCGCCGGCGATTGCTTGTGACACCAGCGTGGCACCCGCGTCATGCCGCGGATCGGCGGTGTAGAGGCCTTCCTGGTCGGTGAGAATCACCAGCGCATCGGCTTCGATCAGGTTGGCGACCAAAGCAGCCAGGGTGTCGTTGTCGCCGAATTTGATCTCGTCTGTCACGACGGTGTCATTCTCGTTGATGATCGGGATCACGCCCATACCCAGCAGGGTCATCAGGGTGGACCTCGCGTTCAGATAGCGTTTGCGATCGGCGAGGTCGTCATGCGTGAGCAATATCTGTGCTGTCTTCAAATGGTGCTGGCGAAAGCAGGATTCGTAAACCTGTATCAAGCCCATCTGGCCGACGGCGGCGGCGGCCTGCAACTCGTGGATCGCCTTGGGGCGTTTCGACCAACCGAGTCGCTGCATGCCTTCAGCGATCGCGCCGCTCGATACCAGCACGACCTGCTTGCCGCTTGAGCGCAAGCCCGCGATCTGCCGCGCCCAATGGGCGATCGCAGCGCTGTCCAGTCCACGGCCGTCGTTGGTCACAAGCGAGGAGCCCACCTTGATGACCAGGCGCGCGGCGGTTTGCACGATCGATGACACGCCTAAGGCTCCTTGCGCTGCTCTTCGAGGTAGTCACCGATGTGTCGGCACAGGTCGCGGCAGCCTTGGCCATTGATGGCCGCCACCGAAAACACCGGGCCTTTCCAGCGCAGGCGCCGCACCAGGTCGTCGATGCGACGTTTGCGTTCGGCAGGGTCGGCAATCAGATCCAGCTTGTTGAGAACCAGCCAACGTGGCTTCGCGTGCAGGGCGCGGTCATATTTTTTCAGTTCGCCAACAATCGCGCGTGCCTCCCGCACCGGGTCGACCGCCTGGTCGAAGGGCGCGATGTCGATCAGGTGCAGCAGCAGGCGTGTGCGCTGCAAATGTTTGAGGAACTGGATACCCAGGCCGGCGCCATCGGCGGCGCCTTCGATCAGCCCGGGTACGTCGGCAATGACGAAATCGACCTTGTCAGTGGCTCGCACGACGCCTAGATTCGGATGCAGCGTAGTGAAGGGATAGTCCGCCACCTTCGGGCGGGCGTTCGAAACCGCGCGAATGAATGTGCTCTTGCCGGCGTTCGGCATGCCCAGCAGGCCCACATCGGCCAGCACCTTGAGTTCGAGCTTGAGTTCGCGCTCCTCGCCGTCCTCACCCAACGTGTACTGGCGCGGTGCCCGGTTGGTACTGGATTTGAAATGAATGTTGCCAAGGCCACCCTGGCCGCCCTTGGCGAGTACCGCCTGCTGCCCGTCGCCGGCCATGTCGATCAGCGCCTCGCCGGTGGCAAGATCGGTAATCAAGGTGCCAACCGGCATTCTCAGGATCACGTCATCGGCGCCGCGGCCGTACTGGTCGGCACCGCGACCGGGTTCGCCGTTTTTTGCGCGATGAACGCGAGCAAAGCGAAAATCGATCAGGGTGTTGATGTTGCGGTCCGCGATTGCAATCACGCTGCCGCCGCGGCCACCGTCGCCGCCATCCGGGCCACCTTCAGGCACGAACTTTTCGCGCCGAAACGACGCCATGCCGCGCCCGCCGTCTCCGGCCTTGATCTGGATAGTGGCTTCGTCGATGAATTTCATTGCACTTTGCCGTCAATCGGTAGATGCGGATTTTGGGCACGGAAGCCGCGCTCTTGAAACAAAAAGGCCCAATCGTTCTTCACGATTGGGCCTGTCGTTGCGCGCCGGCGAACTTCAAGCCGTGACGATGCTCACCGTGCGTCGCTGCAGTTCGCCCTTGATGGCAAACTTGACCTTGCCAACCGACTTGGCAAACAAGGTGTGATCCTTGCCCATGCCGACGTTGTCGCCCGCATGAAACTCGGTGCCGCGCTGACGGACGATGATGTTGCCCGGAATCACCGACTGGCCACCGTATACCTTGACGCCCAGACGTTTCGATTCGGAATCGCGGCCGTTGCGAGTCGAGCCGCCGCCTTTCTTGTGTGCCATGGATGCCTCCCCTTAAGCGTTGATTGCCGAGATTTCGATCTCGGTGAAATTTTGGCGATGACCCTGATGCTTTTGATAGTGTTTGCGCCGGCGCATCTTGAAAATTCGGATCTTTTCACCGCGGCCGTGAGCCACGATCTTGGCCGTCACGTTGGCCCCTGCCACCAGTGGCGCACCGACTTTCACCGACTCGCCGCTGCCTACCATCAACACCTGATCCAGAACAATTTCCTGACCGATGTCTGCTGGTATCTGTTCTATCTTTAATTTTTCGCCGGCGGATACGCGATACTGCTTGCCACCGGTTTTTATGACCGCATACATGGTAACCTCGACTGATTGCTCGCATCGCTGCGAGGAACCTTAGAATGTAGCAAAAATCGCCTTGTGAGTCAAGGGTTTGGAAGACTAGTGTGGTGACTCTACGGCGCGCAGATCCTGGTTTTCCGGTGGCGCGTGTCTGTTAATCTGGCGCGTGCCGATGCCCTTTAAACTGCCCTTTAAACTGCCCTTTCAAATGTGGGCCCGGTATGGTGCGGCTTTGTTGACAGGATGTTTGCAAATGTGAGCTTGACCCAATTCGACCCCAGAACAGCAATTGCTGCCGACCTGGCCGCAGTTGATGCGTGTATTCGATTCCAATTGGCTTCCGAGGTGCCTCTGGTTAGCCAGGTTGCGGAATACATCATCGGCAGCGGCGGCAAACGCTTGCGCCCGGTACTGCTGCTCTTGGTGAACGGGGCACTTGGGCGCATCGAGCCGCACGCACATTCGCTTGCGGCGGTAATTGAAATGATTCATACCGCGACGCTGCTGCATGACGACGTGGTTGACGAATCCGAACTGCGGCGCGGCCGCAAGACCGCGAACGCGGTTTTCGGCAATGCCGCCAGCGTCTTGGTCGGCGATTTTCTGTATTCGCGCGCTTTCCAGATGATGGTCACTGTTGGAAGTATGCAGGCTATGCGGGTTCTGGCCGATGCCACCAACACCATTGCCGAGGGTGAGGTGCTGCAGTTGATCAACATCGGTGACGCCGACGTGTCGGAAGACAGGTACCTGCAGGTGGTTCGTTTCAAGACTGCGAAACTGTTTGAAGCCGCCGGCACGATTGGCGCCATGCTTGCTGACGCCGACGCCTTGGTCTGCCAGCGCATGGCAGAGTATGGAATGCGGCTGGGTACGGCGTTTCAACTCATCGATGATGTGCTCGATTACTCCGGCGACATATCGCAGACCGGCAAGAATTTGGGTGACGACCTGCAGGAAGGCAAACCGACTTTACCGCTATTGCGTGTTCTAAGTACCGGTTCGCCGGCGCAGCAGGCATTGGTGCGCACCGCCATCACGAACCCGGGCGCCGCTGACTTTGGAGCCGTGCTTGCGGCGATGCGTCAAACCGGCGCACTCGAGTATGCGAGTGCGGCGGCGCGGGCTGAAGCTGGCCGCGCGGCAGTGCTTCTGGATTGCCTCCCGGCGGGTCCAAGCCGGCAAACTTTGCTAGAATTATGCTCTTTCGCGGTGCAGCGTACTGGCTGATTCGTGCGACCCTGACTCCCTTGGGAAATCAGTGCGAGAACTTCGGGGTGTAGCTTAGCCTGGTAGAGCGCTACGTTCGGGACGTAGAGGCCGGAGGTTCGAATCCTCTCACCCCGACCAGGTTCCATTGACATCGCTACGCGCAGGGATCAAACCGTCCGCTCAGTTCAGTCCGACGTCCTGCGGTGGTTATCGCGCGGACCTTGCCGTGCGGGTTTGGTGCAGCTTTCATTAGAGGCGGGATGCGGCGCACGCGGATTCCCTTGCGCTTCTATGCTATCGTCATTATTTCTACTCGTCTGTCGTAATTGCTGAGCCGACGCGATGATCTGTTGATTGGCTACAATCCGTGGCTGCGATGCCGGCATTGCGCCGGCATCGCGAATCGCGTTATCCTGATGAATCTTTGATGGCTGCTGCGCTCCTTCCCAACACACTGTCTGGTATTGCACGCGCGCTTGTGCAAGGCGATCGCTTGACGATCGCCGATGCTGAAGGCTTGCTAAACGACGCCAAAGCGGCGGGGGTGACTTTCGTTGAGCAGGTCATTGCCTCCAAGCGCATGAGTGCGCGCGATGTTGCGCAGTTCGGCTCGGAAGTCTTCGGTTATCCGCTGCTCGATCTGGCAACCTATGATCCGCAGCAGGTGCTGACTGACGCGATCGACCGCAAGCTGGTGCAGCAACACCGTGTGGTGGCGTTGGCTAAGCGCGGAAATCGACTGTCGGTGGCGATCTCGGACCCGACCAACAAGGCGGCGCTGGATCAGATCAAGTTTCAGACTTCCCTGGCAATCGATCCGGTGGTGGTCGAGGATGACAAGCTCGGTGCAATCCTGAGCACGATGGCGGAGGCGGCCGGCGCCTCGATTCTCGACGTGCCAGACGATGATCTCAATCTCGAATTCACCGATGATGAGTCCCTGGCCAAGGCTGAGGAAGCGTCGATGCCGGATGTCGACGACGCGCCGGTGGTTAGATTTCTGCAGAAGATGCTGATGGACGGGATCCGCGACGGTGCTTCCGACCTGCATTTCGAGCCGTACGAAAAATCCTATCGCATCCGTTTTCGCACCGACGGCATCCTGCGCGAAGTTGCGAGCCCGCCGATTGCCATCAAGGAAAAACTGGCTTCGCGCATCAAGGTGATATCCAAGCTCGATATCTCGGAGAAACGGGTGCCACAAGACGGCCGCATGAAGCTTGTGCTTTCGAAGAATCGGGCCATCGATTTTCGGGTCAGTACTTTGCCCACGTTGTTTGGCGAGAAGATCGTCATGCGGATTCTTGATCCTGCCTCCGCCACGCTCGGAATTGACGCCCTTGGCTACGAGCCCGAGGAAAAGGAGCGCCTTCTAAAAGCGGTTCATCGCCCTTACGGAATGGTGCTGGTAACCGGCCCGACCGGTTCGGGCAAGACGGTCTCGCTTTACACCTGTCTGAACATCCTCAACCAGCCGGGGATCAATATTTCGACCGCGGAGGATCCGGCCGAGATCAATTTGCCGGGAATTAATCAGGTTAACGTGAATGATCGCGCCGGCCTGAGTTTCGCGGTGGCGCTGAAGTCCTTCTTACGCCAGGATCCAGACATCATCATGGTTGGCGAGATTCGCGATCTGGAGACTGCCGATATTTCGATCAAGGCGGCACAAACGGGGCACATGGTGTTCTCCACCCTGCACACCAACGACGCCCCCACCACGCTTACGCGCATGATGAACATGGGAGTCGCGGCCTTCAACATCGCTTCAAGCGTCATTCTGATTACCGCGCAGCGCCTGGCACGCCGATTATGCACCTGCAAGGAAGCTACGACCGTACCCAATGAAGCCTTGCTCGAGGCGGGATTTACCGAGGAGGACCTGGACGGCTCCTGGCAGCCTTATCGTCCGGTTGGATGCGATCGATGCAAAGGCTCGGGATACAAGGGGCGGGTGGGAATCTATCAGGTAATGCCGATTTCCGAGGAAATTCAGCGTATTATATTGAAACATGGAACTGCGCTTGATATCGCGGATCAGGCTGCACGTGAAGGTGTGCGCACACTCCGACAATCCGGGCTGGTAAAGGTGAAGCAGGGGCTCACGACAGTTGAAGAAGTGTTGGGCTGTACCAACCAATAGGCAGGCTTGAGTCCGGCTCGCGTCGGGTGAGCGGGAATTTGGAGGGCGATATGGCAACTGCTGTTGCGAAAGGAACCAAAGAGTTCACCTTTGTCTGGGAAGGCAAGGACAAAGCCGGCAAGACCGTCCGGGGTGAGTTGCGCGCCAGCGGTGACGCTGTGGTCAACGCCACTTTGCGGCGCCAGGGTATTTTGGTTACCAAAGTCAAGAAGCAGGGCTTCAGGAAAGGCGGGAGGGTATCCGACAAGGACATTACGCTTTTCACCCGACAGCTTGCAACGATGATGAAAGCCGGCGTGCCGCTGCTGCAGTCATTTGATATCGTCGGCAAAGGGCACGCGAACCCAGCGGTGGCGCGCCTGCTGTTTGAGCTCAAGACCGAGGTTGAAACCGGTTCCAGTTTGAATCAGGCTTTTCGCAAGTATCCGCTGTACTTCGACCCGTTGTTTTGCAATCTGGTGGCGGCCGGCGAACAGGCGGGTATTCTGGAAACCCTGCTCGACAGGCTCGCCTCGTACAAGGAAAAAATCCTCGCCATCAAGAGCAAGATCAAATCGGCGCTCTTCTATCCAATATCGATCATCGTCGTAGCTTTTGTCATTACCGCGGTGATCATGATTTTCGTGATCCCGGCTTTCAAGCAGGTATTTAGCAGCTTCGGCGCGGAATTGCCGGGACCGACGCTGGTGGTCATGGCGGTATCCGATTTCTTTGTCAGTTATTGGTGGGCGATATTCTCCGCGATCGGTGGCGGCTTTTACTTCTTTTTCGAGTCATGGAAACGCTCGAAGGCCATGCAGCTTTTCATGGACAAGGCCATACTCAAGGCGCCGGTATTCGGTGACCTGGTGCGCAAGGCAACCATCGCACGCTGGACGCGTACCCTTTCGACCATGTTCGCCGCCGGTGTGCCATTGGTTGAGGCGCTTGATTCGGTTGGTGGCGCGTCCGGCAACCAGGTTTACGTGATCGCGACCAAGGCGATCCAGGGCGAGGTGGCAACCGGTACCAGTCTGACGGTTGCCATGCAGAATGCGCAAGTGTTCCCCAGCATGGTGATTCAGATGGTGTCGATCGGCGAGGAATCCGGCGCGCTGGATTCCATGCTTTCGAAGGTGGCCGACTTTTTCGAAGCCGAGGTCGATGACGCCGTGGAGGCCTTGTCGAGTCTGATGGAACCAATGATCATGGTGGTGCTGGGTACGCTGATCGGTGGCATGGTGATTGCGATGTATTTGCCGATCTTCAAGCTTGGCGCAGTGGTCTGATCAGCATCATGGTGGATCACAAGCGGCGCTTGACAGCGCCGCTTCCTTTTCATGGTTGAGTTATTTCGGCAACAACCGCTACTTTTGTCTGGCGCGATATGCTTGCTCGGGCTTGCGGTCGGCAGTTTCCTCAATGTAGTCATCTATCGCTTGCCGCGCATGATGGAGCACGGCTGGCTGCTGGAGATCGAGGAGCATCTGCTTGATCGCGCCTGGCCGGTCCCCGAGGCGTTAAGCACATTCCTCAAGGCGCGCACGCGGCGTTTCGACCTTTTCGTGCCGCGCTCCGCATGTCCATCTTGCGGGCACAGTATCGGAGCACTGGAGAATATCCCGGTCATCAGCTACCTTGCCTTGCGCGCCCGCTGTGGCGGTTGCGGTACGCACATATCCGGCCGCTATCCGCTGGTCGAAATCGCAAGCGCATTGCTTTCGGCCCTGGTTGCCTGGCGTTTCGGCTTTTCCCTCGCATGTGCAGCGGCGCTTGTTTTGTGCTGGTCGCTGATTGCACTTGCCTTGATCGACTTCGATACCCAACTCCTGCCAGATTCGATCACATTACCTTTGGTGTGGGCCGGACTGGCGTTCAATTTGTTCGGCGCGCTCACAGATGCGCGCTCCGCCGTGATTGGAGCGATTGCGGGTTATCTGGCGTTGTGGAGTGTTTATTGGCTGTTCAAGCTGGTGACCGGACGTGAGGGCATGGGATTTGGCGATTTCAAGTTGCTGGCGGCCTTGGGAGCGTTCCTTGGCTGGCAGATGCTGCCGTTGATCATATTGGTGTCGTCGGTCGTGGGCGCGGTCATCGGGACTTTTCTGATTATTCTTGCGCGGCGAGGCCGCGAGGTACCCATGCCATTCGGGCCTTATCTGGCCTGTGCCGGTGTAATCGCCTTGTTCGCGGGTGACTGGTTGACTCGTGCATACCTGGATTTCCTGTGACTGCGTTGGCAAAGACCATATCCGGAAAACGGGGTGGCGGCGCAATGGTGGTCGGGCTGACTGGCGGCATCGGCAGTGGCAAGTCAACGGTTGCTGCCGAGTTTGAGAAACTGGGCGTGCCGGTTGTCGACGCCGACACGATAGCGCATGGACTCACCGCGCCGAATGGCTCGGGCATTGGCCCTATCCGGGCGCTGTTCGGAGAACAATTTATCGGATCCGATGGCGCAATGGATCGGCCGCGCATGCGTGCCCACGTGTTTGAGAATCCGCAGGTGCGTGCCCAACTCGAGGCTATCCTGCATCCCATGATCCGCGCGGAGACTGCCCGGCAGCTTGCCGCGCTGCAAGCACCGTACAGTCTTCTCATGATCCCCTTGCTGGTCGAGGCGGCCGCCAGCAATCCGCTGCATTGGCGCGACCGCTATGACCGCATCCTGGTGGCGGACTGCAGCGAGGAGACCCAAGTCCGGCGCGTGATGGCGCGCAACGGTTTTGATCAACCGGCTGTGCGGCGGATCATGGACACGCAGGCGAGCCGCGCGCAACGCCTTCTGCGCGCCGATGATGTGATCGACAACGAGGGTGACTTGGCCGCACTGCGGCCTCAGGTGATGCGTTTGCACCAAAGTTATCTGCACATGGCGGCAGGGCGAACATGAGCAGAAGTCCAAGGCTGGTCCAGATTTCAATTGTCAAGCGCGGGGCCTTGCTTCACAATCGCTGGCAATTGAGTCCGACGCCCGACATTCGTATTCAAATCAGGTGATTACCTACGAATATCCGCTATCCGAACGCATCCGCACGCTGCTGCGACTTGAGGATCTGTTCGACCGAACGCGCTATTTTCTGGCGCGCGAAGACCCGCTCGACCACCATTGCGCACTGGTGGCGATTTTCGAGATCATCGATGTTGCCGGTCGCGCCGACCTCAAGTCCGACCTGATGCAGGAACTTGAGCGCCAGCGCCAGGTGCTATCGACCTTTCGCGGGTCACCCGACGTCGCGCAAGATGCCCTCGATCGGGTACTGCGGGAAGCCGACGAGACTTTTTCCTCGCTGGCCACGAACGCGGGCAAGACCGGGCAGCACCTGCGCGAAAACGAGTGGCTCATGAGCGTCAAGAGCCGCATAAACATTCCGGGCGGCGCCTGTGAATTCGACCTGCCGTCGTATCATTTCTGGCTACACCGCTCGACGGACGCGCGCTTGGCCGACTTGAACGGCTGGCTCGCGCCATTGCTGCCCGTACGCGACGGTATTTCAATTGTGCTGCGCCTGTTGCGCGACAGCGGCAAAGCCGGCGCATTCACGGCGATGCAGGGCCAGTTTCAGCAGATGTTGTCCGGCAAGGTGGCGCAGCTGATACGGGTGCGACTGGACGATGATCTGGCCTTCATTCCCGAAATCAGCGCCAACAAGTATGCCTTGATGATCCGTTTCACTGAACCGGTTGCCGATAGCTCCGGCGCCTGGGGCGGCGCCAGGCCGCGCCAGTCCGAAACCAACGTGTCTTTCGAGTTGACTTACTGCAACTTGTAGGCAGGCGCATGCCGGCCAGCGTAGCATGTCCGACTTGTGGTGCCGAGGTGGTTTGGTCGACGGAAAGCCGCTTTCGGCCTTTCTGCTCAGACCGGTGCCGTCTGCTTGACTTGGGCGCCTGGGCCGACGAATCGTATCGTGTTCCGGTGCGCGAAGAACCGGATCCAGGTAGCGAAACCGGCGGCAACTGACGCCGGCTGTCGCGTCAGAGCCACGCGCCACGCATCATGGCAATACCGTGTGCGCTGTTGGCCGTGGCATTCGGCAAGTCCGCCGGTGACATCCCACCCAGCGCGTAGATGGGCAGTTGCGCGTCACGTGCCAGGGCGCCGAAGCGGGTCCAGCCAAGGAATGGGCCGTCGGGGTGTGTTGGCGTGGGGAGCACCGGTCCGAGCACCGCGAAATCGCAGCCGATCGCGAGCGCGCGTCGCAGCTCGACCTCGTCGTGAGCCGAGGCGCCTATCAGCGGAAAATCCGGCCGCTCGCTGACCTTTGCCAGTTGTGTCGCCGTAAGGTGCACTCCGTCGGCGCCGATGGCGTGCGCTAGTTCGACATCCGCATTGACCAGCATGCGCGCGCCGTGGGCGCGGCATCGGGCAAGAACAGCGGCCGCGAAGTTCCTGCGCGTCTCGGGAGCCATTGCACCTTCACGGACTTGCACCAGGCGCAAGCCCGCGCTCAAGGCTGATTCAAGGCGCAGCAGAAAGCCGGCCGCGCCGAGTGTGCCCGCATGGGTGATGGCGTAGACTGCGGGAAGCCCGAGAGCCTTGAGCACTGGACCGTTGGCTGGTAGCATCGGTCCGACGGTTTCTCGACCCGGCACCTGAAACTCGAAACACTGGCCATCAAGCCCGACCGGAACGCCGCGCCAACGCCTGACGCGGAAGAATCGTAGCCGGACCGACGCGTGCTCATAGTCGTGCCGGCGCAACAGCCATGGTTCAGCTTCGAGCACTTCGATTCCGAGTTCTTCGTGGATCTCACGCACAATCGCCTCGAAATGCGTTTCCCCCGGCTCCACTTTGCCGCCCGGAAACTCCCAATAGCCTGCGTAAACCTTTCCTTTTGGTCGTTGGGCCAGCAGGTAACTCCCGTCCGCTCGGGCAATGACGGCGGCAACAACTTCGACCAACTGCGGCATCTACTCTCGGGGCCGGTGTGTGCGACTAGCGACCGGGCTTGCGGCCAAATCTGGCAGGCGTCGCGACGACACTCCTACCCAACTTGCCCGCATGGTCGCGGGCAAACTGCCAGGCGACACGGCCGGAACGCGATCCGCGCTCGATGGTCCATGTCAGCGATTCCGCGCGTGCCTTTTCGATCTCGATTGCATCGCAGCCGAATTGCGCCAGCCAGTGGTCGACGATCGCGAGGTATTCATCCTGGTCGAACGGATAGAAGGAAAGCCAAATGCCGAAGCGCTCCGACAAAGAGACTTTCTCCTCAGCCGACTCACCCGGATGGATTTCCTCGCCTACGTGCTGATACTCGAGATTCTCGTGCATGTATTCAGGCAGGAGGTGGCGCCGGTTGGAGGTCGCGTAAATCAGCATGTTCTCCGATGCTGCATTGACGGACCCGTCAAGTGCCACCTTAAGGGCCTTGTAGCTGGCGTCCCCTTCGTCGAAGGAAAGGTCGTCGCAAAAAATGATGAACCGCTCGGGCCGCTTTTCGACCAGGTCGGTGATCTCCCCCAGATCCACCAGTTCCGACTTGTCGACCTCGATCAGGCGCAATCCTTTGGAGGCATACTTGTTGAGCATGGCCTTGACCAGCGATGACTTGCCGGTACCGCGCGCACCGGTCAGCAGCACGTTGTTGGCCGGCAGGCCATCGACGAACTGGCGCGTGTTCTGCTCCATTGTCTTGCGTTGCCGCTCCACGCCCTGCAGGTTCGAGAGCTTGATTTGAGACAGGCGTGGCACCGCTTGCAGCCAGCCGCGGCCATTGCTCTTGCGCCAGCGAAACGCCACCGCCGACTCCCAATCGGTTGGCTGCGGGGCAGGTGGCAGAACGGCATCGAGGCGGTCGATGAATTGCAATGCGCGGGAGATCAGTGTCTGGAGATCAGTCATACATTTGGTGTCGCGGTGCGCGACGCTTCGGTGTCTGGAACGATGTACTGCAAGCGCCCACCCTGGATTGAGGTGCGGGAACGAGTCAACTCCGATAGTCGGCGTTGATCGAAACGTACTCCTGCGAAAAATCGCAGGTCCAGAGCGTGGTCGAGGCCGCGCCGCGGTTGAGCAAGACGCGTACCGTGATTTCCGCCTGGCGCATGACGCGCTGGCCGTCCTCTTCCCGGTAATCCGAATCGCGGCCACCATTCTTGGCCACCAGCACGTCATCGAGATAAAGATCGATTCCCGCTTGATCAAGGTCGTCTATGCCGGCATAGCCCACCGCTGCGAGAATGCGACCCAGATTCGGATCGGAGGCGAAGAACGCGGTCTTCACAAGCGGTGAGTGGCCGATCGCATACGCCACCTTGCGGCATTCCTCGACCGTGGCTCCACCTTCGACCCGGACGGTGATGAACTTGGTCGCGCCTTCGCCATCACGCACGATGGCCTGCGCGAGTTCGATCGAAAGATCGGTCAGCGCTCGGGCGAACAGCTTGCCGTCGGGGGTATTTATGCCAGTGATCGCGGGCGCTCTTGATTGGCCGGTCGCGATTGCCACAAACGAGTCGTTGGTCGAGGTGTCGCCGTCCACGGTGATCGCGTTGAACGAGGCATCAGCGGCGCGGCCGAGCAGCGCATCAAGGACATGCTGCGAAACGCGCGCATCGGTGGCAATGAAGCCAAGCATGGTCGCCATGTTGGGCCGGATCATGCCGGCGCCCTTGGCGATCCCCGTAAGCGTTACTGACTCGCCGCCGATCGAAACCACGCGCGACGCCGCTTTCGGCAAGGTATCGGTCGTCATGATGGCTGTAGCCGCGTCCAGCCAGCTGGCACTGCCGCGTGATGCTGTGACGTCAGGCAGGCCCTTCAAAAGGCGCTCCATGGGCAATTGCTCCATGATGACACCGGTGGAAAACGGCAGCACTTGCTCGGCGCCAATGCCAAGCTGAAGGGCCAGGCTGGCGCACGTAGCACGTGCGTTGGCCAGCCCCAGAGCACCGGTTCCGGCATTTGCGTTGCCGGTGTTGACGAAGAGCGCCCTGATTCCGGAACCATTGCGCAAGTGCTCGCGGCATACCGTGACCGGGGCTGCGCAAAAACGGTTGCGCGTGAAGACACCGGCAACGCTTGAACCAGGCGCGAGCCAAAAGAGCAGCAGATCGCGGCGATTCGCCTTGCGAATGCCTGCTTGCGCAACTGCAAGCTCGACGCCCGGAACGGCAAGCAGTTTGCTGGCGAGGGGGGCACTCAGGTTGACCGGCAAAGCGAGCTCCGACAGATTGTTGGGACGGGCATTGCCCGCAAGCCGGTTCGGCTCGCGGCCTCAAATTTCACGCAAGTTTTCCATGACACTGCTTGAACTTTTTGCCCGAGCCGCAGGGACAGGAGTCGTTGCGCCCCACCTTCTTGGTAAAGCGCTTGAACGGTGCCAGCGCCTCGGAGGGCTCGTCGGGTTCCGCATTGGCAAGCGCATGCTGGAGCCGCATGCGGGCTTCCAGTTCATCCGCTTCGCGCTTGGCTTGTGCTTCGGCAGCTTCGACTTCCTCGCGCGATCGCACGCGTACGGTCATGAGTGTCTTGGTGACGTCGTGCTTGACGCTTTCGAGGAACGATTGAAACAGCTCGAACGCTTCGCGCTTGTATTCCTGCTTGGGATTTTTTTGGGCATATCCGCGCAGATGGATGCCCTGGCGCAGGTGGTCCAGTGCCGCCAGATGCTCGCGCCAATGATGGTCAATGGACTGCAACATGACCGAGCGCTCGAACGATGACCAGTTGTCGCGACCCACGGTCTCGACTTTGGCCTGATACGACCTCGCAGCGATACCGGCGACCCGACCGAGGATGTCCTCGTCGTTGAGGTTCTGGTCGGCCTCGGCCCACTTGTGCACCGGCGCATCCAGGCCCCAGTCATCATTGAGAATGGTGGTCAAGCCATCAAGATCCCATTGTTCCTCAACGCTGTCGGCAGGTACATGGGTGCGTACCAACTGCGCGAACACGCCTGCGCGCAGGCTGTCGACGGTTTCCGTGATGTCGTCGGAGTCAAGCAACTCATTGCGTTGCTGGTAAACCACTTTGCGCTGGTCATTCGCCACATCGTCGTACTCAAGCAACTGCTTGCGCATGTCGAAGTTGCGCGCCTCGACCTTGCGCTGTGCCGATTCGATCGAGCGGGTGACGATTCCCGCCTCTATGGCCTCGCCATCCGGCATGTTCAGGCGATCCATGATCGCCTTGACGCGATCGCCGGCGAAAATGCGCAGCAGCGGATCCTCGAGGGAAAGGTAAAAGCGTGATGATCCGGCGTCGCCCTGGCGACCAGAACGCCCGCGCAACTGGTTATCCACACGCCGCGATTCGTGGCGCTCCGTGCCGATGATATGCAGCCCGCCAGCGACGAGTACCTGATCGTGCAGTGCTTGCCACTCTTCACGCAGCTGACTGGCGCGCTGGCTCTTTTCGGCGTCGGCAAGGTTCTCGGTAGCTTCCACCAGGTCGACTTGCTTTTCGACGTTGCCGCCCAGCACGATATCGGTGCCGCGACCGGCCATGTTGGTGGCGATCGTGATCATTTTCGGCCGACCGGCTTGCGCGACGATTTCCGCCTCGCGGGCGTGCTGCTTGGCATTGAGAACCTGATGCGGCAACTTGTGCTTGTCGAGCATGCCGGAGAGCAACTCCGAGCTTTCGATCGAGGTGGTGCCCACCAGCACCGGCTGGCTCCGCTGAAAGCAATCGGCGATGTCGGCGATGATCGCATTGGATTTCTCGCGCGCCGTGCGAAACACCTGATCAAGCCGGTCCTTGCGCACCATCGGTCGGTGGGTTGGTATCAGCACAGTTTCAAGCCCGTAAATTTCCTGGAATTCGTAGGCCTCGGTATCGGCGGTGCCGGTCATGCCCGCCAGCTTGCGGTACATGCGGAAGTAGTTCTGGAAGGTGATTGACGCGAGAGTCTGATTCTCGGCCTGGATCGCCACATTCTCTTTCGCCTCGACTGCCTGATGCAGTCCGTCGGACCAGCGACGGCCGCTCATCAGGCGACCGGTGAATTCGTCGACGATGATCACCTCGTCGCTTTGGACTACGTAATGCTGGTCACGATGATAAAGGTGTGTCGCCCGCAGCGAGGCATACAAGTGGTGCATCAGGCCGATATTCTGCGGCTCATACAGGCTGCCGCCCTCTGGCAGCAGCTTGAGCCGCCCCAAAATCTCCTCCGCATGCTCGAAGCCCTTCTCCGAGAGGTGCACCTGATGTGCTTTCTCGTCGACCCAGAAGTCACCTGGAGGTTCAGGTTGGTCCGGTTTGGGTTCCGACGCCATGCGCGTGAGCAGAGGCGCCACCTCGTTCATCTTGTAGTAAAGCTCGGTGTGATCGTCAGCCTGGCCGGAAATGATCAATGGCGTCCGCGCTTCGTCGATCAGGATCGAGTCCACCTCGTCGACAATCGCATAGTTCAGCGCGCGTTGCCGGCGACCGCCCTTTTCATGCTCAAGGTTGTCGCGCAGGTAGTCGAAGCCGAATTCGTTGTTGGTGCCATAAGTGATGTCGCAGGCATACGCCGACTGCTTTTCGGCGGTATCTGATTCCGACAGGTTCACGCCGACAGTCAGCCCAAGAAAGCTGTAGAGTTTGCCCATCCACTCGGCATCACGTCGCGCCAGGTAGTCGTTGACCGTCACCACATGGACGCCTTTTCCGGTCAGTGCGTTGAGATAGGCTGGAAGGGTCGCGACAAGGGTCTTGCCTTCGCCGGTGCGCATCTCCGCTATCTTGCCGTAGTGCAGCGCCATGCCACCAACCAGTTGCACATCGAAATGGCGCATCGCGAGTGCGCGCTTGCCGCCTTCGCGCACCATGGCGAAGGCTTCGGCAAGGACTTCATCAAGTGCCGTACCGTCCTGAACCCGCGTTTTCAGTTGATCCGTCCTGGCACGCAGTTCGGCGTCGGTCAACTTCGCCAGTTCAGGTTCCAGTGCGTTGATCGACGCCAACTTGCGCGAATATTCCTTGAGCAGTCGGTCATTGCGACTGCCGAAAATCTTCTTGAGTAATCCGGTGACCATGGAGAGCTATCGTGTGATCTTACTTGGCGTTTGGCCGCGCGAATCCGCGTGCGATTTTGGGCTTGAAAGGAACGTACAACGCAGGCTACGAGGGTTCGGGGCGCGGAAAACCGGGGACGCGGCTCTGCGGATTACCGCCGATGTCCCGTCAACAGAGTCTCGGTTCAGCGCAGGTTTCGCGGCCACTTTAGCAACACACCCAAGTAGCAGCCGACGCCACTCCTCCAAGCCTTCATTTTACCATGCGCCCAACCCGCGCCTGCGGCCGACCGGTGCCCGCGGGTGCGATTCAAACTGATGTGGGGACGCGGTTAAGTGGCGCAACATTCGGATCGCTTGCCCAACATTGATCCCAGCTCCAACCATACGACATATCAGTTTGAATCGCACCCGGTGCCCTTAACCAGTGTCGGGCGGCTTGGTACTTTGGCTACCGAGGAAGTACAGGCGTGCCTTTGGCCACCTCGCGGGAAACGCCAGTCCGTGGTGGCTGCGATGCCGGTTGCGCAGCCTGCAAGAACTTGGCGGGATTTTGTGCTTGCCCTTTGTAACGCACTTCGAAATGCAAATGAGGCCCCGTGGACCGTCCGGAAGAGCCGACTTCGGCGATCTTCTGACCGCGCTTGATGATATCGCCCGCTTTGACCAGCACGATCGAGGAGTGTGCGTAACGCGTGACGATGTCTCCGCCGTGGTCGATCTCGATCATGTTGCCGAACGAATGATGCCACTCGGCCGCGATTACGACGCCACCCGCAGCGGCGACGATCGGCGCACCATGCTGCGTGATGAAGTCGATCCCTTCGTGCATCGCCGATTGCCCGGAGATGGGATCTATGCGCAGACCAAATCCGGAAGCGTTGTATTCGGCATTGACGGGTAAGGCTGTCGGCAGTCGCTTGGACTTCAGCTTGGCGTGGAATAACTCCGATTCGGCGACATTGAGGTGATCAGACCGGTTTTCGAGGCCGCGCGCGAGTTGATCCAGCTCGCGCGTGAAATCCTGCATCGACAAATCACGCACCGGCTCTGTCACCGCGCCGCCTCTGCCCGGCGGGTCGCTGTTCCGGAATTCCTGCGGTTTCAGGCCTGCCAATCCGGACACACGTTCGCCCAGAGCATCGAGCCGCATTAGCTGGGCTTGCATTTCTCCGAGCTTGATGGCCATCGCATTGAGGTTCTGGCGCATGAACTCGTCGTTCTTGCGCATGCCATCTGCTTGCGCACTGTTGAGCATGGATTCAAGGATCGGCAACTTGATGGACGCCGCGTACTTGATGCCGAAATAATAGATCGCGGCCGCGCCGCACAGCATCGTCACTGCCGCGAAAGCGGTGGCGAGCGTGAGATGGCGTACAGTCAGGGTCACAGAGCGTGGCGTTGCAAGACGATGTGCGAAGACAATAATATGCATTCCTGCCTACTTTCCTTGAATCGTACGTAGAGACCCGATTCCCCAACAAGCTGCGCGCATGCGATTTGACCCTGCAAAGCAATTGGCAGGCGCCTACCTGGCGCGCGCCGAAAATCTCGAGTCACTCGCTGGACGAGCGCTCGATTTGATCGTACTGCGTCGCTTATATCGGGAGAATATGCCTGCGGGACTCTCGCATGCCAGCGAACTGCTCAACTTCAGGAACGGGATCGTAGTCGTCTCCGCCGACCACAGTGCGGCGGCTGCCAAAATCAAGCAACTAACCCCCCGTCTTACTGCATTGTTTCTCGAAAAGGGCTGGCAGGTTAGCGCAATCCAGGTACAAGTTCAAGAACTCAAACCTCGTTGATAGTCAACGGTCTTTGTGTCGAAGTGTCGGAGAGCGTTGACCACCAAGGGCAAACGTGTTCCCCGACTGCAAAATAGTGTTTCGCGAATCGGAGTGAGCGCGCGCTAACATGAGCGATTGGATTTTGGCCATCCGTTGCGAAATTGGCATCCACAGGTGCGGCTTCGCGCTCTCGGCCTGTTGTACTTCGTGAGCGTAACTTTCAGGGTGTGCCGACCGATTTCTCGCCACCTTTCTTGTGCATGGCGATGTAGCGAGCGTGCGATTTTGTGCGGCACCTGACAGCGACGCAGTCGCACTTTCGCTGGCAGCGACTCATCGGCGCCACCCAAGTCCGTCAGCCAGCTAGAAGCGACGCTGATCGAGTTCGGAATGACAAGTTGCGATTGCACGCCGTTTAGGCTGAACCGGCCCTTCGTCAACCGCCTACAGCAACGCCAATCGCTCCAGCACCAGAACCGCAAAAAACAGGACGCCGCCAGCGATTGCCGCGGCGAAGATCCGCCGCGCAAGGCGCCAATAGAGCGGGTTGCGAGTCCAGACGTATAGCGCGATTGATACACATACGCCAAGGCCGGCGAGCAGGAAAATCCAGCGTGCTATGAGCATCGCGCCTGACCCATAGCGCGCCTTTGCCTGCATTTGCCCACTGCCCCTACCATGCCGTGGCGAGGTTGCCCTGGGGCGGCATGCGCGCGTATACCGGGCTCGCAGCTTCATTTTCGAACACTACGAACTCCCACGCATCCGCCCGTTCCACCAGCGTACGCAGCAAGCGATTATTGAGCGCGTGTCCTGATTTGTGCGCCGAGTAGGAGCCTATGATGGGGTGACCAAGGAGGTAGAGGTCGCCGACCGCATCGAGAATCTTGTGCTTGACGAATTCATCGGCATAGCGCAAGCCATCGCTGTTGAGAACGCGAAACTCGTCCATCACGATGGCGTTGTCCATGCTGCCGCCCAGTGCCAGGCCACCGGCGCGCAGGGCTTCGACATCCTGCATGAAACCGAATGTGCGCGCGCGCGCGATTTCCCTCGCATACGGCGTAACGGCGAAGTCGACGGTCGCCGACTGTCCTGTCTGATCTACCGCTGGATGCTTGAAGTCGATACTGAAAGTCAGACGGAAGCCCTCGAATGGCTCAAGCCGGGCCCATTTTGCTCCCGCGCCATCGCCATCGCGGACTTCTACAGACTTGATGAGCCGGACAAACTTCTTTGCGGCATTTTGCTCGATGATGCCGGCGGATTGCAGCAGGTATACAAAAGGGGCGGCGCTACCGTCGAGGATCGGAATCTCTGCCGCGGTAACCTCCACCAGTGCATTGTCGAGGCCCAGCCCTGCCATGGCAGACATGATGTGTTCGACAGTCGAAATTCGCACGTCGCCTGCCACTCCTTCGGCAATAAGGCAGGAGGACATGCGCGTATCTCGCACCGCTTCCGGGCTTACCCGAATGTGAACCGCGGGCAGGAGATCGGTGCGCACAAAAACAATGCCGGAATCCGGCGCACCGGGATGCACCGTCAAGCGAACCTTTTCGCCGGTGTGAAGACCGACGCCGGTAGCCGTTACCGATTGCTTGAGAGTGCGTTGCTTGAGCATTTCAGGTGATCGGACGCCCGCATGCAGACAGGACCGCGCTCGCATGTGACAGCGTCGCAGCATGGATGCTCCAAACCATCGCCGGTCGACATGCGCCTTCCCGAAACCCGGCCAAAGCCGGGTCAAACCGACAGGCGCGTGCGGCGACCGAATTTCAAACCTGGGTCATCAAGGTTTCGGCATTGCTCACGTCGAATTTGCCGGGTGCTTCGCGATTGAGAGACTTGACCACGCCGTCGACGACATACATCGAATAACGGTCGGATCGAACGCCCATGCCGCGCGCCGTCAAGTCGAGTGTCAGACCCAGGGCCTGGCTGTAGGCGCTGCTGCCGTCGGCCATCATGCGTACCTTGCCAGCTGCTTTTTGCTCGCGGCCCCAGGCGCCCATGACGAAGGCATCGTTGACGGAAATGCACCAGATCTCATCGACGCCCTTGGACTTCAATGTGTCGTGGTTCGCCAGGTATCCGGGGACATGTTTGGCCGAGCAAGTTGGCGTAAACGCGCCGGGCAGGCCGAAAATGGCGATCTTCTTGCCTTTGACCATGTCCTCGACTTTAAAGGAATTTGGTCCGACCGCACAGCCATTGCCTTCCACCTCGATGAATTCCGAAAGGACGCCTGCTGGCAGTACGTCCCCAATCTTGATAGTCATGCTGGTATCTCCTTTAGTTCGAACGGTGCGAATCAAAATCCGGCGGCGCCAGGTACACGCAAAGACTAAACCTTCGCCACTGGGCCGCTATTGTAGCGTCGCGAACTTCTGTCGCAAACCGGATTTTTCCGGAACGTGACAATTCAAGGCAAACACACCTGTGCGCGCAGGGATTGCGGTCGGCCCCGGCGCAGGCGCATTATCAACCTTGCGGCCTGCCCCAGCAATCGCGCACCTCGATTACCGGGGCAGGACGCGTAGTGCTCCAGGCGCGACGGCTTGCGCTTAGAATAAACTCATGACACTTGCGCGCAGCGCTGTGCATCCGAGAGTAAGGAATGACATGACCATTGTCGCAATGGGCCGGGAAATGGGTAGTCAGGGCAAGGCGGTTGCCGATGGCGTAGCCGCCGGGCTCGACGCCGTCGTCGTGCATTACGAGCTCATCGATCATATGGCGGACCGCAATCGCGTGCGCAAGAGCCATGTAGTGAGGCTGCTCGAGGAAGGAGACGATCTGGCGCGGCCTCTGACTGCCGAAGAGACGTTGCCGACCATACTTTCCGCAACCGAGATTCTGGACATAGCTTCGATTCCCGAGAGCGTTGTGTTGCGAGGCTGGGGCGGCGTGGCCCTGCTGCGCGGCGTGCCGCATGTCGTACGGGTGCGCATTACCGCCCCGATCGAGGTGCGTGTGCGCAACCTGATGACCAGTGTCAAGCAAGCCGACGAGGCCATGATCCGCGAAGAGATCAGTCTGTTTGACGAAGCCCATGCTGCGATCATGAAGCGCCACTTCGATGTCGATTACAGGGATCCGGCACTTTACGACCTGGTGCTGGACACCAGCGAGTTGCCGCCAGCGCAATGCGCGCAGTGCATCGTCGACTTCACGCGCGACAAGCGTTTCATCGAAACCCGCACTTCGCGCATGCGCCTGGTGAGTCTGACCACCCAGGCACACGTACTGGCCTTGCTCAAGTTGCATCCGCCGACACGTCACCTGGATATCGGCGTGACCGCGCGTGACGGCATTGTCGCTTTAACCGGTGAAGTGGCATCTGCCGACCTGAAGGCGCGCTGCGAACTGGTCGCATTGCGGGTGCCTGGCATCAGCGTGGTACACAACAACTTGCGAGTCGCGGTGCAGTAACCTGTCGGACCGAGGGAGCGCCGGTGCGAAAGTCGGCGACTGCGGGCCATGCATTTTTCACCACCTTCGTGGCACATGGCCGTGCAACGGGCCTGCAAATGCGGCAAGAACCGCCCTCCGGTTCACCGCACCATTCCCGAAAGACCCCAACTAGCCGTGATTGTTGGCCGCCGAGGTCCGCCGCAGGAGTCCCGACAGGGCGAATGCGGACAGGGCTGTGTTTCAACGCAAGCGTGGCGCACCGCCGCCCATGAATCTGCCCATGCCGCGCATCATCTTCGCAAGGCCCCCCTTCTTCATTTGCTTCATCATCACCTGCATCTGCTCGAACTGCTTCAACAGGCGATTGACTTCCTGTACCTGGACTCCAGCGCCTTTGGCGATCCGCTGTTTGCGTTTGGCCTTGATAAGGTCCGGGTGGGCCCGCTCGCTTGCAGTCATCGAATTGATGATCCCCTCCATCCGCTTGACTTCCCGTTCGGCGCGGTCAAGATCGGCACTCTGCGCGGCCTGGGTGATGTGCGAAGGTAGCTTGTCCATCAGGCCGGACAAGCCGCCCATATTGCGCATTTGGCCAATCTGTCCCTTGAAGTCTTCAAGGTCGAAGCCTTGTCCCGAGCGCATTTTGTCGGCGACTTTTTTGGCAACGTCGACATCAATGCTTTTTTGGGCTTCCTCGACCAGTGAAAGGATGTCGCCCATGCCGAGGATTCGGCCGGCCATGCGTTCCGGATGAAACACTTCGATCCCGGAGAGCTTTTCGCCAATGCCCGCAAACTTGATCGGCGCGCCTGTTATATGGCGCACCGAAAGGGCGGCGCCGCCTCGGGCGTCACCGTCGAGTTTGGTGAGGATCACCCCGGTCAGCGGCAGCGCGTCATGAAATGCCTTTGCCGAGTTGACCGCGTCCTGGCCAAGCATCGCGTCAACCACGAACAAGGTCTCGATCGGATCGGCGGCACCGTGCAACGCCCGGATTTCGTCCATCATCGCCGTATCGACGCCGAGCCGCCCGGCCGTGTCGACGATCAGAACGTCGTGGTAGTGGGTTTTGGCCCAGGTGATCGCCGCTGCAACGATTTCAGTGGGCTTCTGATCGGTGCTCGAGGGAAAGAAATCCGCGCCGGCCTGCGCCGCCACAGTCTCAAGCTGCTTGATCGCGGCTGGTCGATAGATGTCTGTGGACACGACCAGGACTTTTTTTCTGTGTTGCTCGCCGATCAGCTTCGCCAGCTTGCCGGCGGTCGTCGTCTTGCCGGCGCCTTGCAGCCCGGCAAGCAGGATCACAGCCGGCGGCGACGTCGCGAAATTGAGTGGACTGGCGTCCCCGCCCATGATGGCTGCGAGTTCGCGGTTGACTACACCGACCAGCGCCTGCCCCGGAGTCAGGCTGCCGACAACCTCGGTGCCCTGGGCTTTTTCCTTGACGCGCGCGATCAGGTCGCGCACCACCGGTAGCGCCACGTCGGCTTCAAGCAAGGCCATGCGCACTTCACGCAACATCTCAGCCATGTTGGCTTCGGTCAAGCGCGCTTCGCCTTTAAGCGTTTTGACAACTCTGGAGAGCCGACTGGTGAGGTTGTCTAGCATTGTGGTATTTGCGAGCGCCTTGTTGCACTACAATCATTTGATGGCCAAGATTTTACTCCACGCCTCTTCCGGACTCGTATACGCGATGCTCGCCCTGCACTTCTGGCGCAGTCGCTGGCAGCTGGGTGGCACGGCTGCGGCCGGGAGCACCAGATTGCGCGTCTGGGAGCGGTGTGTCCTCACGGCCGCGGTTTTTCTGCACGCGATTGCTATTGCCCACGACATGCTGGGGGACGTCGAGTTTCGCTTCGGCTTTGCGCACGCCCTGTCGATCATGGCCTTGCTTGCGCTGGTCTTCTATGGCGTGGAAAGCATGTTCTACCCACTGGAGGGGATGCCCGCACTGGTGCTGCCGCCCGCCGCCTTGTGCGCGTTCATGCCGGCGTTTTTCGCGGGCGCGCTGATGACCGGCAAGACTACAGCGCCGGCGTTTGTTGCGCATGTAATCATCGCGATGGGGGCCTATGCCTTCATTGCCATCGCCGCAGCGCATGCGACGCTGATGGCGATCATCGAGAGGCGCCTGCACTCACCCGGCCGGCACGCGGCGCCGGCAGGACTGCCGCCGCTGCTCACGATGGAACGCCTGTTGTTCCAGATGCTTGCCGCCGGTTTCGTGCTCTTGACCTTGACGCTCGCCAGTGGCGTTGTGTTCTCCGAAGAGATCTTCGGTCGTGCCCTGCGCTTCGACCACAAGACGGTGTTCAGCTTGATCGCATGGCTGATCTTTGCCGTATTGTTGCTGGGCCGCCATGCCTATGGTTGGCGTGGCCGCGCCGCTTTGCATGGCACATTCGCGGGGTTCGGCATGTTGTTGCTGGCCTATATCGGCACGCGCTTCGTGCTGGAAGTCGTGCTGAACCGCGTCTGAAGCTGGATCATGCCTACGAAAACACGGCACCAGCCCCTCTATCGCCGAATCACACACGGCAGTCTTGAATCAGTTCGATACGATCCAGGAGCGGCTCTTGGTCACTGCTGGTTCATTCGGTCTTTCCCTACGCTTGTCAGCGCGGTTCGAGCGAGCGCGTGCGCGCGGGCATGTCGCTGTCGACGTGATGGCTGGCGAGGGGGCCTGCTCCACCCGGTAGGCAGAGCCTGAATGGGAAAACTTGCCCTCCTTCTGCTGGTGGTAATTGCGGCCGTGTTGTGGTTTCGCTACAAGTCCGGGGCGGCAGTGACGCGCGCCAAACCAGGACCGGCGCCTGCGGTCGAGCAAATGGTCGCATGCTCAGAATGCGGCGTACACCTCCCCTTGAACGACGCTCTGTGTGACAAGGCCGGGCGTCCTTTTTGCGGCCAACCGCACCTGGATGCTGCGGCGGGCAAAAAGTGAGTTCAGCCAGTCTGCTCGATCCGGCGGCGGGGTTCGGAAGTTTGCCGCCAGCGGTGCCGGACGCCTTCTGGAAGTCACTGGGCTACTTCAATTTGTCCCGTCTGATTCTGGCCGGCGTGTTGCTGATCGCCATCGGCATGTATGGTGACAGCCGGGTCTTTGGCGCCACGGACCCGGCGCTGTTCTATCGGGTCTGCATAGCGTATTTTTTTCTTGCGCTGATATTTTGGTGGGCTCTGGGAAAGATACGTACGATGTTCCCGGTGCATCTGGCAGTACACGCGGTCACCGACATGTTTGTGATCGCCTTGTTGCTGCATGCGAGTGGCGGCATCAGGTCCGGACTGGGCATCCTGCTTCTAATGCCGCTGGCGGCCGCTGCGTCGGTATCCGGCGGGCGTACTTCGCTGTTCTACGCAGCGCTGGCTACATTCGCGTTGTTTGCCGAGAATACCTATTGGGTCGTGCAGTACGAAATAGGCTGGACCGACTACTTTCCGGTTGGTCTTCTTGCCGCAGGTTGCTTCACCGTGGCGTTGGTTACCAATCGACTGGCAAAGAGGCTGATCGCGAACGAAGATCTTGTGCGCAAGCGCTCGGCCGATTTGCGCAATCAGATCGAAATCAACCGACTGGTAGTGCGCGACATGCCAAGCGGGGTGCTGGTGGTCGACATCGGGGGCGCGGTGCGCCTCGCCAATCCCGAAGCCGAACGTTTGCTCGGCCATACGGGCCTGCACGGCAGGGATTTGGCGACACTCGCGCCGGCGCTCGCTCAGGCGGGCTTTGGCTGGCGCGATTCCGGTGCTTCAGGCCGGGCGCAACTGGAGATCGCCGGCCGCAATGTCCACGTTCGATTGCTCAATGCGGCGGGCGGCGCGGACGGTGCCTTGCTGATGTTCCTCGAGGACGCCAGCAAGCTCAAGGTGCAGGCACAACAGGTGAAGCTCGCCGCGCTCGGGCGCCTGACCGCCAATATCGCACATGAAATCCGCAATCCGCTGTCCGCCATCGGTCACGCTTCGGAGCTGCTTGCCGAGGAGACCTCGATGCTTCCCCAGGTGGCGCGCCTGACGCGCATCATCGCTGACAACACCGCCAGGCTCGATCGCATTGTGCAGGAAGTGTTACAGCTCAATCAGCGTGACCGTGCCGTAGCCGAGAAATTGCCATTGGTGGCGTTCCTGCAAGCGTTCGTAGACCAGGTGAGTCAAGCCGAGAAAATGCCGCGCGATGCGTTTTTGCAGCGCCTGCCTGCCTCGGCGTTTGTATACTTCGATCGGCAGCATCTGCATCGTATTCTGTGGAACCTCGTGAGCAACGCGTGGCGCCACTGCCGTCAGCGTTCTGCGTCGATCCAGATCGAGGTTTCGGTGGCGGGAGATCAAATGATTGAGCTACTGGTGATTGACGACGGTCCCGGGGTAAGCGAGGAACATGCGGGCAAGTTGTTCGAGCCCTTCTCTACCACCGAGTCGCGTGGTACCGGACTCGGACTCTTCATTGCCCGCGAGTTGGCGGAAGCCAACCGTGCGATGCTTGAATTCGTACCGTTGGCAGAGCGCGACCGGCGCGCCGACCAGGCACCTGGCGGCAGTGGCGCTGTTTTCAGGCTCATGATGGAAGGCCATGGCTAGCTCACGCGTGGCCGCGCCGGCGCAGCGCAAGTCAGGATCGAGCGCGCGCAATCCGCGCGTACTGGTGGTGGATGACGAAGCGGACCTGCGCGAGTTGCTTGAACTGACGTTGGTGCGCATGGGGCTCGATGTAGATCAGGCAGACGGCGTCGGAGGCGCGCGGGCGCTGTTGTTACAGCGCAGCTATGACCTGTGCCTGACCGACATGCGGATGGCCGATGGCGACGGCCTTGAACTGGTACGCCTTGTGTGCGAGCAATATGGCAACACCCCGGTGGCGGTAATCACGGCCTACGGCAGCACCGACAACGCTGTTGCCGCGCTCAAGGCAGGCGCGTTCGACTATCTGGCCAAACCAGTTGCATTGGAGCAATTGCGTACATTGGTGCGATCGGCCATCGACGTGCCGGCGCGGGCGCAGGGCGCTTCGGCGCAAGTGCACGGGCGTGCGTTGCTTGGTGACTCACCAGCCATGAACGAGGCGCGTCACATGATCGATCGGATCGCCGCCAAATTGGCGCCAGTCTACATTACGGGCGAATCCGGTACCGGAAAAGAGCTGGCTGCCCGCCGCATTCACGGGTTGAGTGGGCGCGGTGGCGCGTTTGTGGCGGTCAATTGCGGCGCCATTCCCGAGAGCCTGATGGAAAGCGAGTTCTTCGGTTATCGAAAGGGCGCCTTCACCGGCGCCGACGAGGATCGTGCCGGTTTTTTCCAGATGGCCGATGGGGGCACCCTGTTTCTTGACGAAATCGCTGATTTGCCGCTGATCATGCAAGTGAAGCTGTTGCGCGTTATTCAGGAGAAGCAGGTACGGCGACTGGGCAGTTCGACCGAGGATTTGGTTGACGTTCGCATCGTCAGCGCGACGCATCAGAATCTTGCGGCTTTGGTCAGTGCCGGGCGATTCAGGCAGGACCTCTTGTATCGCCTCAACGTGATTGAAATCAAGATGCCCGCCTTGCGCGAATTCCGTGAGGACATCCCTGCGCTTGCCAAGGCGATTCTGCAGCGCTTGGCAAACGAGAACGGACAGGCGGCCTCGCTGAGTGAGGATGCGCTACGAGACTTGGCCGCGTACGATTACCCTGGCAATGTGCGCGAACTCGAAAACGTGCTCGAGCGGGCAATGGCGCTGGCCACCGGCGATTCGATCGATGGCGCGGATCTACGACTTACACCGCTGCTGGCGTGCGCGCGCGCGCCGGCCGGCGGAGGTACCGGCGACACCCGCGACGCTGCAGAGGCGCCCTCGGAGCTATCGTTGCAGGAGTCACTGGATCATACCGAGCGTGAGCTGATCATGGCCGCGCTGGAGGCATGCGCACAAAATCGGACTGCCGCTGCCAAGCGGCTTGGCGTTACTTTCCGCTCTCTTCGATATCGACTGCAAAGGCTCAACATTGCCGATTAAGAGCCGGCCGCGTAAACAGGTGGTCAACACATTGGCGCATGCGGGCTGGCATCCGCAGGCGCGTCGCATAAGCTCACCCAATAGCGATGCCCGGCCGCCGGGGATTCGGGTGGTACTGTTGGTGATTCACAACATAAGCCTGCCGCCAGGCCGGTTCAGCGGCCCTGCAATTGAACAGCTCTTTACAAATCGGCTCAATGCCGACGCGCACCCTTACTTCCGCAGGATCGCCGCATTGCGGGTTTCGGCGCACTTCCTGATTCGTCGCAATGGCGAGTTGCTGCAATTCGTTGGCTGTACCGAGCGTGCCTGGCACGCGGGTGTTTCTACATGGCACGGGCGCCCGCGGTGCAATGACTTTTCCATCGGGATCGAGGTCGAGGGTACCGATACGCGGCCGTACACGTCGCGGCAATACACACGCCTTGCGCGGCTGACGCGAGCTTTGGTTGCGGCATTTCCCGATATCGCTGGTGTGGCCGGTCACGATGAAATCGCGCCCGGTCGCAAAACCGATCCGGGACGCAGCTTCGACTGGAGGCGTCTGGTGCGTGAGTCCGGCGTGCCGCCAGGCATGCGCGAACTTTGATGCCGATACTGCGGTGCTGAATCAAAAACTCTTGCGCGACTGGAAATCCTATACTAGACTTGGGTCTCGTTGGTATGTGGTACACCAGATGTTGTGGCTGGATTCAATCTAGGCACTTCGAGATATTTTGATTCGGTTTGGCAAGCACGGGCAAGGCGGGGGTCACACCCGAGTGGTGTCAGTTGAGGGGAAGGCCAGGGTTTTTGACCGCGACCGGCGAGGTTTGAGCCGCAGGACTGACGCCGTGAGGAGAGGCGGTCCATGCGCGACTCGTTGTGATTTCGGGCACATCACCGGCGCATCAGGGTGTTCTTTTTCTGCATAACGGCTTGTTCCATGCAGTCCGTCAAGCGTGCGTATCTGATTGTTCCAACACGATGAGCGGTATTACCTGCCGGCAAGTCGTTTGATCGGCCACAAATTTCAGGAGACTGAGTCAATGCAGTCAATTCAACGAAGTGAAGTCGGCTTGGCCGATGCCGCAGTGCTGGCCCAAGCCGGGAAGGCTGCTGCGAAGCCGCTGGACGCGGCGGCTTTGCAGACGCAATTCCGGATCATTCGTCGCAACGGCGCGGTGGTTCCGTTTGAACCGTCGAAAATCACTGTGGCAATGACGAAGGCGTTTCTCGCGGTCAGCGGCGGGCAGGGTGCGGCATCGGCGCGTATCCGCGAAGTGGTTGCTTCCCTCACAGATGCCGTGGTTGGTGCGCTGGTACGCCGTCAGCCGGCGGGCGGCACGTTTCATATTGAAGACGTACAGGATCAAGTCGAGTTGTCTTTGATGCGTTCAGGCGAGCACGAAGTGGCGCGGGCCTATGTGCTTTACCGTCAAAAGCGGTCCGACGAGCGCGCGCGCGCCAGGGAGCGCGCCTCGCCCTTGCCCAGCAGCGGAATCATGATCACCGACGACCGGGGTGACAAGATCGCGCTTGACGTTGTTCGCCTGCAGGGCTTGCTTGAATCGGCTTGCGAAGGCCTGCCCGAGACCAATCCCGGCCTGATCTTCGAGGCATCCCTCAAGAATTTGTACGATGGCGTTCCGGCAGGCGAGGTACGCAAGGCGCTGATTCTTTCTGCGCGGACAATGATTGAATCGGACCCGGCCTATGGCTACGTAACTGCGCGCCTGCTGCTGCACGATATTCGGCACGAAGTGCTCGGCTTGGAATTGTCCCAGGCCGAGATGGAAGTTGCATACGCCAGCTATTTTCCGAAGTTCATCAAGGATGGAATTGCCGCCGAATTACTCGATGAGCGGCTCGCGCAATTCGACCTGAGGCGTTTGGCCGCAGCGCTGGTCGGACGGCGCGATTTTCAGTTCGAGTACCTCGGACTGCAAACTCTGTACGACCGCTACTTTCTGCATCAGGACGAGCGGCGGATCGAGCTTCCGCAGGCGTTTTTCATGCGTGTGGCGATGGGACTGGCCTTGAATGAAGTGGACCGCGAAGCGCGGGCCATCGAGTTCTACGAGGTTTTGTCCAAATTTGATTTCATGTCGTCCACGCCAACCTTGTTCAACTCCGGTACCTTGCGCTCGCAGCTATCGTCGTGCTACCTGACGACTGTGGCCGACGACCTTGACGGCATCTATGAGGCGATCAAGGAGAATGCGCTGCTGTCGAAGTTCGCGGGCGGCCTCGGCAACGACTGGACGCCGGTGCGGGCGCTAGGCAGCTACATCAAGGGAACCAACGGCAAGTCGCAAGGCGTGGTGCCATTCCTCAAGGTTGTCAACGATACCGCAGTGGCCGTGAATCAGGGCGGCAAGCGCAAGGGTGCGGTATGCGCTTACCTCGAAACGTGGCACCTTGATATCGAGGAATTTCTTGAGCTTCGCAAGAACACCGGAGATGATCGGCGCCGCACGCATGACATGAACACCGCGAACTGGATTCCGGATCTGTTCATGAAACGGGTGATGGAGAATGCGGAATGGACTCTGTTTTCGCCTTCGGACTGCGTTGACCTGCACGACAAGTTCGGCAAGGAGTTCGAGAAAGCCTACGTGGCGTACGAGCAAAAGGCGGCTGCCGGCGAACTCAAGCTATTCAAGAAGGTTCCGGCCGTCTCGATCTGGCGCAAGATGCTTTCGATGCTGTTCGAAACCGGCCACCCTTGGTTCACTTGGAAGGATGCCTGCAATATCCGCTCGCCGCAGCAGCACGTGGGCGTCGTGCATTCCTCGAACCTCTGTACCGAGATCACGCTCAACACCAACGCTAGCGAGATCGCGGTGTGCAATCTAGGTTCGATCAATTTGCGCGCCCATTTGAAGGACGGCAAGACCGACCACGCCAAACTCAAGCGCACCGTGGCGACAGCGATGCGCATGCTCGACAATGTCATCGACATCAACTACTACGCGGTCGCGAAGGCGCGCAACTCCAATTTGAAGCATCGACCGGTCGGCTTGGGGATCATGGCATTTCAGGATTGCCTGCACGAGTTGCGGATTCCCTATGCTTCGCAAGAGGCCGTGGATTTCGCCGATCAATCGATGGAGGCGGTCTGCTATTACGCTTACTGGGCCTCGAATGAACTTGCGGCGGAGCGCGGACGCTACAGTTCCTACAAGGGATCGCTGTGGGACTGCGATATTCTGCCGCAGGACACGATTCGCCTGTTGCGTGCGGAGCGCGGGGGGTACGTTGACGTGGACGAATCGTCCACGCTTGACTGGGACGCCCTGCGCGCGCGCATGCGCGAACACGGCATGCGCAACTCCAACTGCGTTGCGATCGCGCCGACGGCCACGATCTCCAACATCATCGGCGTGTCAGCCTGTATCGAACCGACATTTCAAAACGTGTTCGTCAAGTCCAATTTGTCGGGCGAGTTCACCGTAGTCAATGAGTATCTGGTACGCGACTTGAAGCGCCTGGGCCTGTGGGATTCGGTAATGATCGCCGACCTCAAGTATTTCGATGGATCGCTTGCAAAGATCGACCGGGTTCCTGCCGAGATTCGCAGTCTTTATGCAACCGCTTTCGAAGTCGATGCAAAATGGATCGTCGAAGCGGCGGCGCGCCGGCAGAAATGGATCGACCAGGCGCAGTCGCTCAACATCTACATGGCAGGGGCGTCGGGCAAGAAGATGGATGACACCTACAAGCTGGCCTGGATGCGCGGGCTCAAGACCACCTACTATCTGCGCACCCTGGGAGCTACCAATGCGGAGAAGTCGACCGTCAAAGGCGGCCAACTCAACGCAGTTCCCACCGATGGAGAGTCGTCGCTGGCGACGGCGTCCGCACCTGTGCACGAAGTGGTTGGGCAGGTCTGCGTGCTGCGCCCTGGCGATGCGGGTTTTGACGAGTGTGAAGCTTGTCAATAGCAGTATGAGCAATCAAGAGTATCGAATTCCGCGCCAGGCGTGGTTGCAACACGGAGTGCAATGAATGCTAAGTTTTGAAGATGACGTACCGATGATCAGGACAGCCGGAGCGGGCGCCATGCTCGGGGTTCGGGGCGTTGCCGATGCGGGCTATGCAAAGGTAGCGCCCCTGCTGCATGCTGCGCCTCTCGCCGGCATGCCACGGGCTCCCCGCAGCGTTTTGCCCGGAAGCGCTGCCGTTGCGGTTGAACAGCGTCGCGTAAACGTCGCCGACAAGCGCATCATCAACGGCCAAACCGACGTCAACCAGCTTGTGCCATTCAAGTACAAGTGGGCGTGGCAGAAATACCTTGATTCCTGCGCCAATCACTGGATGCCGCAGGAAATCAACATGAACCGTGACATCGCCTTGTGGAAGGACCCGAAAGGTCTGACCGAGGACGAGCGGCGCATCATCAAGCGCAACCTGGGTTTTTTTGTTACTGCCGACAGTCTCGCTGCCAACAATATCGTGCTTGGCACTTATCGCCACATCACCGCACCCGAATGCCGTCAGTATCTGCTGCGCCAGGCGTTTGAGGAGGCGATCCACACCCACGCCTACCAGTACATTGTTGAATCACTCGGACTTGAGGAAAGCGAGATATTCAATGCCTACAACGAAGTCAGTTCGATTCGGGCCAAGGATCAATTCCTGATACCGTTTATCGAAACGCTGACGGACCCGCATTTCAAGACCGGGACCGAGGAGAACGACCAGAAGCTCCTGAAAAGCCTGATTGTGTTCTCCTGCATGATGGAGGGACTTTTCTTTTATGTTGGATTCACGCAGATTCTGGCGATGGGCCGGCAGAACAAGATGACCGGTGCGGCCGAGCAGTATCAATACATACTGCGTGATGAGTCTATGCATTGCAATTTCGGCATCGACTTGGTCAACCAGTTAAAGATGGAGAATCCGCACCTGTGGACACCGGTGTTCCGCGAAGAGATTCGCGCTCTATTCAAGGAAGCCGTTGAGCTTGAGTATCGGTACGCCGAAGACACCATGCCGCGTGGTGTGCTCGGTCTCAACGCACCGATGTTCAAGGGTTACCTGCGCTATATCGCCAATCGGCGTTGCCAGCAGATCGGTATTGACCCCTTGTTTGCCAACGAGGACAATCCGTTTCCGTGGATGAGCGAGATGATCGATCTCAAGAAGGAGCGCAATTTTTTCGAAACACGCGTCATCGAGTATCAGACCGGCGGCGCGTTGAGCTGGGATTGATTGAACTCGTGAAAACACACCATGACAGCGTGATCAGGTTCTGAATGCAAGGCATCAATAAAAACGGTTTTGATGTGGTGATAGCGCAAGCCGGAGCAGGCATGCACGCAGGGAAAGATGCCTCTGTGCGCTGGCCCGGGTTGGCGACACATCACCTCCAAAGAAAACGCCGGGCGCATGACGCGCACCGGCGTTTTCTTTGTGGGCGCGACCATGCGGATCATTCCGTATGGTCGCAGTACGGCATTCATTAGCGCAAGCACTTTCAAGTGCGGCTTGCGCCGATGAATAATCCGGGCTCGTACAGACGGGTTTTTTAGTTGGTAGTTTTTTTGACTCTTCATGAAGGAGAAGCAACATGGCAACTGCAAAGAAACCAGCAGCGAAAAAGCCCGCCGCCAAAAAACCGGCGGTGAAAAAGGCTGCAGCAAAGAAACCGGCGGCAAAAAAGCCGGCGGCCAAGAAAGCGGCTAAGAAGCCTGCGGCGAAAAAAGCCGCAGCCAAGAAGCCTGCGAAGAAAGCGGCGAAGAAAGCGGCGAAAAAGGCCGCCAAAAAACCCGCCAAGAAAGCGGCCAAAAAAGCCGCCAAGAAGCCTGCGAAGAAGAAGGCCTCTAAAGCAAAGCCTGCCGCAAAGCCGGTAGCATCCGCCAAGCCGGCGGCTGCTACCAAACCGGCTGCTGCCAAGCCGTCAGTCGCTGCTGCACCCGGCGTGCGTCCTGCGCTGAATCCAGCGGCAGCTTGGCCCTTCCCTACCGGAAGCCGCCCTTAAGGCTTTGCGAAGTTTCCCCGGTCGAGTTTATCGACCGGGGCCTTACAATCCGCGAGACAAGGCAACTTGCTCGCGGATTTTTTATTTGTTTGAACGGATATCAAGGTGTTCGACGACATTCTCTCCATCGTGTTGCGCGCGTTGTACTGGGTGCTGGTGCCCGCCGCATTGCTGCGTTTCCAGATGCAGGCGGTGCGCGCACCATTTCGCAATCCGGTCGGCCAGTTCATTTGCGCGGTAACAGACTGGGCGGTGAAGCCGCTGCGGCGCGTCCTTCCTGGGAGCGGTGGCTACGACTGGGCGAGTCTGGCGGCTGCTTACGTGTTTGAATTGCTGCACGGCCTCTTGTTCGATGTGCTGTCGATGCGCCTGTCGATCTTTCGCGGCGCCGTCGTGCCATGGCTGGCCGGAAGCGGTTTCGGAATCCTGGGCGCGATCCTGACCGTGGCGATTGCCTGTATCGTGGTGTATGCGGTTCTCTCGTGGATCCGTGCCGACTCGCCGGTTGGCGACATTCTCGACGGCCTGGTCAATCCGTGGCTCAGGCCGATTCGCCGGCGCCTGCCGATGGTCGGCGGATTCGATCTTTCGCCATTGGCCTTGCTCGTACTGCTACAGATCGGCATGGTGATTCTGGGGCACATCCAGACATCGGCGCTGGGCATGCTGGCGCGCCTCTGACCTGGATGCGATGCGATGGCGAGCCGGCCCTGCCTGCGAATCCACGCGCCGCAAGATCAGCACGGTCGGCAAGCACGGCCGATGGTGCGGGCGGTGTTGCGGCGCATGACCCCAAGGTGCGGGCGGTTCCGCATTGCCAATCAAGGCCCGCCGCTGCTGCTGCAAGATGTCAGGCCACGGCGACGTCCACGATCACTTTCGTTACTGCGGCGTACCTAGCAGCCGGCCTGTGTTGCGCGACTCAGTAGCGGCGGGGTCCCTCGACAACGCGAGACGCCGCAGTCGTGTTTGCCGGTCGCAAGGGTGGCGTGCCCCCTTCTTGAATTGCCGCCTACCGCGTAACGCGGGTGGGGCCAGTGCCGGACAGCAGCCGAACCCGTTCACCTGGCCGAAAAGTCTCGTCGGCTTCCTGGGTGATTGCGCGCAGTTCGCCATTGTCCAGCTTGACCGTGATCTCGAGACCCGGTTTGCGCGTGAACGCTCCTTCCGCCGCCCGCCCGGCAAGCCCGCCCGCAACTGCGCCGAGCACAGTGCCGACAATCGATCCGCGGCCACCACCGACATTGGCACCCGCTATGCCGCCAACGATGCCGCCGGTGGCCGCGCCGACGCCACCTTGCTGGGGTTCGATGGTGACCTGGCGCACGCTTTCGACCACGCCCATGCGCACGGTTTGCTCGCGTTGCGCCTGGCCCGGCGTGTAAACGCTGCCCGAACTCGACCGGCCGGCGCAGCCTGCCATGCCAACGATAGCGGCAAGCAATGTGAGCGCTACGGTCTTGCGTGAAATGATTGACAGCGGGATGTTCATACCGACCTCTCCGAATGTGCGTTGCAGGTGGGCCTCACCAAAGGCGCGCTCCGAAAGACTGCGCATACAAATCGCCGATTTCCGCCCTGCTCATGCGATGATTTTGCGCACCGCGTTGAGCAATCTTCATGCTTCCCATGATGCTTGCCAGGCGCCCGGACTCGACCCATGGCAGCCCGTTGGCGATGCCGAACAACAAGCCGGCCCGGTAGGCGTCACCACAACCGGTGGGATCGACAACATCTGCTGCCTTAACGCTTGGGATGTCGAAGCGTTGACCGTCGGCATAAATGAACGAGCCTTCGGCGCCTCGGGTCACCACCAGGCCCTTGACGTGTTTCGCGAGTGATTCAATGGTGCTTCCGGTCTTCTCCTGAATCAACTTGGCTTCGTAATCATTGACCGCCAGGTAGTCCGCCATGCTGATGAAATCCATCAATTGCTCGCCTCCGAACATCGGCAGGCCCTGTCCGGGATCAAAAATGAACGGCACCCCGGCTTCAGCGAACTCACGCGCATGCATGAGCATGCCATCACGGCCGTCCGGTGCCACGATGCCAAGCTTTACGTCGTCAGCATCTTTGACGTGATTGACCTGCGAAAAGTTCATTGCGCCCGGATGAAACGCCGTGATCTGGTTGTCGTCGAGATCGGTTGTGATGAACGCCTGTGCGGTAAAGGTTTCCGGAACAACAGCGACGTGGCTCGTGGAAAGGCCAAGGTTCTTCAGTCGTTCGAAATAGGGGTCCGAGTCCACCCCTGCCGCGGCCATGATCAGCGGTTCGTCGTCCGGGCGCGCCGCAAGCATCTTCATGTTGTAGGCGATATTGCCGGCGCAGCCGCCGAATTCGCGGCGCATCTCGGGCACCAGGAAGGCGACATTCAAGATGTGCACCTGATCGGGCAGGATGTGATCCTTGAAGCGACCTTCGAAGACCATGATGTTGTCAAAGGCCATCGACCCGCAAATCAATACCGACATGGGATTCCCTTTACCGGTGGCTGCAGCCGACGCGGTTGCCTGCCAAGCCCCGTATTGTACGTGCAGGCTTAGGGATAAAAAGCGTACAAGCGATAGCCATTCGCCTTGAGTTTTCCCGGGTCGACAAAGATCCGCAGCTGCAGCTCACTGCCGGCACCGATGCCCGCGCTTGAATTGCCCGGCGCGTAGTCCGGGGCTTTGAGTACGCGCCTGGACAAAGGCATGTCCAGCGCATCAGTCAAGGTGATCTCGAGTAACGGCAGGCTCTGAGCGAACGCCGCGCGGTTACGCAACACCGCGGAAAGAACCAACAAGCTGCTGTTGGCCGGGTCCGCCTGCAAGTCGGACGACTCGATGCTGATCGCCTGCGCGTCCGTGGGCGGCTCGATCCTGCAGCCAAGTTCAGCGCAAGCAGCCTCCAGCAAGGGCTTGCTCTGCGGATACAGGGCAGCAAGCTGGTCGCGATAGAACCAGGCACCCTGAGCGCACAAGGCGAGAAACGCAAAGACTGCGCCGGCCAGACTCCACCACCTAAAGCCAAGCGCCGCCTCCACCGGATTTAACAGAACTGAAGAAGTCGGGAGCTCGGCGGACACCCGGCTGGTGTCTGCGACCTCCTGCTCTGGTGGCGTCGGCGCACCGAACAGATCATATGAACCTGCAACACCATCCGCGGCCGTCGGCGCATCTGCATTGCCAGGCTCTTCAGAAGCATTGGCTGCCGCTGGATGGGGCAGCAAATGGTCAAGCGCATTGAAGACCGTGCTGCACTTGCCGCAGCGAACCATTCCCTGACGCGACACCAGTTGCTCGGTGGTGATGCGAAATGCGGTATGGCACGCAACACAGCGCGTCAGCATGGTCATCTGTTGAGAAGCGCAAAATTCATGACAAAGGCAAGCCTACGGCGAGGCTGTCATGATCCTCGGAGCGATCGATAGATAGTGTTTTCACGTAAACGTCAGGCTTCATGCCCTCTAGCGCGCGACCCGGTGCTCACCGAATTCAACAACGCCGACCGGGCGAATTTACCAGTCACGCGGCGGCCACCCCGGTTAGGCATGTCCAGCCATCGTCACGGCCGCAGCTTTGAAGCGCGATCAGCGGCGCATAGGCGGCGACAACCTCGTGCTCCTGTGATTCCAGAATACCAGAAAGGGTCAGCCGCCCGCCCGGCGCGAGATGGCCCACGAGGGCGGGCGCGAGCAGCTTTAGGGGGTTGGTCAGGATGTTGGCGATCACGACGTCGGCTCTGAGCGCCGCGCATTGGTCGACGTCCCGGACTTCCACGGTGCAAGCGTTGGCTTTCGCATTGTCGCGCGCCGTTATCAGCGCTTGTGCATCGATGTCGGTTGCGCAAACCGTGCTCGCACCCAGGCGAGCGGCAGCGATTGCCAATATTCCCGAGCCGCAGCCATAGTCGAGAACCGAGCGACCGGCAAGCGTCTGGCCATCCAGCCATTGCAGGCAAAGGCGTGTTGTGGGGTGGCTGCCGGTGCCAAATGCCAGTCCGGGGTCAAGGCGAATCACCAGTGCGTTCGGGTCGGGGGCCGCATGCCAGCTCGGAACAATCCAGAGCCGCTGCGAAATTCGGATCGGTTCGAACTGCGACTGGGTCTTGGTTACCCAATCCTGGTCGGCCACTTCATGCAAGCCAAACGACGGCGGTTCGATACCGCAATCGTCTGCAGCGGCGGCCAACCGTGCGCCCGCATCACACTGCGCGTCGAACAGGGCGACCAATCGATTGCGCTGCCAGATGCGGCCGGCGAAGCTGCCGGGCTCACCGAAAATCGGACGCTCATGGTCACTTCCGGCATCGGCGTCTTCGACACTGACCGAGAGTGCGCCATGGTTGATCAATGCGTCACTCAAGACCTCCGCGACACCTTCGTCACACGTACAGCGCAGTTCAAGCCATGGCATGAGTGGCGCTTATGCTGCGGCGTATGTGGGGGCTGGCGCTTCTCTGGCGATGCCGGGTTGCGCACTGTCCATCGCGCAAGGTCGTGCGCGTGTTCGCGGCAGTTCGTCAGACTCAGGCATTTTTCAGTCCGGCCAGTTTCTTTTCGAGGTAGTGGATGTTGGTGCCGCCGGCGATGAAGTGGGTGTCGTCCATCAGTTGCCGATGCAAGGGCAGGTTGGTCTGAATGCCTTCGACGATCATTTCCGACAAGGCAATGCGCATCCGCGCCAGGGCTTGCCCGCGGTCACCGCCGTAGGTGATGACCTTGCCGATCATCGAATCATAGTTCGGCGGTACGAAGTAATTGCTGTAGGCATGGGAATCCACCCGCACACCGGGGCCGCCCGGCGGGTGGTACGAGGTGATGCGTCCCGGAGAGGGGGTGAAATTGAAGGGATCTTCGGCATTGATCCGGCATTCGATGGCGTGGCCCTTGAGCTGGACATCGCGCTGGCGAAACGACAGGCGCTCGCCGGCGGCCACCTTGATCTGTTGCTGCACCAGGTCGATGCCGGTGATCATTTCGGTTACCGGATGTTCGACCTGGATGCGTGTATTCATTTCGATGAAGTAGAACTCGCCATCCTCGAACAGGAACTCGAACGTGCCGGCACCGCGATAGCCGATCTTGCGGCAGGCGTCGGCGCAGCGTTCGCCGATGCGGTCGATCAGGCGCCGCGCAATTCCCGGCGCCGGCGCTTCTTCGATGATTTTCTGGTGGCGCCTTTGCATCGAGCAGTCGCGCTCGCCCAGCCAGACGGCGTTGCGAAACCCATCTGCCAGAACCTGGATCTCGATATGGCGCGGGTTCTCGAGAAATTTCTCCATGTACACCGTCGGATTGCCGAATGCGGCTTGCGCTTCACCGCGCGTCATGTTGACCGCGTTGATCAGGGCGGCCTCGGTATTGACCACGCGCATGCCGCGCCCGCCACCGCCGCCCGAGGCCTTGATGATGACCGGATACTTGATCTCGCGGGCGATCTTGACGATCTCCTTGGGGTCATCCGGCAATGCGCCGGCGGAGCCGGGAACGGTGGGCACACCGGTCTTGATCATCGCCTGCTTCGCGGAAACCTTGTCTCCCATCAAACGAATGGTTTCGGCGCGCGGGCCGATAAACGTGAATCCGCTTTTTTCCACCCGCTCGGCGAAATCCGCGTTTTCGCTCAAAAACCCGTAGCCTGGATGAATCGCTTCGGCATCGGTCACCTCAGCTGCGCTGATGATCGCCGCCATGTTCAGATAGCTCTGCGGGCTTGGCGCCGGACCGATGCAAACCGATTCGTCGGCCAGCTTCACATACTTTGCATGTGAGTCGGCTTCTGAATGAGCAACGACCGTGCGGATACCCATCTCGCGGCAGGCACGCTGGATGCGCAACGCGATCTCACCGCGATTGGCGATCAGGATCTTGCCAAACATCGAAGTTCCCCTTGGTAAGGCTGGTCAGTCGATGATGAACAGGATTTGGCCGTATTCTACCGGCTGACCGTTCTCGACCAGTACTTCGCGGATCACGCCGGCCCTTTCGGCCTGCATCTCGTTCATCAGCTTCATCGCCTCGATGATGCACAACACATCGCCTTCCTTGACCACGCTGCCGACATCCACATAAGCCTTGGCGCCAGGAGAACCTGATCGATAAAAGGTGCCGACCATCGGAGCCTTCACTGGAAAACCCGGTGGCTCGACTGCTGGCTGCGCCATGGCATCTTGAGCTGCGGTTGGCGCAGCAATCTGCGGCACTTGAGGAGCGTGGGGCGCAAGCATGTAGGCTTGTGCCGGTGGCGGCGCGTGGGATTTGACGATGCGGACTTTTTCCTCTCCCTCCGTCACTTCAAGCTCACTGATTCCAGAGCTCTCAACGAGTTCGATTAAGGTCTTAAGTTTTCTTAAATCCATCGATAAACCCCTTAATTGTCGTTAAAAGACATACTTCATCAAGCACCCCAAATGTCTACTTAGGCGGTCCAACGAGTGTGATTCGAAAGGCTCATGGCGCGTGGAAAGAAGCGGGATTTCGAATCGATAGGCCCTCGACGCGCCATTTTAACCGAGACTCAAGTCTTGCTGGCGGCCTTGGCCGCGACAACCAAATCTTCGTAACTGGCTCTTCCCAGTCGGACCATCACGGATTTGCCGTCCGCGTCAATCACCAAGGTGAAAGGTAATCCTCCGACTTGATTGCCGAGTGCCTTGAGCATGTCCAGGGACTCCGCCCCACCTTCAAGCAAGGTATAGGTGATTCCGATTTTTTCGGCAAAAGCACGCATATTGGCTGCATTATCGATGCCGATACCAACAACTTTGATTCGATCCCTCATCTCTCCGGTGGCCAGCCGCTGAAAATCCGGCATTTCTTCCTTGCACGGGCCGCACCAGGTGGCCCAAAAGTTCACAACCAGCGGTTTGCCTCTGAGCGACGCCATGCTTACCTTGTTGCCGCGCAAGTCGGTCAGTTCGGCGGCCCAAAGCGGATCGAGAGATACCGATGGGTTGGCCTGGAGGCGCATCCATCCAAGCCACGCGCCGATGGCCAAGGCGGCCAATCCTGCCAACAGAAGCGGGGAGTTCCGTTTCAACCACAGCATCGAATCATTGCCTTGCGCAAGTGTGAGGGCCAGCAATTGACATTTCCGGCATTGCTTTGGCGGTGCGGCGAAAGTTCGCGCCATGGTGTGTCGCGCCGGAGCGGTGCCTGCATTGCGCACCAGGGTCGGAATCAGCGGATCGCGGCCAGAAAACGTCGCGTCGTTGTTTCATTCTCTTCGGCCTGTGCAAGGGCCAAAACCTGTGCTGCGGTTCCATGTTCGGCGTGTCCCGACGTTCCCGGTTTCATGGCGTGGCGTTCCTCTGTTGCGGCGAACACCGCGAGCCGCACCCGGTATTCATCGCGATTGAATTCGAGCGATGGAACGCGAGTCTGCAAGGCCTTGATGAAATGCGCTCGCATGCCAGTCGAGTAGGCGAGGCTGCGGTTGAGAAGCCCCAGCTCCAGTGCCTTCAAATCGTCGGTAAACAAATCGATATCGATCGCGGCTGCGCGCGTTGCCGTGCCGTTCCACGCAGCTCCGGCAAGGTAAGGGCGATAGGATGCGAGTTCGCGCATGACTTCCAGTGCCACTCGTCGCATCTCAAGCAGGCGCTGGCGCTGTTCATCATTCTGGAAGAGCGCCTGATAGGCGCGCAACTCCTGCTCGATTTCCAGATTGTCGGGAAGGCCATCGCTATCGGTATAGCCCAGGTGACGGGCGGCTTTGCGCTTGGCGGCACCAAAATCCGCCAGCCCGTCCTCGGCGATCAGACGCGCGGCTTGTGCGGCGATGGCGCGGCGCGCAAGTGCGGTGCTTTTCGGACGTTTGGCCATACAGTGATTCTACCGTGGGTACGCCTGGGCCTCGGATAAAATCCGGCCCATGCATATACATGTTCTCGGGGTTTGCGGCACCTTCATGGGGGGCGTCGCAGCGTTGGCGCGAGCCGCAGGCATGCGCGTCACCGGTTGTGATGCCAACGTTTATCCGCCAATGAGTACACAACTCGAAGCACTGGGCATCGAATTGATTCCCGGGTTTGCGCCTGACCAGGTATCGCTTCAACCCGACCTGTTTGTGATTGGTAATGTGGTTTCGCGTGGCAACCCCTTGATGGAGGAAATCCTTGATCGCGGCCTGCCGTATACCTCGGGCCCGCAATGGGTGGGGGCGCACATTCTGGCAGGACGTCACGTACTGGCTGTCGCGGGCACGCATGGCAAGACCACCACGGCGTCGATGCTGGGCTGGATTCTCGAGGCAGCCGGGCGGGCTCCAGGGTTCTTAATTGGCGGGATTCCTGAGAATTTTGGTGTTTCGGCACGCGCTGCGGGCAATTCATCCGTTTTTGTAATCGAAGCCGATGAATACGATACGGCTTTCTTTGACAAGCGCAGCAAGTTCGTGCATTACCGCCCAAGGACTGCGGTACTCAACAACCTTGAGTTCGACCATGCTGACATCTTCGGCGATTTAGGCGCTATCGAGACACAATTTCATCACCTGGTGCGTACCGTGCCGCGTAGTGGCAGGCTTTTGGTGAATGTCGGCGAGGCCAGCCTGAAGCGGGTGATTGAGCGCGGTTGCTGGAGCGAAATCGAGTATTTTGGCGGCCCGATGGGGTGGGAGGCCGCCGCTATGGCAACCGACGGCTCCTTTGAGATCGCCTTTGCGGGGCGCCCGTATGGTCGCGTACAGTGGGATTTGCTTGGTGAACATAACCGCATGAACGCGCTCGCAGCGATTGCCGCAGCCCGCCACGTAGGGGTCGAGCCTGCCCAGGCAATTGCGGCACTGCGCGGGTTTCGCAGCGTCAAGCGGCGCATGGAGGTCCGCGGGCAGGTGGCGGCAGTCACGGTATACGACGACTTCGCCCACCATCCGACGGCGATCGCAACCACCATCGCCGGTTTGCGCGCGCGCGTCGGCGCGGCACGCATTCTCGCGGTACTTGAACCACGTTCAAACACCATGAAGCTTGGCGTCATGAAAGCCGCTCTTCCGCACAGTCTGAGTCAGGCAGATCTGGTGTTCGGATACGGCGCGCTTGAAGGCAAGGACTCGCTTGGCTGGGACTTGGCTGCGGCTCTGGCCCCGCTAGGCCAAAAGGCGTTGACCTACACGGATGTCGACACGCTGGCAGCCGCGGTGGTGCGTGCAACCCGCCCGGGCGACCATGTGCTGGTCATGAGCAACGGCAGTTTTGGGGATATCCATCGCAAAATTCTTGATCGACTTGCATGATCGTCTACCTGCACGGGTTTCGTTCGTCGCCGCAATCGTCCAAGGCACGGCTCATCGGCGAGCGCATGCGGACAATCGGCCACGCTGACCAATACCACTGCCCGCAACTTTCGGAACGGCCGTCAACGGCGATGGCCTGCTTGCTGGAATTGACTCGGCAGGTGAGTCCTGCGCATTTGACCTTGATCGGCAGTTCCCTGGGCGGCTTTTATGCCATCTGGCTGGCTGAGCGCTTGGGCTGTCGCGCCGTGTTGCTCAACCCTGCCCTGCGCGCGCATGAAAAGCTCCGGCGCCACGTCGGCACCCAAACCGCATACCACGATGAAGCGTCCAGTTTCGAGTTTCGCGCCGCCTATCTGGAAGAACTGCGCGCGCTGTATGTGGAGACCATCTCGCGGCCGGAACGTTATTTCCTGGTGGCAGCCACAGGCGACGAGGTACTTGACTGGCGCGAGATGGTGGCAGCGTTGCCCGGCGCACGGCATAAAGTGATTGAAGGCAGCGACCATGGCATGTCCGACTTCGCCGGCATGCTTGACGAGGTAATGGCGTTCGCGGCGGTGACAGCGCCGGCGTCTCGCTGACGCGCCCCCTGGCAGTCTGTCCGCCAAGGCGCCCGGCTCGGCAGTCGCGATATTGCAACGCAGCAATCGTGTTCACGATGTGCTAGAGTCGCGCGGTTTTTTGCCAATTGGAGAAGAAATGCGGCTCAAGAACAAAGTGGCCATCATCACCGGTGCGGCCAACGGCATCGGACATGCCACAGCCAAGCGTTTTGTTGAAGAAGGCGCCCGGGTTGTGATCGCCGACTTGCGGCGCGAGCAGATCGACACAGCCGTCCTTGAGACCGGCGCGGCATGGGGGGCCGTGGCCGATGTGACTCAGCGCGCGAGCGTCGATGCGCTGGTGGCTGGCGTAAAGGACAAATTCGGCCGCATCGACGTGCTGGTCAACAACGCCGGGATCACCAAGGATGCGCGGCTGGTGAAAATGACCGAGGTCGAGTTCGATGCGGTGATTGATGTCAACCTAAAGGGCGTGTTCAACTGCTCGCAGGCGGTGGTCGAGACGATGATCGCGCAAGGCAGCGGCGTGATCCTCAACGCATCTTCGGTGGTGGGCATCTATGGGAACTTTGGCCAGACCAATTATTCCGCCACCAAGTTTGGCGTGATCGGGTTCACCAAGACCTGGTTTCGCGAACTTGGTCCGAAAGGTATCCGCGTCAACGCTGTGGCACCCGGCTTCATCGCCACCACGATCCTGAAGACCATTCCCGAGAACGTGCTCAAGCAGATCGAAGGTCGGGTTGCGCTCGGACGTCTTGGCAAGCCGGAGGAAATTGCGAGCGTCTACGCTTTCCTGGCCAGCGACGATGCCAGCTACATCAACGGCGCCGTGATCGAGGTATCAGGCGGCTTGACGGTCTAGAACCGCAGGCTGGCGGCGCAGGCGCTCCGGCCGGCCCCGCCTTAGTCCACCTGCGCGCCGGAGGCCTTGACCACCTTGGCCCAGCGTTCGATCTCGTCCTTGAAAAAGGCACTTGCCTGTTCCGGTGAGTTCACCACGATCTCGAAGCCCTGATCGGTAAAGCGTTGTGCCAGGTCGGCGGCGCGAAAGCCGCGCGCCAAATCGGCCTGCAGTTTGTTGATGATGTCTTTTGGGGTGCCTTTTGGAGCGGCGAGCGCCTGCCATGAAGTAACGTCGAAACCCGCCAGGCCCGATTCGATCATGGTCGGTACATTGGGAAACTGCGGCATGCGCTGCGCCGAAGTCACCGCCAGCGCCTTCATCTTGCCGGCGCGGATGTAGGGCACCACGGTACCGAAATTCTGGAACGATGCTTCGATGACGCCGGCCATGATGTCGATTTGCGCCGCCGCGCCGCCGCGGTAGGGGATATGCACGCCAAAAGTCTTGGTTTGCAGCTTGAAAAGTTCGGCGGAAAGATGGTCGGATGAGCCCGAGCCCGACGAGCCATAGGAAATCCTGCCCGGGTTCTTGCGCGCGTACTCGATCAATTCCTTGACGCTGTTGGGCGCGAAAGCCGGCGGCGTGATCAGCACGTTGGGTGTGCGTACCGCGACGGTGATCGGCTCCAGATCCTTGAGCGAGTCGTACTTCGGGTTCTTGTACAGGCTCATGTTGATCGCGAAGGTGCCGATCGACCCGACCATGATGGTATAGCCGTCGGGCGGCGACTTGGCCACCGCCTCGGCTGCGATCGAGCCGTTGGCGCCAGGGCGGTTTTCCACCAGCGTGGTGTAGCCGGCTTCGGTCAGCTTCTGCGCCGCCGCGCGGGCTACGATGTCGCTGGTGCCGCCGGCGACGAAGGGCACCAGGATGCGCACCGGCTTGTTCGGGTATGGCTGGGCTTGCGCCAGGCTTGCGCCGATGGTGCCGGCCAGGATTGCGATCAGTAAGCGAGTCATACCGGTCTCCAATGGCCGCGCTTTTTTCAGTTGCGGGCGTTGTTTTAAAGAGGACATATTATCCACCACGAAAGCGATCGAGTTTGCGCCGGTCTTTTTTGGTGGGGCGGGCGACGATAGCATCGGCAGGTTCGGCAAAGCGGCGGCGTTTCTCGCCTTCAAGCGCGCGGGCCTCGCGGCTTCCCGCGCTTTCCTCATACAGGGTCTGCGCGATGGCAGCGCTGCCGCGTTGTTCCGCCAACAGGCGCACCGTCACCGTGTACTCAGCTCCGGCGGTGCGAATACGCAACACATCCCCTGGCCGTATCTCCTTGGCTGGTTTGACCCTCTCATCTAGCAGGCGCGCGTGCCCGGCGTCGACCGCGGCGGTGGCCAATGTGCGGGTCTTGAAAAAGCGCGCGGCCCATAGCCACTTGTCAATGCGCACACTGACCATGCTCAGCTCCCTGCTGGCGGCGCCAGATTGCTTCGCGCGCCCGCAAAGACAGTCACGGCGCTGCGCTGCCGACTAGAACGCGGCGACGCCACCGTCGGAGCGCGGGTCGAAGCCGCCCTCGAAATTACCGTTCGGATGGCGGATCACGCAACCGGCGTGGCCCAGAGTCTCGTCATAGTCGGGGTACATCTCCACATCATGACCACGACGCTTGAGTTCCTCGACAGTCGCCGCGGGAAAACGCCCTTCGAGCTTCAGGGTGTCGGAGGTCTGGCCCCAGGTACGGCCCAGCAGCCAGCGCGGCGCGGCGATCGCATCCTGCGGATTCATGCCGTAAACCATGCTGCGGGTGAACACTGCTGATTGGCTTTGCGGCTGACCGTCCCCGCCCATGTTGCCGTACACCATGACGCGGCCATCACCCAGCAGCGCCAGGGCGGGATTGAGGGTGTGAAACGGTTTCTTGCCGGGCTCAAGCGTATTGATGTGCCTGGCGTCGAGCGAAAACGAGGCACCGCGGTTCTGCCAGTTGATGCCGGTTTTCTTGAGCACGACGCCGGAACCGAACTCGTGATAAATCGATTGAATCAGCGAAACGGCATTGCCCTGCCCGTCGATGACGCCCATCCAGATGGTGTCCGCCGGCCCCTTGCCGGCACCCCATGGTGCGGCTTTCATCATGTCGATCCTGGCCGCCTCGGCGTCGAGGCCGGCTGCAGCCAGCAGCGTCTGTGGGTCGGGGGCGCCGTTCTTCTTCATGACACCTGGATCGGTGATGTACTTGTCACGGATCAGGAAAGCGCGCTTGGTGGCTTCCACCGCCACATGCACGTAGTCGGCACTCAAATGGTCGAAGCGTTCGATCCCGAGACGGTCCATCTGCCCCAGGATCAAGAGTGAAACCAGGCCTTGTGTCGGCGGCGGCATGTTGTAGACGCGCCCGAGCGAATGCTTGAGTTCCAGCGGTATGCGCTTGAGCGCGCGATGGGCTTGAAGATCGGCGAGGGTGACCGGGCTTTGCGCCGCCTGCAGGTCGCTCGCAATCGCGCGCGCGAGATCGCCCTTGTAATAATCGTCAAGGCCGGCACGCGCCAACTGCTCCAGGGTCGCACCCATACGTGGCTGCCTGAACACCGCGCCGGTGGCCGGCACCGCGCCATCGACCAGGAAGGTATCGGCGAAACCATGAATGTCCTTGAGTTCGGCCAGCTTCTTGCTGGTATTCATGTGCTGTGAATAGGTCGTCGGAATACCCACTTTGGCATAATGAATCGCGTCTTCCAGCAGGCGCGCAAGCGGCAGGCGGCCAGCCAGTTTTTCCACCGAGTGGGCATAGGCAAAATGCCAGCCCGACATGGTGGCTGCCACCGTGATGGCCGCCGAGCCGCCCCGAAACGGGATCGCGCTCTTGCCGGCATAGTCGCCGCGCGCCACGCCGGCGGCGGCCGCGCCACAGGCATCGATACCGACCACGCCGTCACTTGGCGTGCGCAGCAGCCAGAAACTGTCACCGCCAATGCCGTTCATGTGCGGATAGACCACCGCGATGGTGGCAGTGGCGGCGATCATCGCCTCGACCGCGTTGCCGCCTTCGCGCAACACTGCCAGCGCCGATTGGGATGCGAGGGAATGCGGCGCGACGGCCATGCCGCGCGTGCCGCGAGAAGGATTTGCCATGGGATCCTGATCAGTAGAGATGTGGTTCGAGGCTCAATCCATCTTTGCCACGATGCGGCCGATGACGCTGCCGGCCTTGAGCTTGTCTAAGGTGCTCGAGATATCGCTCATCGGGCAGGTGGCCACCGGGATCGGCTTGAGCTTGCCGGATTGTGCAAGCGCCACCACCTCGCGCAGTTCCTGCACGTTGCCCACATAGGATCCCTGCACCGTGAGCGCACGCTGCACCGTCCCCACCATCGACAGGGCGATTTCGCCGCCGTACAGGCCGACGATGATGTAGCGGCCGCCCTTGCGCAGCGCGCCCATCGCCAACTGCGCGGTCTGGGTGGCGCCCACCAGATCGACTGCACCATAGACACCGCCAAGCGCCAGCAGCTTGGCCGGCGTATCGGCAGCGGCGGCATCGAAGGTCGCGGCGGCGCCGGCGGCGCGTGCCGCAGCAAACTTGGAGGAATCGATATCGCAGCAGACGATGCGCTCATGCCCCATCGCTCGCAGCATCGCCACCGCCATCAGGCCCAGGCCGCCGGCGCCCATCACCACGATCCAGTCGTTGGCGGCGAACGGCTTGAGCTTGTTGACCGCACTGTAGGTGGTGAGGCCGGAGCAGGCGAGGATCGGCGCGTAGCTGGGGTCGACGCCGGTGGCATCGACCAGATAGCGCGGATGCGGCACCAGCAGATGATCCGCATAGCCGCCGGAACGCTGGATGCCGATGTACTGGGGGGCCGGGCACAGGTTGTCGCGCCCTTCAAGGCAACGTGCGCAAGTGCCGCAGCCGGTCCACGGAAACACCAGCCGGTCCTGACCGACCGGCACCGGGCCGGCATCCGGACCTGCGGAAAGTACCGTTCCATAGGGCTCGTGGCCCATGGTGATCGGCGGCTTCATGCCGCGATCGCTCATGTGAAATTTCTTGCCGCCGCCCATGTCGAAGTAGCCGTCGCGAATGTGCACGTCGCTGTGGCACACGCCGCAGTACTTGAGCTTGACCAGCACCTCGGTGCCCCGCGGCGCCGGGGTCTCGCGGATCGCCTTTTGCAGCGGTTTGCCCCATTCGGTGACGTCGTAGCTTTGCATGTCGCTTCCTTTTGAATTTGGTCGAGGATACGAATCTACCATCGCCGGCGCGGCAGCGGGCGCAGGGGCGGCATCGCGGCGCGATGAAGGCCATTCGTCCGGACCAAGAAGCCCGGTGGCGCGGTGCGTCGGTTAAGTGCATGGTGCTTGCGGGCAATGCCTTCCACGTCCGGCATGTTGACCAACGAAAAGGCCGGCATGGCCGACTGCGCGAGCGATGACAAAGTCACCGGAAGCATGGACCGTGCAGAGCCCGAGTTGATGGCAAGCGGGAAGTCGCAAACCACCGCAGACAGCGTATCGGTGCGCGAGAATGCCGTGATTGCGGAAACCACGCAATCGGGCGGCGAACGCAAGTAGAGGGTCGTCGTCTGCGACGTCGCGACACCGCCCGCAGAGTCCTCAAATGCGCCAGAGGTCCGCTCCTGACAATTGATGCAGGAATCACGCACTTGCCGGACAAACCCGCACTGAAAACAAGGCCATGCAAATTCTTGTAAATGCGCCACTGATGCGCCGTCAGCCCTGCTGTCAGCAGGCGCAAAATTCGCATTTCGCCGGTTTCAGTCTCCCATCCGCGTGGCGCCTTTGTATACAATGGCGCCGAGCATTCCCAAGAGACAAACTACGCTCCATCGCGGCGCGTCGCAACAGGAGGAATTTCACGTTGAAGCCGACCGATATTGGCCACCCCGATTACTTTCACAAAGTCGTCGATTGCCAATGGGCATGCCCTGCCCACACACCCGTTCCCGAGTACATCCGCTTGATCGCCGATGGTCGTTATTCCGATGCCTACATGGTCAACTGGCAGTCCAATGTGTTCCCGGGTGTACTCGGCCGCACCTGCGACCGCCCCTGCGAACCGGCCTGTCGCCGCAGCCGTGTCGAGGATGGTGAATCGAAGGAACCGGTCGCGATTTGCCGCTTGAAGCGCGTCGCCGCCGACTACAAGGGCGATGTCTCGCAGCGCATGCCCAAGGTGCCCTCGACGAAGAACGGCAAGCGCATCGCCTGTGTCGGTGCCGGGCCGGCTTCACTTACGGTGGCGCGTGATCTGGCGCCGCTCGGTTACGAGATCACGCTATTCGATGGCGACAAGAAGGCCGGCGGTTTCATTCGCAGCCAGATCCCGAAGTTCCGCCTGCCCGAATCGGTGATCGACGAAGAAACCGGTTACATCCTTGACATGGGCGTTGACTTTCGCTCCGGCGTGCGGATCGACAGTCTCAAGGACCTGCTAGGCCAGGGCTATGACGCGGTGTTCGTCGGTTCCGGCGCGCCGCGCGGCCGCGACCTCGATCTTCCCGGGCGCAAGGAGGCGGCGAAAAACATTCACATCGGCATCGACTGGTTGTCGAGCGTGTCGTTTGAGCATATCGACAAGATCGGCCGTCGCGTCATCGTGCTGGGTGGGGGCAATACCGCGATGGACTGCTGTCGTTCCTCACGTCGCCTGGGGGGCGAGGACGTCAAGGTGATCGTGCGTTCCGGCTTCGACGAAATGAAAGCCAGCCCGTGGGAAAAGGAAGACGCGATTCACGAGGGCATTCCGATCATCAATTACCTCGTGCCCAAGGAATTCAAGCATGACAACGGCCGCCTGACCGGCATGCTGTTCGAAAAGGTCAAGGCGGTGTATGACGATCGCGGCCGCCGTTCGCTGGTTGCCTCCGGTGAGCCGGATCAGCATTTCGAGTGTGACGATGTGCTGGTGGCGGTCGGGCAGGAGAACGCGTTCCCGTGGATGGAGCGTGACATCGGCCTGGAATTCGACAAATGGGGCATGCCGGTGGTCGACCAGGTCACCATGCAGTCGAGCATCCCCAAAGTGTTTTTCGGCGGCGACGCGGCCTTCGGGCCGAAGAACATCATCTGGGCGGTGGCGCACGGCCACGAGGCTGCGGTGTCGATCGACCGTTTCTGCAACGGTGAAGACGTGGCCAAGCGGCCGCCGCCGATGACCAACCTGATGAGCCAGAAAATGGGGATCCACGAATGGAGTTACGACAACGACGTGTCGAACGACATTCGCTACAAAGTGCCGTTGAAGGACATCAACATCGCTCTGAAGAACATCAAGATTGAAGTAGAACTGGGCTTTGATCCGCAGATGGCCTGGAAGGAAGCGCAGCGCTGCCTCAACTGCGACGTCCAGACCGTGTTTTCGGCCGGCCAGTGCATCGAGTGCGATGCCTGCGTCGACATCTGTCCGATGGACTGCATCACGTTTACCGCGGATGGCGAAGAAACTGAAGTGCGCGGCAGGCTGACCGCGCCGGCGCTCAACCTGGCGCAGGACTTGTATATCGGCAGCGGTCTCAAGACCGGGCGCATCATGGCCAAGGACGAGGACGTTTGCCTGCACTGCGGCCTGTGTGCCGAGCGCTGCCCGACCGGTGCCTGGGACATGCAGAAGTTCCTGCTCGACACCACCAACGCGGGGCCTGCGTGCCGTGATCGGGCCATCCCGCCGCAGCCGCTCAAGCGCGCCGCATAAGGACTCATGGCCGTCATGAAAAAGATCTCCGCAGTCAACGATTTCGTCATCAAGTTTGCCAACGTCAACGGCTCGGGGTCAGCCTCGGCCAACGAGCTGTTTGCGCGCTCCATCCTGCGCATGGGCGTGCCGGTGTCGCCGCGCAACATCTTCCCTTCAAACATCCAGGGCCTGCCGACCTGGTACGAGGTGCGGGTAAGCGAAAGGGGTTATCTCGGCCGGCGCGGCGGCTGTGACCTGATGGTGGCGATGAATCCGCAGACCTGGGATGCCGATGTCAAGGAAATCGAGCCCGGCGGCTACCTGTTCTACGACAGCACGCGGCCGATGCCGAAGTCGAAATTCCGCGAAGACATCAATGTGCTGGGCATGCCATTGACGCAGATCACCAATGAGGCATACACCGACGTTCGTCAACGCCAACTGTTCAAGAACATCATTTACGTAGGCGCGCTGTCGGCCTTGCTGGACATTGAGTCCGACGCCATCGGGCAACTGATCGGTGAACAGTATCGCGGCAAGGAAGCGCTCTTGAAGCCCAATCTGCATGCGCTGCAAATGGGGCGGGACTACGCCATCGCGCATCTCGATTGCGCCGGCGTTGGCTTGAAGGTCAAGCGCGCCGACAACGTCGGCAAGCGCATTTTCATCGAGGGCAACAACGCGGCGGCGCTGGGTGCGGTATATGGCGGCGCCACGGTGTGCGCCTGGTACCCGATCACGCCCTCATCCTCGGTCGCCGAGGCTTTCGAGAAGCATTGCCGCAAATTCCGCGTCGATCCCGAGACCGGCAAGAATCGCTTCGCCATCGTGCAGGCGGAGGATGAACTGGCCTCGATCGGCATGGTCATCGGCGCCGGCTGGAACGGCGCGCGCGCCTTTACCGCCACCTCCGGCCCGGGTATTTCGCTGATGACCGAGTTCATCGGGCTGGCCTACTTCGCCGAGATTCCGGCCACCATCATCAATGTGCAGCGCGGCGGGCCTTCGACCGGCATGCCCACCCGTACCCAACAGGCCGACCTGCTGTCATGTGCCTATGCGTCCAACGGCGATACCAAGCATCCGATGCTGTTCCCCGAAGATCCCAAGGAATGTTTCGACTTCGCCGCCACCGCGCTCGACCTGGCCGACCGTCTGCAAACGCCGATTTTCCTCATGACCGACCTGGACATCGGCATGAATACGCGCCTGTGCGAACCGCTGGTATGGGACGACGATCGCAAGTATGACCACGGCAAGGTGATGTCTGCCGAGGAACTCGAAGCCGGCCGTGATTTCGGCCGTTATCTTGATGTCGACGGTGACGGCATACCCTACCGCACTTATCCGGGAACCCACCCCAAACGTGGCGCCTATTTCACCCGCGGCACCACCAAGGACCGCTATGCGCGTTATAGCGAAGAGGGCCCGGTGTATGTGGACAACATGCAGCGCCTGGAGCGCAAGTGGGAAACGGCCAGGAACCTGGTGCCGCATCCGCTCACCCGCGCCGCCTCGCGGCCGTCCAAGCTTGGCGTCATCTATTTCGGCTCGACCAGCCCGGCCATGACCGAAGCGCTCGATGTACTCGAAGCCCAGGGCAGGCCGCTTGACGCCATGCGGGTGCGCGGCTTCCCGTTTCATGCAAGCGTGATGGAGTTCATCGCTTCGCATGACCAGGTATTCGTGGTCGAGCAGAACCGTGACGCGCAGTTTCGTTCGATGCTGATCAATGAAGGCGATCTCGATTCCGCGCGCGTGGTGCCGGTGCTGCATTACGACGGCACGCCGATCACGGCGCGCTTCATCATCGCGGCGATTTCCGAGCATGTGGCGTTTCTCAACGTCACGCCGATCAAGAAGGTCGCACAGTAGGCAATTCAATTTTCATCCCGCCGCGCCAATCGCGTGGGCGGGCACGACGGAGCGAACATGACATACCTGACCAAGCCCAAGCTGCACCATCCGACTCTGGCGACCAACAAGCGCGGTTTCACCCGGCGCGACTACGAAGGGCCGGTGTCGACCCTGTGCGCCGGATGCGGGCATGACTCGATTTCGGCGGCCATCATTCAGGCCGCCTTCAACCTGGACATCGAACCGCATCGGGTGGCCAAGTTGTCGGGCATCGGCTGCTCGTCGAAGACACCAACCTATTTTCTCGGTCAGTCGCACGGCTTCAACACCGTGCATGGCCGCATGCCCTCGGTATTGACCGGTGCCAACCTGGCCAATCGCGAACTGATCTACATGGGGGTCTCGGGCGATGGCGATTCCGCCTCGATCGGCCTGGGGCAGTTCGCGCATTCAATGCGCCGCGGCGTCAACATGGTCTACATCGTCATGAACAACGGTGTCTACGGCCTGACCAAGGGCCAGTTCTCGGCCACCGCCGACAAGGGCTCCAAGGCCAAGCGCGGCGCCATCAACAACGACTCGCCAGTCGATATGGTGGGCCTGGCCCTGCAGCTGGGCGCGACCTTCGTGGCGCGCAGTTTCTCGGGCGACAAGGCGCAACTGGTGCCGCTGATCGAAGCGGCGATTGCGCACCAGGGCGCGGCCTTCATCGATGTGGTGTCGCCGTGCGTGGCATTCAACAACCACCCCGGCTCGACCAAGAGCTACGACTACGTGCGCGAGCACAACGAGGCAGTGAACCGCATCGACTTCATGCCCAAGCGCGAGGAAATCACCACCGACTACGCGCCCGGCATGTTGCAGGAAGTGGTGCAGCACGACGGTTCGGTGCTGCGCCTGCGCAAATTGCACGCCGACTACGACCCCAACAATCGCATCGGTGCGATGAATTTCCTGCAGGAACACCAGGCCCGCGGCGAAGTGGTGACCGGGCTTCTGTATGTGAACCCGGAACCCGAAGACCTGCACATCTATGCCAACACCGTGAACGTGCCCTTGAGCACCTTGAGCGAGCGCGTGCTCTGCCCGGGATCGGCGGCATTAGACAAGATCAACGCTTCGCTGCGTTGAGTCGGGCGGTGCCCGCCAGGACTGCGCGCAACTCGTTGACGCCGATGCGATCGGGCTCAATCGCTGCAATCAGATCGTTGGTCTGCGTGAAATCGCACCCGTAGGCACCGCCGGCCAGCGCGATGCAGCCGTCAGTGATTGGTGTGGGCACGGCGGCCATGCGCGCCATCCGCGCATTGAACACCAGCCCGTAGGGCACGTCTTCGGTGATGTAGCGGGGATCGAGCGTGGCCGGCCCGTTCGGGCTGCCCAGGTGGGCATGTACCCAGCGGCACTGGTCGCTGAAATCGGCCATCGGCGCGCCGAACGAATGATGAAAGTGCTGTTCGATGCTGCGCACTTCAAGGCCGAAGGCGCGCGCCACTGCGAGGCGTTCGCAGTCGAGTGCCACGGTCAGGTGCGCGGTGGCGCCGGCCATGTGGTCGTACTGGGCCCAGGTTTCGCCACGCTCCATTCGCGACAGGTTGGCCAGTGCGAGAGGCACATGAGCCATCGGATTGGTTTGCGACAACGAAATCGCCAGCAAATCGAATTGTGCGGCGAAGCGGTCGCCAAACAGGGTCCGTGCGAGTTCGAGGATTGGATCGATGCAAGGCAGACTCCGAATGGTCTTGAAAGTATGATTGGAATACAAGCCGTACTCTCGAAGATCAGCACGCTGCAGTTGGCTCCACCGTTCAACCAGATCGCAGGTCATTCCCGGAAAAGACTCCATGAGCAGAAAAATCGACGAAACCACCGCGCGCCGCGCCTTTGAGCAGGCAATTGCCGACCATCAGCAGGAATTCGGGCGCTTCTTTCTCGCGCGCCTGCTCGGCCTCGAGGTCAGCTACCCTGATGCCGATACCTGCGTGGTGGAATTTGACGCCCTTGATTTCATGTTCAACCCGCAAGGCACGGTGCACGGCGGAGTGATCGCCACGGTGCTCGACATCTCGATGGGGCACCTGCTGCAAAAAGTCATCGGGCCGGGCATGACCCTGGAGATGAAAACCCAGTTTCTGCGGCCGGCGCGGGTCGGTCGCCTGCGTGCCGAAGGACGCTTTCTCAAAAAGGGCAAATCGATCAACTATCTCGAGACTCGCCTGACCGATGCCGCAGGCAGTTTGCTGGCGGTGGCCAATTCGACCTGGCAGTTGTTGCCCAAGGGCGCTGGCGTCCCCTGAAACATGGCGGTGAATCAGCGGGTCAGCGCGGCCGCGTCAGGTCAGCAACACCGGAAACACCTTCGAATCCAGCATCGCACCCGGCAACGGCCCGTCCGTCTCGGGCGGTGGCGGCGACATGAAACCTTCGCGCAGCACAAAGCGCGCATCCTGCCCGGTGAAGCGGGCCGAGAACGCGCGGCGCCGGTGCATCGAAAGGTTCTCGGGCGCGCCGTGCACGGTCAGTCCATGGAATGCGATGCAGTCGCCCGGCGTGAGCGCCCACGTCACGATGCGGTGTTGTGCGCGTTCGGCTTCGAAGTCCGGAATCGACTCAAAGCGGCCGTCGATGGCGCTGGCGTGGGCTTTCTGATCGGCGAAGCGTGCCGGTCGAAACCAGCGGCCCCAGCGGTGCGAGCCCGCGATGTATTCCGGGCAAGTGCGTTGTTCGACCGGGTCGAGCGGAATCCAGAAGCTGATGATGTGTTCGCCGTCGATCGGGTAATACGGCTGATCGTGATGCCAGGGCGTCTTCTCGCGCGTGCCCGGTTCCTTGACCAGCACATGCTCGTGATACAGGTTCACCTTGGGTGAGGCCATCAGTTCTGCCGCAACATGCTTCAAGGAGGAGTTGAAAAAAAAGTCGCGGTAGGCGGGGATGCGTTCCCAGTTGCAATAGTCACCGAAGAAGAGTCCGGGCTGGCCGTCCGGCGTGTAGCGCTTGGCGAAGGGGCCCGGCGTTGCCATGTTTTCGGCTACGCCCTCGCGCAGGCGCGCGACCCATTCGGGGGCGATGATGCCGCGCAGACAGACCACGCCGTCGTCGCGATAGGCCGCACGGATTGTTTGGTCAAGCATTGATCAGTTCCTTGCAAGGATTGTGTGTTGCGTTGCGACTTGTGGTCGGGGGCCGACTAGGCTAATTTGTTGGCCGGATGCAGGCGGATATTTTGACATTGGTTTGGCAGGCGCAAGCCGCTCGCGGCAACCGAGGCTGCAAAGAGCGGAATCGCAAAACCTGGAAGGCGTTCGATGAAGATGGGACTGATCACTTTGGCGGTCGTGTTGTTTGCGGCCATGTTGACCGCTGTCGGTTGTGCGCAACGGCGGCCGCAGGCGCAGCCGGAACCTGCTCCCGCACCGGCCCCTGCGGCTCCAGCGGCGCCCGCGGTGCCTGCGCTGCCTGCACCCGTAACCGCGCCGGCCCCTGCCACGGGCGCCAATTCGGGTGCCCGCAGCGTTGAAGAATACAAGCGTGACTTCGCCAAGCACCTGCACCAAACCTCCGCCGAGCAGATTTTCACCGGCGCACCACCCCATCTTCTGCGTTCGGTCATCGTGATGAGCGTGGCCCTGGATACGTCAGGCAACGTCGTCAATGCGCGCGTGTTGCGCGACAACGGAGACCCCGAAACGGTGCGTAATGCGGTCGATAGCGTGCGCCGCGGCGCCCCCTATCCGCGTCCAGCGTCGCGCATGTTCAACCGCGGGCGGCTTGAGTTCACCGAAACCTGGTTGTTCCGCGATGACGGGCGATTCCAGTTGCGGACCCTGGCGGAAGCCTGGCAGCGGTAGGGCCCGAAACATTCCATGGCAACTGTTGATCCCATCGCGCCACACGCCACGGGTGCTGGCGCGCAGGAAAGCTGTCGCCCTTGCGCCACCTGGAGCGAGCGGTGACACAAGCACTATTGCTGGACCGCCTGATCGGCGCACACTGGCCGGATCTCGGAACCGACGTCGCCTTGCGAGCGTTCGAAGCCGTGCCGTTTGCCGACCGCATTGCAGCGCACAGCACCTATGCGGCGCTGCGGATCGGTGCTGCGCATGATCCCGCTGCCGTAGCGCTCACGGTTCTGCCGACAGCCGACCCGGATGCCCGCGCGCTGACTGTCTCCTACGCGCATTTCATCGGCCGCATCACGCAAACCGCCAACTTCCTGAGCGCTCTGGGCGTCGGGCCGAATGACGTGGTGAGTTTCCTGCTGCCGCTGTTGCCGCACAGCTTTTTCACCCTGTTTGGCGCCGAGGCGGCCGGCATCGCCAATCCGGTCAATCCCCTGCTTGAACCTGCACAGATCGCCGAGATCCTGCGCGCGGCAAATACCAAAGTGCTGGTGACGCTGGGGCCGGCGCCAGGTTCGGATATATGGGACAAGGTGCAGATCATCCGCGACCAGTTGCCGCACCTGCGGGCGATCGTCGTGGTCCGCAATGGCGGCGCGATGCCTGCCGGCGTTCACGACTTCGATATCCTGGCCGACGCGTGTCCCGCGAATCGCCTGGTCAGCGCACGCGACATCGGGTCCGATGACACAGCGGCCTATTTCCATACCGGTGGCACCACCGGAACGCCCAAGCTGGTGCGCCATAGTCACGCCAATCAGGTCTACCAGGCTTGGGTGGTGGGCCTGATGTTGCGCTCGGGCCCGCGCCGGACCCTGCTGTTCGGGCTGCCGCTGTTTCATGTTGGCGGTGCGCTGACCCAGGGGCTTGCGGTGTTCGCCGCCGGCGGTACTGCGGTGGTGGTGAGTCCCAAGGGCTGGCGTGAACCGGCGGCGGTGCGCAATGTATGGCGCCTGGTCGATCGTTACAAGCCCGCAGTGCTGGGCGGGGTGCCGACCGTACTGGCCGCCGCGTTGGGCGTGCCGGTGGCCGACGCTGATGTATCGAGCATCGTTCGCGTTTCCGGCGGCGGTTCGGCGATCCCGGTTGCGGTATGCAAGGCTTATGTGCAGCAGTTCAAGGTGCCGGTGTTGGAGGTCTATGGCATGACCGAGACCTCCAGTGTGCACACCATCAGCTATCTCGACCGGCCGCTGCGCCTGGGCTCGGTGGGCCATGCGGTGCCCTACAGCCGGGTGCGCATCGTGAAAATCGATGCCGACGGCCGCTACCTGGGTGAATGCGCAGTCAACCAGATCGGCGTGGTGGCGATGGCCGGTCCAGGCGTGTTTTCGGGATACGTGAGTGACACCCACAACCGCGGCGCCTTCGTCGAACCGGGCTGGGTCAATTCAGGCGATCTCGGGCGCCTCGATGAAGATGGGTATCTGTGGATCACCGGGCGCGCCAAGGACCTGATCATCCGTGGCGGCCACAACATCGACCCGCTGGCGATCGAGGAGGTGTTCTTCCAGCACCCCGCGGTGGCGCTGGCGGCGGTGGTCGGGCAGCCCGATGCCTATGCCGGTGAACTGCCGGTGGCGTTTGTGCAATTGAAACCGGATGTCGCAATTGAAGCCAGCGAGCTTCTGGGTTTCGTGCGTGAGCGCACGCCGGAGCGCGCGGCGGTGCCGGTGGAGGTGCTGTTCATCGATGCGATTCCGCTGACGGCGGTGGGCAAGGTGTTCAAGCCAACGCTCCGCTTCGCGGCGGCGCAGCGCGTGGTGCGGCGCATGCTCGCGGATCTGCTGCCGGTAGCGGTCGAGGCCACGGTGGAGGTCGGTGCCGACCCGCTGCACGGCAGTCTGATCACAGTCATACTCGAAGGCCTGCCCGAGGAGCAGGTGGGGCATCTGGGTGCGCAGATTCGCCAACGCCTGAATCCGCTTGTGATGCGCCACACCATCGTTTGGCGCTAAGCGGAGTGTCAGACCCAGCCGCGTAGCCAGCGGCTGCTGTCGGTCAGGTCACGCCAAGGCATGGTGCAGACCTGTTTTGAGTAAACGGCCTCGAGTTCGAGATGAGTGATGTTGGCACCGGGGGCGGCAGGTTCAAGCAGCCTGGTTACAAGAAAGTGCCTTTCCTTGTTGACCGGCGCCACCGCTGTCCACTTGGAGAGAAGCAGCTTGTTCGGATTGGGCCGTATCGTCTTGTTCATGTGCGAACCTGCGTGCCACCTGCGGTGCGCCGCTGCTCAATCCACCGTTGCGCCGCTGCGCCGGATCACCGGGCCCCAGCGCTTGAGCTCTTCCTGCATGAAAGCAGCGAATTCCGCTGGCGAGTTGGGGCGCGGGTCCATATACTGCGCCCGCAGCTTTTCGGCCACTGCCGGGTCTTGCATGGCGGCAACGAACTCGCGGTTCAGGCGCTCGATGATCGCCGGAGGGGTCTTGGCCGGCGCGACCATGCCGATCCAGGCGGTCGCTTCCACGTCCAGAATGCCGGCTTCGCGGAAGGTCGGGATGCCGGGCAACAGAGGCGAGCGTTGCGGAGTCGAGATCGCCAGTGCCTTGAGCCGGCCGGCCTGTACCTGCGGCATGATCGCCAAAGGCGCCAGTGACGCGATCTGGGTGTCGCCGGCGATCACGCTGGTCACCGCCGCCGGTGAAGAGGCATAGGGAATGTGCACGATGAAAGTGCCGGTCTTGGCCTTGATCAACTCCATCGACAGGTGCGACAGGCTGCCGGCGCCGATCGAGGCGTAGTTGTACTTGCCCGGGTTCTTCTTGAGCAGCGCGAACAGCTCCTGCATGTTGTTGACATTGAGGGATGGTGCCACCGCGATGACGTTGGGCTGATGCACGCCGAAAGTGATCGGTGCCAGGTCCTTGAACGGGTCATAGGGCAGCTTCTTGTACAAGACCGAGTTGTTGACCAGCGGCCCGGTAATGGATACGCCGAAGGTGTAGCCGTCCGGCGCCGCCTTGGCGATCGCGTCGGTGCCCACGTTGCCGCCGGCACCCACCCGATTTTCGATCACGATCGCCTGCTTCAGGCCCTGGCTTGCCTTCTCGGCGACGATGCGCGCGAACACGTCCGGCGTGGAGCCGGCGCCGAAGGGCACAATCAGGCGCAGCGCGCGCGCCGGATAGTCCTGTGCCGCAGCACTGGCGGCGGCCACAGCGGCCAGCGCCGGTACCAGCAATTGCAAGGCAAGCCTGGTCATTGTTTTCATTTGGCGTTCTCCACAGTGGTCATTTGATTGAAATAGACTTGTTCGGCGGCGATGAATGCGGGCACCATCGCGCGGTAGGTGGTTTCGATCACATCGGCCAGATGCCGGAAGCCGCGATCGTGCTTTTCCGCAAGCTTGCGCACACGGGCGAAAACCTCAGCCTGCCGCGCCGGCGCCGCCACCTGGTGCGCGTCGCGCTTGAAGCGCGCCGCGTCCTTGACATACATCGCGCGCTCGGCGATGAGGGCGATGATCGCGTCATCCAGGCGGTCGATATTGGCCCGCACTTCGGCCAGATTGGCGGCCAGCGGGCCATAGGCCGGGTCGCGAAAGGCGCGCAGCGGCCCGCTGTCAGTCGTAGGTTCGTTCATTTCTTCTCCTCTGGCGGTGCGTGCGGCTTCTGCGTGGCCGGCAGCGCTGCCTTGATCGCGGCATAGTCATAGGCCAGCGGTGCCGCCTGCAACGCTGTCTCCGGCAGCGCCTGCAGCGCTCGGTCGAGTGCCGTGAAGCGATCCTCGCTGGCCGGATGCGAGGACAGCCACCCCAGGGTAAGGCTTTCCTTCCCGCCCATCTTGCGAAAGAAGTCGCGCATGCCGGTCGGTACGATGCCCGCTGCCACCAGCGCCTTCAATCCCGCGGTGTCGGCTTCGCTTTCATGCTGGCGCGAGAACTTGAGCCCGATCAGGTCCTGGCCCAGCGCAACCAGTCCGCCCAGGTCACCGAACACCATGCCGACAGTCACCATCAGGCCGGCGCTCTTGGCCATGGCCTTCAAGCTGTGGCGCTTCTCGACATGCTGCACTTCGTGCGCCAGCACGCCGGCGACTTCTTCGGCGCTCGCAGCCAGAGCGAGCAAGCCGCTATGCACCACCACGAACCCGCCCGGCATCGCGAAGGCATTGACCGCATCATCGTGCGTTACATGAAATTCATACTGGTAGGCCGAGCCCTTGGTCAGACGCGCGCCGATTTCACGCACCATCGTAGCCGGCGGCCCTTCGACCAGCTTCAACTTGGACTTGGTTTGCGCGAATGCCGCCTCACCCAGCTTGCGCTCCTGCGCCACCGGTACATGCGATATGGCCCAGGCGGCGATGCGTTCATGCTGCCACAACAAGGCACCCAAAAGCAGCATTGGCAGAAGTATCGGACCCAGCGTCAGCCACAGCATCAGGTGCGACCATTTGCGGGTAGCGGGGTCGCGCCCCATCTGGCCGCTGCCCTTCAAGCCCGCCTTGGCCGGCGCCGATTGCGCCAACTGTGCCTTGATCGCGGCCACCGCCGCCGCGTCGGTCACCGCCAACACATAGCGGCCGCTACGTCCGGTCCACTCCAGCATCAACCGCGTGTCGTTGAAACCGCCTTTGCGCATGTTGATCTCGGTCCATGGCGGCGTGCCATCATATTCTTCGGAGGTGACCAGGCGCAACCCGAAACCCGACACCTCAAACTCGACCTGCGACCCCGAGCTCTGAAAACCCGGCCCGAAAGCCTGCCCGCGCAGACGCTTCAATGCACCCAAGCCGCCCCCGCGCCGACGGTTCTTCCTTGTGTTCCGGGTCTGGGGTCAGCCGGCCTTGCCGCTGATGTCAGACGCGCATGAACTCGACAAAAGCAGGCTTTCACATTTGTCGAAACCATCAATCATCATCCCCGCCAAAGATGCCCCCGAGAATGCCGCCCTCTTCGCGCCCGCCGCCGCCCCCAAGCAGGCCTGCAGCCATGCCGGCGCCGCCCTTTGGGGCCGCCGCGAAAATCCGCGAGGCCAGGCGATTGAACGGCAGCGACTGGATGATCACCGTGCCGGGGCCGCGCAGGCTGGCCAGGAACAGGCCTTCACCGCCAAACAGCGCGGTCTTGATCTTGCCCACATACTGGATGTCGTAGTCCACCGTTGGCTGCATCGCCACCAGGCAGCCGGTATCGACGCGCAGCAACTCGCCGGGTGCCAGGTCGCGTTTCATCATGGTGCCGCCCGCATGAATGAAGGCCAGCCCGTCGCCTTCGAGCTTTTGCATGATGAAGCCTTCGCCGCCGAAGAAACCGGCGCCGAGTTTTTTCTGGAACGCGATCGACAGCGACACACCCTTGGCGGCGCACAGGAAGGCATCCTTCTGGCAGATCAGTGAACCCCCCAGCTTCGACAGGTCCATCGGCAACAGCTTGCCGGGATAGGGCGAGGCGAACGCAACCTTCTTTTTGCTCTGAGCCTGGTTGCTGTAGACGGTGGTGAACAGCGACTCGCCGGTGAGCAGGCGTTTGCCGGCACCCATCAGCTTGCCCATGAAGCCTGACTGCTGGGCCGAACCGTCGCCGAAAATCGCATCCATCTCGATGCCGTCATCCATGTACATCATCGATCCGGCTTCACCGATGGCCGCTTCGTCCGGGTCGAGCTCGATCTCCACGAACTGCATTTCGGCACCATAAATCTTGTAGTCGATCACATCCATTGCCATTTGACTTCTCTCCTGAAGTTGAGTCATCGAGCTTGACGGCCGCTGAAGCGGTCGGCATCTCTGCTGGCTGGGCCAAATGCGCATCGCGCGCTGCAAGCCGCAGCCGAACGCACAGCTATAATTCGGGCGCGCATTGTACCCTGCCCGATTTGCGCGTTATTGATGCAATTTCAGCCTTAAAAAGTGGCGCCGGACCCGTCTGCCGCCGGTCGCGTCGACCACCTTGCGCGCTCGCTTCGCACCGCGCCCGCCCTTAAGCAAAGATTCGAGCCAGAAGTGAATGTGTTCTACGAGGAAGACGGCGGCTTCAAGGTGGCCAGCCTGCTGTCCGAATCCGAGGCCTCGTGCCAAGTCGAGGCGGCGCACGGCAAGCGCTCGAAGATCAAGTCTTCCGCGGTGATGCTGCGTTTCGAGCGGCCACCGCTATCCACGTTCATGGCCGAGGCCGAGAAGCAGGCGGGCGATGTTGACCTGGATTTTTTGTGGGAAGTTGCGCCCGACGATGAGTTCGGCTGCGCCGATCTGGCCAGCGACTATTTCGGTCGCCAGCCCAGCGCGGTGGAAGCGGCGGCTTTGCTGCTGCGCCTGCACGGCGCACCGATGTATTTCTACAAAAAGGGCCGTGGCCGCTACAAGGCCGCGCCCGAAGAAGCGCTCAAGGCTGCGCTGGCCTCGGTCGAGCGCAAGCAGCGCGAAGGCCTGTTGCAAGCGCAGTACGCCGACGAATTGGCGCGCTTTCAGGTACCTGAAGCCTTGCGTGCCAGTGTGCCGCAATTGCTGTTCAAGCCTGACAAGCAGAGCCTTGCCTACAAGGCACTGGAAGCGGCGTGTGCCGCCACCGGCCTGGCCGCACCGCGACTCCTGCACCGCGCCGGAGCGCTGGCCGGTGCGTACGAGTTCTTCCACGGGCGTTTCATGTTCGAGCATTTTCCGCGCGGCCCCGGTTTCGGCGCCCATCCGGCGCCCTTGCCGATAGCGGAGCTGCCACTGGCGCCGGCAACCGCTTTTTCGATCGATGACAGCAGCACCACCGAGATCGACGACGCTTTTTCGGTGGCGCCAGGTGCTGGCGGGCGGATACGCATCGGCATCCATATCGCCGCACCTGGCCTGGGCATGCAGCCGGAATCCGAACTCGATGCCATCGCCTGCGGGCGACTGTCAACGGTCTACATGCCGGGCAGCAAGATCACCATGCTGCCCGACGATGTGGTCGATGCTTTCACTTTGGCCGCCGGGCGCGTGGCGCCGTGCGTCTCCCTTTATCTGGAGGTCGAGCCGGCCGATATGGCGATCGCCTCCTGCGAGTCGCGCATCGAGCGCATCGCCATCGGCGCCAACCTGCGGCATGATGAACTTGACGCGCTGGTCACCGAAGAGTCGCTCGCTGGCGGCACCGCTGCTTACCCCTGCGCGTCCGAGTTGGCCATCCTGTGGCGCCTGGCCCTGCATCTGGAGGCCGGGCGTGGCAGGCCATCGAACAACCAGAATTTTCGTGACTACAACTTTGCGATCCGCTGGCCCGCCGAGGGCGCGTCGAATGCAAGCGCCGAGGTTTCGATCAGCGAGCGGCGCCGTGGCGCACCGCTGGACAAGATCGTGTCCGAGCTGATGATATTCGCCAACCACACCTGGGGCAGGCTTTTGGCCGATCGTGGCGCCGCCGGCATTTACCGGGTCAAGACCGGTGCGGGCCCGGCCGGCAAGGTGCGCATGACTTCGGCGCCGGCGCAGCATATCGGACTGGGCGTATCGCACTATGCCTGGTCGAGTTCGCCGCTCAGGCGCTATGTCGACCTGGTCAATCAGTGGCAGTTGCTGGCGGTGCTTTCCGGCACCAAGCCGCCGTTTGCGGCCAAGTCTGAAATGCTGTTGGGTGCGATCGCGGCTTTCGATGCCGCCTATACCGCCTATGCGGAGTTTCAGGCAACGCTGGAGCGCTACTGGTGCCTGTGCTGGCTGGAACAACAAGGCCTGGTCGGTGCCGATGGCATCCTTGCCGGGGTCGTGCTGCGCGACGGCAGTGTCCGGCTCGACGGCATCCCGCTGGTGGCCGCAGTCGCCGGCTTGCCGCCGCTGGCAATGGGTGCCAAGGTCGCTGTGCGCGTGCGCGGCGTGGACCTGTGGCAACCCGGCGCCGACCTGGTGTTCGCAGGCGAGATCGCGCCGCCTGTGGCCGAGATCGGCTCCGAACTCGAACCGCCGGACGGCAATCCCGATTAAAATCAGCAATTCGAGATTCACCGGGCGCTTATCCCCGCCTGCCGACTGAATTCGTGAGCATCGCTGACGCTTTTTTCCAGACCTTTCCCGCACCACTCTGGTGGCGCAAGCTGGATTCTTCACAGCGAATTCTGGTGGCCGCCCTGCTGGTTTCCTCGGTCGGTCACGCCGGCGTGCTGGCGATGAAGTTCGCGCCACCGGAGGCGTTCCGCTTGCGCCCGGTGGAAGCCAAGCTCGATGTGATCCTGGTCAATGCCAAGCACACGCAGAAGCCGGTGGTGGCGGAGGCGCTGGCGCAAGCCAATCTGGATGGCGGCGGGGAAGCTGCAAAGGGACGTGCCAAGTCATTCCTGCCGAAGACCCAACAGGTGCAGGACGGCGCCGAGCTGCGCGATGCCGCGGCGCGGGT
>ENA-ORBV01000383-ORBV01000383.1-microbial-mat-metagenome-genome-assembly--contig:-NODE-383-length-101787-cov-9.378154_pt1 | contig 101787 bp, 93 predicted proteins | sample MGYA00237777_ERZ505514 | MGnify/ENA primary metagenome ERZ505514 (study PRJEB26160, sample SAMN06269048) | microbial mat metagenome | isolation source: Oligotrophic lake microbial mat | place...
CAGTGGAGCGGAACTGTAATCTCTGCCAATGGATTCTAAAGAACTCAGCAGCCCGATCGCCACCACAAACCAAACAATCCAAAACGCCAGAATTATCAACATCAGGATTGAGTAGTCGATCATCAACGCTAACGTGCGGCTACCAATTCCTGCCAATGTAAACTCTAGCTCAACGCTTTCGGGCGTGGCTAAGGAAACTCGATTAAAATAGCGCATTGTTGCCAGTCTTGAAGGATATTAACTTGGGAGATTATCGCGCAGTTGCAAATCTGATCCTTCGCGGCGACCGCGCAGATTGAAGTAGAGCAACGCTTTGAGCGACTGCCAAAATGGAATGATAAAAATGCCCAGAAATAAGACCAGCAGGATGCTAATCACCAAGGATGCAAGCAGTGCAATACTCCCTTCTGGGGATGGTATGCCCCCCTGGGCTGCTGCTGCAAATAGAGAAAGGTTTGCAACCAGCGTCAGAATAAACGGAATAAACGCCAAAATAACCAGTGGTAACGTAATTAACGTTGCGATCACGATCATCAAAATAATTTGCCCTTCAAAGCCTTTGGATAAATTCCAACTGCGGCGGATCGAATCCATACTATTGATGTTGTCTTCTATTGCCAGCGGCACTTCTGAAATAAATACACGCGCCTGCAACCAGTAGGCTACTACCAAAGCCGCTAAATTAAGCACCAGTGCAACAAGACCCGTCAGCGGAGAATTTGCCCCAAAAACCCTTAGCACAAGCGCTATTACAATTCTGGCAGCAATGTTAATGACCAAACTTGCGCCACCTAGAAACAGACCCGCAAACACCCAAGTCCGCAGAAACTTCCAAGTTTTTGGGTTGAGATGTCTACGCGCTGCTTGAATGGCTTCTGGTTGGCTAGTCAACTCTCCTTGGGCAAGTCGAGAAATTAAGGCAGTATTCATCAAGCTTTTGGCAAGGCAAAAGCAGCTAAACACAACCCACACTATCGATAAAATAATGCTGAGTAACCCTATTAAAAAACCTGAATTAGACAGGACAGGGATCGCCAATCCGGCTACTATTCCTAAAACGATGGCGGCAAGAAACGGCGGCAAGCTCCACAGTGTAGCGGTGAATGCTACACCCAAAAATTGATTTAGGCGTGAACGATAGATTTTGACGGCAGCGCTAACGAGGTTTCCGGCATTGAGCGGCTGATTGGAACTGGAACTTCCAGCCATGGGTTACACTCCTGCTACAACGGTGAATGATAGCGCTATCCTAATCCACTTATTTTCGTTATTTGCAAATATAAACATCTATGAATATTCAGCGCTGGATTGGTCGGCGGCAGCCTAGCTGGCAAGCTTTGGATGTTTTACTGAAAAAACTGGAAGGCAAAGGGCTGAAATCACTTAAGGCAGAGGAAATTCGGCAGCTTGCTAGTCTTTATCGCTCGGTGTCGGCAGATTTGGCGCGGGCAAAAACCAATCAGGTCGGAGAGCGAATTACTCGCGATTTGCAAGCTTTGACAACCCGTGGCTATGCTCAAGTTTATCAGGGCGATCGCAAGCAGGAATGGCAAGCCGTGCTGGAGTTTTATCGCTGGGGTTTTCCGGCGGCAGTTCAACAGGCAGGTGGCTATATCGCCTTGGCAACCGCGCTTTTTATATTCGCTGGATTGGTGGCATGGTGGCTGGCATGGCACGATCCTATGTTTATGGAACTGTTGCTGCCCGCAGAGATGATTGAAAAAGTGCGCGATCGCGGTGAACTGTGGATGGGTTCCATTTTGGGGATTGAGCCACTCGCCTCAAGCAGCATCATGATCAACAACATTAAGGTGTCGTTTGCGGCGATCGCGGGTGGCATGACGGCTGGACTGGCAACTGCTTATATTATGCTCGTTAACGGCTTGCTGATTGGCACCATTGGGGCACTCGTTGGGCAAAACAATCTCGCCATTCCCTTTTGGGCATTCGTCTTTCCCCACGGCGCGTTAGAACTGCCTGCTATTTTTTTAGCGGGAGGAGCAGGCTTTCTGCTGGCAAGAGCCATCCTATTTCCAGGCAAATATCGCCGCGCGGATGCTCTCAAAGTCTACGGAATGGAGGCAGCAAATTTGGTCTTTGGGATCGTGCCCATGCTCGTCATTGCTGGCATCATTGAGGGCTTTATTTCCCCACAACCTGCGATTCCTGATTTAGTCAAGTACGCGATCGGCACTGGCTTGTTTGTGGCGTTGGTGTGGTATCTCAGCCGCAAAAAGTCAATAGCCAAAAGCTATTAGCTGCAATTTAAAGCGGCGCAATAAAGACATTGCCTGCTTCATCGCGAACCGTTACCTTAATCGTGCGAAGTGAACCCTTGGTATCGGTAATTTTACAATCAAAGGTTTCTCCAGCCTTAGCGGGTCGAATTTTGCCACCACAATCCACAGCCACCTTACCCAGATCTTTGCTCTCAGCACTTTTTTGAATAAAGTCATTCAATTTAGAGAGCAGCAGCATTCCCTTGGTGCCCCAACGAAATTTTTGGGGATCGTTGGTTGGCTCTACTTGGACGGTAAAAACACCCGCATCCGAATTAATTTGGCAGTCGTAGGTTTTGGGGCTTGTGACATTTGGACTTCCAGGTTGGGGTGCTGTCAAAACTGCTGGACAATCGACCGATTGGATGGTTAAATTTCCAGCTTTGCCAACTAATCCCGCTAAATTAGTTTCCACAGCCTTGACAGATTCCGGTTTTTCCACTGTTGGAGACGGAGTTAAAGAGGGAGTTGGGCTAATACTCGGTAGCGTCTCAGTGGGGCTGGGATTGGGCAACAATCCGGTGGCAGTGGGATCGGGAGATTGGACAATTGGCGATTCTGTGGGCGCAGGGTTAGGCTGCTCGGCATTGCATCCCGTCAGGGCGATCGCGCCTGCTATAATCATCCACCCAATTCCTTTACTGAGTTGTCGCTTTGACCGTTGAATTAATGGGCGATCGCGCTGACTCATACAAACACTCTCCTGCTACCTCACTCGCATTCTATTATGCAAGTGCAAATGCGGTTAAGGGAGAAGGAGGAAAAGAGGACTGGGCGATCGCGCTTCTATCCCATTCAACTAAATTGGCAACAGCGACACATGAGCAGACACAATCCGCCAGCCTTGGGGAAACTTCCGCCAAAACTGGCTTTGCCTGCCCGATCGCGCCACTCCGTTAATAGTTCGGCGAAATTCTAAGGTGATTGCTGCCGTATCGTCGCCAAGCGGCACCACTGTTAAACAAAAAATTTCTCGCGCTAAATCTTGCGTCGGGCGATTCTGGCGAAACTGGCGAATTTCGTCAATCCCATACAGGTTTTCGGTTGCGCCAAACCGCACGACATCGGTTGATTCCCAAAACAGCGCATCCAGGGTTGCCAAGTCGTTGGTGCAGAGCGCGGTTTCGTAGGTTTGGTAGAGTTGGGTCAGTTCTGCAATTAAGTCAGCAGGGGAATCAGTCATTGCAGATAAATTGCGTCTTGGTCAAGCTCAAAAATATAGTGATAGTCGAATACGAGCGACTGAGAATGGCGAATCAGGGAAAAGCCTATGTTTGTGGTGACATCGGTTGGAAAGGTGGCGATCGCCAACTCCACCAGCTTTTTCTCAGACATAATTGGCTTTTTCACATAATAATCGCGCCGCGCAAAAAATAGGTTTTCATCCTTGGGCACAATAATTTGATTAATCCGATGGGCGTGCTGAATCGGCTTAATGTAAGTCTGCAAAAACTCTTCCTGGTTACGCTGCAAGCGATACAGCTTTTCCTGCTGATACCAACTCATGCGAAACATCATCTTAATCAATTCAAAGCCCAAAATATATGAGAACACATTATTGCGTTCTTCCGTACTCATCACCAGCCGCAATGCCGACTCTAGATAAAGCTGAGGCTGAGTTCGCATATCTTGCGCCGAATGAATATAAAACTGACGAATATAATGCCGTAGCGAGTTTGTATCCAGGTCAGTTTTGACCTTAAATTCCTTCAGATATTCTTTGACTTTTTGCTTTGTGTCACGATCTTCTAGAACTTTAGATACCAGCCCATCGGCAGTATAGTCATCTAAGAATTTTGCTCGCGTTTCTGGCGCGGCAGCACCCATCAGATGACATAACGACAGCACATAGCGTCGCTGCGACCAAGGCAGGCTCTCAGCCCACCGTCGTGCTTCTGGAGGAAGCTTCAGCAACAGACTTTCGGCAGGAACGGACATGGGTAGGGTCACTGACAATTCAAGTGGCTGATTCATAAATAGTTCAAAGGCGGCGATCGCGTTATTGCACCGCCTTACTACTCAGTGTGCCCAACCTTGGAAGTTATCAACAGCCCACTTCCTACTTTTCACATCAGGCTTGAGATCATGGGTGACGATGCTCTACCTCAATCACGGTATGCACGTTACCGCGTGGATTATAATCGCCTTTAATTTTCACCTCTAGCGGATCACAAGCCGCAACAAAGTCATCCAAAATTTGGTTGATCGATTCTTCGTGCGAAATATAGCGATCGCGGTAGCTGTTGATATAAAGCTTGATTGCCTTTAGCTCTACCACCTTTTGGTTAGGAACGTAAGTGAGGTAAATCGTTGCAAAATCGGGGTAGCCCGAAAAAGGACATTTGCAAGTGAATTCAGGCAACACCAGATGAATCTCGTAGCGTCTGCCAATGCGCGGATTGGGAAAGGTAATCAGTTGTCCTGATTCAATTAACCGCTCCCCATACTTCTCTTCGGTACGCAGCAACAACTCAGATTCAGCCGAGATGGCATCAGTAGAAAATTGACTCATGATAGTGATGTAGAAGATGGATAAATGTGGTGAGACGCGCGATCGCGTAAGCGCTGACTTATTCAGTTTGCCAAAATTATTTAAAAGGGGTCTGAGAAAAAGATATTTTCGATTTCGTGATGGGTGGCTCGGCTGAGTATGTCACTCGCTGTTGAGGCGATCGCTGAGGAGTTATTTGGTATCATCGATTGGCTAAAAACTCTTCGACTGTCAGCTCAGCTTGACGAATCAAGGCGCGTAATAAACCGGGAGCTAATTCTCGATGGTTAGGAATCGATAGCGTTGGCTTTTCTTTATGCCAAAGAATTATGTGACTTCCGGTTTGGTGATCGAGCAGATAGCCAAATTTCTCAAAGATTTTGATTGCTTCTTTGCCAGAGAAATTGGATAGACGACCCATTAAACAGCAACCTCACCCAGAAAGATGTCTAAAAATTGCAGTTGGATTGGCTGATTGTGTTTTTCTTGAACGTATAAATAGCCTTTAATGGCATCTCGAATGTTAGCAATTGCTTCATCCATGGTTTTGCCTTGGCTCAGACATCCGGGCAGGGCAGGAACTTCTGCGACGTAGCCTTGATATTCTGAATCGAAGGTAAAGATGACTTGAAATTTCATCTTGTTCTCTTCCAGTTTCATGGATTTCTCCTTATTTCAAATTCAGCAATGGCTTGTTTCAATTTTCAGCAATGGCAGCAATGGGTAGTAATAGTGTATCTTCTCCCTCCTTCGCCCTTCGCAAGCTCAAGAAAAACGGTCACTTTTTGAGTTTAGGTTTATCGTGTGGGCAATCATTTTTTGCTGTATCCACAAACACCTCTGCGCTATGACTGCCAACGTCAATACTAAATCGATCATGCACCCTTCCAAAATATCTGCGCCCGTTTCAAAACAGGGAGTTGCGCGTAGCCCGTCTGTTCCCATCTCGGTTTATCGCGAAGTTGCGAGTGAATTGCAATCCACTCGAAATTCTTTCGATTCTCTTAAAGGTCAAAATGATGATTTGGTTCAAAGAAATCAGCAGTTGCGGCTAGAAATTGAGCGGGTCGTCCAGTCAGCGCTCTACCTTCGTCAGCTTGCAGATACCAATTTGCAGGCAGGCACTTCAGGCACAGACAATTTCTCAAGTCCAGTCGCCGAGGCTTCATTAATGGCTGCGACCCTGGCAAAACCGGTTGAGTTGAATCATTTGCCCGCTGCAAACCCTGCCAAAAATCCTTTGAAGCAGCTTACTGGCAAGCTTTTTACGGGGCAACCGAGTCAGCCTGATTCGACCCAGCAGGGAGAAGCAAAAGAAATTGGTGCTTGGTGGCTAGTTTTGGTCATTTGCATGATTATTGTGACGGCGTTTGGCACCGGATTTTTGATTGTGCGTCCGTTGCTGCCTTCACGGTAGAGATTGCCTGTATAAATGCTTGAAATATCTTTTATATCTAGCTATTGGGCAGATATTTGATAAAGTGCGCGATCGCCAGAGGGCAGAGTGTGCCTTCTGTTACAAAATATTCGCTGTGGACGGTGATAGAAAGTGACATGCTAAATAACAAAGCAGCCCATAAAAAATAAGGAGTGAAGGAGTTGAAAAAAGTCGAGGCTATTATTCGCCCGTTTAAGCTTGATGAAGTAAAGATCGCGCTCGTCAACGCAGGCATCGTCGGCATGACGGTTTCTGAGGTGAGAGGCTTTGGTCGTCAGAAGGGGCAAACTGAGCGCTATCGCGGGTCAGAATACACCGTGGAGTTTTTGCAAAAGCTTAAGGTTGAAATTGTGGTTGAAGATGAACAGGTAGACATGGTAATCGATAAGATTACCGTGGCGGCTCGGACTGGTGAGATCGGCGATGGCAAGATTTTTGTGACTCCAGTTGATCAAATCATTCGCATCCGCACGAGCGAAAAAAACCAGGAAGCCGTTTAAGCGGTTTCTTTCAGCTTTTTAAAAGTGCTGGAAGTTTCTAGGCGTTCGGTTTAACTAATCTGTTGCAAAGTGTGGCTAAGGTAGACAGGGCGCTAGATTCTAAAGTTATAAAGTTCTGTTTCTAACCTCTTGATCGAGCGACGGCTCTCCTACTGGGAGAGCCTTTTTCATTTTCTAATTTTTTGACCGTTCACGCCCATTCTTCTGTCTCAGCGATCGCGGCTTGCTGCAAGGTTGCTTCAAGGGTTTGCCAGTTAATCTGATTCGCGAGTTGATTGGCGATTAACTGCCCTTGCTGAAAATGCAAAACACGGGTACACCAAGCGTCAACGAGATCAAATTGGTGCGTCACCATCAAAACAGTGGTCGCGTAGCCGGATTGTTTTAAGAGTGAGAAAAACTGATGGCGCTGACTTATATCCAATGAGTTTGTGGGTTCATCGAGCAATAAAACTTGAGGCTGAGCAATCAAGGCACGAGCGATCGCCACCCATTGTCGTTGCCCCAGTGATAGTTGCTGTTCGGTGCGAGCCAGCCACTCAGCCGGGATGTGTAGGCGATCGCGCCACTCAGTCACCTTTACTGCGATTGCCTGTGGCGAAACGCCCCGCAGTTGCAGAGGATAGGCTAACGCATCTTGCACCGTCATCCCCAGCAGCTTAGGTTCTTGGGGTAGCAAAAGAATTTGTTGCCGCAGGGAAACGGGGGGAATTTGAGTGTAGGGGCGATCGTTGAGATAAAGCGATCCCTGAGTCGGAGAAATCAGGCGATTGAGCAGCCGCAATAGAGACGTTTTACCGGCACCCGCACCACCCACAATGGCAATGCGATCGCCCTCAAATACCTCAAACGACACATCCCGCAGCGAATAGTAAGCAGGCAGAGTTGATTGATCCCTGCGCCTTATTTGGGCAGATCTGAACAGTTGCGGGGCAAAACTCACCTGGTCTACACAAATTTGGGCAGGTTGAATAGGGGAATTCATGCCATGAGCGAGAGTGCCGTCCAAATTGTCCAACCATCGACTAATAGCAACAGCAGCGTCAACCCTAGCAACGTCACATACATCCACGGTTGCGCCAACGGACGCACATCACTCGTGTCAATGCCTGTCCTTTCCTGCACCAACCGCACCAAACGCGAAAATCCTGCAACTCGCATGGGCAGCAAATAGGACTGCTCAGCCTGACTCACAAAATAATATACAAGTCCCCCCTGCCCAGTAGAACGAGGTTTTAGAGCTTTTACCTCTGCCCACGGCAGCACCCATCCCTTCCGCAACAAGCGCGGCACCCAAGCTGGATAGGTTACCTGAATGTCAGTTTCAGTGACGATAACTCGCTCCGACAACGCTCCATACAGCGCTATAAAACCTAAGCCAATGCCAAACCACAGCCATTTAGGGGAAACGGCAACTCCGTCCGTTTGCGGCAATAAGGGCAACGGCGCTGTCAAAGCCACATATAACCCTAGCAATGTCACCCGAATCAGCGGCGATAGGTTAAACGTTGCCGGGATTTCTGTTGAAGAAATAGATTGAGGCTTTTGTGATGATTGAGCCGATTTCACTAACCTTGCTCCATTTTTCCTACACTTTACACCCTACACTCGAATCCCTGCTTCAAGGCAGGTACTTCTGCACCACTGTCCAGCCTGTAGCGGATACCCAAATAAACCCTATTAGCAAGACTGCGTTGATGCCAACGTGCAACTGCCTTGCCCACAGGCGCTCGGTGCTAATTTGCACGGCGCTCCAGGCAGATAGAAGAACTAGATAAACAACGGCTAACCCCGATATTAGATGGACGGAATGCCCTAATTTGCCGTATTCGCCCAAGGTGCCGACAATGCCGATCGCCAACAATAACAGCACCAAAATTGCTAGAGTCGATCCTAATAAAAAATGTGCTGGACGCAACCAGTCCGGGCGAGTTTGCTCATTTTGTCTCAGCGATCGCATCCACAGCCCAGAAACTCCCAGCAGCAGATAGGCAAGCCAGGATAAACCCATTGACCATGCTGCAATTCGCCAAAGCCAGATAAAAGAAGGAAGATTCACGAGTTGATCGGGATTGGAAGATCACTTTTTAGCCTGTTCATACCAGGTTACAACCTGATACGTGAGAAAAGGGACATGAAAATCCACGTCCCTTTGTTTTTTCGTTCAGGAAGCGCGATCGCGCTTCCTGTTTTCCTACATCGACAGTAGCCGCTGACCCAGTGCTTTGGCGCTACCAACCGGATCGTTGAAGTTGAACGTCATCGACAGGTTGGCGGGTTTGTCTTGATAGGTGAGACTGATTGCCATCGTCACCACGCCACCAGAAGCGGTGTTCAAGTCTGCCTCAAAGCTAGCAGCATTCACCATCAGCAGAGCATCTAAGCCGCGACGGGTGATGAACTCGCTGGCAACCCCGACTGCACCCAAACCACGCTTCGTCGCTTCAAGGGTTTGTTTATAGCCGTTGAGAACCCCGATCGCCGTATCACGACTGACAATCAAGCCCGACACACGCGGATCGAGATCAATGGGTGTGTTAATGGCACCTTTTACCAATTGGGTGAGAAATGCCTGGGCTGCTGCTAGTCCAGCTTTTTCGGTGCCTAACCGGGTATACAAACCCGTGATTTCCCCTTGCAGCACCCCTGCTTTGGCAACTGATACTAGATTGGGTACACAAATTCCGAATTTGCACTTTCGCTCCTTAGCTAACCGATCGCGCTCTGCTTCTTTCTGTTGAATCGTGTTAGCCAGATTATTGACCCTTGTCTGCTCGTTTGCCACAGCTTGGCGAGCATTGTCGATCGCGCGATTGGCAGCAGCCCTCTCGTTACTCACGATCGCCCGTTGGGTAACAATTTGCTGATTCAAGGAATTGACTCTCGTTTGCGCGTCATCGACTTGCTTTTGCTGGGCGCTGATGCGAGATTGTGCCTCACCCACCGCTTGCTGAATCACCTTTGTGGCTTCCGTTTTGAGGAATTGGCGCAGGTCATTTTGCAGGGTGGCAGCAACCCGGAAGCTAGCCGTGTTGTTTAGACGAGTCCCCGATGCGGTCAAGGAGCAACTGAATTTGTTGAACAGGTTGCCTGTGGTGGTGAATTGGAAGCCGCGATCGCTGACATTCACTTGCGTTTCGCTCTGGATGCCAAGCAACTGTACTGCTCCAGATAATGCCATCGTAGGAACTTGATTTGGGCGAATTTGGATGGCAACGCTGGGTTTCGGTCTGCCGCCTGCTCCAGTCAGTTTGAACACGCCTAGGTTGATCGCATTCAGGTCGCCCCGCAGGTCTGCACCTTGGTCGCGGTCAATTGCCAACATCACGGAGCCACCTAAGCCATATAGGTCGAGGGTGCCCTGACATTGGAAGCGGCGATCGCTGATTTGCACATCACCCTGGAAGATGCGTTGATTTAGGAAGGTGAGGTAGCTTTGTCCTGTCAGTTGGAACGCAGCCTCGCTAGCAGTGCGGCGAGAACCCGCCTGTCCAGGAACCACCACACGCCCGTTGATGCCAAGCTCCATCACATCGCTGACTTTGCCTACCATGCGGAAGCCCGTATTGAAGCCGAGGGTTTTGGATGCCGCCAACCCAAACGTGGTCTCGAAGCTTGCCAGATTGTTGATGGCACAGGTGCCACGTAAGAAGGTAACCAATCCTTGCTCGTTGCCCACTCCCGCAGGTGCAGGTGGTAAGACTGAGAGCATCCCCGCCGCCTGAACGTCCGTGGTCAAGCCTAGCCGTTGATAAGCCTGAGCTTTCAGTTGGGGACGGGTAGCAAGTTGGCGAAACTCATCGGGAGTCGTAATAAACCAACCGAGGCTACCAGAGAAAGGACCAAAGGCGATCGCGGTGCTGTTAACTCGTTGTTCGATCGGCATTGCCTGGATTAGTTGATTCACCGACAGAGTTTTCATGCCGTTAAGCAATTGCGCCAGACTGGTGTAAGCGTTGATTTCGGGTCCTGATTGGCGATCGCCGAGTAGGGCAGTCGAAGGCGCAAGGTAGGGCGGCAATTGCAAGAAGTTCTTTTTAAGCGAGAACTTCAGGTTCATGTTTTGCGGTGGGTTGTTAGGGTCAAGCAGGAAGTTGCGATCGCTAAAAAACTGCTTGAAGTTAGAGAGCAATTTACCCGCTTCTACCAGGTTCAGCGTGGGCATCGGGAATTGAGCATGGGCACCCAGTTCCAGTCCTTCGAGTCCCAGATATTCCACCCCGACTTCGTTGTAGAACAATGGAATCGGAATCGGAATCACCGTTTGATACACAATCACCATAAACAGGTCATTCAGCACCAGTCGGCGATGTAGCGTTCGGGTAGAGGGTAGCAGTTTCGCAGATGCCTCTGGCAGCGCGACGGAGGTTGCCAGCGTCACCAGGTCAAATTGATCCAGGGTGGCATCCACTTGCAGCAGGAACAAACTACCGCCTGCCAGTTGACCAAAGGACAGCTTGCGGAGTTGAATGCCATTCAGCACGGGCACGATCCCCAGCATTCCGGGTAGCAACAGCTTGATCGGTGGATCACCCTCTTTGACTCTGGCATCAAAGCGAACCGTGCCTTCGGGCGTAACGGCAATGTCAAAGGCGAAGCTTTGGGGAATCTCAATATTGAGATATTGCTTGAAACTGTCGGGTAATTTATCAAGCTGCTGACCTAGGGTGGCGATCGCCACTTTCACATCCGCTGGGAGGCTGGCACCCACCGTTCCCAACACTTTGAACAGTTCGTCAACTTTGAAGTTGCCTTGCTTGTCCGTAATCTCCACACCCTTGAGCGGCAAGCCAGCAGGTAGAGTATCCGCAGCCCCCTGAAGTTTGCAAGCAGACAGCAGTTGTTTCACCAGGGTCATTGGCACTGATAACGGACGCACTGTATCAAAAGCACCACTGGCGGCAAAACTAGACGTTTTGGTGTCGTAACTGAAGGTGGGAACTTTAAATTTAATTGCCCCAAACTCTTTCAAATCACACAACCACCAGGGATCTTCTCCCGGTTGCAGGGGTTGTCCCTGTTCATTGGTCAAGCTGATCGCGCGAATAATCGATGAAGTAGGGACTACCTTAATGCCTGCTGTGCCAATTCGCAGTTCGGCTTTGATGGTAGTTTGGTCGCGATCGCTGGGATCAAACGTGTTAAAAAATTCCAGCTTAGGGGTGCCATCCGCATTGGTGCCGAATAGGTTGTTCAATTGAGAAGGCAAACCCACACCCAGTTGGGCGGCGATCGCAATCTCTTTGCCTAACAGAATGAACAAATCGGAGACATCAATGCTGGCACTACCCAGTTCAACCGAGACATCGCCCACTTCAACGTTTGGCAGTGCAAAATCAAACGGATTAACCACGCGATCGGCGATCAGTTGAACTCCCTTTCGATTAGCCTTGAACTCAGTGGCAATGGTTTCAGGCAAATAGCGGTGTACCGTAGGATGCCAACCCTTGAAGGAAACATCAACAGCCGCTTCAAACTGCCAATCTGTTTTTCTAGCTGGGTCTAGACTAGGTTGACGGATCATTGCGACCTCGCCAAAGCTCAAATCCATTGCAGCGGTTTTGTCGGGTGGCAATGGCATATGAACCAGTGCTTGATCAGGTTGGAAGACCAAGCTAGCCGTGCCATCAATCTGTTTTGCCAGCGTCAATCTGCCGTTGACATCCACCACATCCGTTAGCGCGATCGCGCCCGTTGCCGAAACGCTCCATGCTGACTGCGATGCTGTGTCAGGTTCTGTTGCGGGCTGTTGCAGCAGATCCATAGCCAGACTGGAAACGTTCAGGTGTCCAGTTGAATCCAGGTTGATCAGTGTAATGGCTGGGTTTGCTGCCATTGATAGCTGGAAGTGCTTCTCTTCCGATGTTTGGCGATACTCCGCCTTGAGCATGAACGCCGTTGCAAAAATATCGGCTTCCACTTCACCAGTTACTCGCCAATCCTTTCCTGTCAGTTCCATTTCTAGTTGGAAGTGGTTCAAAACCAGTTCCTCAGCAATTTTCAAGGGTTGATCGCCACTCAGTGCGATCGCGCAGTTAATCTGGCTTGTTGCTTCTACAGCGACACGAGCAACCGAAATTTGAGTTTGCGTGATGCTGAGTCCATTGCCGCTAGCAGGGAAGTTAAGCGGTGCCGCAGTGGATGCCTGGAAGGAAAAAGTGCGTGATTTAGGCTTAATCACGGTTTCCACATCTTTGAATGCCAGGTTTGGCAGTTCTGGTGGCAGGGAAGCACCTGCCAAAAAGGTCTGAGCGATCGCAGCAAGACTAATTTCGGCGATCGTCCATTCAAATACAAAGTCGCCCTCTTTTTGCCCAACCAGCAGCGCCATTGCAATTTCGCGATCGCCTGCCTGAATAGAACCGCTGATGATACCTGCAACCGTCGAGTCATCGACCTGCAATGCCAGTTGTCCACTTTGCAGGGTCAACCAATTAGCTCCAGGAACATGGCAGCTTGGCAGTGCTTTGACGCTAAAGTTTAAGCGAATTCCTGCTTCAAGTTGTTGGAAGGTGATATCGAGTGAGACTGTAGTTCCTAACAAACTCACATCTCCAACCACTGAAACACTATCGTTTGTGGTTGTGATGTTGGGCTTGGAAAAGGTCAACCCCTCAACTTCTAGTAGGTTGAAGAGCAAATCCAGCCGCAGGGCTGCGATCGCCGAATCCTGCATGGATTGCAGAGTAGCCTGATTGAATGACAGTTGCTCATTTTGAACCGTGCTGCGTAGAGCAGATGCAATTTGATTGACGTTCATGGATAAATCTCCTAGAGGGCTAATTTTGGGAGTGTTGTAGTGAACTTGGAAGCATGACAACATTGCCGACCTCATCCAAGATGGGCAGAGGGAAATGCTCTTGATAGAACAGATGAACTTCAACAGGAAACTTCTTGATCCTGAAGATCGAGGACTATAGCGATCGCTCCAGTAAATTTAGCAAAGTGGTTCACAGCGCGAAAATTGAGTAATCAATCACTTGCTGGGGAACGTTGTTTTCGCTGAAATTGACTTCCCACAGTCTCCGTGGGATTTCGTAAAAGTTCGGAAATATCACTTGTGGAGGTGATTGATGTCCAATTTAATCAGGATCAAAATCACACCTTTAGAAACTAGCGGATTGCATAAATCTTCTACAGATCAAAAGAGAGCAAGCTGATTGGGTGGAATAGGTGAAACCGCGATCGCGTCGATTGCAGGTCCCGATGCCAGTTTGTGAGCATGGCGGGTTGTTTCGGGCAGGCGATATTTGGTGGTGCAGCGCATGACGTAAGCGATCGCGGTATCTAAACTAATCCGATGTCCCGGAGAGATGTAAACAGGCTTTGTGCCAACACGGGTTCGCAACGCCACGCCAATCGTCTCGTTTTTATGGATTAACGGCTGATAGCTACCTTTCTCATCTGCCAGATCAGCGTGTTTGCCAACCAACAAAGATTTGGCAACGCCAATAGTTGGCAAATCGATGATTAATCCTAAATGGCAGGCAATGCCAAAACGTCGCGGGTGAGCCGTTCCCTGACCATCACACAGAATCAGATCGGGGCGAACTGTTAGTTTTTGTAGCGCATCCACCACAGCCGGAATTTCGCGAAAAGAGAGCAAACCTGGAATGTAGGGAAAGGTCGTGGGGCGACGGGCGATCGCGCGATCGCTTACTTGCAAATCATCTAGATTCAATACCGCAACCGCAGCACGAGTAATCGTTCCCGCCGCTTCAAAGCCCACATCCACCCCAGCCACATAGCGCACCTCACCCAACTGATCCGTCAGAATCACTTGGCTGCGAAGGTCTTGCTGCAACGCGATCGCTTGCTCTGGTGAAAACGACCAATCCAGCGAAGCGATATTCATGATGTCTTTTTAAGATGAGTGAGTAAAAACGGAGCGCATCAATCCTAACGCGGTCAGAACAAGCACTGCACCAATCCAGTTAATTTGAGTTGAATTGCGATTTTTAGGTTGTAACCAAACTTTGAGCAACCATGCTACAAAAGGCATCACTAGCCAAGTCAACAAGCAGCAAGAGAGAAAATTGCTCAGCAATATCACATCCGCAAACCCCCAAGAACTTGTCCACTGCAAGAAAGCTTGCAACAAGCTCAACAGCATCACCGTTGGATAAAGCCCCAGCAAGGTTGCCAAAATTTGCTTCCAAGCAGGGGGATACGCCTCTTGTTTGACGAACCAACGCTCTAATCCCGTTGTGAAGTGAGTAATTTTACAGCTTAGAAAAATTTGCTTACCAATTTCAACTAAATTGAGCCGGATGCCTGACTCTAGCCAGTTGGTTAGGCGATCGGGCGAGTCAAATTGGACGATGATATACCACTTATTGTCATGTTCCACTGGTGGACAAACAGTGGTGCCTAAATAGCCATCAAACTGGCTAGCTGCCTGAGTAATTTTGTGTTGCCATTGCTTAAACTCTTCTTCTTTCTCTGGAGACACTTCATGTTCAATGACATAGCTCGAAGTGTCGTGCTTATAAAGTTGTTTTTTAACCATTTAAGTCGATGGCATAGGACAACTTTTTATATCAGAGTATCGCCCAAACAAAAAGCTCAGGAATAAACATCCTGAGCTTCTATTAACTAACTTTGCCACTTGATAGAAAGAAATAAGCAATACTCTTCCTTTCAGTAAATGGACTTATCGCCACTCTAGCTGTAGAAACTAGAAGCTGTTGCTGCGACGACCACCGCCGCCGCCACCGCCACCGCCAAAAGAGCCGCCTCTGTCTTCGCGAGGTTTGGCTTTGTTAACTTTTAGATCCCGACCCATCCACTCTGCACCGTCTAGTGCATCAATGGCGGCTTGCTCTTCAGCATCGGTACCCATTTCAACGAAACCAAAGCCACGCATCCGACCGGTTTCACGATCAGTGGGTAGTTGAACGCGCTTAACTGAACCGTATTCTGCAAATACAGCAGTTAAGTCAGCCTCGGAAACGTCGTAAGATAAATTGCCCACGTAAATTGACATATTGTCTCCAAAATCAGAAGGTTGCAGAGAGTGAGATTTCGGAGAGAAGCCTGTCAATACAAAACGGAAAAACTCGTCAATATTAGACACAAACACTACAGCCGATCTTATTCTCATCCATACTTTAACACCTTGATTATAATCGTTCTACCGAAAACCTGCCAGAGGATTGTAAAGATATATAACCAAGACGACGATCGCATCCCTTGTTCGCAGGTCATCTTGAGACAGATGGCATCTGTTTTGGTTTCCCATATGATGGGCGTTCATCTGAGTTGATGATTGTTTTGCCATCCTGCTAATTTTGTAAAGACTAGGCTAATTTTGCAATGACCATGCACCCCGAAACCGACAATTGGAAACAAGCCCAAGCTGCAATTCAACAGCTTCAGATGGCGATCGCGTCAGCCGCTAACACTATAGAAGATGCGATCGCATCTCCCATTCATGGCATGGTTGAACAGGGGACAGAAACTATTGGTCACATCGTTACGCCGATCGCAGAAAATCCCCTAGTAAAATACGCAACCAAATTGCCAGGGGTCAGTTGGTTGATGGCAGCGTTAGGGCAGGTAAACGCAGAAAAAGTGGCGCAAGATGTGGCGATTTTACAACAGCAATATCCCCTGGAAACTCCTGAGCAGTTGGCACAGCGGGTTGTTGCTGACAGTGCATTCAGAGCCGCCAGAGTTGGATTGTTCACAAATATTCTGCCGCCTTTTGCCTTGATGCTATTAGCGGTCGATATTGCTGCTGTGACTGCCCTGCAAGCTAAAATGGTTTATCGGATTGCAGCTATTTATGGTTTTTCGCTCGATGAACCCGCCCGGCGTGGGGAAGTTTTAGCTTTATGGGGGCTTTCTATGGGTGGATCAAGCGTCCTCAAAGCGGGACTCAGTATTGTGGAAGTGATTCCCCTTTTGGGAGCGGCAGTCGGAGTCGCAAGTAACGCGGCTCTACTGCAATCACTCGGCTATGTTGCTATTCAGTTTTATGAAAAAAAGCAAGCCTCAATGGGCGACGTTGCATAGTTTAGATGTGCCGTTTTTGTAGAAAACACGCAAATCAACCAGCACAAAATAAGTTTTGCCCTGAATAGAGCGATCGCTCAAATACTGATTGGCAAAGTGTATCAAGCGATCGCGCTACTTAAAGATCAACCAGCGATTTCTGCAACGCCGACCGGGCAAGAAACATTAGTGCCGCCTAGTCCGCAATATCCACCAGGATTTTTGGCAAGATATTGCTGGTGATAGTCTTCGGCGTAGTAATACGGCGGTGCATCCAAAATTTCTGTCGTGATGCTCCCGTAACCTGCTTGACTTAGCATCGGTTGATAAGCCTTTAGAGTCGCTTCTGCTAACTGGCGCTGTTCATCTGAATAGGTGTAGATGCCAGAGCGATATTGAGTTCCGGCATCATTTCCTTGGCGCATCCCTTGGGTAGGGTTGTGGCTTTCCCAAAACACCTTCAACAGTTGCTCATAGGAAATCACTTTAGGGTCGTAGACAACTAAGACTACTTCGTTGTGCCCTGTCATGCCACTGCAAACTTCTTGATAGGTTGGATTAGGAGTGATTCCGGCAGCGTAGCCCACTGAAGTGCTAAAAACACCGGGTTGCTGCCAAAATATGCGCTCGGCTCCCCAAAAACAACCGATGCCAAACATCGCAGTTTCCATCTCATCAGGAAAAGGAGGCTTAAGCGGGTTGCCGTTAACGAAATGACAGTTTTTCAGTTGCATTTCCTCAGCGCGACCTGATAGTGCTTCTGTAGCAGTAGGCAGACTCAATTTCTTGCCAAATCCAAAAAGTCCCATTGGTTTCAACTCTCAACTTTGGAATTCTATCTTTACTCTAGTTCACAATTTTAAGAACCTGCTGAGCATTAGGGAAGAATTTGTTGAGTGGGATGGCATTTTGAGTTCCAACGATCGCTGACCCTGTTTAATTTCTAAGTTCTTTCATCAAGGCATCAATATCTCTCATGAGGTTGCCCGTATCCCCTTGGGCTTTGGTTAAATTCCGAGCTTGATCTAATGCATAAACCGCTTCTTGTTTGCGCCCAGATTCTTTCAGCGCCTTGGCTAATTTGTAGTGACCATTGGGATCATTGGGGGCAGTAGCAATGTATTGACGATAAAAATTCGTGGCAGTTGAGTAGTTCCGCTGCTCAAAGAAAATATCACCTAGCCCTTCTTGTGCTTCTGAGAGATTTGGGCGGAGAGCGATCGCGCGTTGATAGGCGCGCATTGCCTCTTCATAACGCTGCGCTGCCTGAAGCGACTTACCTATTTGAAGCTGAATGCTTGGATTTTGGGGTTCCAGTTGTACCGCTTTGTTAAAAGACGCGATCGCTTTTTCAGCATTATTCAACTGTAGCCACGCTGAGCCAATGTGGACTCGCGCCATTCCTTGCTTCGGACCAATTCGAGCCGCTTGTTGCAAAACCGTAAACGCTTCTTGAGGACGTTTCAACTGAATCAGCGCAGTTCCCAACAGTTCAAAGCCTTTGTAGCCATTGGGCGAAAGCATCGTAACGCGGCGGTAGATGTTCATTGCCTCGTCGTATTTGCCTTGACGAGCCAGCATGACTCCCATACTTAAATTGGCATTAACATGACGAGGATTAACCACAATCGCCTGACGATAGGCGGAGAGTGCCTCATCATTTCTGCCTAAACTAGCAAGGTTAAACCCAAGCGCATAGTGAAACTCAGCATTTTTAGGTTCTAGGGCGATCGCCTGCTGATAAGCACCTAGCGCCGCATCATAATTTCCTTGGCTGGCGTATAGAAAACCGATACCCGCAAAAATTTTAGGGTTCGCTTTGTCCAAATTAGCCGCTTGCTGATACGCCGCCAGCGCCCCTGCAACGTTACCAGAGTTTGCCAATCGCCGACCTTCTCGCAGTAGTTGGGTCAGTGGTTCGTTGGGGCTATTGGTTTTAATTGCGTTCGTCGCGTTGGCTGGGCTATTTTCCAATAGTCGCTGCCCTTGTGCCAAAGCCGGAGAAACAGTCAATGTGGCGATGAAAACAGAACCCGCGACCCATAAAGTGTGCTTGCGCATACGCTTCCTTTTACACAACTGCGATTACCAAAGACCAATCATGATACAGAAAATAACCCGATAGTTGCAAAAGTTCACTATGAAGATCGCTCCTTACTTTCGCACATTCGAGGATCAATCTCAATCAGACGCAATGATCTAGAACCCACTACTCAATCGCTTAAGCGCTAAAGTACTTTGCGGCTGGGTGATATGCCACGATCGCCGTGGTGGATTGTTCAGGATATAGCTGTTCGCTTTCATCCATGAACATACTCATGCGATCGGTGCGTAGCAGTTCCAATTGCTCGTACTGGTAGGCAATTTCTGGGCAAGCAGGATAGCCAAAGCTGTAGCGCGATCCTTGATAGCGTTGCGCCAACATATCGCGGATATTGTCAGGATCTTGCGCCCCAAATCCCAATTCGCGCCGAATCCGCGCATGAGTCCATTCTGAAAGCGCTTCGGCAATCTGCACCGACAGTCCGTGAAAGTAGAGATACTCGGTATAGCTATCCGCTTTGAATAGCGCTTGAGCGAACTCTGTAGCGCTGTGTCCTGCTGTAACTGCCTGCATTGGGAAGACATCCATTTGTCCGGATTCTTTGGCAGCAAAAAAGTCGGCAATGCAGTAGCGCCGCAGAGATTTTTGGCGCGGAAACTTCCAAGTGACTAGAGGGGACGTGATGCCATCACCGCCATCGGCGATATCCGGATCATAAAGATAAACAGAGTTGCCTTCGGAGTAGCAAGGGAAATAGCCATAAATGACTTGGGGTTGCAGCAGCTTTTCTGCCACAATTCGGGTTTTCCAGCGTTCCAAAATAGGATAAACCGTTTCTTGTAAGAACTGGTCATATTCTTCCTTTGACTGGTCTCGCGGCTTGCGGAATTGCCACTGTCCGGCAATCAATGCTTGCAAATCTAGATGCCAAAAAATCTCGTCCCAGGGAATGTCTTCAGAATTGAGGATTTTGGTGTCCCAAAACGGCGGTGTGGGGCGGGATATATCAGGGGCGATCGCTGCTGATCTGACCGTATCTTCAACAGTAGGGGTTTGGGTTTGGGGGTTGGGATCTGGAGAGGCTGACTCTATTTTCCGTTGCTCTTCTGAGGGTCTGGCTTTCTCCTCCTCGGCAAATTCACCCAAAAATCCTTTACTGTCTTCCCATTCACCCGCTGCTTTAGCAGGCATCAGCTTTTCCATAAAGTGCAGGTCAGAAAAGGCATCTTTGCCATAGATGACTTTGCCGCCGTAGGCATTTTGGCAGTCTTCGTAAACGAACTTGGGCGTAAGTGCCGCGCCGCCCAGAATCACGGGCACCTGAATGCCGCGCTGGTTAAAGACCTCCAGGTTTTCTTTCATAAAAGCCGTAGATTTTACCAACAAGCCGCTCATGGCAATGCAATCAGCGTTATGTTGCTCGTAGGCTTCAATGATCTTGTCTACAGGCTGCTTAATGCCCAGGTTGATCACCCGGTAGCCATTGTTTGAGAGGATGATATCTACCAAATTTTTGCCAATATCATGCACATCGCCTTTAACGGTGGCAATCAGGAAAGTCCCTTTGGCGGTGTCTTTGCCATCTTCAGCTTTTTCCATAAAGGGTTCCAGATACGCAACCGCCGATTTCATGGTTTCAGCCGATTGCAGCACAAAGGGCAGTTGCATCTGACCAGAACCAAACAATTCGCCGACAACTTTCATGCCGTCTAGCAAGTAAATGTTGATGATATCCAGGGGTTTGTAGGTTTGCTGAGCGATCGCCAACGCATCTTCTAGCCCAATCCGCTCACCGTCAATGATATGGCGCTTCAAGCGTTCTTCGATCGGCAGATCCGCCAGCACATCTTTGGAACGGGCTTCTTTTGCCGAAACCCCTTCAAATAGCGTCGTCAAAATGGTCAGCGGATCGTAAATACAGACCTGATTCTCGTCAAACTTGCGTTCATCATGGATTAAGTGATGACAAATTTCCTGATGTTCCAGATCAATTTTTGCCAGGGGGAGGATTTTTGCCGCACTGACGATCGCCCCATCCATCCCTGCTTGCACTGCCTCATGCAAAAATATTGAGTTCAGTACAATTCGTGCCGCCGGACTTAATCCAAAAGAAATGTTGGATACGCCTAGCAAAATATGGCATCCGGGGAGATTTTCACGGATCAAGCGAATCGATTCGAGCGTGGCTTTGCCGTTGGCGCGGTCTTCTTCAATTCCCGTGGAAATGGGCAGCGCCAGCGTATCAAAGAAAATTTCGTGAGCCGGAATGCCATATTCCAATGCCTGACGATAGGCACGTTGAGCAATCTGAAACTTCTTCTCAGCGGTTCGCCCCATGCCATCTTCATCTATTGTTCCAACGACCACCCCTGCCCCATAGGCTTTTGCCAGTTCCAGCACCTTCAAAAAGCGCTCCTCGCCATCTTCATAATTAGTCGAGTTAAGGATGCATTTGCCGCCTGCCACTTTCAACCCGGCTTCCATTTTTTCCCACTCAGTGGAATCCAGCATCAACGGTAGAGTGACATCGGTAACCAGGCGAGACACCAAATCGCGCATATCCTTCTCACCGTTGCGCCCGACATAATCTACGTTTACATCCAGCACATGGGCACCTTCGCGCACCTGCGATCGCGCCACAGCAACCAACCCATCCCAATCTTCCGCGTTCAGCAGTTCTCGCACCTTTTTCGAGCCACTGGCATTCAGCCGTTCGCCAATAATTAAGAAAGAATTATCTTGATCATAGGACTGGGCTGAGTAGATGGATGCAGCCGCAGGTGGATAATTGAATGCAGGACGAGGATCGTCTTGAATCGCGCTGCCGTTTAACTCCCAACGAGGAATGCGAATGGGTCGCTCTTTGGGCTTGAGTGTCTTCGCGAGTTCGGCAAGCTGATGAATATGTTCGGGGCGAGTGCCACAGCAGCCACCGATAACTTGCACGCCCAAATCTTCGACGAAGTGCAGCAACGCCATTCGCAGTTCCATCGGGGTCAGCTTATAGTGCGCGTGACCACCAACGTTTTCAGGAATGCCTGCGTTGGGAATGCAGGAGATCACAAACGGCGAATGTTGCGACAGATATTTGATGTGGTCTGCCATGCGATCGGGTCCTGTGGCGCAGTTCAGCCCCAAAATATCGATCGGAAAGGGTTCCAAAATGGACAGCATGGCGGCAATATCGGAACCGACCAGCATAGTCCCCTGCACTTCCATGGTGACGGAAACCATTAGCGGACGGCGATCGCCCTTCGCCGTAAATACTTCTTCAATCCCGTTCAGCGCCGCCTTAATTTGCAGCACATCCTGACAGGTTTCCACTAAAAACAGATCGACACCGCCATCCCACAAGCCTTCTGCTTGCTCTCTAAACGAGGCTTTCATCGTATCGAAATCGATGTGCCCCAGAGTTGGCAATTTGGTTGTGGGACCGATCGAGCCTGCCACAAAGCGTGGTTTTTCAGGCGTAGAAAACTCTGCCGTTACGCTTTTCGCTAGTTCTGCCGCCTTCTTGCTGAGAGTGTAAGCTTGATCTGCCAAATCGTATTCTACTAATACAATCGAGGCAGAGCCAAACGTGTCGGTTTCAATCACATCGGCACCCGCTGCCAAAAAGTCGCGATGCACTTGGGCGACGGCTTCGGGCTTGGTGTGTATCAAATATTCATTACAGCCCTCATACTCGGCTCCGCCAAAGTCTTCTGCGGTCAGGTTTTGCACCTGCAAATTGGTTCCCATCGCTCCGTCAAATACTAAGACGGGGCGATCTGGATGATAAAGACGCTCGAGAAAGGGGCTATTCATCAATCACTCTGAGATAAAACGCTAAAACGACTAGCCTGTCTGACAATTCAGCTTAACCCATCCCGTAAAAAATCGTAACCGCTTTGGAATGACGAATGACGAGTGAGGCTTGAGGATTAAACGCGATGTGCAACTAATTTGCCCAGCCATGGGGAGAGGGCTAGGGTGTAGCTCGCTTCCCGTAGAGTGGGCAGTCTTTGCAGGTAGTCGAGGAAAGTCGCACATCGGGTTACTCCTTATCTTTCGCCATTCGCACTTCGCACTTCGCCACTATCCTTGGCTTGCTTCTAAACGTTTGACTAATACGGCTCGATTTTGTTGAGCTTTAGTGTCGCTGGGGTTGATTTCCAGGACTTTTTCAAAGCAGGCGATCGCGTCGCGCAACTTGCCAAGACTAACCATCACACCGCCCCGATTGTTCCAGGCACGGTGGTCATCGGGTCGCAGTTCCAGTGCTTTATCGTAGCTGGCGATGGAATCTTCTAGGCGATTTAAATTTTTCAGCGCTACACCCCGATTAAACCAGGCTTCATAGGAAGCGGGTTTGAGGTTTAAAGCATGGTCATAACTGGCGATCGCTCCCTCAAAATCTCCCAGTTTCATTTGGGAACCGGCTTGCCCATACCAAGCTTCCCAATGCTCTGGCTGAAAAGAGATTACTTTTTGATAGCCGTTAAGAGCGTCTTGGGAATGCCCCGCCTGTTTTTGCCCATTTGCCCAACGAAACCACAAGTCGCCATCATCATCTTGCAGTTCCAACGCTTTGCCATAGCTGGCAAGGGCAGCCTCCCAATCTCCTAATTCTTTCAGAGAATCTCCTCGAAAAACGAGCGCTTCATAATAGCTGGGTTGCAATGTCAACGTGGTATTGAAATGCTGAATTGCCCCTTCGTATCGATGAGTTGCATAAAGGCAATATCCCTGGCAAAACCAGATATCTTCAAAGTTGGGGTGACGTTCTAAAGCGGTGCGGAAGTACCCGATCGCAGATTCATATTGTTGGGTGGCATAGAAGGCTAATCCTAAGCTGTGGTGAGCAGTCTCTAGATCTGGCTGCAATGCTAATGCGGCTTGATACTCATGAATAGCGGTGTCATAGCGCCCCAGAGAAAACGCTGCCCAGCCCAGATGGGAGTGAAGCACCGCATCGGTAGGATTTAGCTGAATAGCTTGCTCAAAATAGGCGATCGCGTCCGCATAATTCCCTTGTTGGGTTAACTTCAACCCCTGTTCAAAAGCATTCCCAGCACCAGCCACATCAAGTTGAATTGTCTGACTCACAGGACGACCTCTACGCTTCCATAATCTCTGATTGCTGCACTCAGAATACCCAGATTTTTAGCCCACATCACAATCTCCGCCAAAATACTCCGTATAGCTACTGCAACATCAGGCGCTTTACATATATTGTCATAAAGCCATACAAACCTCTGTGATTTACAAAAGTGATAAGGAGCTTAAGCCTCTCGTTGTGCAAGGGTTTGTTTCACAAATGATTTAGGATTGTCATAACATCAGAAAAAACTTTCTTCAAGTCTAAATAACTCAAGTAATGCCATGCATTTTAGACTTACATAATTTTATCCCAAGCCTATAAAGTAACAGTGAAGACACGACGCACCTAATATTTTTATGCAAGTATATTTACATTTAGGTAAGCAAAAAGACTAAATCAAACTGTTTTATAAAGCCGAACCTGAATCCTTCTAAGGCAATTGGTCAGACTGACGGTTGTGTTCGCGTTCAATTTTTATTTCAAAAAAACCATAAAAAACATGAAAGCGATCGCAAATCAGGGTACTTTGACTAGATTCAAGCAGACTTCAACAGTGCAATCTACTTCATCTACTCCTTGGAATTCAAAAGTAACTCATTGGACGATCGCCGCTCCGTTTATTCACGATCTGGAGCAAGATGGACAATGGTTAGCCCCTTATGTTTCGGGCGATCGCTATCACTTCAATATTATTCCCCGTCCCAAGCCGCTTCGTTCTTGGCACCATCAATCATCTACATTGACAAATTGTGCCGAGTGGTTAACTTATTTGAGGCATGGCAAAGATGCCGCTCAATTGAGCGATGGCGGGGTGATTACCGTCTTTCCACAGCTCGCTAGTGCCGTTGGCATGTATCAACAGCTTTCTGGGAGGCAAATTCCTATTGTTGCTTGGCTGTTTAACGTAAGCTCCTGTAAATCGGGGCTGCGTCGCTCGATAGCACAAGCAAGCTTGCAGCATGTTAATCGCTTTGTGGTGCATACACGGCGCGAATGCGATATGTACAGCCAATGGTTAGGATTGCCAAAAGAGCGATTTGTTTTTTTCCCTTACCAAGTGGCTGATATTCCTGTCACCTATGAGGAAAACACCACTCAACCATTTATTGCGGCGATCGGATCAGCCCATCGCGATTTTCCGACGCTTTTTCAAGCCGTGGAAACGCTCAAATTGCCTACTGTCGTTGCTTCTGGTTCTCGTGCATTAACAGGTTTACAGTTGCCATCGCAAGTGCAGGCTCCCTTTGGACTGGTTAAACAAGACTGCTTGCGATTGGCACAAGAAGCCCGAATTAATATCGTGCCGATGAGAACAAATGACCAGATCACTGCTGCCGGACAAGTCACTATTGTTGAAGCCATGCGCATGGGACGAGTTGTGATTGCCTCTCGTTGTAACGGCGCTGAGGACTACATTATTCATGGAGAAACGGGTTTGCTGGTTGAACCCGGATCGACGCAAGCGTTAATTCGGGCGATCGCCATGCTATGGGATGATCCCCAGCTCCGAAACAAGATTGGGCAGAATGCGAAAAATTATGCCGCTCAGCACTTTTCTGATGAAGCCGCAGGAGCCGCTCTCCAAAGTGTTTTAGATGATGTTGGGCTGATAACCTGACACTGCTTAACTAGCAAAAAGTACACAGTGCAAAGTCCAAACTCAAAACCCAGATTCAAAACTCAGAACTTTTCCTACATCCCCAGTTGATTGACGTGATCTAGCATTTGCAGCCCATGAATTAGGGAAGCTCCGCCTCGTATTGCCGTTGCAACATGAATCGCCTCAGTCATTTGCTCTAGATCTGCCCCTTGCTGCAAGCAATCTTTGCTGTAGGCATCAATGCAATAGGGGCACTGTATGGTGTGGGAAACAGCCAGCGCAATTAAAGCTTTTTCACGAGTCGATAGAGCGCCTTCGGCAAAAACGGCTCCATAGTAGGCAAAAAATTTCTCTGCAAGTTCGGGGTTCCCTTCAGCAATGTTGCCAAAGTTGGGGAGATGTTCGGGTTTGTAATAGGACGACATAGGGAATAGGAGGGAAAGGATAGGAGTTGATTCGTGCTTTTCTCGTAGACTGAAATGGTCTTGAATGTTGTTTAGTTTGCTACAGGTTATGTCGCCATCGATCGCTTCTTCTCAATCTACAGGGTCTACTGCACTGATTGAACTAGCCCAAAAAACTCGTGCCAGCGCGTTGCAGTTGGGAATCCTTCCCGCAGAGGTGCGAAATCAAGCGCTGGAGGCGATCGCGCAGTCTCTTGAAGCGGCGGCACCTGAAATTTTAGCGGCAAATGCGATGGATTGCGAAGTGGCGACTGCTGAGGGAATTTCTTCGGCGCTATATGCACGGCTGAAATTGAATGACAACAAGCTGAAGGAAGCGATCGCGGGAGTGCGCGATCTGGCAAAACTGCCTGACCCGCTGGGTGAAGTGCAACTTAATCGTGAACTAGATACGGGGCTGACTTTAAAGCGAATTACCTGCCCTTTGGGTGTACTAGGCATAATTTTTGAAGCGCGCCCTGATGCGGTCGTGCAAATTTCTAGTTTGGCGATCAAGTCGGGGAATGGCGTGATTTTGAAAGGCGGCAAGGAAGCAATTCGTTCCTGCGAGGCGTTGGTCAAAGCCATTCGGCAAGGATTGCAGCAGGTCGGAATTGAGCCTGCTGCCGTTCAGCTTTTGACCACGCGGGAAGAAACATTGCAGTTATTAAAGCTGGATCAATTTGTAGATCTAATTATTCCAAGAGGCTCTAATGCTTTTGTGCAATTTGTGCAGGACAACACGCGCATTCCGGTGCTAGGTCATGCCGATGGAATTTGTCATTTGTATGTGGATAAAGCGGCGGATATGCAAAAAGCAATTGCGATCGCGATCGACTCCAAAACTCAATATCCGGCTGCCTGTAACGCGATCGAAACGATTTTAGTGCATCAGGCGATCGCTTCCAGTTTCCTACTAGAAGCCGTGGCATCGTTTCAAAGTAAACAGGTAGAACTGCGGGGCGATCAGCGCACACTGGAAATTTTGAATATCAAGCCTGCCACGGAAGCCGATTGGTCAACGGAATACAGTGATTTGGTTGTGGCAATCAAAATTGTGGACTCTTTGGAAGCTGCGATCGCCCACATCACCGCTTATGGGTCGCGGCATACCGAAGCGATCGTCACAGAAGATGCCCAAACTGCGGCAATATTCATGGCTCAAGTGGATGCGGCAGGCGTGTATCACAATTGCTCAACTCGCTTTGCCGATGGCTTCCGCTATGGCTTTGGGGCAGAAGTAGGTATCAGTACCCAAAAAATGCCGCCTCGTGGTCCCGTTGGGCTAGAAGGGTTAGTCACTTACAAATATCAACTCGTCGGTAATGGTCACATTGTTGGTACTTACACGGGCGATCGCGCCAAACCCTTTACACACAGAGACTTGTTCTAAACGCCATACAATAAGCTGCAACGTAAGTTCAGCAACGCTTGTGCAGACTGTGCGGAGACAGACTCTCTAGCCTAACTTTGTATAACCCTCACAATTCTTCAGGACTTACGCAGATGAATTGGAATTCGCCCCCCAACCCCCAATTCTGGGGGAGCAAGAAAATCAAAGTCCCCCAGAATTGGGGGATTTAGGGGGCAAGTGCGTAAGTCCTATTCTTCAAATCTCCTGAATTGCATAGAACTACGATGGCATAAAGGTTTCATTTTATTTGCGTAAGAAATGATACAGCAAAAATACTGCGTCACCGTAAATTTTCTATGAATGCGGTGGTGGTTTCAGGATTGAGCGGGTAGGGTTGAAAGTGAAGATTTTTTGAAGCAGTGCATCTGAAAAATCTGACTAAAAAGATGAGTAGCGCTAAGTGGCTTTTGCATTCAGCCCTCTATCCTCAGCATTTGCCAAAGTGATGGACAACTCAAAAACTGGCAGTCTTTCACCTGAACTCTCGAAAGACAAAGTTAATCTTTTCGTATACATGGTTCAGTGCGTTCGGATGTCTACCAAAGATCAAGTGTCTACCCTAGTTCCCTGTCAATCATGCATCTTCGAGTGGCGTACTTTCTATACCGCATATGTTAGACCGGGCGATCGCTGAACCACGTTGAGCCTACTCACAGTGTTTTGGGAACACTCCTGGAAAATCAATACTGCCATTCCCACAGCGCTATCTCAGCATCCGCAAAAAAATTCCTGAAAATCTACCGTCACTTGATGAATTGATCTGTCACTAATCTGTTGACGCAAACGTCGGTATCTAAGCTATGTTTTCCAGCGGTAACCGTTAATCGGCTTGAATATTGTGCACTTTCGTTCCAGTGCCCCTCGCTGGAACTTCTAAATACCAGCAACAGCAGGCAATCTGATTGCCAAAATCACCGCCTGCCGTTGATTTAGTGTGCAGCCAAGTTCACATTGGGTGTAAGTGCGATCGCGCACCCAATCGCTATGCCTTCATCAAAGACTATAAATCTCACAGGGATGCCATCTACCGAATGCAAACTCTCACCAGCATTTGGAGAATAACTGATGCCTAGCAATACCAACGTCCTTGATCCAGGTGCAAGTCTTTCGCTTGTCACCCCAACACCATCTAACACCAGTGGTAGTCTAACTACTGACACTACTCCACAATTTCTGAGTGGCAGCAGTTCTATTTCATCTATACCCACAAACGATCCCGTCAAGGTCACGTTTGAGTCAGCGGTTGGCAACGGTCAGTCTAGCTATAGCGATTCCAGTGGCTACACTTTTGCCGATGCGGCAGGTTCAAGCAGCTTGCAAATCTATGGAACAGGCAATGGTTTCCAAAGCAAAGTGCTGCAAAGTAGCGACTGGGGACGCACGATTCAAGTCACTAAAACGGGCGGTGGCAATTTTGACCTCTCCTCTTTTGACTACGCAGCCAGCAACTTTGGCGACCAAGCAGATGCTACGGTTACCGGGTATTTAGCCAATGGCTCTACCAAAGTTTCAACCTTTGCAGCATCAAGCAAACAAATGCAAACGCTGAGTTTGGATTGGGCTGGTGTAACGCGAGTCACAATTAACTTTGCGGCGGGTAGCAACATGGCTTATGGCGCTCTCGATAATTTTGTCTTCCGCAATGGGGCTACTCCAACTCCAACGCCAACGCCAACACCCACGCCAGCGCCTTTACCTCTGGCAAACAGTCAGCCTATGGTGACAGTGCCCGGTTCATTGACGATCGCATCGGGTCAATCCCTATCCGTTTCTGGCATCAAAGTCGCTGATGCAGACGCGGGGAATGGAGTGCTAACGACCACTTTGAATGCTACAAATGGCACGATTGCGATCGCCAACACCATCAGCAATGGAGTTGCCGCCGCCAATATCCAAAACAATGGCACGGGCGCAGTCACGCTGACTGGAACTCTCCAACAAATTAACAACACCTTAGCGGCAGTCAATGGAGTCCTCTATACGGGCAAGAGCGGTTTCATCGGCAACGACACCATCAATGTCAATGTGAATGACAACGGCAACTCTGGCACCGGAGGAGCGAAAACCGATAGCGAATTCTTTAGTGTCAACGTGTTTGGGGCAGTTCCTCCAACACCTGCTCCAACCGGAACGCGATCGCAAATTGGCACCAACCTGGCAGGGATTGCCGACTGGTCTACAGAAATTCCCTTTACCGACGTATTCAAAACCTCGCGAGAATGGATCTCTCAGCGACAGGGTGCCAAGTGGGGCGAAGGTGGCAAGCTAAATCTCACGCCTGAAGGCTGGATTGCATCCCTCGCACCCGGACAGTTTGCGGAAGCGATTGTACTGACGGGAACCACTTTTCCCGCTGGCAGATACACCCTGTTCTACGACGGGGAAGGTAAGATCGATTTCACCTACGACAATGCCAAAATCGTCAGTCAGTCTCCTGGAAAAATCACCGTTGACGTGAAACCCGATAACAACGGGGTTTTCATCCGGCTTCTGGAAACCAATTCAAGTAATCCGGTTCGCAATATTCGGTTCATTTTGCCCGGTTTTGAGAATACTTACCAGACTCAGACTTTCAACCCGGTCTTCCTAGATCGGTTGTCTAAGTTTGATACGCTCAGGTTCATGGATTGGGAAGCGACGAATAACTCTACTTTGGCAAGCTGGAGCGATCGCGCTACGCTCACCAGCGCCACCCAGTCAACGAGTAAAGGTGTAGCGTTGGAATACTTGATCCAGCTTGCCAATACGCTGAAGATTGACCCATGGTTTACCCTGCCAGCCCAGGCAAACGATGACTATGTGCGAAACTTTGCCACGATGGTACGCGATCGCCTTGATCCGTCTCTCAAAGCTCATGTGGAGTATTCCAACGAAACCTGGAACGGCATCTTTACGCAAGCGAACTATGTTGGACAGCAAGGGCTAGCTCGCGGATTAGACGATACCAGTTGGGGCGCTGGTTTTCGCTACTACTCCGAGCGTTCGGTTGAAATCTTCAAGATTTGGGAAAATGTGTTTGGTGCCAGCACCAGCCAACGGGTCGAGCGCGTATTGTCAGGACATGCTGCCAATCCTTGGGTCGGCGAACAAATCTTAGGCTGGAAGGATGCCTACAAACATGCCGATGCCTACGCGATCGCACCCTACTTTGACGGATTTGGCGATGCCGATGGAGATGGCTGGAGCGATATCAACGATGTTGATCGCGTCAACATCACGATCAACATGACTGCTGACCAAATCATTGATGGAATGCTAAGAGAAATGCCCACAGAAATCAAAGCCATGTTCGACAACAACGCCACTGTTGCGAAACGTTTTGGTCTTGATTTAGTCGCTTATGAGGGCGGTGCCCACCTGACCAGCTACCAGTTTCCTGATGACAAAGTAGCAAAAATGACTGACCTGTTTACAGCAGTCAATCGCAATTCTCGGATGAGAGATGTGTATAAAGCCTACTTGGATCAGTGGCAAGCAAGCAGCGGTGGTGGTGATTTCAACCAATTTAACGATGTCACGGCTCCTAGCAAATGGGGCTTCTGGGGCGCACTGGAATACCAAAACCAAAACCCTAGCACTGCTCCTAAGTACCTAGGACTGATGGATTTCATCAACGCAACCTCATAAGTTTAGCTGTTGACTATTAACGGCGTAAGATGTCTCACGACTCGGCAACGCATCATCTTCCAAGATTGATGGATTGCCGAGTTTTGAGTTTATTAATCACGCAGTGTGCAACTTTCCTCGACTACCTGTAAAAACTGCCCAAAACCCCTGTGGTGAAACGCCTTGAAAAATTGTGGGCAATGTCCACTCTACTGAAAATAGCTGTGATTGTTGATACTCGCCATTCGATATTCGCCATTCCCTTCACATTTCCTCCAAATATTTTTCATACCCCACCCGCTCCAGCTTTGCCTGTTTCTCCATCACTATTTTCTGTAGACTTTGGCGATACTGCTGTACTTTTTCTAATAAAGCAGAGTCGTGACTTGCCAGGATTTGCACGGCGAGTAACCCAGCATTTTTGGCATTACCGATCGCCACGGTGGCAACGGGAATTCCCGCAGGCATTTGCACGATCGAGTAGAGAGAATCGATGCCCTGCAAGTGACGACTGGCAACGGGCACACCAATCACGGGTAGAGGAGTAAGAGCGGCAACCATTCCTGGCAAGTGAGCCGCCCCTCCAGCACCCGCAATGATCACCTTCAAGCCGCGCTGGTGGGCAGTTTGGGCATAGGTCACCATCCGTTCTGGAGTGCGATGGGCAGACACAATGCTGACCTCGTAGGGCACTTCAAACTCGGCACAGACTGCGATCGCGGCTTGCATCGTCGGCAAATCTGAATCGCTGCCCATGATGATGCCAACTAACGGGTGCTTGAGTTTCATCAAGAGGACTTATCCTTTTTGGTTGTGGAATGGGAGGATTGAGCAAAACTGCTGATCAGCAGACACGCAATCCCAACATTGATAAATGTATCTGCCAGATTAAACACTGGAAATCGAATCAGGCGAAAGTCGAGGAAATCAACGACTTGCCCCAAGATAAAGCGATCGATGCCATTGCCTAGAGCACCTGACAAAATGAAGCCATAGCCAAGCTGCTCCCACTTGCTCAAAGTCGGTCCAAACCACGCCAATAGCAGCAGCCCCACGCTAACCCCCAACGAGAGCCAGCGCAGCCAGCCCACGCCTTGATTAAAAAAGCTAAAGGCAGCGCCTGTATTGACGACGTAAGTAAAATGGAACACATCTGGAATCAGCGCCCAGGTTTGCGGGGGATCGGTGAGGGGAAAGGTGTAAACGACCCAAAACTTACTCAAGCGATCGAGGACTAAACCTGCTAGAGCAGCCAACCAAAAAAAGCGATTTTTAGAAAACATTGAACAACTCAGAAAAGGTCAAAGAAGAGCGATCGCTATAGTTGGCTAAAGACACAAAATCAGGACTTACGCAAATCAACCGAAATTTGCCCCCCAACCCCCAATTCTGGGGGAGCTAGAGATCAAAGTCCCCCAGAATTGGGGGATTTAGGGGGCGAGTGCGTAAGTCCTAAAAATTTCATGTCTCTACGGGTGATAAGGGCGGGGGTAGGGTATGTTAGGCGTTAGACATAACGCACCAATCTGAAAATAATGCTGGTTTAAGGGCTTAGTAAAACAGCAGGTGTCGCAGTCCGTACGCCAGGATTGTTACGGCACAAACTACGGCAAACTGACCCGGCAATGCCTCTACCGAGAATTTTAGCAACAACTGGATAAAATTCACCTGACTCACTCCACCCACTAACCGTAGTCCACCTAAATACAACAATCCAGTGATGTGAATACTTAGCAAGCCCGCTAGACAGCTAACCAAGAGTATCTCCAATTTGGGAACCGCCTTGAATGCTAAATAGCCACAGATCCATGCACCAGGGATAAATCCTAAGATATAGCCAAAGCTAGGTTCCGCTAAATATCCCAATCCACCACCCTTTGAAAAAACAGGGAACCAAGGCGTTAGCCCCAATAGCACATAAGCCACTTGAGACAGCGTTGCTGGATTTTTGCCTGCGACACAGCCCACAAGTAGCCCCGCTCCAAACTGATAGGTGATGCCTAGGGCATACATTTGAATGGCTTGGTGCCCCCAATCGCGACTAGGAACTGCTAGCGATGCTGGCAAGAAAGTGCCGCCAATCGTCAGCAGTAAGCCAATCAGCGCCCATAATAATTCGGTCGAAATAGCCACAGTGAAACGATCAACCATTACAATGCAAGCGGTGCTTCGTTCAAAGAACGAGATGCGGCTTTAATAATGTCACATTCGGCAAAAATGAAGCGAAATTTAGCAGAATGTGATGAAATATAAGCAAGCGATTTGAATGCTCGATCCTTGGGCAAACTCATTAGGTTCGGCATCCATAGAGTCTTTGAATGGCATCTTTATCCTACACCACTCCCTACTGGCAATACCTTCAATGCAGCGGTCTTGAGCTACCTCAGGAAACAGTGGCTCATGTTCACTTAATGCTGGGAGGTACTAACTGGGAAGAGCCTCAGTCAGCGCTAGAGTTGAATAATTATGCGGTGGTGGCATTAATTGAGGCAAAAAATAGCCCCGATCGCGTTACTCGTGAAATGTATCTAGAATTGGCGATCGCAGCCTTGAGCGAGGGTGCTGAAACCCATCCCCTTTGTGCGGCTCATCTAGCAATCATACAGAGCCTTTTAGGTGCCGGAGACGAAGCCATCCAGCGATCGTTTTCTAGCTTCATGAATGGTTTACAATCGTTTCATACTAATGGCTCCAGTCCTCCGGGCTTAATCTACTTACCGCTGCAATGGTATGCCCAATCAACCGCTCATCATGAGTTGCTGAGCGAAATTTTGAACCCAGGTGATGGCGATGACCAAAGTTTGCTGCTGCTGGCAGAGATTTTGCAGCAGGCGCAGTTTGTGTTCTATAACGCTGTTGGGCTACGCTTTTTGCAATTGGCGATCGCCCTGTTTCCACAGTCAGCCTTTCTACAACACAAACTCGGCATCTCTAGCTTGATGAATAGTCGCTGGGAGGGAATGCTATTTCTCCATCGTGCCCAACAGCAGCAGCCCAACAATCCCCTATTTTTGCAAGCGCTTTATCTGGCTTACCGAGATTTGGAGCAGCCAGAGCAGGAAAATTATTGGCAAGATGCAGCGCAAACTCTAAAACCGCCAGAATCAGATGCGATAGAGTGGCAATGGGTTAACTTGGAGCGTTCTAGCCAGTTTACCTACGTTTCGTTTGAGCAAACCTTGGCGCTTGCGGTGGAGCCGAGCTTTCGCAGTGTAGTTACGGGTGTGCTGTTGGCATCAGGCGATTGGTTTGAGGCAGAGATGGAGTTTTGGCGCGATCAGGCTCAGCCGGGAATGATGGTGATTGATGTGGGAGCGAATGTGGGCGTGTATACCTTTAGCGCAGCACAGCGGGTCGGAGCGACGGGGCGAGTGCTGGCAGTGGAACCTTTTTCTGGCTGTGTGAATTGTTTAGAAGAAACTCGCCGCGTTAATCAACTGGATTGGGTGACTGTTTGCCGGGGAGCCGCTAGCGATCGCGATGGAACTGCCCATCTCGCGCTCCATAGCGCCAGCGAAATGAACCAGGTGATGAGTGAAGTGGATTCGTCTACCGTCGCTACTGAAGCAGTTCCTTGTTTCACCTTGGATACTTTGGTAGAGCGGCAAGGGTTGCAGCGGGTTGATTTGCTCAAAATTGATGCAGAAGGACATGAATTGCAAGTGTTGAAAGGCAGCGATCGCCTCTTGAAAACCTATGCCCCCACGATCCTGTATGAAAACATCGCAGGTAGCCAGGGCAGCAACCTTCCTGTTGCAGAATTTCTCATCGAAAATGGCTATCAATTATTTCGCTATCAGCCATTTGTGAAGCAACTAATTCCTCTGGATTCCCTCACAGAACTCCAAGGCAATCTCAATATTATTGCCCTTCCTGCTTAGTAAATCGCCTCATTACTGCGTCCTATTTATCGGAGAATTTATATGACTTTTCTATTGCCTGAATTAAAAGAAAAGGGCTATCTCAAGTCCATGCCTATGACTATTTGCAGCGTTGGTTCACGCAAGCTCAGTGATGCTCATGATTATGGCAGTCAAGATTGGGAATTGTTTGCGCCAAATCTAACTATTTATGGCTTCGATGCCGATGCCGATGCCTGCGAGTTTGCGAATGCTGATATTGAAGCGAGACAGGTAAGTTGGAAGGAAAAGCATTTCCCCTATGCCCTGGCAAATAAGATTGGCGAAGCGACTTTATATGTCACCAATAGCCCGATTTGTAGCTCACTCTATCCACCCAATGATCCCTTTCTTAACCGCTTTCTTGACCTACCAGAAATGGCAGGATCAGACTTTTCGATTGAAATAGAAACTACTACATTAGATGCGATTTGTCAGGAAGAAACCATTGCAGAAATTGACTTTTTGCAAATTGATGTGCAAGGAGCCGATTTACAAGTTTTAGAAGGCGCTTCTAACTTGCTCGATCGCAGCGTTTTTGCGATTCAAATTGAGGTGGAATTTTCCGAGCTATATCTCAATCAACCCCTGTTTGCCGATGTGGATAGCTACTTGAGAAAAAAGGGATTTGTCCTATTTGAATTAGAACCAATGGCGCGGCGTTTTCGCTCTAGTCTGTTTTCCACTCGCCATCCTGGGCAAGTGTTGTGGGCAGATGCAATTTATCTGCGTGATCCGCTTCAGGACAACTGCCCAGACTACTTTAAACAACCAGATCAACTCTTTAAACTTGCCTGCATTGCCGATGTTCTCGACTTTACAGATTATGAGATTGAACTGTTAGAATTCCTGACTGTGACATATGGAAAGAGCGATCGCCGATTCAACCTAGCAGACCTATTAGTCAGCAATCTTGCCAAAGTTCCTGAACTGGTGCAAGCCGGATTAGAATCACTTCCCACGGTTCAACGGCTGCAAAATTTTCTGACTCAGCCAATTGCAGATTTTTGCCTTCCCACTCAACCTCCGACCAAGGAGCCTAGATTTTCTCCACCGATCGAATCATTTCATTCAGATCACTACCTGCGGCATAATCAACGGCGATTGGAGCATTTAGCCAGCTTAGGATTAAATCTGACAGCGCAAACTGTGCTTGAAGTAGGTGCAGGTATTGGAGATCACACCAGTTTCTTTCTCGATCGCCAATGTCAAGTGACCAGTACTGAAGGCAGATTAGAAAATTTGACAATTCTTCAACAGCGCTACCCAGACTTACCTGTCAGGCATTTAGACTTAAACGAACCCAATCCAGAGTTTAATGGGAAATTTGATATTGTTTATTGCTACGGATTGCTTTATCACCTGCACCAACCAGAAAACGGAATTGCATTTATGGCAACCCATTGCCAACACTTACTGCTTCTAGAAACCTGCGTCTCCTTTGGCGAAGATGAATCAGTCAACCCGTGCAGCGAACCCGCTGATTCCCCCACTCAAAGCGTTTCGGGGCAAGGATGCCGTCCAACCCGATGCTGGATTTTGAATCGGTTGAAACAGCATTTTCCCTATGTTTATTTCCCTACAACTCAGCCCAATCACGAAGAGTTTCCGCTGGATTGGACGAACCCATCAACCAATATCACCGGACTCACCCGCGCTGTATTTGTCGCTTCTAGGCAACCGCTTAACAATCCCTTGCTGACTCAAGAGATTCCCTTACAGCAACAACGCCACTAAAAAGCGATCGCAACCTGTTGGGCATCCTAAGAAGGGCTTTCTAACGATTTTCCCACATTTGCTCGTAGGCGCGATCTATGGCAGCGTTGCCGACTTCATAGCTACTCGTAATCCATCGCCCTTGCTTGCCCCTCAGCAATCTCCTGTTTCGCTCGACGGGCAGCCGCAACAAGATTATCCTGGGTTTTCTGAAATGACTCATCCCAACGGGCTTCATCTTGCAAATCACTGACATACTCACGAATATGCTCTGCAATTCGATCTTGGATTTCGATCGGCGGAGACTCCATCGTTTTGATGACGGTATAAATCGCAGTGGACGACATAGAAAAGATTTTGAGAAAACTGTGATGGCTTCCAGACTAGCACCCATCACCCATCACGTAATAATGCTGCCGCAGAGAGTGGTAATCCCTAATCAAGCAATAGTTTCATAGCGATTAGAGGCAGTTCAATGATGCGATCGCCCAAGTAGGAAGCGGCAAAAACTAGGGTTTGTCGAATATCTTCATCCTCTAATTCTGGTAAGTTTTGCTCCAATTCTTCTTGACCGGGATACGTTGCGAGTAGCTCAATCACCCGACGAACCACATAGATTACACTGGACTAATTGCGTTGTCGTGGAGCGATCGCTATGCAAGTTAAAGACCTGACAATTGATCAATTGAAAACTCTGATTCGAGAAACTGTTATGGAGGCTTTAGAGGCACTTTTACCAGATCCAGATGAAGGTGCAATAGTCAGGGAAGATTTCAAACGAGAACTTTTGGAGATTCGGAAACGCAGGGAGACAGGAGTTCGGGGTATTCCAGCAACAGAGGTTATGCAAAAACTGGGATTAGGCGGCAGATGAGCTATTCGGTTGAATATGAACCAGAAGCTCTTGCTGATTTAGAGAGGCTGACTCAAGCCATTTGTGAACGAGTCATCAACAAGATTACTTGGTTAGCTGAAAACTTCGACCAGATTACACCACAGACTTTGACGGCTGATTTATCAGGTTTTTTAAACTGAGAGTTGGAGATTACAGAGTTATCTATGAATTTAGCCGTGACGATAAAGTGATTTCTATTGACCGAATCAGACATCGAAGAGCAGTTTACGACTAAACTCAACCTCAAAAAATCGTTCCACAAGCTCCTTTACTTGCCAGCCCTCAACACCTGTTCAGCCGTTAGCTTTAAGGCTGGGAAGGTTAGAGAGACGATGGTCTGATCGCCCCGAAGCTGCTGAATTTCATACTCCCCATTCACTAGGGTACAGATAGAAAGGGTGGGTTGTTTAGGTTTCCCAATGTGTCGAATCCCCCCTAATCCTGCATAGTCTGCAATCCAATATTCAGGAATGCCTAAAACCGCGTAGTCTTCGACCTTGCGGGCATAATCATTTTGCCAGTTGCTACTAACAACTTCTGCCACAAACTTAATTGAACTGCCTAGCGTCAGGATCGACTGGTCAGACCACAGCAGTTCTTGGGTAAGTTCACCTCTATCGACCACTGCAACATCAGGTCGAAATGCTGTCATACCTATGTTAGAAGGGCGCAATAGTCCCCGCTGAAGGATAAACCAAGGTAAGCCTGTTCCGTCTATCTGAACACACATCTTTGTGGTAATGAAGGCTGCGACCTCTTCATGCAGACCTGTTGGTTCCAAGTCGAACACCTCTCCATCGATCAATTCATAGCGATTATCACCGCCATAACGGGCGAGAAACTCGTCAAAGCTAAGTGACTTGTGTTGTATTGGTTGGTCAATCGCAATAGTCATAGGTCAACTTAGCCCAATCAATTGCCTTCAGTTTACCAAATCGAATAGGCGTGATAGATGTGTGACGAATCAAACCTCTGATTGCTTTGCCTCGGAATATCGACAGACAAGCTTTCGGCTATTTCTCCACTGAGGAATGAGGAATTTTGGCATGTACCAGCTTCTTATACTGATTGGAAGAGTTAAGAAACAAATTGGCATCAGTTGAGCGATCGCCCGTTCGAGTAATTCAGTCGTAGTGACGCACCACAGAGGAGATTCCGTTCATTATTGCTTACAGTCAACCCTGTTTGATATTTCCCACATTTGCTCGTAGGCGCGTTCCATTTCGCGGGTAAATTTTTTGGCATTCCATAGGGGCGAGGTTTGGCGCGATCGCCGCAGTTTCTCACAGACTTGTTGGCGGAGGGCAGCATCGGTTCCTAATCGCACACCCCACTCAATGTATTCTTCGTCAGTCCAGGCTATGCCTTCTTCTACACCCACATTTTTGAGCATGGTGTAGCTATTACGAGCGGCAAACTGTTGACCCACGCGGGTTACGAGAGGAATTCCCATCCACAGAGTTTCTAAGGTAGTGGTGGCACCGTTGTAGGGAAAGGTATCTAGCACGACATCCGCGATCGCCAAATTTGCCCGGTGAATGGTTTCCGAGGGCACATCTGGCAAAAAGATCAGGCGATCGCGCTCTACTCCGGCTTCTTCTGCCAGTTGGGTAAAAAATGCTTTCACGGCATCCTGATCGGCTAATCCTTTAATTAAAAAATAGCTGTTAGGAACTGCTTTCAAAATTTTCAGTTGCAGTTGTGCCGTATCGCGGTGGCGCTTGTAGCCTCGTTGAGCGCTGAGATACACCACTGCATCGGCTGGAATGCCCAACTGATCGCGCCGTAAGGTTGGCACACCTACCTCAAACCCATCGACAGCGATATAGGTTTCAGGCAAGCGCCATATTTTTTCGGTATAGTACTCTTGCGCTGCATCTGGCAGCACATAAGGATCGGCAATAAAGTAATCAATCGTGGAAATACCGGAGGCATCCCACCCTAACCAGGTAACTTGAACCGGCGCAGGTTTCAAGCCCATGACACCGCAGGTTACGTCTAGGGTGATGCTGTCTAAATCGATCAAAATGTCAATGTTGCTATCGGCAATGCAATCTGCGATCGCAATCCGATCAGCCCCAAATGTATGGGCATACTCTGCTAGTTGTAAGTATTCTTGCTGCACCGAATCGTTTATTTCTTGATAGTTAACGAAATAAAGATGTACCTCAAATCGATCGCGATCGTGGTGCCGAATCAGCCATCGCGCCAACCATCCCACCGAGTGTTTATAAAAGCCGTGACAAATATAGCCAAGCTTGAGCCGCTGCTGGCTGGGCTGCGATCGCGCCACCAAATTTCGCTGCTGATAGCGCTCAAACGCCTCCTGATTGTGCAACTGCATATTTGCCGTGCAGATTTCAAACAGTTGCTCTTGTAGCCAGCGATTTTGTTTTGGCTCATCCCGAAAATAGGCAAAAAAGTAAATTACGACATAGAACCGTGAATTGCTGACCATATCTAACGGCACAGGATGCTCTTGAATCACCTGTAAGATCAGCGCTTCATGTTGCTTCAAGACCGCGATCGCCTCCTCCCAATAGCCCCCAGCATTCATCAGCCCACGCAACAACAAGTAACTGGCAAATACTCGGTTGGGTAAATCGTCGGATAGAGCAACAGCCTGTCTTGCCACCTCAATCCCTTCGTCATACTGTTTAGCATTTTGATAGAAGGGAGCCAATTCAAACAAAACTTTTAAATCATCTGGCTGTGCCCTTAAACAAAACTTTGCCAAATGAGCCGCTAAACTTGGCTGCTTACTAAAGTAGGCAACTTTGAGAGAGCCAACTAGCACCACTTCCACAAAACTGTCAGCAGTTGGGCAATAAGGTAGCGCTGCTTCCACAAGATCCACCATTAACGGGTGAACTGGCAAATTAAAGACAGATTCTAGTGTCCAAAGCAATAGCTCTTCATTGACGATCGCCGACTGAGACTGCAAACCTTCCAATAGCCCCGAGGTCACTATATCTTCTGGGGCAAATGTTTTGAGGCGAATCGAAAGCAGCAGGGTTTGAAGCAAATTGTTCATATCATCGGGACATAGTTCCCGGATATGTTGCCGGATTGCCCAGGCGACCTCACGTTCCCCCAGATCTTCCTGACGAGTTGCTTCAGCATCTAATATTTGCACAAGTTCGGCAGTCCAGCGATTAACTTGCTCCGGTTCACCCTCTGCCATTGCCATCAGCCAGGAGAGTTGAGCTTCAGCTTCTTGCCCTTGCAGCAATAGTGCTAAACCCATCCACCAATAGTGAGATTTCACATCGGGCTGCGCTTCTATCGCCTGTTCATAGAGCGAGATCGCCCGTTCATACTCCTTGTTGACCAGAGAGTGATATCCGTTAGTTTGCCAATCCATAGTCCTGTTCTCCTTAAATCCATGCTCACTCGTGCATTATTTTATTTATGTACAAATCCCAGTGGTACTGGTGATGCCTTAATTAAAAAAAGCACTCATAAAAACAAAAGAGTGAGTAGAAAACTCTACCCACTCTCCTTCAAAACAATTAGAGACTCAAGTCCACTGGCATCAACTACTTGCCAACTGGAGAGCTGCTACCACCGCAACCTGCTTTTGGACTCGCATTTCCAATGTTTGCATTAGTCAATGCAGCGGCTCTCACAGCTTGTGGTACGTTAGCTTCACACAACAGCGCCCCAGTGGTTGCCTCGCTGGTTACGGCAACCTTCAACAGTGTCACTCCACCAACATAGGATTTGAGCGCAGGCTTTCTAGACTCGCCGTGAATGTTAACCGTTGCAGTGGGTCCACTACCGTCAGTAATATTCATGGGTTCATACTTGTAGTTGTCGGTTTCGGATACGACAGGTCTGCCCAGTGCATTAATATCTGTTGCAAAGGCGGCTTCCTCTAGGTAATAGGCTTGCTGAGAGCGCATCAACGTACCCACATACTGCTTTCCTTCAGACTGCTTGGCTTTGTTTGCTTGGTTCAAGAACGAAGGCAGTGCGATGGCAGCCAAAACACCAATAATGATGATTACAACCAACAGTTCAATCAGGGTGAAGCCTTTGTCGCCTTTTTTGCGTTGGTTCAAGTGGTTGAGGAACTTCGCTTTAAATTCGGTATTCATGATGAGATTTCTCCTTTAAGGGCGCGGGGTGGGTGTCTAACTCTATAAACGTAAGTTACCCACGCTTTCGCACTTTTATATCAACCACCCAAGATTTTCTTTGTTTTTTTGGATTTCTACTGTCTAGCTAGGTTCCAAAAGGACATAGAGAAAGACTTCTAGCCGAGTCAGTAGCGCCATCAAGTCATGCAAGATTGCGGCTGGAGTCCGAGGTTCCAAAGTGGCTGGGTTAAGCGGTTGAATCTGACGCGATCGCTCCATCAGTGCCGTAACCATCTGAGGCTCATCCCATAATGGTAAAAGTGTTGCGGCGACTGTGCTTTCCAGGGTCACAGAATTCTTTGCCAGTCCCGGAAGATATCCCCCTAAACTGAGAGGCTGATGCTGCTCAATGGTTTGGATCAAGTCCTCACGAAGTCGAGAGTTTTTTAGCTGCGGATGCAAATGCACTTTGACTGTTTGCCATTTTTCTTCTGCCCATGTTGCAATAGGCTCATAGGCGTGGGTCTGCTCCAGATGACCACACCAAAAATCCAAAAGGCGACTGGTGGGGTGCAATAGCTCAAACAGTTGCAGCCGTTGTTCAATCGAAATTTCGGGTAAGCTCATCGCCCAAAAAAGCGGCAAATTCTCCGAATCTTGAAAGAGATGTAAAATCTCCCAATCGTACCAGTTCACCATGCTGATAAATTCCAGGTCAGCAACTTGCAAAGCGGCAAACAGATCAGCAATGGTATAGCCTTTATCTCCCTGAAGAAGACAGTTGACCAAGATCCAGTCCTTCTCCTCGACATCGCCCCGCTGAGCCGCGTCTTGCCAAACTTTTACTTTTAAATCAATTCCATTCTTCAATGATTCAAACGTTTCTCTGACAATTTCAACTTCTAAATCATCAGGATTCGCATTCATTAAACCTAAGAGCTTAAAAAGCTGCTGCGATCGAAAACAATCGGCTCGTCTAGCAGAGCTATGCAAATTTGCTCGAATAATACCTTCAGGCTTCAGCACCGCTTTCATTGCCTGCAAGCCTTTGGCTGCATCGGGCAATAGATACAACACCTCATCGCAGTTAATGTAATCAAACGTAAAGCCTAGGGTCGGTAAGTCTTCTATGGAAGCAACAATAAATTCTGCATCTTTAAAGCCGTGAAACTGCAACCGCTGCTTTGCGAAATCAACCGACGCATGAGAGAGGTCAATCCCCACAATCTTTGCGCCAGGGTTTGCCTCTGCCAAGATTAATGATTTAAACCCTGCGCCGCATCCGGCATCAAGAATGACTCTACCTTGAGCCACAGGGAAAGCTTGGTTCCGCAAATAATAGGGAGTTATCAAGTTTTGGGCGTACAGCAAACTGGGGTTGTTTTTAGGGCTTAGATCAATAGGCACATTGAGATAAGGAGTGCTATTGAACTGCTGCCGGATTTTTTCTAATAGGTCGGCTGACTGCTTGTTCATAGGTCACATCTTTAAGGAAAATGGGTGAAAGGAGTAGGGCGATCGCGAAGCAATGCCCTTTTTTTATGGCTTTTCTAGAAGCACATATAAAAACACTTCTAGCCGGGTGACCAGCGCCATCACGTCATTTAAAACTGCTGTTGGGGTACGAGGTTCCAGAGTGGCTGGGTTAAGTGGTTGAATCTGGCGCGATCGCTCCATCAGTGCCGCGATAGACAGTGGCTCATCCCACAAAGGCAGGAGGGTTGCTGCAACTGTGCTTTCTAAGATCACAGCAGTGTTTGCCTGTCCTGGAAGATAGCCGCTTAAGTTAAATGGTTGATGCTTTTCAATACTCTCAACCAATTCCTCGCGCAGTTTCGAGTTTTTCAGTTGGGGATGTAGGCGAACCTTTGCAGTTTTCCACTCGTCCTCTGACCAATCAGCGATCGGGGTAAAGGCATTCGTCTGATCAGGATGCCCACACCAAAAATCTAGCAAGCGACTAATGGGATGCAGCAACTCGAATAACTGCAATCGCTGCTCAGTCGAAACTTCTGGCAGGCTCATTGCCCAAAAGATCGGCAAATCATCTGCATCTTTAAACAGATCCAAGATTTCCCAATCGCGCCAGTTCACCATGCTGATAAATTCCAGGTCGGCAGATCTCAATGCCGTAAACAGGTCGGCGATGGTGTAACCTTTATCGCCTTGAAATAGAAAGTTCATCAATATCCGTTCCTTTTCCACCACCACATTCTGCGAGGCACGACTGTTCCAAACTTTATTTTTTAAATTCACCCAATCTTCCAATGCGCCAAAGGTTTCCTTAGCAATTTCAATCTCCATTTCTTCGGGGTTAGAGTCCATTAAGCCCATCAACTTAAAGACTTGTTGTGCCCGAAAATAGTCAACTCGTTGAGTGGCGCTGTGGAGGTTTGCTCGAATAATGCCGTCTGGCTTCAGAGCCGCTTTCATTATTTGCAAGCCTTGAGCAATATCTGGCAATAAATATAGAACTTCATCGCAATTGATGTAATCAAACTCCATGCCTAGAGCAGGCAATACTTCAATGGATGCAACAATAAACTCTGCATTTTCAAATCCATAGAACTGGAGTCGTTGCCTTGCCAGGTCAACTGCTTCTTTGGATAAATCAATGCCAACAATTTTGGCTCCGGGGTTTGCCGTTGCCAATACTAAGGATTTAAAGCCTGTGCCACATCCAGCATCCAAAATAACTTTACCGTCCGTAGAAATTAAGCTTTGGTTACGGAGGTAATAGGCTGTAACTAAATTATGTGCATACAGTAAATCATGAGAATCTTTAGGGTTTTGCTCCAGTGGCGTACTGGGGTAGGGTGCGCTATCAAATTGTTGGCGAATTTTCTCAAATAATTCGGCTGATTGCTCGTCCATGGGTGGTTTTCCTAAAAACAGCGGGTGAAAGGGAGGCGTTGCTAAATTTTGGTATGAATTCGCCCCCTAGCCCCCAATTCTGGGGGAACTAAACCATCAAAGTCCCCCAAAATTGGGGGATTTAGGGGGCTGGCAAGATTATAATCACTCAACAATTCATACTTTCATTCAGCAACGCCAACCTTAAATATTGGTGAGATTTGCGTAAGACTTAAATCGTTTAGAAATTCCAATTTCTGTCACCATATCCTATGAGCGTTGAAATGTAGCCATTGAAATATAGACAGATGATTTCAGGTATCTATACCGTTGAAGAACTTCAGCAAGAAATTGCAGCCGACCCGCAGCGCTGGCGATCGCTGGTGCTGACCAATGGCTGCTTTGATTTGCTGCACGCGGGACATGTGCGCTATTTGCAGGCTGCTAAACTGCTGGGGCGATCGCTGGTGGTTGGCTTAAACAGCGATACATCCGTGCGAGGGATTAAACCCCAGGAACCCGGATCGCCTCCACGACCGATCATCCCAGAACTGCAACGGGCAGAAGTTTTAGCCGCTCTCAAGCCAGTGGATGGAGTGGTGATTTTTTCGGAGCCGACTGCCACCCAACTGATTGAAGCCTTACAGCCAGATATTTATGTGAAGGGAGGAGATTATCAAATTGCGACCTTGCCAGAAGCAGCAACCGTTTTCGCCTATGGAGGACGGATTGAGCTAGTGCAAATTGAGGTGCCAAGCTCCACTTCTGCGATTATTCGCCAAATTCTTAGCGCGGTTACTTGAGTATTCAGAGGATGTCTGAGAAGTAGCAATCGCCTTGCGTAGGGGCGAAGCATTCGGCAGATAATCTCTCGAAAATCCCGAAAAATCGTTGCCCGAATGCTTCGCCCTTACAGGTTTTGGGTGCAACTACACCTTTTAAGACATCCACCCAATTACTCGATCATTCAATTCAAAAAATCATTGTCACGAGATAGCATGGAGTTTGGCTTAAGATTTTAGAGTCTTGCCACTTTAATTTCAAACGCGATTTTTTCCTGTTTTCGCTAGAAGCTGCTTGAAATGACCCTTGCAATGAATAGTTTTTCAACTAATCCTGTGACTCCTTCCATTCCAACATCACCTGATACTTCAGAGCTTTTATCAACCTTAAGAACGGCTCCAGAAAAAGCTCAACTGTCCCAAATTCAAGAGTTAGAGCAGCTAGGAGAAACAGGACGAGCAGTACTGATGGAATTTTTGTTTGAGCAGCGAGAAGGGTTGATCACGGGTACAGCGCCCAATTTGGCAGCAGGTCAGGCATATCAGGTTTTGTATCGAGCAGAGTCTCCTGCCTGTACGGATTTTTTGCAGACTCATTTTCCTGAAGGGGTGGTGCCACTGCGATCGCACGCCGATATTGATTACAGCCCCCTGCAAAAGCTGCTTGCCCAACAAGATTTTCAAGCGGCTGATAAACTCACCCTCGAAAAAATGTGTGAACTGGCTGGAGCCGCTGCCATGCAACGCAACTGGATTTACTTTACAGAAGCTGAGCAGTTTCCGGCGATCGACCTACAAACGCTCGATGCTCTATGGCTGGTTCACTCCGGCGGAAAATTTGGCTTCTCCGTGCAGCGCGAAATTTGGCTCAGCGCTGGCAAAAATTGGATCAAACTGTGGACAAAGATTGGTTGGAAGAACGGCAACACCTGGACTCGCTATCCGCAGGAGTTCACCTGGGATTTAACAGCACCCAGAGGACATTTGCCCCTGTCAAATCAGCTTCGCGGTGTCCGTATGATTTCATCCCTCATGGCTCATCCCGCTTGGATTCAGCCATAGCAAGTTAGAGAAAGTGGATTAGAGAAAGTTATCCAGTGCCTCTGATCTAGCAAAAATATAGGATTCGTATTTTTTGCTCAAGTCGAAAATCAGTATTTTTTCTCATCTTTAGTCAACTTAATCTGAACAAAAACCAAAAAATCAGTATTCTCCCCTGTCTCCTCACCGTTCACTCTTCTGAATGTGAGGGAATGCTGTGTGTAGTGAAAAACCTTTGCTTTTTTACAGGGATACACGGACGCACACGGGAGCTATAGGTCGGCATGAGCAGCCAAGAGAATCGATTGTTTTGTCGCCTTGATGGATTAACGACTTCAGCACGAGAGCAGCAGCGATCGCACGTAATCACGATGCTAGGGTTGCTGAACACTGACAGCATTCCAATATTTGAAGAAGCCACTCAAACAGCCGCTCAATCCCTTAATGTGCCAATCTGCATCCTGGGATTAATCAATGGAGAGCACGAACGATTTAAGTCGGCTGTGGGTTTATCCACTTTGGGATTGATGAATGAACTGGCAACTACTCGCCAAATCGATCGCCAAGAGTCTTTTTCTACCTATGTTGTGGATGGCGGTCAAACGTTGCTGATTGCGGATGCTCTGACTGATTCCACGTTTGCCAACAGTATTTTGGTGTATCAATATGGCATCCGCGCCTATTTGGGTGTGCCGCTGCTGACGTACAGAGGCGACTGTATTGGGGCTTTAGCAGTCATGGACGTGGTGCCACGCCACTTTAGTCAGCAAGATGTGGCATTTCTGCAACTGATGGCACGCTGGAGTATGAGTGAATTTGAGCGGCAGCGATCGCAAATGTCTCAACCCCAATCGGTGCGATCGACCGCAATAGAAAATGCTGCTCAAGCAGCCGATCTTTCCCTCACCAACCAGTTAAAAGTAAATCTGCTTGGTCAGCTTGCCCAAGATCTGCGAACCCCGTTAACCTCTGTGATGGGCATGGCGAGTGTTTTAAGTCGTGAAATCTATGGACCTCTCACTACCAAACAGAAAGAGTATCTAGACATCATTCACAACAGCGGACAATATTTACTGTCGCTGATGAATGAAATTGTGGAACTATCCGAGTTGAAAGAGATTGATCAGACTTTAAACTTGACTTCCGTGGACATTGAAATGCTTTGCCAGCAGGCAATCATTACCTTAGAACAGGTTGCCCAGCGACGAGATCAACAAGTTCATCTCACCATAGAACCGGGTCGCCGCATTTGGCTACTGGATAAAGAAAAAGTTCGCCAGATGCTTTATCACTTTATCTTCAGCATTATTCAAAGTTCGACGGCTGGTAGTCTCGTGCGATTACATATCTCTCGACGAGACACTAGCTTAAACCTTTCTATTTGGGTATCTCACCCTTGGCTAGGCGAAGGATTGCCTTGCACCGATATGGGTTCCCAACCCTCTTTGGTGGGTGCTGCTGTCAGCAATGGTCTGGAATCTCCTAAATTTAATGGATCAACAACCGCGATCGCGCACCCTACCACAGGGAATTATGTTCTAACGCCAGATAAGGAGGCAGAGATCGACATAGCTCCGCGCAAAAACGTAGGCTTGTTACTCAGCCAGCATTTGGTAGAACTGCATGGCGGTCAAGTTACCATCCAGAACGATTTAGATACAGGCTTTCGCTATATCATTACCATTCCTCAAAGTTTCAACTCAGTAGAGGAGTAGGGATTTGAGACCTCACTTGGTGTCAGCCGTACTTGGTATCAGTATGCTTTCTAGCTGTCGAGGTTAAGGCTTTATGAAGTGGGGCTGGTGGCATCCGCTGCAACACAATCTGTTTTAGTTAATTCAAATTTAATCGGAACGTAGAATGCGCGATATTGCTTATCTGCCTCAAACGGATGCTTGGTAATAAATTCTGTAGCCGCTTCATCTAAACCTTTGAACCCAGACGACACAAGTAAGGCTGGTTTTGCCGCTAGCTTGCCGTTGGGCTGTACGATTACCCCAACCAACGCCTCTCCCTCGATCGCTTTTTTATCTTGTTTAAACTGGCAAGCATCTTTAGGATAGGGTGCAGTCATCGCATCCAGCTTTTTCCAGTCTTGGCTCATGTTTCCTTTAGAAATATCCTGGACTGTTTGACTAAGGGTGGTCGAGTTGCTGACAAAATCATCTTTAGACGTGTTTGCCGTGCTGTAGGCATACTTTTGCTGTAATGCTAGCTTGCCTGGATCATCTTGCTGTTTAGGCGATAATAAATCTTCTGCTTTTGCTGAGATAGATGAATCGGAGTTCTCTTTTCCTTCCGGGTTAGACTGCTTCGCTGTATCCTCTGCCGATGATTTAGCCTTGGTTTTAGCGTCTAAATTTGCTTCGTCGGTGCTTTTGCGTAGCGATCGCTTACTCAGTGGCGAAACCGAATAGGGAATGACAGTAGGATAAGCAGGTTGAGACGGCACGTTGTAGTACGACGTTGAATCTTCAGGCGTTTGAGGGTTTATCGGCACCGTTGCCAATGAATTAGGCACGATTGAATTAGTTGCGGATGATTTGGGTAACCCCAACAATGTTGAAGAAGCGATTTGAGGTAACTGGGCTTGTTCCAACGGGCTAAGCTCTACCAAGGGCACCGATCGCTGAATATCGGCTGGGTTTGGCTCCGAAGCAGACATCAGTGGCAACCCAAACCAGAGCAGCCCATGAACCCCCAAAGATGCCAATATTGCGAGAGACATCGGTTGCAATACTAATGCCGAAGCCTTGTCTCTGTTTTCCAAATGAAACAGGGCTGAAAAGCTTTTGGGTAATGAAGGAGAAGACATGGCTCAGTGTTCCGTTGCAAAAGGAATAACACACCGTAGAAAAGTAGTGAAAAAAATAGATTTCAGATTGATCTTAATCAAAAGTAGCAGCGATTAGGGTGAATAGAAGTTAGCAAATAAATTTTTGGTGGATTATTGAAGATGAATCTCTAAATCAGACGAGAGCGATCGCAAAAAGTTGCCGCAGCCTAACAATAGGTTGTAATAATCTACAGCGCTGCGATCGCAAATCCGGCATCAAGTTGCTTTTCTGGTGGGTAAAGTTCCATCTAATCAAAGTTCGCCGCTTGATTCTAGACCGAAAAATGCTGAACATTGAAATCAAGACCGAGAAGAATCAGCGTTATCTCGCTCGGTTCGTACCCACTTGGTTTGAGGCTTCCACAAAAAGCTAAAGTACAAAGGAATTTTCCACAACACATACAGGGGAATGGTTAAAAGCACTTTGGCAGGGATATCTCTTCGGCAATGTTTTGCCCAGGCAGAAACAATTGCAATTAAAATCATCACTCCGGCGCTGCCAAGCATAATCACAGGAATCTGGGAGATGCCAAAGCGGGTAGCCGCGATCGCAACAGCCGTTGCTAAAGCCCACAGCATCACCAGCAAGGAGAGGGGAGGAATCAGTAAATCAAGGGCGATCGCAAACAAGTCAAATCGCCGCTGCTGAAGAGCCATTTTGAGTAAGCGAGGAACTTGGGTCAGAATGGTTTGCAGATGCCCATGCTCCCAGCGAGTTCGTTGGCTTTTGGCTGCACGGGCTTGCTGGGGTAGAGCGCTGGTAACCCGTGCTGCATAACAAAAAGTTGCAGGATGCCCCGCTAGCGCCAAATCCAGTCCAAGATTCATATCCTCAACAATATTGCCACTTGCCAAAGAGACTTTGCGAATCGCTGCCCAAGGAAACGCCATGCCTGCACCCGTTAAAGGACAGGGCAAGTCGAACTGAGCAAGACCAAGGGGACGAACTAAATTTTTGACGGTGAAGGCTAGGGTCGAAACGGCATCTTTTGGAGAGGGCTTAGCCGGTTGGGTTAGCAGATAAGTTGCTTGCACGGCACGATTACGAGCGATCGCCAACCGTGATATTTGTTCGATTGCGCCGGGCGCAACGATACAATCCGCATCCACAATCACCACAACATCAGGCGGATGCTTGGCAAGAAAATTCATGCCGAAGTCTAGCGCATACCCTTTGCCACGGCGCGTATCATCAAATCGCGCGATCGCGATCGCCCCCATTTCTTGTGCAACTGCTGCTGTTTCATCCGTGCAATTATCAGCAACTACAACCAATTGATCTAGAGAAGTCAGTTGCTCTAGCACAGTTTCTAACGTGGCTCCAATGCCAGCCGCTTCATTATGGGCAGGAATTAAAACAGCAATACGAGGGCGTGGCGAATCTTGCCAACGCCACACTTTTGGCGGAAAAAGCGCCGCAACACATTCAATCATTAGCACAAGGCTTGGAATCAAAAGCAATATAGAAATTGCGAATAGAATGATTTCAACTATCAGAAGCAGCCAATTAGTCGTTGCCAAGTTCGTTATCCTTTGCGAGCTTGCTTAACAAACACAGTGATCATCGCCTTTACAACGAAGATAGAAGCTTCATTAGCTTGCTATTTTTAGACATTCTTTTCAGTTAAAGCAATATCACCCTGCTCCAAAAAAGTTAGTCTTACCGCACTACGTTACCTGATTCTTTGAGCTTGCCAAAAAAAGCGGGATGGGCTTCAGGCGCATAAGTTTGCTGTTGACTAATTGGCATGACATAGGGCGAAACCTTACTCTTGCCAATCCGGTTCGCCACAACGCCTACAACTGGTAAGTGATATTTCTCTAGATCACTTGCTGTCTCTTTAACAAGACTCTGCTTTGTTTTATTGAGGCTAACTACTAACAACAATCCATCGGTTTGTGCAGTTAAAAAATTACTATCTGTTGATGTATCTAACGATGGACTGTCATAAATAACCAGGTCATAGCTACCTTGCAATCGTTTGACTAACCGTTGCATTTCGTTGGAAGCGAATAATCGAGTGGCACCAAACTGAGCAGAACCTGCTGTTAATACAGACAGATTACTGTCTCCAGGTATCTTCTCAATTACCTCGGCTGCATCAACTCGCTGTTGCAGAACATCAATTAAACCTTTTTGATTGGGCAAGTTCAAATGCAGATGCAGTTGAGGGAAGCAAAGGTTTGCATCCACCAATAAAACCCGTTGCCCCATTGCGGCAGCGATTAAAGCAAGATTCAGAGCAACCGTTGTTTTACCGTCTCCAGGTTCCACAGAGCCAACAACCAGCGATCGCACAGGTGGATAAGATAAGAATCGCAGATTGGTATACAGCGAAGAAAATGCGTCTGTGAACGGTTCTGAATTGTTTGGCTTGATTCCATCCGTTGCTAGATTCAACCCCATTTTTTGGCTTGGAATCATCCCAAAAAGTGGGAATGGTACAGCATCTTGCAAATCTGCCACCGTGACAAATCGATTACGGAGCTTCTCTCTTAATAAAGCCGCAGCAACTCCCAGCAATGCGCCAAACGCCAAGCCCCCCGGAATCATGGGCTGTGCCTTTTTGCCTCGAGACGCGATCGGCTTACCTGTCCTTAAATCGCTGACCAGTTTTGGTTGGGCAATAATTTCCCATGGCACTTCTTTTTGAGCCGCTTCAACTCGCAATGTCTCCCGCTGTAATAAAAACTGATTTAATGTCTTAGTCGCAATATCCAATTGCTGTTGCAGCGTATTGTATTGCCGAGTAATGGCGGGAAGTTGATTTAATCGATTCTCCAATGCTGCTTTGTTTCGAGCAGTTTCTTGTACGCGCACTTGCAGAGATTGACTTAAATTAGCAGACTGAACCAGTTGCTTAATTAGATCCAAACGTACCGGATCTTGAAATGCCAAAATCTGAGAATTCTCTGAAACTCCAGGTGAAGACTCACTCAGGTTCTGTTGAGATTCTTGAGCAACTAGCTGCGCTAAATTTCTTTGCTGATCGCGCAAGTTTTTAACAATAGGACTATCCTCACTAAAGCGAGCGAGTTTAATCGCAATGACTGCCTCCACTTTCTTTAACTGCGTGAGCAAGTCTTGATAACGAGGATTTTGGCTGAGCGAAGCCGCTCCTAGTGCCTGATTTGGAGTAAAGCCAAGTTGCTTTTGCAAGATAGAATAGAGGGTTGTCTGCTCTCGCAATAGTGTGTCAGCTTCTAACTTCTTGTCGTTCACGCCTTTTAACTGGTCTGACACCTGATTACTTTCAAGGACTGGATCGGTTAATCGATACTGCTGCTTAAGAGCCTGCGTCTGACCTTCCAATCCCGTAACTCGTTGCTGCAAGGTAGGAAGTTGCTCTTCAATAAATTCCACGCCAGCCTCAGTTCGCACTTTGCGATCGTCAAGACTGAATTTGAGATATCCTTGAGCAATTTGTTCTAAGACAAAACGAACTTTTTCAGGATTAGATCCTCTGTAACTAACCTCGATCGTTCTCGTCGAGTCCAGCAGATTTGTTCCAATACGAGCAACTGTAAAATCTTGATTTTTTAAATCTCTAGCTAAGGATTCAGCCGTCACTCCATAGCTATCTGGAATAGTCTTCGCTATTTTAGAGAGTCTATCAGGGCTTTGTAGAACTTGAAGCAAGGTTGGATAATCAATACCGCTGCCGTTATTGTCTTGTTGAACCTGTGCCCGTGAAATGGCAGATGGATCTGATAAGCGCCCTTGTGAAGTAATTGGCTCAACTAAAACGACAAAGCTACCTTCGTAGATCAGCGGAAAAGTTCTAGTCATCACCCATCCGCCAGCGCCCCCAAGCAGGGTCAGCACTAGGACAATTGGAATGTTTCGCCGAACAGCCCCCACCAAAGAGCGCACCTTAAAGCCGCCACTTTTAGGCTTGTGATCAGCTTCTCCGCCCATATCGCTGGGGGGCAATGGAGCCTCTTCCAAATGATTTTGCCCGTTGAAAGTTAGGTTCTGTGCATTTTGTCCGGCTTGCATGGGTTACCTCATCTACAGTCGATTAAGTTCGTCACTAAACAAACATTTCAGAATAGAGCATCCTGAAATATTACCGATTTCCATTAGGAAATAATACGTTCCTAAACCCTGAGATTCCGCCAAAAATAGTGAGTGGAACACCGATCGCGTTGATCAAAAAGTCATTCGCTGATGCAATGAAGGTTCGATTCACTACAACGATGTCATTGTTGTGAAGGGCGGGGTTGCGTCCCGCGCTCAAATTTTGATCAAGATCGATCGAATACTTGTTGCGTGTAATTGTGCCATCTGGATTGAGACGGATTAAATCCACTCCTTTTTTGCTGGCTCGACCAATTCTAAACCCACCCGCTGCCATAATAGCCTGGTTTAAAGTTGTATTTGGTTTTAGCTTAAGTGAGCCTGGAGCGGTAACTTCGCCAACGATGCTGACTGAAATAGTTTCAGGAGAAAAGTTGCTCGCCGCAACCTGAGTGGCTTCTGCTGCATCAAGCTTGTCAGCTTTAGGAATGATGATAGTGTCGCCATCGCGAAGCAAGATATCTTGGCTGAGGTCACCCTCGCGCAAAAACTTCCATAGGTCGATCGCCACAATTTCCTCGCGATCCGTTCGTAGCCGACGAATTTTCACCTCACGAATATTGGCAATTTGAGTCACACCACCAGCCGATTGAATCGCTTGACTCACTCTAGGCCACTGATTTCCGCCTTCAGATGCCGTTCTTTGATTGAGGCTTGTCTGAGAAACCTCATTACTAATGACACTAATAATGTAAGAGCCGGGGCGATTGACTTCTCCAATCACACCAACCTTAAGTGGTCTAGGTGCCAATAAACTAATCGTAACTAACGGACTGCGGATAAACCGACTATATTTCGCTGAAATTGCTGCCGCCGCTTGCGTTAATGTCAAACCTTGAACAGGGACACTTCCGACCCAAGGTAAGTTTAGCGTACCATCTAATAAAATCGTGTACCGTGGCTCTAGGGCTAACTCTGGAGCAATGTCAAAAATTTCGGCTCTAACAATGTCTCCTGCTCCTAAAGTATAAGCATCGCCTAAAATCGTGCCTGGTCTAACATATGAGGGAGGAAGAGACTCAGGTAATGGCACTCTTTGTTCAAAAGGTACGGAATTTTGCGAAGGCACAATAGAGGGTGAACTCTGAGCCAAGACAGACAGAGGCTGAGCTGTTCCGATCAGAGATGACAAAACGATTCCTGCAAAAGAGTGGGGTTTTCTCCTAATCATCATGTTTTGTCTAAAAAGTGACGAAGTGTAAAGGGTCGATTTGGGCAATGGTCACAGATATTTTTTACTATAGCTTTCCTAAATCACCTGATGTGCAACTAAAGTTACCCCATCCTGGGGGAAGCGAGCTACATCCCCCAGCCCCTGCTTTGCACTCCCTACGGTTTACTCCCAAGGCGGGAGAAGGGGAGCAAGAAATGAGTCGAAGTCCATCTCCCGCGCTGGGAGAGGGATTTAGGGCTTCGACGTGAGCGCTCAGCCGAACGGTGAGGGCAATCGGGAAAGTTGCACATCGCGTTAAATCGGTAGCTTTCCTAAATAGGTTCACTATTTGGAATGACTTAGCTATCTAGTTTCAAATATCTGAACCTTATTGAAAAAAGCAGACGGATACACCCGTGAAACTACTATATCTTGAGGTACTCTGCTGACTTGAGAAAGTAGCGCAGTTTCAGTATGGAATTTTCTTGTAAGAAGATTTCGTTTTAACATCATTGCTTTACGTAAGATTTATGCCACTTTAAACATACCCATGGTTTAAGAAGAATAGACAAAGCTCCCTTAACCGCAACTGCCGAAATGTTATTGGTAATTTATCAAAGTAGCTCACTTCCCATAGGGTGGGCTGACTTTAGTTGCACATCAGGTTAATTTTGAAACTATCGAAATTTATATTCAGCAACGCCAACGAGTGAATAGGTAAATTGTTGGCGTTGCCAGCTAAGCTCGGTGCCCCATAACCTGCATTCTCCATGACTGACAACACGCGATCGCGACTGCACCAACTCCTGCAAGAGCGAATTGAGCATCCAGAGCGGGAAAGTGAAGTTGACAAGCTGATCCATCAAACCTTTGATCAAGACTGTGCCATTTTAGTGCTGGATTTATCCGGTTTTTCGCGGCTAACGATTCGCCGTGGCATCATTCATTTTTTGGCAATGCTGCATCGCATGAGCGCGATCGCTGATCCGCTTATCCTCCACCATAAAGGGCGCGTAATCAAACAGGAAGCCGATAATTTATTTGCGGTTTTTCCAGAAGTGACTGCGGCAGTAGATGCAGCCGTAGATATTTTGAAGGGTTTTGCCGCCGTAAATACGGGCTTGCCGGATGACAAAGATCTCCATGCCAGTATCGGTATTGGCTACGGCACCACGTTGATCATTGGCGACAGTGACCTTTATGGCAGCGAAATGAACCTGGCAAGCAAACTGGGCGAAGACATGGCGCGTCAAAACGAAATTTTGCTAACTGAAGAGGCTTTCAAGCAGCTTCACGCTTCCAATCATTCCTGGGAACAACTCAGCGTTCCTATCTCTGGTCTAGAGCTAATTGCTTACGCGCTGAGATAAGGTAGGATTTCACCGCTCCTTTGGTTCGGTTCTACTCACTGTGGTACAACTAAGGCAATTGTTAGAGTAGCGTGTAGAAAGATAAAGCAGCTTGATTGAGGTTTTGATTGTGAATAACCAAGAACGTTTGCCAGAATTTATTACTGACGAAATTGAGAAAGGCAATTCACTGCTGCAATATGTGCAGTCAATGCCTAGTGAAACGATCGCTCAATTGTCCCGACCTGACTCTGTGGAAGTGTTTCAGGTTGTAGAACGGAATATTATTGGGCTATTGGGTGGGCTTCCTTCCGAGGGCTTTAACGTTCAGGTTTCCACAACTCGCGAAGATTTGGGTCGATTGTTAGCTTCGGCAGTGATGAGTGGATATTTCCTCCGCAATGCCGAGCAGCGGATGGCATTTGAAAAGTCGTTTGCGATCGCATCTGATGCGGCAGCAGAATAAGCAGCCTGCTTCGCGCCAAGCCAGAGTAAGTGAATCGATAGGAATAGACTCGGTGAGCGATCGCTTGCCGAGTTCTGTCGTTTTAAATCTGCGTTCTACGCTATTAGATTGGTACAGCAAGCAGGGTCGTGATTTACCCTGGCGACGCAGCCGTGATCCCTACGCTATATGGGTGTCAGAGATTATGTTGCAACAGACCCAAGTGAAAACAGTGATTCCCTATTACGATCGCTGGCTTGCTCAATTTCCCACCATTCAAACCCTGGCATCTGCCGAGCAGCAACAGGTGTTAAAAGTCTGGCAGGGCTTGGGATACTACGCTCGTGCCCGTAACCTACATCGCGCTGCCCAGGAAATTGTGGGCAAGTACAACGGCAGTTTCCCCACGGACTTGCAAATGGCGATCAGCCTGCCCGGAATTGGGCGCACCACAGCGGGAGGGATTTTAAGTGCCGCATTTGACCAGCCAACCCCCATTTTGGATGGTAATGTGAAACGGGTACTGGCGCGACTGGTTGCCCTAACCGTGCCGACCTCCAAAGCGATCGCCCAACTTTGGCAGCTATCGATCGCGCTGCTTGATCCGGCTCATCCCCGCGATTTCAACCAGGCATGGATGGATTTAGGCGCAACCGTTTGTTTACCGCGCAGCCCTCTGTGCGATCGCTGTCCCTGGCAACTCCACTGCTGCGCCTACAATCAAGGCATTCAAACCCAACTTCCCATGACTGAAACTCGTCCCCCAATTCCCCGCAAAATGATTGGTGTTGCCGTCATCTGGAACGATGCGGGACAAATCCTCATCGATCGCCGCAAACCCGATGGACTGCTCGGCGGCATGTGGGAGTTCCCCGGCGGCAAAGTGGAACCGGGCGAAACCATCCCCGCCTGCATCCAGCGCGAAATTCAAGAAGAACTGGGGATTGAGATTGAAGTGGGCGATCGCCTGATCGTAGTAGACCATACCTACAGCCATTTTCACGTCACCCTCAACGTGCATCACTGCCAGCACCTCAGCGGCGAACCTCAAGCGATCGAGTGTGATGAAATTCGCTGGGTCGAACTTGCAGACTTGGACAGCTACCCATTTCCTAAAGCCAACCTACAAATTATTGAAGCACTGAGACGTTGGCGAGACGTGGCGTGTAAGTAGGAAAAGACCTGTGAATTCACTAGAAGATTGCTTTAAAATGCGATCAGATGGTAGCCCTGTACTTCTCAAAAAATATGATTCACTTTAGGTACAATCCTCTAAAAACGGTTCAGGCAGTAGCGTTGCTGTTGAAGCTGCATGGAAAGCCGATGAATTATATGGGGCTGCTAAAGCTGCTTTATATGGCAGACCGAATTGCTTTGCAGTCTATCAATCAACCGATTTCTGGAGATGACTACTTTTCAATGAATTTTGGTCCTGTTCTTAGCCACGTTTACGATGCGATCAAAAATAAAGACAGTGGAGAACCAAAAGAAATTTGGGAAAAGCACATTTCTACACGAGATCAAAACTATCAGCACACTAAAAACTACGATATTCAGCTTTTAACTGATCCAGGAGACTCAGAATTAAGTGAGTCAGAAGAAGACATTATTAAAAATGTTTATGCTTCATACGGCAAACTAGACCAATTTTACTTAGCTGATCTGACTCATCAATATTTTCCTGAGTGGCAATATCCAGACGGTAGAGCTACGCCGATTTCGGTCGAGTCTGTGCTAATCAATGTAGGGAAAAACGCTGAAGAAATTGCTGAAATTGAGCAGGAAGTTGCTCAAGAGAACTATCTAGACGTGATTTTAGCTGAGTAGGCATGAATATTGGTGATGCTTTCCTGCTTCCTACTCCTCCTAATGGTAATCACTTATTTTTCGCGATCGCAATCACAACAGACAGTAAATATCTTTGTGTCAACGCGACCTCCCTTAAGTCTACAACTCTCGACACAGCCTGTATTTTGAAGCCAGGAGCAGGAGTTCCTAGCTTTATAGTCCATGATTCAGCCATAGTCTATAGACGTGCAAGAGAAATTTCTCCTGATGTGATTTCAAGGTTGATTGCCAGTGGAAAATGTATCTATCAGGGCTGCTGTTCAGAGGACATTGTTAAACAAATACAACAAGGGGCTTTAGCGTCAAGGCAGATTTCTAACGAACAGAAACAAGTTGTCCAAAAATTTTTAGAGCGCTTGTAGCTCCGCTTCATTTGCCCTTTTTTCTTTTGCCCTCCGCCCCTTTCCTTCTGTCCCCTTCATCCCTTATCGTTATTCTTTCCTGTTTTGGATACCTGAAATACTCTTTCCTTAGAACGTAGTCGCTACGATTCAAGGTTCTGGTTTCCTTAAAGCTGACCTGCCTGCTTCATCTACTTTTCACGGGTTCTTATGGGGGCATCTATGGCGATCGCAAAAAACGGCTCTAAGCCAAGACATATTGTGCTAACTTCCCATCCCAATCGATTTGGACCGAAGCCCATTCCGATTCACTGGGGGGCAACTGATCCGCTGAAGCGAGGGGCGATCGTCGGCACGTTGACTAATTCTGCCCAACGGAATGTGATCGGTTCTCATGCTGGAGCCTATGGCATCTATCGGGCGCTGGCGATCGCCAGTGGTCAGCTACAGGCAGATCACCGCGCAGATTTAACGGATACCGCTCCGGCTGCCTTAATCGGACCTCATGCTGCGTGGTTTGATCCGCAAAAAATTGTCTCGCTTGATCCGTTTGGGGCGCTAGTCGGAGAACTTTACGCCTCGCTGTATGAAGCTGGATATGACATTCGCCCAACGATCGCGGTCACTCAAGCCCACATTAATATGCCGGAACTGGTGGAGGCGATCGCCAAAGGGCGCTTGCAAGTAGATGGCACCATTATGAAACAGGGTGGCGATTTGGTCGTGACGAAGGCGGCGATCGAACCGGTGTGGTATCTGCCAGGGATCGCCCAGCGGCTTGGGGTCGCGGAATCTGATCTGCGGCGGGCATTGTTTGAACAAACAGGCGGGATGTTTCCAGAGTTGGTCACTCGTTCCGATTTGCCTGTGTTTTTGCCGCCGATTGGAGGCGCAACCGTTTATGTGGTAGGCGACCCGGCTGCGATTACCGACCCCACAAAACCCTTAGCCGTACGGGTTCATGATGAATGTAATGGCTCGGATGTATTCGGCTCAGATATTTGCACCTGCCGCCCTTACCTAGTTCACGGCATCGAAGCCTGTGTGCAGACTGCCCAAGAAGGTGGAGCCGGGGTGATTGTTTACTGGCGCAAGGAAGGACGGGCATTGGGAGAAGTGACCAAGTTTTTGGTGTATAACGCTCGCAAGCGGCAAGCAGGAGGCGATCGCGCTGATGCCTACTTTGCCCGTACCGAGTGCGTCGCTGGTGTACAAGATATGCGCTTTCAAGAACTGATGCCCGATGTGCTGCACTGGCTAGGTATTACTCGCATCGATCGCTTCATTTCCATGAGCAACCTAAAATATGATGCGGTGATCCAATCAGGCATCGAAATTGTGGAGCGAGTGCCGATTCCCCATGACCTGATTCCCCTAGATGCTCAGGTGGAGATTGAAGCGAAGAAAGCGGCTGGCTACTACACCGATGGGGCGGTACTATCAGCCCTAGGACTCGCAGGCGTAAAGGGACGGGATCTGGCTGAATAATGCAAAGTCAATCCGCCATTTTGACCGATCCGCTGGATCAGGTTGCCTATCTGCGATCGCCCCAAGCCATTCGAGAACGCTGCACTCAGCTATTTGAACTGGCTTTAAGCGATCGCCTAACTCATTTTCGCTGTGATCTAACCCAGTTAGAATCTACTGCCAACTACGTCCTGCGCGTCATGCGACAACACTATCCCGATTTGGATATTCCCTTCCATAGCCGCTGGCGACACTTTGAAGTAGGCAATCCCAGACGACTGGCGCACCTAGAGCAATTACTAACCGGATTAACGCCGATTGAAAAAGCCCGTGCCAAATTTGACTTGGCGATCGTCAGCGTCTTGCTAGATGCCGGAGCCGGAGCCGCATGGCATTACACCGAAGCCAGCACCAGCCAAACATTTGGTCGCTCAGAAGGGTTGGCGATCGCTAGTTTTTGGATGGTGTGCCAAGGGATTTTCTCTAGCAGTCCAGACAATCCACTCCAAGTCGATGCTCAAGCCTTGCAAACGTTAACCGAAGAGTCCCTAGCGACTGGCTTTCAGGTGACGGCTGCAAATCCGCTTGTAGGATTACCAGGTCGCACCCAACTCTTACAGCAACTCGGACACACCCTACCCCGCTATCCCCACCTATTCGGCACCCAATCCCCCCGCCCTGGAATGCTAGTTGATTACCTGCTAGCGCGATCGCATAACGGCACCCTCACCGCCGCCCAAGTCTTGAGCGCAGTCCTAGAAGGCTTCAGCAACATCTGGTCGCAACGGCTCACCCTCGCCAGAATTAATCTCGGCGACGTGTGGACTCACTCCGCCCTATTCCCTATTCCCGTTCGGCTGAGCGCTCACGTCGAAGCCTACTCCCTATTCCCTTCCCTCATCCCCTTTCACAAACTTTCCCAATGGCTCACCTATTCCCTGCTCGAACCCTTACAAGAACTTGGCTTAGAAATTACTGGACTGGACGAATTGACCGGCTTGCCCGAATATCGTAACGGCGGTTTATGTATCGACTTAGGACTGCTGCAAGTGAAAGATCCAACGATTCTGCAACAGCAGCAGTTGGTTAGCTCTGAGGCGATCGTCGAATGGCGCGCCCTCACCGTCATCCTGCTCGATCGCATCGCTGAAACCATTCGTCAGAAGCTCGGCATGACTGCGATCGCCCTGCCCCTCGTCAAAATTCTCCAAGGCGGCACCTGGACAGCCGGACGACAAATCGCCGCAGACCTGCGACCTGGCGGCACTTCTCCCATTCAAATCGCCAGCGACGGCACAGTTTTTTAAAGTTTTGAATGCTCAATTTTGAGTTCTCAATTAAAACCCCAGCACTCAATTCAAAACTCAAAACTAATTAAATCCATAACTTAAAATTCAAAATTCAAAACTTTTCTACAACCATGCCCTCCAAAGTAACCGTGATTGACCATCCTTTAATCCAGCACAAACTGACGTTGATGCGTCGGGTGGAGACGAGTACCGCAAAGTTTCGATCGCTGCTGACTGAGATTAGTATGCTTCTGGCGTATGAAGTGACGCGCGATTTGCCGCTGAAGTATGAGGTGATTCAAACCCCGCTGGCAGAAATGAAAGCGCCAGTGCTGGCTGCTGAGAAAAAGCTGGTGATTGTCTCGATCATGCGGGCAGGTCAGGGTATTTTGGATGGGATGTTGCAGTTGATGCCATCGGCGCGGGTGGGGCATATTGGGCTATATCGTGATCCGACCACGCTGACTCCGGTGGAGTATTATTTCAAAGTGCCACATGATATTGAAGAGCGCGACATGATTGTGGTAGACCCAATGATTGCAACCGGGAACTCGGCGATCGCGGCAGTGGATCGGCTCAAAGAAACCAATCCTAAAACGCTAAAGCTGGTTTGCCTTTTGGCAGCACCAGAGGGCATTGCCAATTTTCATGATCACCATCCCGATGTGCCCATTTACACGGCTGCGATTGACGATCACTTGGATGAGCACGGCTATATTATTCCAGGATTGGGCGATGCGGGCGATCGCCTGTTTGGCACAAAATAAATTTACGGCACAAAATAAATCTGCGGAAACAAGGTGTTTAAACGTGAATCCATTTGCATCCAACCACTTTTTCCCCTACGTTTATGGAAACCTACCTGCTGCTTAAACTGCGTCCTCACCTGATTACCCTAGAATCATTTCAACCCTTTGGACAAGTGATTTTTGCCTGTCCAGATGATCAGCCCTATGGCGATCGCGATGCCCAACTCCAGCTTCAAAATGGCACACCGCGCTTCCATATTATGCGGCGGCACAATCGCGGATTCAAATTTAACCACATCACCCGGCATCAACGCTGTACTCAGTGCTTGGGGGCTTTAGAAGGTCAAGAGTGGTTCATGGCAGTGGCACCGCCCGGTGAAGCGGCTACCCCAAATTGGGAAGACATCATTGCCTTTCGGATTCCGGGCAACTGCTTTATTAAGCTGCATCTGGGAACTTGGCACGCAGGTCCCTATTTTGAACAATCAACTATCGACTTTTATAGTTTGGAATTGAGCGATACCAATGTGGTCGATCATCACACGTGCAATCTCCTCGAAACCTATGGAGTGGATTTTGAGATTGTGTCCGATTCTATCAAGGGTAGTGTTTGATGAGTGAATCGCTGTAAGCTAAACAATCAGAGAGTTTTGGAAAGTAAACCCATGAAAGACAAAATGCTTGACTGGCTGAATCTGGCGTTGATGGCAAATTTGTTTTTTGTGCTGTTTTGTTTTGGGTGGCTAGCGATCGCGGTGGTCGGGCGCACCAGTGGCGTTCCTCTCGGCTTAGACGTGTGGTACAAACTGTGGCAGCCTGTAGTACAGCCTGCCCTCGGAATTTTGATGACAGGCGCGATCGTCAGTGGCATTTCAAGTTGGGTAGCGAAAAAGTTCGATCGGGCTAGCTGAGGTCACAGGAGCTTAAATAATCTCTTCTATGGGTTTTGTCGCAATAGTTCTCGAAATTCCATTACTGCATCAAACTGATCGAGGGGTCTAATGTGGCGAGATAACACAGTAATATCCAGATTGGGCAACAGTTCGCTTTTTAGAATTAATTCATATTGCTGCGATCGCAGGTGATAAATCGCAAACTGATTATCCCAAAACCAAACTTCCGTCACGCCTAAGCCACGATAAATTTCCAGCTTATCGACAGTGCCGCTGCTGAGAATCACTTCAATTGCAATATCTGGAACATCCTTTTTCTGACCCAAACAATAGCACTCATCTGGTTCTAATCCTCGTTGTCGCGCTGCCTTGCGAAAAGTAGCAGAACCCATGCCGTGAAACCGCGTTCGAGTTTCTTGAAAGAATGCCTCCATTAGCATCGCAATCATTTTTTTAAGCTCTTCATGCTCTGGCGATATCGTCATAATTTCCAACGTGCCTTCCAGGTAGCTCAGCCGCAGATTGGGGAAATCGTCTCCCAATGTTGCCAGCAACCCCTCATACTGCTGCCAACGAATGCCTTCTAACACGACCCGTTGCTCGGCGATCGCTTGCACTCTGGATGGCTCTGTCAGTTGAGGAGTCATGGATTGTACCCACGAAGTTAGATGCCAAAATTCTAGCAAACTCTCTACCTATGCAGGAGTTTACAGCCGACTGAAGGTGAGGAGCACAACAGCGATCGCGCTGGAAATCAGCGTATTCTAATGGGTATCCTATTTTCGATTAAGCATTTAATACGCATGGCAAACCTCACTGTTTATGGAACGCCCGTCAGCACCTACGTTCGCACCGTTCGGCTGCTGTTGGAAAGCGCCAGCATAGACTACACCCTCAAGTCAGTCAATATCTTCAATGGGGAAAGCCAGTCAGCAGAGTATCTTGCTAAAAATCCGTTTGGTAAGGTGCCCACCCTGGACATTGATGGGGAATCACTGTACGAAACCGCTGCCATTACTGAATATTTAGATGCAGTTTTTGCCAATCACGAATTTAGTCCAGCCGAGCCTTTACTACAAGCCCGAATGCGCCAAATTATGGCAATTATTGACAGCTATCTCTACCCTTCAGCAATTAGCAACATTGTGATTCAGCGCTTGATTGTGCCTAGCCAAGGTGGCACCTCCGATGAAGCCAAGATAACCAGTGCGATCGCACCCGCTCAAACGGCATTATTAGCGATCGAAGCTTTGACTATAGGAAGTCCCTACCTACTTGGCAGTACTCCCAGCATTGCTGATTTCTACCTGATTCCTATCTTTATCTACCTATCACAGACAGCAGAATTTAAGACCATCACGGCTCAAACGCCCAAATTGCTGACTTGGTGGGCTGAGGCAAGCCAACTGGCGATCGTGAAGAAAGTCTGCAAATAAATCCAGCGAGTTGCCCCTACGCGCTATTCTGCCAGCACTTCTTCTAAGGCTGTTTTTAAGGCAGGATATTGGTATTGGAATCCGGTGGTTTGGGTGCGTTGGGGTAACACTTGCTGACCTTCCAGAACGACGATCGCGCCATCCCCCAGCAATGCCTCGATCGCAAATGCGGGCACGGGCAGCCAGGATGGGCGATTCATCACCTGCCCTAGAGTGTTACAAAATTCCGCCATCCGAACGGGGTTAGGAGCCGTGGCATTGAAGACACCCTCCATGCTGGGTTGGGTTAATGCCTGCATGATCAAATTGACTAAATCCTCGCGATGAATCCAGGAAAACCATTGTCTGCCTGTGCCAATCGGTCCACCTGCAAACAGTTTGAATGGGGTCAACATTTTAGCGATCGCGCCGCCCATCGCCAACACAACACCAATTCGCAAAATCACCAGCCGCACTCCTGCTTCCGTCACCTTTTGCGCCTCTGCTTCCCACACCTTGCAGACTTCCGCTAAAAAGTCGTCGCCTGCTGCACTGGTTTCATCAAAAGCTGCCGTTTCGCTAGTGCCATAAAACCCGATCGCCGAGGCACTGACCAATACTGAAGGTTTGGGATTAGAGTGGGCGATCGCCTCCACCAGTTTTTGCGTCCCCACTTGGCGACTGTCCACAATGCTTTGCTTATGAGCCGCCGTCCACCGTTCCGAGATGGGTTCTCCCGCCAGATTCACCACACCATCACAGCCCGAAATCCGCTGCTGCCATTCGCCCGACTCCAGTGGAGTATATGCCACAACCTCCACCGCTGGAAATATTGCTGTAGGAAATATCTGTGCTGCCCGCTCTGGTTTTCTTGCCAGCACCAACACTTGATGCCCATCTGCTTGCAGTCGCTCCACCAGACGGCTCCCCACAAACCCCGTTGCCCCTGTCACTGCCACTCTCATGAGAACCTCTAAATCAATGGTTTAGTTTTTTTGTTGTTAGCTTCTGCCCGATGCCTTCAACTCTCCCTAGGCTTTGTCTCGTCCCTCAGTATAAGCCTTTGAGGTTTTTTACTTAATTTCCAAAAAGATTCACCTGCAAGGCGATTCCCTAGAGAGGCTACGCCACGCATCAAATGGATAGACTTGCCAAAGCAACCCAGTTTGAAGGCTACGGAGTGGGTATGACACTTTTAATCGTTGGACTTAAAAAGAAAGTTTTTTCACTGCAAGTGGCAGACTGAAGGGTAAGTAAACCTGCCGCAATGGGGATGGCAAGAATGATGCAGTCACTAGAAGATTTGAAGAACGTTTCAATAGTGTCGCTGACGCTGCAACAAGGTCTGGAGCGCTACTATCAGGCAAATCCAACGTTTGTGCGCGATCGCGATCTGCAAGTCGGCATTCTCCGCATTCCCTGGTGCGATTTGCAGCGACACGACATCATGCATGTCGTCACAGGTTGCAGTACCGATTTGGATCAGGAACTGCGGCTGATTGGCTTTTTGCTGACGGCGCTAACTTGGCGGCGACCCTGGTATTACTATCTGCAAAGCGTTGGCGTGTTTTTGGAGCTACTGATGCAATCCTTTCGGGGGGAAGCGTGGGGTGGAAACTATTTGAACCCGATGCAAGTCTGCCAACTGTATGTGCAAGGTATTCGGCAAGGCTTACAGGTTCGCAAAAAGATTGATGCGTCTATTCAACCCGATCTCGTGATGGGGCGATCGCTGGATTCGCTGCGTGAAGAGTACGGCATCGTTAATAGGGGCGCTTGGGATCAGGCAAAGTGAAGCGTCAATTATCGGCGTTTCCACCAGACCGCGATCGCGGTTCCAAATGCTGCCAGTGGCAAAATTCCCAGCGCTAGCCAGCTTGCCAAACTTGCCTGCGTCGTCGTTAGGTTAATCCGGCGATTTTTGGCATCCTTGGGACGAACTGCCATAATGGGCTGCTCTTGTTGACTCAGCCATCGCACCGAGTTGAAAAACACATCGCCGTTTGCCACTTGCTCTAGCAAACCGTTGGCGACAAAACTAGAATTACCAATCACGACCAGTCGAGACTCCCCTTCGCCCTGACTTACAGGACGAGTTAAGGCAAACCCCAACACTAAAGGTCCTTGCTGGTCAGCAGGAGGATTGTACTGAAGCGGCTGCGACTTTAAATCACTTTCTGCCCAGCTTTTGGCATTGGTGAATAACAACGGCGTAGCTTTTACCCCAGTCACTTCTTTGATGCCCAAGGGACGCGCCAGGGAGAAAAACGCCAAGTTTCCCTGTAAATCTTTGGTAATGGGATGATCCCCAAACTGGCTGACCAAAGCATCAGCAGGTCCCAGATTGACCAGCTTGCCGCCGCCCGATGTATCGATCGCCACGCGCTGATCCAACGACACTCCCCATTCATTCAGCAACGGTTCAAGTTTGGGGTCAGGATTGGTCGGGTCAATCAGCAGTAATAGATTGCCGCCTTTGTCTAAATAGGTTTTGAGAGTAGTGACTTCAGCGGCTAACAGCGGCTTTCGCGGTCCAGCCACGACAATAACATCGGCATCATCAGGCAATTTGCGGCTTTCCGCCAGATTGAGTGGTTTTCCAACAAAGTTTTTATCGCCTAACAGCTTCACGGCTTGATCCATTGCGCCCTGCCCACCGTCGATCGCCCGTTCTCCATGCCCTTGCAGAAAATAAACTGTGGATTTGCGATCGCTATTAATCTGCTCAATCGCATTCGTCAGCTTTACCTCTGACAAGCGATCTTGAGTATTTACCGATTGGACAAACTGCTTGCGTTGGTTCGGCGATCGCTCCAAAATCACCTCGCCAATATTTTTCACCTCAAGCTGTTTTGCCAAAGATGGCGCTGCTTGCGGATCGACAAACTCAAAGCTAAATTGCTTGCCCAAACGACGGTAGCTTTCTAGCAGTTCTCGATCTTGCGGATTTTGCTGCTGATCAAACACCCACACCTTCACGGGCTGCGGCAAACTGCGGACTAACTCCTGAGTTTGGGGTGCCAGGGTGAACTGCTGATTTTCCGTCAAATCGACTCGCCAAGCATTCTTTGCGCCCAGAAAATTGATCAACCCCAAAATTGCCAGCACCGCCAGCGTTGACACAAAAGCATTTGCCCCCGCCTCCGTCGATCGCCGCCGCCAAAATCCCGGCTGATCGGATGATGTGCTTCCCAACGTCAGCAATCCTATTCCCGCGATCGCCACTCCCGCCACGATCATTCCCACCGAAAGCGCCCCCCAAGTTCCCGATACCACTCCAGCCGTCAGCCCCGCCACAACTAGCATGGGCGCAAACCAGAACAAATATTTGAGCAAAGGACGGAGAGATTTCATAAAAAAAAGGTGAGGGACGAGGAGTAAATGACGAATGACGATTTGCGAATGGCGAGGGGTGAATGACGAATGGTGTAACAAAGCCAGTCCGCAGGACTTACAAAATTTAGAACTTTTTCATCTTCCCAACTCAAAATTAAAAACTCAAAACTCAAAACTTTCTTCTCCTTCGCCTTACGATCGCTGGAATCGGAGAGCATCAATCGATTGAGCAGTGAGGAAAATACCGAGAAAAATGTAGCTGGCAAAGACAATTAGGCTGCTGCTATCGACAATGCCCTGAACCAGGTTGGTGTAGTGCTTAAGCAAGGAGAAATAGGCGATCGCGTCACCCACCGAACCACCCACGCTTTTGCCCAGTAGGTCAATTACCCAGAGGAATAGCGCCAGCGCAAAAGTAAACACCGCCGCCAGAATCGTGCTTTCAGTCAGGGAAGAAATGAACATCCCCAGGGACAAAATGGCAGCAGCCAGCAGAATCAGCCCCAAATGACCAGAAAGCATGATGGCAATGCCAATCGGTGGATCACTGGCATTCAGGGCGATCGCTTGATACACCATCAGCGGCAACACCAGCGTTGTGAAAAAGGTGACCACCGCCAGCAATTTCCCCACCGCGATCGCCCAATTAGAGATCGGCGATGTTGCCAAAAGCTCCAAAGTTCGGCGCTTGCGTTCCTCCGCGTAAAGCCCCATCGACAGCACAGGCAAAATGAACAACGATAGCGAACCCAAAACTCCCAGAAAAAACTGCAAAAACTGATAGGGCACATCCACCGACGGCACCGGAATTCCCGCTTGCTGACCGACCAAATCAGCCTGCGCCGCCTGCTGAATAATTCCCTGCGGTCCTAGCAGCAACGCCACAAAGAAAAACCCTGCCAGCAGCCAAAACACCCCCGCAATCAAGTACGCCAGCGGCGACACAAAATAACTCTGCAACTCGCGGCGATAGATTGCCACAATATTCGCAAAGACAATTTGAATATTACTCAAAATTTTCATTGACACCCCACTCTCCACTCAAAAATCTCATTGCCGCTTACCCAAATCCAAACCTTTGATGGCTGTAAGGGCGTAGCATTCGGGCAATGGGTTGATGACTCCATCGGAGACTGACTGCCGAATGCTACGCCCCTACGTTTCACCATCCGCCTCGTCAGGTGTGATATCTTCCATCGTCAACTGTAAAAACACATCCTCTAAACTGGCTTGCATCCGCCGCATTTCCAACAAGCCCAACCCTGACCCAACGATCGCCCCAGCCAGCGATCGCCCCATCAACGCCCCATCAGTCCCAATCACCCGCACCCGGCAAAATCCCTCTGGTAACTCAGTATTCACAGGCTTGACATCCTGCACTCCCGCCACAGATTGCAACACCCGTTGCGCCTCCTCCAAACTCCCCTCAACCTCCAACTCATATCCAGCACCACCCGCCCGATGCGCCATCAACTGATCCGGCGTATTCGTCGCCACCACCCGCCCCTGGTGAATGATGGCAACCCGATTACAAGTCATGCTCACCTCCGGCAGAATGTGCGTCGAGAGAATCACCGTATGACTTCCCGCCAGATTTTTGATCAAATTACGGACTTCAATAATTTGGCGTGGATCAAGCCCCACCGTCGGCTCATCCAAAATAATCACGGGGGGATCATGGACGATCGCCTGAGCAATGCCCACCCGCTGCCGATAGCCTTTAGAAAGCTTACGAATCAGGCTAGTGCGTCGTTCCATCAAACTGGTTTTTGCCAACGCCGCTTTTACCTTTGCCGCTCGATCACCTGCATTTACGCCCTTAATCCGCGCCACGAAATGGAGAAATCCTTCCACCGTCATATCCGGGTACAGCGGCGGTGTTTCGGGTAAGTAGCCAATCCGCGATCGCACCGCCATTGAGTCCTGATGCACCTCATAGCCAGCCACCTTCGCCGTTCCAGTGGTGGCTGGCAAATAGCCCGACAAAATCCGCATAGTGGTAGTTTTCCCGGCTCCATTCGGTCCCAAAAACCCCAAGATCTCCCCCGGCTCTACAGAAAATGTGACATCCGCGATCGCCGATGCTGTGCCATAGACTTTGCTCAGATGCTCCACTTCAATCATGTCCACCTCATTTGGGTACGACCTCATTGGGTGCGGTTGACCACTGCCCATCGTAAACCAACCGGGCAACGACCGTGTAACAGGATTTGTGAACTGATTACTGGGTGCCGCAGCTTAGAATAAAACCTAAGCGACATATCGAGGCACCCGCCATGAACCTCAAGCTTGAAACAGCCGTTCCGATTTGCCTAGAAGAATCGGCAGATGACCAGCGATTTCTGCTGTCTGGCATTACCTGGGAACAGTATGAAACCCTGCGCGATCTGCTGGAGCAACCAGGGTTACGCATGACCTATTTGGAGGGCTGGTTAGAACTTTTCATGCCATCAGAAAAACACGAGAATATAAAAACAACCCTTGCTCGGTTGTTAGAGCAGTACGCGATCGAGAAAAACATTCGGCTGTATGGCTATGGGTCTTCTACTTATCGAAAAGAGGCAAAACAGCGGGGACTGGAACCCGATGAATGCTATTACCTGGATACCAAAAAAGAAGTGCCAGATATTGCGATCGAAGTAGTGGTTACCAGTGGTCTAATCGATAAACTTGCCGTGTATCAAGGGTTGGGCGTTGCCGAAGTCTGGATTTGGCAAGATGACCAGCTAGAAATTCATCATCTGCGGCAATCTGGCTATGAGCAACTCGCTACCAGCGAACTGTTGCCTAATCTAGACCTGGCTTTGCTGACTCGCTGCGTCGCGATCGCTGACCAACACGATGCCGTCATCGCCTTCCGAGATGCCCTCCGACAAATCAACCAGTCTTGAGGAAGATAATGTGATTTTTCATATTACGACGCGATCGCAGTGGGAACAGGCACAACAACTCGGCGAATATCGAGCAGACAGCCTGGAAACAGAAGGCTTCATCCACTGCTCTACAATTGACCAAGTTGTGGGAGTTGCAAACCGTTATTATTTAGGACAAACCGGGCTGGTGTTGCTGAAGATAGAGTGCGATCGCCTCAAAGCTCGTTTACAATTTGACGCGATCGAAACCGGAGAACTTTTTCCTCATCTCTACGGCGCACTTAATCTGGATGCGATCGTTCAAGTGCTAGAGTTTGAGCCAGATTTAAAGTGATTTTGCTACCGGGCAATAGGTGGAAATTACTTAGCACGTAGTCATTGGCGTAAGGCAGATAATCCTGAAAAAGCGCTGAAAGTCATAGACAATGAGAACTGGATCTGTACCTGTGGGCAATTGGCATCTCAAAGTAGGAGGAACTATGGAAGCATTGATTGCAGAAATTGTACAAAAACTCTATTCTCTCTCTGACGGGAAGGTTCTGAAGGTTCTAGATTTTGTTGAATCTTTGACTGGGAACAAAGAGCGTTTAACGTTACCACCGCTAGAAAATGGTGTTCGAGAAGATGAAGAATTTGAGGCGATCGCTGATCAACTCGCTGACGAATTCAAAATGTACGTTGGCACTGTATCGGTTCTATCAGATTATGCTGTGAGTCGAGCGGGAATCTATGAGGAGCATCCCTGATTGTGATTTACTTGGTAGACACAAATGTCCTGTTACGGTTTGCGGATCGCTCTCACCCTCTCCATCCTTCAATTAGAACTGCCATCCGAAAGCTTCGCCAAGATGGACACACGCTACAAGTTACTTCTCAAAATTGCATTGAGTTTTGGAATGTTGCAACTCGTCCTATCGAGAAAAATGGATTTGGATTAACTCCTGCTCAGACTGAAAGACTGTTGCAGCTAGTTGAACGGCTTTTCTCAATGTTGCCTGACAGTTCTGAGATTTATCAAGAATGGCGCGAGCTGGTGGTTTTGTTTAGCGTTTCAGGAGTTCAGGTTCATGATGCTCGACTCGTTGCATCCATGAAAGTTCATCATATCTCCCATATTCTCACCTTGAATGTAGAGGACTTTAAGCGATACATGCCTGAAGGAATCGTGGCTGTTGCACCAAAAACAGTCGGGGCAACCACATAACACTGCGTTGATTTTGTTATTCTTAATTTTTTATGGCAACCATTCTTCGAGATCTCAGCTATCGCTATCAGTGGCTTTATGACGGCATTTCTCGGTTGGCAGCGTTGAGCGTGGGCGGCGAAGGGCAATTTCGCAGGCTGGCGTTGGAGGGTCTGACGATTGAGCCGGAAACTAAGGTGCTGGATTTGTGCTGTGGCAGTGGACAGACGACGCAGGTGTTGGTTGAGCGATCGCGCCAAGTCACTGGGCTAGATGCATCACCGTTTTCCCTCAAACGCGCTCAGCACAATGTCCCCCAGGCAGATTATGTCGAGGCGTTTGCCGAGGCGATGCCGTTTGCCGATAATCAATTTGATTTGGTGCATACCAGCGTTGCCATGCATGAAATGGAGCCTGCCCAACTGCAAAAAATCTTGAGCGAGGTGCATCGGGTGCTGAAACCGGGAGGCTCGTTCGCTATGGTTGATTTTCACCAGCCAACCAATCCATTGTTTGTACCGGGGGTGGCAATCTTCTTGCTGCTATTTGAAACTGAAACCGCTTGGCAATTACTCAAAACAGATTTAGTCGCCACGCTGACGGCGATCGGGTTTCAGGTGAGTAAGCAAACTTTACACGCTGGCGGCAGCTTGCAGGTGATTCAGGCTCAAAAAGGCTAGGCTATTTCTTTTTAGTCTCTGGCAGATTGCGAGGAGGCACAGCGCGTCCTTGGTAAAACTGACGTTCCAAATTGCCCAGCCACAGCCAGATTCCACCCGCTGTTACGGGAATAATCGCCATTAGGGTTGAAAGCGTGACAGATGGAGTGCCCCACCAAACGATGAGTAATGGCAAAATAGCCCACGAGATGAAACCCGCGATCGCGAGTCCTAACCGAATCCGTTGAATGTTGGCGAGAGCGACGCGACAACTGGAGCAATGCTCAGTATGGGAATGGTAGCGATCAAGCAGCACCGCATCCGCTAAAGGTGGCGACAGCAGTTGTCCCGGAAACGGATCGGCTTCATACTCAGTCACCCACTTTCGCAGCGCAGAAACATAGGCATCGGCACGAGTCGGCAAATAAAACGCCTTGGCAAGATTGGCACCGCCGCCTTTGGCTTCTAGATAGCGTTCTTGATGGTGCAAGAAAATTTGGTCATCTTCCAAAATGGCGTTGTTGCCGATGTGAGAATACCAGCGCGGGGTGAGCTTGATAAAAAAGGCAGGCAGTTTAGAGGAAAACTGAAACGGAAACCGAGCAAACACACGGCACTCACCTTTTCGCGTGGGAGTCGCATATACAACCGTCATCGTGCGACCAAACTGCTTAGAGGTGAGATCATGCCACATTAAGTTAGGGGCAATAAACTTTGTGTGCTGCGATCCTAAAGTGCCCTTGCGGGGTCCTGCTTGCCAAAAGCCATCAAACCCCTGTTTCCCAGCTTGCAAAACTTCCAGTTCCACGGTCGATGCATTGGCGCGATTGCCCACAGAGCGGTGATGGGTAAAGGGAACATGGCTAGCATCCAGCACATTTTCCAGCAGAGTCAGCGCGTCGTAGGGCAAATCTCGAAAAGTGTTGAGACAAACCCACTTGTCAGGTTCTTCTTCCAAAGGCTCGATGATGGGAACGCTGACCCGCGCCGCATTTTCGGAATTGCCAGGGTAGATAAATAGCAAACCTTGTCGTTCAACAGTGGCAAAAATAGTTGCACAGGCTCGTTTCGATTCATTGGCGCGATCGCCTTCAGGCTGTTGAGGAATGCGATCGCACTCGCCATCGCCTTTAAATGCCCAGCCGTGATAAGGGCATTCCAGCAGTCCATCTTCCGCAATCCGCCCTTGCGACAGCGGCACCAAGCGATGGGGACACTGATCGGCAAAAGCACGCCAGCAGCCAGCCTGTTGATCCCACCAAATCACCAAATCTTGTTCAAGTAAGGTGAACGGGGCTGGCTTAGTTTTATCCAGATCTTGAACGTAGTGGACTGGATACCAGGCTTCTTTAGGATCAAAGCGAGTAGAATCGCTGCCACCTGCGGGAAGCTCATTTGCCAGAAGGGTAGAAAGGCGCTCTTGGGTCAGCATGGCAAGTTTGTACCTTAACTCAAAGCGGTGTTCTTTACGAATCGTAACAATTTCAGAGACGACTTGCCGATCTTTCTGGAGAAACTCAATAGTTTTTGGTTGGGCTGATTTAGTACTATTTTTGAGTCAGATCAAGTTTTCTGCATAACCGTTTCGCGATTCTGTCAAAATGGCTGTTTTTATTATCAAAGTTTTTGCACTCTCAGCACTCATTTCTGTTGCCATCAAATATGGTGCGCCCTACCTGGCGATTTCTGAAACAAATACAACGGCGCTAATTGTGGTCGTGTTGCCAAGTATACTAATGGCGATCGCGTTGGGTTGGCGATCGCGACAGTCGAAACTTTGAGTTCTAAATTTTGAATTGAGAAGTTGAGTCAAAGCTTGCAACTAAAAATTCAAAACTCATCATTCAAAACTATTCATTCCTGGAGCGGCTTGTGAAACTGGGAGAATGGATTGCACTGCTGGCGCTGGTCGCCTCCATCTATATCCTCTGGCAACTAAAAGACATATTGCTATTGGTATTTGCAGCGATCGTGCTAGCCAATAGCTTAAATTTGCTGGCGCGGTGGTTGCGGAAAAAGTTAGGGATTCAGCGATCGGCAGCCGTTTTAATTGCGATCGGCATTTTGGTCGCTGCCATCGTTTTGTTTTTCCAAATTATTGTGCCGCCGTTTGCCAAACAGCTTCAGGAAATTTATGTATTGGTGCCGCAAGGAATCCGCCAGCTAAACACTTGGGTTAATTCTGTCGATGACGTGGTTCCTGACGATCTAGAGCGCTATGTCCCAGACGTTGATAGTTTTATTCAACAGGCAATGCCATTTGGTAATCGCTTGCTGGGCGGTTCCTTTGCCTTCTTCTCCAATTCCCTCGGCTCAATTCTGAATGTGCTGCTGATCGTCATATTGGGCTTAATGATGCTGGTTAACCCTGATGCCTACCGCAACGGGTTCACTCGGCTTTTTCCGTCGTTTTATCGGCGGCGTGTGGATGGCATCCTCAAAGAATGCGAAGTCTCCTTAGGAAGCTGGATTGTGGGAGCGTTGATCAGCATGAGCGTGATTGCCGTGCTTAGCACCGTTGGTCTGTCGATTATTGGAGTCAAAGCCGCGTTGGCAAATGGGGTATTGGCAGGATTGCTGAACTTTATTCCCAACTTGGGTCCTACCTTTAGTGTGATCCCACCCATGGCGATCGCCCTGCTGGACTCACCCATCAAAGCGGCTCTCGTTTTAGGGCTTTATGTTGCCATTCAGCAGTTTGAAAGCAACTTCCTCACCCCTTACGTCATGTCCCAACAGGTCAACTTGCTGCCTGCTGTCACCCTACTTGCCCAAGTCTTTTTCGCCACTATCTTCGGCTTCTGGGGATTGTTACTTGCCCTGCCCCTCGTTGTCGTTTGCCAAATCTGGATTCGGCGCGTCCTCATAGAAGACATCATGGACCCTTGGAATGCGCCACCTCATACTAAAAACCGCGCCTTTCAATCTCCCCATTCCGACACTCCCCCCGCCGTCCTCACCGAAACTGTCCTGCAACCCAATTCCAATCCCCTCGAACCAGACGACCTTTGGGCAGACGTAACTGACAAAACAAAAGAAAAATAGTTTTGAGTTTTGAATCCTTCTCAACCATCTTTCCCCACCAACCGCTGTTTGTAATTCATCATTTCGCCCTTCTCTAACTTTTATGCCCAAACTTCAAGCCCTCATTTTTGATGTAGACGGAACCCTAGCCGACACTGAGCGAGATGGACACCGACTTGCCTTTAACCGAGCCTTTGCTGAGTCGGGTTTAGATTGGGAATGGACGGTGGAACGATATGGCGAGTTGTTGGAAACCACAGGCGGCAAGGAGCGGTTGCAGCGATATTTGAAGGAAGATCAACCCGATTATCCCTTAGCAACGGATGCGCCTACCTGGGCAGCCACAATTCACAAGCTCAAAACGAAGCACTATAAAGCATTGATTCAGGCAGGCAGTATTCCCTTACGTCCGGGAGTGCGGCGGCTGATTCAGGAAGCGCGGGATGCTGGAATTAGGCTGGCGATCGCCACCACAACCACACCAGAAAACGTGACGGCGTTATTAGAAGCTGCTCTAGCGCCCGATAGCTTCGACTGGTTTGAAGTGATTGCGGCGGGAGATATTGTTCCGGCGAAAAAACCTGCTCCTGATATTTATCTCTATGCACTGGAAAAAATGGGGTTAAAGCCAGAGGATTGTTTGGCGCTGGAAGACTCGCAACAAGGTTTAAAGTCTGCTGTTCAAGCAGGGCTGAAAACGGTGATCACGCTGAATGATTACACCAAAAATCACAACTTTTCGGGGGCGGCGATCGTGCTTGATCAGTTTGGCGAACCGGATGCCCCATTTCAAGTGCTGGCAGGCAATCCGGGCGGCAAGTCATATTTTGATGTGGCGCTGGCGCGATCGCTAGCAGAAGCTCAGGAGTCACGCCAACCTTAAAACCGCAAGCTGAAACTGTGGCAGGACTTACGCAAATCAACCGAACTTTGCCCCCCAACCCCCAATTCTGACGGAGCTAGAGATCAAAGTCCCCCACAATTGGGGGATTTAGGGGGCGAGTGCGTAAGTCCTATGTGAACTAATTAACCAGATCGAACGAACCCTGAAATGGTTACAATATTCAAGCGTTAACGTTGTTGCAACGATTGACTGTAAACAGGTACGACACAGGAGGCTTGCTGTGAAAGAGATTTTAGTCAGTGTAGGAGTCATGCTGGCATGTGTGCTAGTGCTGGTAGTTGCCCAGTTTGGCGGTGGACAGCCGAACGCGATCGCGTCTCAACTGCCAACCACAGAAACCATTGAGACGCTCCTGCCCCAGTCTGCCCAACTGATCGCCCAATCGTCTGAAACCCCCATCAAAACTGCAAAAAAAGTGGAAGCATCTAAAAATTACGTCACAACTGCCTCTGGTCTAAAGTATCTTGATATGGTTCAAGGCACGGGTGCTGCTCCGGTCAAAGGACAATCTGTGAGTGTGCATTACATCGGCACCCTAGAAGATGGCACCAAGTTTGATAGCTCTCGCGATCGCGGCGCTCCATTTAGCTTCAAAATAGGGGCTGGACAAGTCATCAAAGGCTGGGATGAAGGGCTTTCTACCATGAAGGTGGGTGGTCGTCGTCAGCTTGTGATTCCACCCGGATTAGGCTACGGCGAGCGTGGAGCGGGTGGAGTAATTCCGCCAAATGCCACTCTGATTTTCGATGTGGAGCTTTTGGGCGTTAGCTAGGGAAGCGTTACTCCGTTGGCTGTGAGAAATGAATTAAAGGTGGGGCGATCGGGCATGGCTGCTTGCGCCCCTTTTTTTGTGGTTGCCAAGGCTCCGGCGGCGGCTCCCCATTTTACTGCCTGCTGAAGTGATGATCCTTCGACCAACGCGGCGGCTAAGCCTCCAGCAAAAGCATCTCCTGCGGCTACAGTATCGATCGCTTCAACCTTAAAAGCCGGAACAAAAAACGTTTCATCGGGCGTGGCACAGAATACCCCTTGAGCGCCCAGTTTCACAATCACCGTTTTAGCTCCCTGGTGTTGCAGCACACGAGCCGCCATCGCCGCAGTTTCAGGCGAATTAACCGCAAACCCCACAAGCTGTCCTGCTTCTATTTCATTGGGTACGAGAATATCGATGAATGGGTAGAGAGAGGCGATCGCCTCAGTGGGAACCGGAGCCGGGTCGAGAATCACCTGAACACCTGCTGCATGAGCCACTTGCGCCGCTTGTTTGACAGCCGCGATCGGAATCTCTAGCTGCAACAGTAATAGCTTGGTGCCTGGTAGCCTGATTTTGAGCCGCTCTACATCCGTCTCATCCACATTACCGTTTGCCCCAAACACTCCAATAATTTGATTCTCGCCTGTTGCCGCCACAGTAATTACCGCCACACCTGAATGAGTGGCATCCACCAAAATGCCATCTGTGCCAACTCCGACAGCTTTTAACTCGGCAAGAAGCTCTAGCCCAAATGCATCATCTCCCACTCGACCAATGATTTCTGTCGAAACGCCCAACCGTGCTGCTGCTACTGCCTGATTTGCGCCCTTCCCACCCGGCGTTGTGTAAAAATCTGAGCCGATCAGCGTTTCACCCGACTGAAGTAACCGGGGCGTTCGCACGACCAAATCCATATTTAGGCTGCCGAAAACAACGATAGACATGGCTACCAGCCCCAGCTTCCAGCCGCACCCTTAAACGGACCCACAATATCGGTGGTAATCCAGCCGCCATAAAAACCGCCGGGTTGCGGCTCCACTTTTTCGCCATCAACGTAGCAGGCATCCATCGGTGCCGGATAAAAGGCAACGTGATCCTTGATTTCGGCAAAGTCATCTGTGGGCTGAGGATAATACCAGCCGACGTTTTCAGCTTGTTTGTCCCCCACCACCACCGTGTAGTAAGCGCCCTGCCCTTTCCATTCGCAGTAGGTGGAACGTGGACTTTTGACTAAATATTCCAGCTTGATGTCAGCCGGGGGAATGTAATAAACAGGCGGATGGCTGGTTTCTACCACTCGTTTAGCGTGATGAGTGTCGGCGATCGCCACCCCATTAAAAATAATCTGAATATGCTTCGAGGTTTCTTCTAAGCGTGGAGGACGGGGATAGTCCCACACAGATTCTTGACCGGGCTGAGGATCAATGCGATCGGGATGCATATCTAAACCTGATTAGGAACTAGTAAACAGTCAAACTGGAACGCCGTAATCACCCTTGACGCTCACGCATCGCGTCTGTGTTCAACTCCACCCACTTATTTATCCTACGCCGCTACTGGATAACTTCTACTCAAGATTAAACATGAGATTCAAGATTAAGAATACGATCGATTGAGATTACACCATCCTCATAAAAATTTATACTGAGACAATAATCCTCAAAAAGCGCCACCAATCAGCGCAGATAATTTAGTGTCAAGTTTGATAGGTCAAAGTTTGATAGGGTCAAAAGCGGGGTGGTTTAGCCTATTTCATCATGCCAAAAAATCAGTCTTGGATTGAGCAAATTAGCCAGATTGCCTCGCCCATCGCGATCGCGGCAATTGTTAGCTATGGTACTTGGGATTTAATCCTGCAACCCCTATTTAAGGTTGAACCTTTTAGAACCGCTTGCACGGCACGAATTCTAAGTATTTCTGCCAATCGGCTCAGCCTCAACCCAGAGTTTCCTGATGACGAGCCGCAACTTCCCGAAGGTCTGCCCATTGCCGTTCCAGCCGGAGAAAAACGGGCAATCACCGTTCGGCTAGAAAATCCAGATCGAAAGCCAGTGCTGTTCACCTGGAAAGCCGATCGCGGCAAAATCAATCCTCAAGGTAGTTCTGCTAGCAGCCGTGCCGTTTATACATCTCCTAAAACGTTGATGAATGATTCGGTCAGCGTTCTAGTTCAAATCCAAGGCTGTGATATAGAAGAACGTTCCTTGACCCTGGCGATAGTACCTGCAACCCCCATTCAGCCTCCCCCAACGGAAGTCGAGCTTCCCCCTACGAGTCCTCCATAGGCTTAAGCAGGACGCGATTTATCGCGCTGCCATCAACCACAAACGGGTAGAATAGATTCAAATATAAATGTAAAGAACTATGTCTGCTAACGTTGAAGTTTATACCTGGAGTACTTGCCCATTTTGTATTCGGGCGAAAGCCTTGCTAGCCAAAAAAGGGGTGGAGTTTACAGAATATTGTATTGATGGAGATGAAGCGGCACGGGCAGTTATGGCAGAGCGATCGCACGGGCGGCGATCGGTGCCTCAAATTTTTATCAATGACCAGCACATTGGTGGCTGCGATGATTTATACGCTCTAAACTCTGCAAATAAGCTTGATCCACTATTGGCAAGTTAGTTTTAGCGCTTGATGTCCAGCCGCTTTTAGACTGGTTGCTTTCAATATTTGCGCTTTGAATCACTGCCCTAGCCCTAGGAACTACCTGTGAAATTTGCCTTCATCATTGACCCGATCGCACGGCTAGACCCTAGTCACGACACCAGTGTGGCGTTAATGGAAGCCGCTCAAGTGTTAGGACATGAGGTTTGGATTACTCAGGCAAACTCGCTTGGGGTGAGTGATGGCAAAGCATCGGCATTGCTTCAATCGGTGCAGCTTACGCCAGTCACTCTGGTCGATGGGCTGTGGGTGGCGGTGGATTCTTGGTTTGAAGTGGGCAAGCCAGAGCGGCGACTGTTAGAAGAAATGGATGCGGTCTTCATGCGAACCGATCCACCCGTCACAGTGCCCTATCTTTACGCAACCTACCTTTTGGATTACGTCGATCCGGCAAAAACCCTGGTGATTAACGCGCCTCAAGGAATCCGGGCTGCCAACGAAAAAATGTATGCGCTGCAATTTACTCAAGCGATTCCTGAAACCATCGTGAGCCAAGATAAGCAGGTGATACGGGAATTTTTGGAACGCAAGGGAGCCGCCATCATCAAGCCTCTGGGCGGCAAGGCGGGGGAAGGAATTTTGTTTCTTGACCCCGGCGATCGCAATTTCAATTCCCTCGTTGAAATCAGCACTTTTCAAGCGCAGGTGCCTGTTATGGTGCAAACCTATCTGCCAGAAGCCAAACTGGGAGACAAGCGGATTATTCTACTGAATGGCGAACCCATTGGTGCCGTCAACCGCATTCCCACTGGAAAAGAATTTCGCGGCAATATGGCAGTGGGCGGCAGAGTTGCCCAAACCGAAATTAGCGATCGCGAACGAGACATTTGCACTCAGCTTGCGCCCACTCTACGACGCGATGGGCTACTCTTTGTTGGAATTGATATCATCGGTGGCTACTTAACTGAAGTGAATGTGACCAGTCCGACCGGTATTCGAGAAATCGATCGCCTGGATAATCTGCGTTTAGGACAGCAAGTGGTTGAATGGATAGCCAAACAGACCTGAATGCGTAGATTCACATAAAAATAATTGATGAAGATACGTTGAAACTATGGAGTGTAAGGGAACAATAAGCGCGGTTTATCCCACAGAATGACAAAATAGTATCGTTCTCACCTTGCCGATAGGTTTCCTTGTGATTCATGCCTTTATCTTCTAATCTTGCCAAACAAGTCATTTTGATCACGGGTGCTTCTACCGGAATTGGTGCTGCTTTAGCGCAAGTTTTAGCGCAGCAATATCCAGGCATTCGATTAGTTCTGGCAGCTCGGAGCCTAGAAAAACTCGATGCAGTGGCAAGCCTATGCCACAAATCTGGGGCAGAAACCCTAACCGTTGCCACCGACCTGACGCAGATTGATCAAGTGCAAGCCCTAGCAAAGGCAGCATTAGATCACTTTGGGCAGGTAGATGCACTGGTGAATAATGCGGGCTATGGGCAAATGGGCGTTTTGGAATTGGTTCCTCCCGAAGCTGCTCGTCGCCAATTTGAGGTGAATGTGTTAGGTCCGTTGACGCTGATACAGGCGCTAATTCCGGCAATGCGCGATCGCGGCGGTGGCAAAATCATCAACATTAGTTCCATCGGCGGTAGAACTGCTTTCCCCTTTGGTGGACTGTACAGTGCTTCCAAATTTGCCCTAGAAGCCCTCAGCGATACCCTGCGAATGGAACTGCAACCGTTCAACATTCAGGTTAGTGTGATTGAACCTGGACCTGTTAGCACTAACTTTTTTGAAGTAGTGAGGCAAGAGATCACCAAGATGTTTCCCAATCCAGAAACTACGCCTTATCGGGCGGCTTTTCAAAAAATGGAGGCATTAGAACAGCAAACAACCGCCAACGCTTGGACTTCGGAACAAGTGGCTGGGGTGATAATCAAAGCCCTTAATACCAATCGTCCTCAGCCGCGCTATGTGGCAGCGACAGGAGGTCGGTTTTTATTGTTTCTCTTAACAAAAGTGCTGTCTACGAGAACGGTTGATCGATTTTGGCAGCGTTTTTATGGGCTTGATTTGGTGGCTGAAGAGTGGCGGCGATCGCACCAATAAGGTTGTTCAAGTCTTTTATTGGGAAGACTAAGTATGAATCAGCAAATGCTGGTGAACCGAGTTCAAAAGTTTTCTAAACATTTCAATTTTCACGATCCGCTGAGCGGACTTGTGATTGAAATACCGGGTGCAACATCGCAGTATATTCCAGTTCAATATATTGCCGCTTTATCTACTCAATTACTTTATAGTCCACTTAGATTAAGTTGAGCTAGCGCTGTGGTTGAATCTAACGAAAATCCTAATCAAATAACGATATTGGATCACGCCTGCTCTATTCGTATTCCACCTGTTTTCACAGTTAAAAAAGCAGTGGAATTTAAGCAGAGCTTTCAAGAAATTTGCCAAAATAATCCCGACTTAACCCGCATCGCCCTTGACTTCAGTGAAACGAAGTTCATGGACAGCAGCGGCATTGGTGCCCTAGTTGCCAGCCGCAAAATGGCGCAAAAAACAGGGTTTAATCTCGTGTTGCAAAATGTTCCACCCCAGGTAATGTCAGCGCTTTCCTTAGCCGACTTAGATAAATTCTTTGTGATTGAACAAGGAGTGCCATCGGTGTTTTCATCTGGCTCTATGTCAGTGCCTAAGCCAACCGATCCACTCTCAACATCTTCACAAAGGGCTGTTGAGGGCGCTCCAGGCAGGTTAATGCCGCAGCGCATCAGGAATATGGTTAGAGCGGATGAGCAGCCATTTATTACTCATCCTTCTGTCAAATCGGTGCCAAAGCGGATCATTGATGTTGTAGGTTCCATTGTGGGGCTGTCGATTACGGGTGTGCTAATTATTCCGATCGCGATCGCCATCAAACTCGATAGTCCCGGTTCGCTATTCTTTGGGCAAGTCCGCTGCTCTCAGATGGGCAAGCGCTTCAAAATGTGGAAATTCCGGTCGATGGTTACCGATGCCGAAGCCAAAAAGCATCTAGTTCAAAATGATGCAGAAGGCGCGATCTTTAAGGCAAAGAACGATCCTCGCGTTACCCGCGTTGGTCGGATTTTGCGAAAAACTAGCTTAGATGAACTGCCCCAATTTTGGAACGTGCTCAAGGGCGAAATGAGCTTGGTGGGCACCCGTCCGCCCACGCCAGATGAAGTGGAAAAATACGAGATTCCCCAGTGGCAGCGGCTAGATATTAAACCCGGCATGACGGGAGAGTGGCAGGTCAACGGGCGATCGTCAGTGAAAAACTTTGAAGATATCGTGCAGCTTGACCTGAAGTATCAGGAAAACTGGAGCCTGAAATACGATTTAGAGCTAATTGTCAAAACTATTCTGGTCATCTTCAACAAAAAATCCGGCGCAATGTAGTTTTTAATAGGACATTCGTTCTGGTTTATGCTACAAGTGAAGGGAGTCTTGAGATTTCTGTTTGGTTTCAAGCTCAGCAGTTACACTTAAGCACGATTTCCAGCCCTTTTTTAGCCCCACTGACAGGCTGTGTATATTAAGCGCCTGGAACTTTCTAACTTCAAATCGTTTGGCGGTAAGGTAACTATTCCCTTGCTGCCTGGGTTTACAGTGGTTTCAGGTCCAAACGGGTCAGGTAAATCAAATTTAATCGACGGCTTGCTGTTTTGTCTGGGGTTGGCGGGTTCTAAGGGGATGCGGGCAGAACGGTTACCCGATCTGGTAAACCACACCCAAAGTACGCGCAACCGTTCCACAGTAGAAGCCAGCGTTACCGTTACCTTTGACCTGACGGATGAGCCGCTGTCTATGGATGATCAAGTTGAGCGATCGGTGAATGCGGACGGATCGATTGCCACTGAGTCCGATTTGGTGCAGATGGCATTGGGTGAACAGTCTGAGAGCCACACAAATGGCAACGGAGACGGCAACGGGCACTCGGCAGCGCGAGAATGGAGTGTGACCCGCAAGCTCAGGGTAACGCAGCAGGGCACTTACACCTCGAACTATTACATCAATGGCGAACCCTGTACGCTCACCGAACTGCACGAATCTTTGAATCGGCTGCGAGTTTATCCCGAAGGCTACAACGTGGTGTTGCAGGGGGATGTGACGCGAATTATTTCGATGAACTCGCGGGAGCGGCGGGAAATAATTGACGAATTGGCAGGGGTAGCGGCATTCGATCGCAAAATTGTCCAAGCGCGAGAAAAGCTGAACGCAGTCAAAGATCGGGAAGACAAGTATCACATCGTTGAGCGAGAACTAATTGATCAGCGCGATCGCCTAGCCCAAGACCGGATCAAAGCGGAAAAATATCAAAAGCTCAGGCAAGAATTACAGCGTAAAGAGCAATGGGAAGCGGTCATTCAATATCGCCAATCGAACCTTGCTGTACAGCAGTTGCAGCAGCAGCTTGGCGGCGACGAACGGGCGATCGCGGATCTAGCCGAGCAACTTGCAGCCCTAACCACAGAAATTCAGCAATCCACCATCGAATTAGAGCAACTCAACGCCCGTGTTAAAGCCTTGGGCGAAGAAGAACTATTGGCATTGCAGGCAACTTTGGCAACTCGCGAAGCTGAACTGCGCCAGTTGCAGCGGCAAGAGCAAGATTTGCAAACGGCTAGCCGTGAGTTGGCAGTGAATTTGAGCCGCACTCAGCAAGAACTGCAAGAGCAAGAGCAACAGTTGGATGCCCTGACGCAAGAGAAAAAAATATTAGAGACGCGGGATTTTGTAGCGTCGAAGGCAGAACGCGATCGCGCCCAGCAGCAGCTAGACCACAGCCGCGAAGCCGCTAGTGCCAGTGCCGCCAGTGCTGAAGCCTGGGTGCAAGAACAAACCGATTTGCGTCACCAAATTGATGCAGTTTTGGCAATCCTGGAACCTCAGCGCACCGAGCAAGCCCAATTGCAAGAGCGCATTCATCGGTTAGAGCGCCAACTCCAAGAACAGACTCAAACCCAGCAAACTCAAGAGCAGCAGCTTGCCGAGCAAAAGACTGAGCAAGCCACAGTCGAAACTCAACTCGCTCAATCTCAACAGCAGGTGCAGAGGATAGCGCAAGAATTGGCGAATGCCGAGCAAGAACTGCAAATTCAGCAAGAAACTCGCGATCGCCTGCTCAATGAACAGCGTGAAAAACAGCGCCGCCTTGATAAGCTAGAAGCCCAAACTCAAGCTCTGCAAGAAGCCCAAGGCACCCACGCCACGCAACTCATCCTGCAAATGAACCTTCCGGGCGTTTGCGGCTTGGTTGCCAAACTGGGACGGGTGGAACCCCGTTATCAACTGGCGCTGGAAACTGCCGCAGGTGCCCGCCTGGGAAATCTCGTCGTAGAAGATGATGGAGTTGCCGCCGCCGCCATTGAACTGCTGAAACAGCGTAAAGCCGGACGCGCTACCTTTCTACCACTGAACAAAATTCAAACGGGGCGATCGCCCAATCGCGGCACCCTGCGATCGCTGGCTGGCTGCATTGGCTACGCCCTCGACCTGATCGAATTTGACGATCGCTATCGAGATGTGTTTGCCTATGTCTTCGGCTCCACCGTCGTGTTTGAAACCCTCAGCGATGCCCGTCGTCATTTGGGCGACTACCGGATTGTCACCACTACAGGCGACCTGCTTGAATCCTCTGGAGCCATGACCGGTGGCAGCACCAACACCCGTCAAGCGCTCCACTTTGGCACGATGGAATCTGGCGACTCCGACGAAATCAAAGGCTTGCGCGATCGCCTCCAGGAAATAGATCGCATTCTCATCCGCTGCGACAACAGCATCCACCATGCCACAACCCTTGTTCGAGAGCGCACCCAAGCCCTCACCGAACACCGCCAGCAGCACCGTGAAACTGAGATTCAAAAAAACCAGTTAACCAAAGACCTGCAAACCCTGGAAGCCAATTTTGCCCACCTCAACTCGCAGCAAATCCAGCAAACTCAAGAATTCAACACCGCCCAAACTCGTTTATCCACCTTAGAAGCCACGATCCCCTCTCAAGAAGCTCAGTTACACCACTTGCGGCAAACCCTGACAGAATTAGAGCAATCCCACACCCACAGCGAATGGCAGCAAATTCAGGCAACCCTGCGATCGCAAGAAGCCGACCTCAGCCAAAAAGAATTGGCACTACGAGCCGTCGAACAACGCCTCCGCGATCTGGATAATCAATGCCAGCGCTTAGCAGAAAAAATCGGTCAGTTTCAGGAGCGCTTACAAGGCTATCGCACTCAGCAAACCGCCCAACTCCAGCAGCAAGCCACGATCAGTACGCAGCAGTCCACCATTAACGACCAGATTACTGAGGCACGATCGACCCAGGTTGACCTGGAACAACGCCTGGGAGCCGAAAAAGGGCAGCGAGACAGCGCCGAACGGCAACTGCGCGATCGCCAATTGCAGCACCAACAGCGAGAATGGGATCGGCAAAAAGTTCAGGAAACTCAGCACGCCCGCCGTGAACAACTCCTCGCCCTGCAAGAGCAAGTGCAGACTCAGCACGCTAATCTGCCTGATCCCCTACCCGAAGTGCCCGAAGACATTGGCTTAGAACAACTTCAGCAAGAACTGCGATCGCTGCAAAAGCGCCTTCAGGCAATGGAGCCAGTCAACATGCTGGCACTGGAAGAATACGATCGCACCCAAGCCAGACTGGATGAACTCAGCGAAAAACTCCGCACCTTAGAAGAAGAACGCACCGAACTCTTGCTCCGCATCGAAAACTTCACAACCCTCCGACAACGCGCCTTCAAAGAAGCCTTTGATGCCGTCAACGAAAACTTTCAATCCATTTTTGCCATCCTCTCCGATGGCGATGGTCACCTACAACTGGATGATTCCAACGACCCATTTAATGGAGGCTTAAATTTAGTTGCCCATCCCAAAGGCAAGCCCATTCAGCGTCTTGCTTCCATGTCGGGCGGCGAAAAATCCCTCACAGCGCTCAGCTTTATCTTCGCCCTACAGCGATACCGCCCCTCCCCGTTCTATGCTTTTGATGAGGTTGATATGTTTCTTGATGGGGCAAATGTAGAGCGATTAGCTAGAATGATCAAACAACAATCGCAGCAGGCGCAGTTTATTGTCGTGAGCCTTCGTCGTCCCATGATTGAATCTGCCCAGCGCCAAATTGGTGTGACCCAAGCTCGTGGTGCGTTCACCCAAGTTTTAGGAATTGACCTAGTTCCACAAAGAGCCTCTTTGTGATTTGATGTAACATCTAACATGACTCGCGGATTAGGATTCGGGAAAAAAATAAATGGCATCTGAAGCAATTCGCCAACGGTCTGACATTCTGGGTACGTTAGTGGTCACTCGTGACAGTGGAAAAAAACTTGGCGTAGTCAGCCAACTTTGGGTCGATATCGATCAGCGTGAAGTTGTGGCGCTGAGTCTTCGCCCCAACATACTTTATGGCACTCCCCAACCCATGCTGCTGACCAGCATTCGACAAATTGGTGATGTAATTTTGGTAGACGACGAAGATGTGATCGAAGAAATCGACACAGAAATTTACAGCAGCTTGATTAATTGCGAGGTGATCACAGAAACAGGTGAGCTTTTGGGGAAAGTGCGGGGCTTCAAATTCGATATAGACGATGGCAAAGTTACGTCTTTAATCATTGCCTCTATTGGCGTTCCTCTAATTCCCGATCAAGTTGTTAGCACCTACGAACTACCGATTGAAGAAATTGTTAGTAGCGGACCCGATCGCCTGATTGTGTTTGAAGGTTCAGAAGACCGCTTGATTCAGCTATCTGTCGGTGTATTAGAGCGATTAGGCATCGGTAGCCCACCTTGGGAACGAGACGACGAAGATGGCTACATTGCCCCAATGCGGTCTGAAAATCAGCTTGGAACGGGCTTACGAACCCCTGTGAATGCCCAAATTCGGCAGCGGGAGCCTGTAGTTCAAGAAAGTTGGGATGATGATAACTGGGGACAACCAGAACCCCGCCAAATCCGTCAGCAAGAGCGGCGTGCAGAACCGCTTTATTACGAAGACGAAGACGACGATGAGGACGAAGGCGATAACTGGAGCGAAAAAACCGCTGGCGATCGCTACCAGCGTGAACCCCAAGCCTCAACCCAGCCTTACACTGAAGGGGACTATGACGATGATTATGACGATCAGTACGACGCGCCGTTCGAGGATTTGGAAGAAGATGCCTGGGCAGATAAACAATCGGGTGGCTATGACGCGCCTCGTGTGAATATTCCTGAAAAAACAAAAACTCCTGAATACGAAGAGGAAGGCTACTAGCTGCAATGATGCATCCACATACAGAACTTCGATTCATTGACGAATCCATTGGTTATGGTGTGTTTGCAACTCAATTCATTCCGAAAGGCACCATTACTTGGGTTTTGGATGAGCTAGACCAGAGATTTGACGAAGCTTATATCATGTCTCTGGATTTGTTGCTGCGCGATCGCCTGCTCAAGTACTGTTTTCGGGACGAACATGGGCAATACATTCTGTGTTGGGATATTGCCCGTTATGTCAACCACAGTTTCAACTCGACCCTAATCGCCACCCCCTACAAATTTGAACTTGCAGCTAGAGATATTCTTCCTGGCGATGAAATCACTGATGACTACGGCTACTTCAACCTAGATAAACCTTTTCATTGCTTTCCTGAGCCAAACACGACCCGCACCAGAGTCATGCCCGATGACATGTTGCATTACTATCCTGAATGGGATCGTAAAGCCTCAGAAGCAATGCAGTGTTTTAACTATGTAGATCAACCTCTAAAGCACCTGATTGACTCAATGCATCGTGAAAAAGTAACCGCGATCGCTGATGGCAAAGCAGCGATCGACTCCATCCTCACCTGCTACTATCCAACTCCTAACCCATTGAAAGCTGCAAATTAAGGTCTAAGAAATAGATTGCACATTCTCTGTAATTTGCCGAAGAACAACATCGTTGTAAGATCTGCCTTGAAAAGCGAGGAACAGCATCTCGAAATGATGATTAATGCAGAAGTCATTGACAGCTTCAAGAACTCCATACTTCTTGAAATCAGACACAGAGAAAAATACGTAATCATTCACAGCGATTAGCCCATCAGTCTTTAATTTCAAGCGTGTAGCCTCCAGATCCCTTTTAGCTCCCGAATAGCTATGATCTCCATCCACATAGCTCCAATCAAAGTAATTTTCAGACAGTGCCATTATGGTTGCTGCTGAGTCTCCAAGATGCACTTCAACTTGACCACTAGCAATGTTGTCTTTAAATTTTTCTCTGGCAATATTAACAGCAGTGGGGTCAATATCAATCAAATGAAGTTTAGATGGCTGGGTGATCTCAAGAATTGACTGCGAAAACTCACATCGCAGGATGCCGATTTCAGCACATACAGCATTTTTGGGCATATACTCCAGCATCTTGAGTCGGTCTTCCAACAATTGACAGTTATGAATATGTTTCTTTTCCAGAGGATTTACCATCGACCATATCTGTCGTCGTTCTTTAACTGAGTAATCCTCAAGACAAGAACAGCCGATCGCTTTTCTGACAAGTTTTTTAGTGAATCTAACAACTCTCTCCAGAGTAAATGAGTTCATTTGCAACGCCTCCATCAATTCTAATCAGACTGTCCTGCGAGACATATTACAAGACTTTATCGATAGCAAGAGCGAAATATGCATCCCTGCTCCCTACCTTCAGCAATTGTGTGCCCATCTAGCCAAAACAGAGTACTTTGTAAGAAATCCTTTTTAAGCTGGGCATACTTGTCTAACGTAATCATAGTCGGCAAAATTGCCTGTTCAATCCAGGAGCTTTTCTATGCAGACCACTGCACCGCCAACCCCGCCAGAGTCTGCCCCACCGCCTCGCAGTTCGGGTTTTTCTATGTTGCGATCGGTGGGATCGCGTCTGTTCCTTTCCGTGGTGGGTGGCTCCTTAATTGGCTTGTTAGGCACCACTTATTGGTCATACCGCGAACTCACCCGGCAATCTGAAAACGAGTTGATTTCAAATCTTCAAGTCAAAGCCGAAAGTTTAGAAGGAGCATTTAACACCGTTGAATATTCCACTAAAACTGTTGCCGATGCACTACAAACTCTTTACCTCGCAGGTGAGCGACGGGAGCAGGTTTATGTAGACCTGATGCGGCGGTCATTAAAGACCTCTCCAGTTGGTACAGGGTTAGGCTTTGGGCAACCTCCTACAAGCCGTTTAATCCTGCCAAGCCGTCAGTTTGGCTATCCTTATGCCGTGCGCGACAAGAGCGGTCAAATCACTTCCAAGGGAGGAGAAAGTGATCCGGGTGATTACCAAAAGCGCTATTTTACCGAGCCGATCGCCGCTGGCAAACCCGTTTGGTTAGAGCCAGAATCCTACATGGAAACGACGCTTAATCCACCGCAACAACTCGTCAGCACTGCCTACTCCCTGCCCTTTTACACCGATAAGCAACAACTGCTTGGAGTGCTGAGCCAAGACTTGGAACTGGGCTTTTTAAGTCAAAAACTCAACGTGCCCGCCATGCGAGATGCAGGGTATTTTATTTTAATAAGTGCCGCTGGCAACCTACTTGCTTATCCCCCTAATCCTCAGAAAGCTCTAAATCTTACGCCCTTTCCTCAAATTAGTAACTATCAGGGTTTGTGGGGAAAAATTCAGACCAATTTAACGGCTGGCGAAAAAACTGGGGTGCTGCGCTGGAAAAATGTCGATGGCAAATCAGAATTTTGGGCGTATCAGCAAATTCCTAATAACAATTGGATTTTGATGGCACAAGTGCCAGAATCGGTCGTGCTAGGTCCTGTTTGGCGGTTTTTGGCAGCAGGAATTTTGGGAGCAGTGATTGGCGCATCCCTGGTTCAAGGTGTTGTGGTGTTTTTGTTTGTACGGCGATTAAATCAGCGGTTGCAGCCGATTATGGATGAGTGCAATCGCTTAGCAGAAATGAATGCTAAGAGTGAAGAACTGATGAGCCGAGAGGATGAATTGGGGCGGCTAACGATTTCCTTTTATGCCTTGCTGGGGCAGGTGACGGTGAATGAGCGGCGGTTGCGTAAAGAAACAGCAAAATCGGCGCAGGCACTTCAAGCCCTTCAACAAACTCAGGCACAGTTAATTCAGACGGAAAAAATGTCTAGTTTAGGGCAATTGGTGGCGGGTGTTGCCCACGAGATTAACAACCCGATTAACTTCATCTATGGCAATTTGCCCCACGCAACGGATTATGCTCAAGATTTGATGGGTTTGGTCAAGCTTTATGAGGCAACTTATACGACTCCTGATTCCGCGATCGCAAACTATCAACGATCTATCGACTTAGATTTTTTGATAGAAGACTTGCCAAAAATGCTGGAGTCGATGAGCATTGGAGCCGATCGCATTCGGGAAATTGTGTTGTCGCTCCGAAATTTCTCGCGGTTAGATGAAGCCGAAATGAAGCGGGTCAACGTTCATGAAGGCATCGACAGCACCTTGCTAATTTTGCAAAGTCGTCTGAAAAACACCACCGGACAAACCCGGATTGAAGTGGTCAAAGACTACGGAGAACTGCCACTGGTTGAATGTTATGTGGGACAGCTAAATCAAGTGTTCATGAATATTGTGAGTAATGCGATCGATGCATTAGAGCAATACAATCAGCAGCGATCGCCCGCAGACATTGCCGACGATCCTTCTATGATCACAATCTACACAGAAGTAATTGCTCCACAGAACTCTGATTCTAGATCATCCTCCCTGAGTGCCGCTCCTAAGGCAGTGTTGATCAGCGTTCGTGATAATGGGGCAGGTATTCCGGCTGCAAACCAATCGCGGCTGTTTGATCCATTTTTTACAACTAAGCCGATCGGCAAGGGAACCGGATTAGGCTTATCAATTAGCTATCAAATCGTAGTAGAAAAACATCGTGGGACGCTTAAGTGCATTTCGGAACCCGGAAAAGGCGCAGAATTTCGGATCGAGATTCCCGTATTACAAGAAAATGAAGTTTCTCCAGAAGCTTAATGGCTCAAATGAGCGTCAGCAGTAGGACTTGAACTAAGTGTTTTATGCAAGTCAGGTGAGAGCGATTGCGAAAGACACTGCTGCTGAACCTTCTATCATCACAATTCATATAATTTCTTTAAGAGTAGGCGGCTTGACAAATTGAGCGGCTCTAGCTAAATTGCAACTGTGCAACCAACGCAGTTGCAAACAGGAGGACATACACGATGATTACACTCTATGCTCATGGGTCTCCCAACCCTTACAAAATCAGCATTGCTCTGGAAGAGTTGGGACTGACCTACGAAACCAGAATTATTAATGGTAATAGCTCAACTTAGAGGGAATAAGGATTCCAGGGGATTTAAGGCAACCAGGATCGACTCAAAAGCAGATAAACCTTGGCGCTTTCCCGTATTGACAACAGAACGAACCGCCGCAAACAGATCTCTGCCCCACTCAGAGCCGAACCCATTGGTGAGCTTGCGAAAGATCACACTCCAACGGAGTGCTTGTTAGCTGGCGTTATTCGTGGCGGGATGGTGGAGTCATCTAAGAACAGAAATAAGTTTTCCTGCAATTTTCGATAACGGTTTTGGAGTCGAATCCCATCGGCTTGGATTGGCGACAGAGCCAGCCCTGCTTTGAGGTCTCGATACAACCGACATCGATATTGATACCGGGTAGATTGCGCCAAGTCTAACCACCGTCTTTGCAGAACAAAAGCCCGCAGCAGGAGCGTCTTCATCCTTGCCGAGAAAATCGTATCCCCGGCATCAATGCCATACTGACAATCTCGCAGTTGATCAGCCAGACACACTTGCCATGATTCGGCTGGATGAGTCTTTTGGGCACTGAATAAGTCTGAAACCCACACCTGAGGGCGATGACTTCCCAGGACTTCTTGAATCACATCACCCCCTCTAGATGGTCGAATGAGGTGGAAACACACTGGCTCATTCTGGAAAACCCATTCCCACTGGTTCTTGCCATTGACCCGGGCACTGGTCTCATCGCTACCCACCAGTCTTGAACTTCTCAATGCTTGGAGAATCCCATCTACCTCTGATTGCAGTTGAGCTTTGACCCGCGAGAGTAAGTTGGCGATTGCCCCTTGCGACATCTCTAACCCAAACACTTCTGAAAGCATTTGGTTCATGCGACCATAGCTAATTCCATGGCTATAGCGCATCGTCGTCACTAACGCGGCAATGCGATTGCCAAATGGACTGCCTGGCTCCATGCCGACCGGGACTGCTGCAAGTTGCGCCGCTCCACACTGTGGACAACGACAGTCATAGCGTTCCACTCTCGTCACAATCGGCTCAATCGGTGGAATATCAATTTTGTCATATCGCTCCCTGATCTGTTGACCAGTCTCCCCCATCTCTGCCCCACAGCTTTGACAGTTGTTTACGGTCGCTTTGATGATTTGGTCTGGATTCTCACTCAATGGGCGACCATCGACTGCTCGACCCAAGCTTCCCGTCCGTTTCTGCCCACTTCCTTTCGCTTCACTCCTGACCTCGGCTTTGAAGCCTTTGGCTGGCGGCAAGCTTGAATTCTATGAGGTCTTCTTTGGTTTCTTTTTCTGTAGTTTTTGCAATTCTTCCCACAGCCTTAGAATCAAGACATCTTTTGCCTCGTCTGTGAGCTGCTTTAGGTCTGGAAGTTCTGTCATACCGCCACTCTATCGGTTTTTGCAGATTTGTCAATTTACCCCAGTTGAGCAATTACCTATTCTGGCGGTATGGGCTGCCTGTCACCCAAGAGTTATGCCAGTGAGCAAAACTCTTGGATGCCTTGCCAAATGATATCGCTGACATCAGTTAAGCCGTGATCGCTGTCGAGTTCAACCAAGGTCACCCAAGGGCGCGTTTCGGCAAATTCAATGCTGGTTTGCAATGGAATCACTTCGTCGTTTTTGCCATGAAACAACATGGTCGGCACCGATCGCAGCAATTCTGTTTCGCGATATTGAGCGGCATCTTCGGCAAACTGGTAGCTAATCGGCAGCATTTTTTCTGCGCCATAGTGATAAACGGGCAAAAAGCCTTCGGTTTTCCACTGTTGCACTTGTTCGTAGCCTAAGCGGGGCAACCAATGGGATAGAAACCCAAAAGCCGGAGCCAGTAAGATTAGTCGTTCAACTTGGGGCTGACGTTGCCCTAACCAAGCGGCGGTTAAGCCCCCAAAGCTAGAGCCGATCAGCGTTACGGGAGTAGGCGGAGCGGGCAGTTCGGCTTCCACTTGTTGCAGTTGGCGGGTGAGGCTAAGGTAGGTGAAATCGCCTTGGTTAAGGTCGGGAATACTTAAGGGCAGGTTGAGTTGGGCAAAGCGATCGCTGAGGTTTTTCGCTTTAACTGACTGTGGGCTGGAGGCGAACCCATGGAGATAAAAATATTGGTGCATTGTTTTTTAATTGAAGGTCATTCAAACCATAACCAATCGGTTTAGAGCTTGACTCTAACAATCCTCACAACGATTTTCAAATCAATAGACTACAGTCAGCGTGTCAATTAACTGAGCCGGAGAGGATACAGCGATCGCCCTTGCCAAACCTCAACAATCTTGAAGGGGCGATCGTGCCAAGATCGCCTGCGTGTTCAGTGCTGAGTTCAAGTGACGTTCACCTTGAATTGTGCAGGAGCCACTATTTTGATCACGCCGCCCCAAGCGCAGTTGCAGATGGCAGTGTTGGGCAAAGCTGGAAAGATGCCAACTTTTGTCTTCATCGCTCCTGGTGACCACGGAGCAACCGTCACCGGGATGCAGGGCATGGGTGTCAGTACTCCTAAAGCGGCGGTTGTGGCAGCGGCAACCATCGGATTAGCGATCGAGGTACACATGCCAAACGGTAGGATATTGGCGATCGGCACAAAATCCATAATGCTGGCAGCTAACAGACCGTTCACTGTCACCGGGGTTCCTTTTGGGATGACCATCAGCGTACTCGGAGCGACTCCAAAAGGAATGCATTGCAGCGTAGCACCCATGCAGGTTTGTAGTGGCATAAGCTTCTCCTAAAGGAACTACAGCAGTCAGTAAAAATATAACTAATGCCAGTTGAAAGTTGAAATGCAACACATGGTTTTTTGAAAACGGCAATGCTTCTTTGTCTTGTAACTCAAAACGGGATAAGCAATCCATCAACCACCCCTAGCCCAAATTGATGATCGGTGCGTTGACAGCCACCATAGCATCGCCCTTCACAGTTGTGGTCACACCCTTTACCGTAGTCATTCCTCCATTCGCAGCCACATTAATTCCTGCAGGTCCCAAATCAACTGTGCTTGTAGATGTTTTAAGGGTTGCGTTGGTCATGGAAATCTCCAGACTGTTTGTTCCAACCTTCAACGTGATGGACTGTGGGGCAGTCATTTCAATTTGGTTAGTGCCGCTGATGGTAATTTTACGGGCGGTGTCATCCAAAGCGAAAGTATGTCCTCCGCTAGTTTTAATTTCGATTTTTTTATTTTGATCATCTAGGAGAACTTGATGTCCTCCATTGGTTTTAATGTCGATTTTTTTATCACTGTCATTCACATACAGTTTATGTCCATAAACTGTATCCAAATAAACTCCTTGTTTGCTAGTATCTTTGTCTTCTTCCACAAATTGCAGCGTGTGTCCTGTGCGAGTTTTAATGGTTCGCAAGCGAACTTTGCCATCGACTACCGCATTATCAACCGTGGTAGGCGGAGCATCTTTGCCATTCCAAACGCCGCCGATGATAAACGGACGATGAATATCGCCATGCTCAAAGCCCACTAGCACTTCGTCGTTGACCTCTGGCAAGCAGTCAAACCCACGATCCTTACCTGCCCCGATCGCCACGATCCTTGCCCATTCGCTTTCATGCTCTTCTGTTAGCGTAGGAAACTTGACTCGCACCCTGCTCCATTTCTTCGGATCTTTGTTGTTCGTAACGATGCCCACTAACATCGTTTGTCCTGGCTGAAGGCGCGTTTGCGGCACCAGTAGCGTCAGCAGATCGCCATCTCGCAGCCCCCGGACGCTGAATTCTGTCACATACACTCGCTGCTGCAATAAATGGCGCGTTTCGGTGACGTAATACTTACCGCTGTATTTGCCCATCTGGGTCAGTTGAATCACTTTGCCGGGTCGAATGGCTGGGTTGCCTTCCGCTTTGGCATCTGCCTGCACAAACTCACCAGACAGTTCGTTATAGAGCGATTGAGCGATCGCGTCTGATTCGGCGGTAGATGAGACGGGCTGATTCACCACAATCATCTTGGGCGTGGTGCTAAACTTCGTGCTGGCGACTTTGCCGTTGCCATAGTCGGTAGAAGTAATCACTTGGGTCGTTTGCGCCGATTTGGTCGAGACAATTGGCTGCTTCGCTTGGTAATCCCAACCCCGCACTTCCACCGAATCAACCTGTTCAGCGCTGCTGACCCGCACTTGAAAACTGGTAATATCCGTCAGCCACTTGAGGATGAGCGAGTCACCTGCGGTGGGCTTACGAAAGTTGAGTTTGCCATCTTGCACAAATAGCTCAAACCCGTTTCTGGCAGCCCGTTCGCGCAAAAATTCCATGTTGGTTTGGTTCTCTTGAAAAACGTAGCCAACCGGATCGCCAAACCCATAGGGTCCACCTGTATCATCCACCGTACCTGCTGTAATCCCTACTTCGCCAATGATCTGATTCACAATGTCCGTATCTTTCATATTTTGAAAGGAACGGTTGAAGCGCCCTCGATGTAAACGATGGCTAATGTCATAGCCCCGAATCACAATCGGAGCTTGAGATTCTGGACTAAAATGCGCTTCGATCGCCGTAATCTCTCCCTTTAACAAAATCCCTGATGCTGGATCATCAAAAGCAGCATCTTCAGTCGTGCTGGCGGTAAACCCAATTTCAACCGATTTGCCGATCGCAAATGTAGTGTCGTACAGCCAAAGATTTTCGCCGCTACGAGCAGAGGCATAATCATTGCGAATCACCAGCGTGAACATTCCAGGTAGATGCAAACTTTCTTCGACAGAAAGCTGCAAAATATCTTCCATTAAACTGGCTGAAGCAGCTTGTCCATCAATTTTTAGTGTGAGTGTGGATGTATAGGTTCCGGGCATGGGTTAACCTCCTTTACGGCTGCTGCGACTATCTCCTGAGCGATCGACGGTGGCAGGAGTGCCCATTCCAGGTTGAGAGGTAGACTCATCAATTTCTTCTAGTTCTAAATCGACTTTTGCTCGGACGGGGGTGCCATCGGGCAAAAACATCGTCAACGTATAAGTAAACTCCACCACAAAACATCGAATAAATTGATGACTGCCCCAGGTGAAAACAAAGGTCGGTGGACGTTTCTCCTTGCCTTCGCCACTTTCTGCAAAATTCACAGCTTTTTCAAACTGCTGGAGATTGGGTAAAACGCTTTTCCCACCGCCTTCTTCATACGTATCCAACACCAGATCGTGGATGCTGAGCGTACAAGGATCGGGATAGGCGAAGTTCACTTTTGGCAGTCCTCTTCCAGTCCGGGCACCGCTGTTTTTCGTCAAATTGATCCGCTGCCGAAACGCTAGCTGAGTAGGGTTAAACATAAACTCAATAGTTCCCCCACCATCTGTAGAAACTAGTTTTGCTTTGACCAATGACATTGTTTTTTCCTATGCAAGTTTTGAGTTTTGAGCTTAAGTTTCTTCTTTCTTCCTTCTTCTTTTTTGTCTACCACGGTAGCCGTCCACTATAATCGCGCCCATGTCGTTCTTGCTCAATTCGCATTCGCTGGCGGAGGCGATCGTAAATTGCTTGGGCTAAGGCTTCCAGATAATCAATATCATCGAAATCTTCATCTTGAAACTCGTTTCCCTCTCGTCTAATCGTTGGTGATGATTGTCGAGTAACGCGTACGGGTGTTGAAGACTCTGACAATTTTGCTTGAATCGTTGGGTTAGTGACTTTGGCAGAGGAGGGCTTTTGGGATGAAGCAGTCTTGGCAACTGAAGTTCGGCGGCTAGGAACTGTTTGTCCTTGAACCAATTCGTTTAGCGTTGACCATTGGCGGGAAAGGCGATCGCTGGATGTAGCCGCAACTTTGACAGGCTCCGGTTTACGGTTTAGAACGGATTGCTCAATAGACGATGCAGCAGGAACATTGGCTGTTGGAATTGCCGAAACCAAGGGAAGATTGATCGTGCTTATTGCCTGACGCGGTGTTGCCTGAAGTGACTGTGATTGAAGCGATTTTGCCTGAACTGTAGCGTCGCTTCCGCCTAATGCTTGCGGTTGAGTCAGCGATCGCAACACCGTCAAATTTTGCAGCACTTGGGGTAACTCTGGAATAGAGTCTGGCTGATTGGTCTGTATGGCTGGGCTATTTGGCTTTGTGTCTAAAGATTCTAAAGATCGCTGAATAGCGGTTTCAGGAATTGAAGATAGGCTATCGAAAAGAGGTGCTGATGGATGAATGGATGGTGTGCTTGTGGGCGTGACATCAATAGCAGACGACATGCGATTATCGGTCGTTTGCTGTAGTTGAATTGCAGCAGGCTCAGTGGTTGCCTTTTGAACAAGCGATTGAATGTCTATTGCAGATGGTGCGCGATCGTCAATCGCTTGGTTTGGTTGAATATCTGGTTTTGCTTGAATGATAGTTGTTGGCTGCTCAACGCTGGTATTTGGCTGCATCAAGTTGGCTACATCAGCTTGAACAGCACGATCACTCCTCAAATCAATCATCTGATTAACGCTAGGCTCTGAAGTAATTTGAGGGTTAGCTGCTTGATTAATGAATGGTGAATTGCTATTTTCTGCGCTTGTAAAATCCGATTGTAGAGTCGGTAATTCACTGGTTTTTACTTGGATGATTTGAGGCTGCGTTGGTGAAGCGATCGCTTCATTTTCTAGGGTTGGCGATCTCTGAATAAAAGACTCTAGTTTAATTTGCTCACTGTCCATTTGAGGTTGTGATTTTTGTATTTCTTGTTGAGTATTTTCTTCTATATTCGCTGATCCTATTTCTGATTGTTGAATTGTTCGCTGAATAGCTTCTTCTGAAGTTGATCCTATTTCTGACGGTATATTAGTTTGATTGACAATGTTTGAAGATTGGAATGTATCATCCTGCGTGAGTTGCGACAAAACCTCATCTGTCGAAGTGGTTGCCAGATTAACTACCGAGTCGGCTGTGATTGAATCAGCTTGATTTAAGAATGACTGGGGCGATCGCTGGATAGGTTGGGCAACTTGCGGTTCAGAAATTCTTGATTGCTCAATAGTTGCTTGAGTGAACGCATTGCCAAATGATAGAACCGATTTACTAACATCAACCATAGATGGCTCGTGAATGCTTACCGTTGCCTGTAGCGAATCTTTTGATGCTACTGAATCGACAATTTCTGAAGTATTTAAGTCAACGGGTGATGATTGCTCAGTGATGATTTCAGGGAAGTTCTGATTCGCTGTACGATCGCCCATTTCAGTAGTTTCTATCGGAGCAACTGATGAACTAGCACTAGTTATTTCAGATGTTCTTTGAATAGATTCATTACTGTCAAGCTGCAATTCTTGAGCAATTGGAGCTAATGATGTGATCAAGTTTTCAGAAATTACTGACTCATTCTTAGGTAGTGCTTGAGTTTGTTCCAATCTATTTTGACTGCGCCCAGTTTTTTGTTCACTGACATCATCAACTGACCTTGATAGCTGCTGTACTGCATCCACAGAGATTTGGTTAGAAACGTTCTCTTGGGCTTGTGGATTTGATCCAGTGTCAGATGATTCGTTTAAAGCCTGAGGTGAATTGCTGACTTGAGCGTTAGTATCTAAAGAATCTGCTGACTCAGTAAGTGCTTTTAGTTGAAGCGACTCTGCCTGACTTTCTAACGGCGCTTCTAATGAAATTGGTTCTATCTCAACACCGTTGGAATTAGCAGTTTCAAACGATAAATCAACTGCTCTAGAAACCACTGGACTCACTTCTGAAACAAGTGGCTCAATTTTAGTTGCTGATGGCTCAGTCATCGCTTCTGATGCAACCAGCATCTCCTCGCTAGAAGATTGCTCTGCAATAGGCGATCGCTGAAGTAATGAAAGCTCATTATCGGCTGTATCTGTAATTGACTCAGGCTGTTGTTGCAGCACAGGCTCTCTAGTCGCTTCTAATGTTGGTTGTAGCGATCGCGTACTAGGTGCGCTCACCTCCAATTCCTCAGAAGAAGGGGATGGCGTGGTAGCAAGTTGTGTGATCTCCTTGGCATCATTTTCCGCTAACTGCGGCTGGATCATCGGTGCATTTTCTGCTTGTTGGAAATTAGATAATGCTAATTCTGACGACTGATTAGATTCTGTTAAAGCAGATGTCAATACTGTGGATAGTGGATTTGAAGAATTGCTCAAATCATTTAGATAGGTTGGAGTCGTTGCTGAAGAGTTTAAATTCTCAGTGCTGATTGAATCTAAGGATGGTTGAGTAGCTTCTGGATTTTCAATGGATTGAAGGTCAAATTTAGGTGCGATTCTCGTAGGGAGTCCTGTGGAAAGCTGCGCTAACGTTTCATGAATTGCAGGTTCTTCAGCAGCTTGAACTGTTGGCGCTTCGTTCGATATAGCGAGTTGCTCAACGACTGGCGTAGTCACTGATTCTAGAGTTTTCCCTAGAGAGCTTTCAGTTTTTCCAAGTTCCTTTTTTTGTATTGCATCAGTGAGTTTTGATTCAATCTCTGTCGTTTCTACTATCTGTGCTTGTACTGCAATAGGCGGTTGCTGTAGAATTAATTCATTATTCTCAAGTTGGCTTTTTGATGGTGTTGTAGAGATCGAATCTACTGGTAATGAGGACGCGATCGCGTTGGAAGCAGACTGTTGAACTGTATTGTCTATATTGGTCAATATTTCATCGTTAGCTGAGTTGTTTGAAACAATTATTTTTGACTGAATAATCTCGTTCGCAGTTTGCAGTAGTGGATTAGCAGAACGTTCAGCAGATGTCGCTAATGCGATTTCGTCATGTTCGCTGGTTTTTTGGATGGGCGAAACATGATTGCTAGGAACGACCTGTTCCAAGTTAAAAGTTGGTAATTCTGAGTTGGGCTGTGCTGCAATGTCAAGATTGTGAACTGGCTGAGTAGAATCTAAAGATGAACGTTCAGACGATAAGTGCGATCGCGAGGGCTGAATGAGAGATTGAGGACTCTCTAAATTGATTTCATCAGCGAAATGTGACTGACTATTTTCACTAACATCTGTTTTCTGTGTATTTATTTGCTGGATTGATCTGCCATCAACTTCTAAACTATTAGGCTCTAGATTATTAAGTTCTAAGCTGCCAAATTGGCTAGATAATTGCTGAGGCTGAATCGAAGCATCAGAAGATTGCTTTGAACTTATTTCTTGCAATAACTGAGTTTCTTGATCAGAGCTTTGCAAAGTCTGAGGTATTTGTATTTTGTTTTCGCTAGAAGCAAAAAGCTGAATATTTTCACTAGGAGTTGACCGATATTCAGGTTTAGAATCAAGTTCTGGTTCACTTGATTGATTAATTGATTTTTGAGGCTGAACTAGTGCGGCAGAGACTTTCTCAGAAGATAAAGAAGAGATTTTATCTTGTGATAATTGAATTTCTGCTTCAGCTTGTAAGGGCTGACTACTAGGCTGGGTTTCTTTTATCTGGCTTGTCTCAGAAAATGAAGGCTGCTCTTTTTTACCAGAACTTGTCTGCTGTGTAGCTTCAACATTCAGGGCTGGGTTATTCGATTGAGAAGTTAATTGCTGAGGCTGATCTGGTGATTCGGAAATGTTCTCAGAAGATGGAGCAAAGGCTTTGTCTGGCGATCGCTGAATGTCTGGTTCAGAAGTAGACTGTTGGGGTTCAGCAGGTAGCTGCGATCGCTGCCCTTGCATTTCCTCACTTTGCGGTACTTCATTTCTCAACACTTGGGGTTCAGGTGATGTCGAGCCTAATGTTGCCGCTGGCGACTGTTGTAATTGAATTGCGTCTTGGGCTTTTTTCCCTTGGCTGCTTAGTCCGTCTACAGAAACAGCGTCTACAGAAACAGCGTCTACAGAAATAGACGTGGAATCGACATCTGAGAAGAATGGAGAATCGTGAAATGGGTTGTCTAAAAAATCTCGCTGGATGCCATCACTTTGAAAAATGGAAGCATCTAAAACTGAGAGAGATTGGGCACCTAAAGGCACTAAAAAACGTTGATTTAACCCCAGCGATCGCGCCGGTAACAGCGGATTTTTCAGCCCCAAGGGTTCCTCGGCTGATGCATCTAGCTCAGGGCGATCGCGAAACAGTGGAGTGTCGGAATCAGCCATGATTATTCACTACCAAAGTAGCCATTCTGACGACCGCTCAGAGCCGAAGCCGAAGCCGTGCCTGACTTCGCCACTTTCATGCCTTCGTAGATCAGCGTTAACTCTTCGATCGCCACATTGGTGGAGTCCGCCGCCAA